>Ga0196971_1000745_pt1 | contig 19813 bp, 18 predicted proteins | sample S1v_1013CmetaG_FD_148660 | JGI IMG/M metagenome (GOLD analysis project Ga0196971, IMG submission 148660) | Soil microbial communities from Anza Borrego desert, Southern California, United States - S1+v_10-13C | ecosystem: Environmental > Terrestrial > Soil > Desert | place: USA: California... | reverse complement strand
AGCACAACGGGGCCTGCCAGCATCGTCGTTGTGGATCCGGATGGAAACCCGATTCTCCTTGACCAGCATGTGTGAGATCTCCCGTGCAGCAGGTTCGCTCGGGCAATCGCACGATCCAGTCGTTGACACACATGGCAGCGCCCCAGGGGACCAACACCGCCGGGGCGCTGCTGTTATCGACGTTATGGGTGCGAATCACCAGGGACTCTGCCGGCTCAATTCCACTACTTCTTTCCGGGCGAGCCTCCAGCCGTGTGGGAAAGTGTAGCGGAATCCATAAAAATAGGGGCCCCGTTTTGGGCCGGATCCGGGCCAAAATACGCCCGCCGAGGGCCTACAAGAGCGATTTGCGGGGTGAACAGGCCGAGCAAAAACGTGATTCCGCCACTTTTCCCCAATCCGCCTGAGGACGCCCTGGGAGAAAATGGTGTAGTCCCTGCTTCTCTCACTAACGGCCCGCAACGTGACATGACCGCAGGCGAACTGGTGGGTTGGTTCTTCTGTACTCGAACGGTTACCGAGGCGCACCAGGATGTAGTGGCCACCCCCGGCCGACATCGGTAAGTGCAGCGGACGCGGCCTACGACTTTATTCAGACGCACAGGGGCTGGCCGACCTTGGTGTAACGAGCTTCGCACCTCACTCCGAGCGATATGCCGGTTCTGGCGAGCGGTTTCCGGTCCGGGAATTCGCCTACGACCCGAAGACTGACACGTACCGATGCCCCGCCGGCAAGAGTCGACATGGCCTCCGGCGAGGTCATCGCATGAGCCACCACCACCGGTGCCAATGGGAACGACAAAAGATGGCTCCTGTTGAGTACAGGAGCCATCTTTTTTCAGCTAGATCTGCATCCCTTTTTGGGATGTCCACGATGGGGGCTCAGTTCAACCCTACCGTGCCCCCCGCAGCCGGAATGCCCGGTCCATCAGGTCCAGACTTTCCTTATGGGCCGCCGGCATGTCCAGATCCGACGCCGCCTTGCGAGCCGTCTCCATCACCCCGGCCAGGTTGCTCTCCGCCGCCCACGGGCTCTTGCCCAGGATTCCGGCGAACTCCGCCACCGAGGCCGTCCAGCGCAGCCGAGCCGAGGCTGTGGCGGCCGACGGGGCCAGCGCCGGCCAGGCGATGGGCACTTCCACCTCAATGGTCTCGCCCGAAGTGGGCTCCTTGTAGCGCACGAAGACACGCCCCAGAGGCTGGCCCTTTCCGATTAGCTGCACTTCGTAGAGCGCTGTGACGGCATGGCCCGCGCCCATTTCGCCCCCATCCGCCTTCTCGTTACGGAAGTCCTCATTCTTCATGCCGCGGTTCTCGTACCCCACCAGCCGGTAGGCCGAGACCTGCGCCGGATCAAACTGCACCTGAATCTTGGCATCCTTCGCCACCAGTTCCAGGGTGCCGGTCACCTGCTCCAGGAAGACCCGCCGGGCCTCAGCGACGGTGTCCACGTAGGCGTAGTGCCCATCGCCCTTGTCGGCCAGCTTCTCCATGAGCACATCGTTATAGTTGCCCATGCCGAAGCCCACCGTCGTCAGGGTGATGCCCTTGGTGCGGTAGTCCTCGATGCGCTTGAGCATGGCATCCGGCCCCGTATTGCCCACGTTGGCGACCCCGTCGGAGCAGAGAATCACCCGGTTGGTGAAGCCTTCCTTGTGGGCCCGGTAGGCCTGGTCGTAGCCCAGGGTCAGGCCTGCCTCGGCGTTGGTGGAGCCGTTGGACGCCAGGGCCTGCACCCGCTGGCGGATCAGCGCCTTGTCGGCGGTATGGGTCTGCCAGACCTGCGCTGTGGTCCCGTATACCACGATGCCCACCTGGTCTTCGGCCCGCAGCTGGTCCAGCAACAGGTTGAGGCTCTGCTTGACCAGGCCCAGTCGGTTCTCCATCTCCATGGAGCCCGACACATCGATCACGAAGGTCAGAATGGCAGGCTTGCGCTGCTCCTGGCTGACCTCCCGGGCCTTCAGCCCAATTTGGACCGTGTGCCAGCCGGTGTGGAACAGGCTGGGGGCGCCCTCTATGTAGACGGCAACGCTCTGCCTGGGGGCGGCATACTGCTGGGGGAAGTAGTTGATAAACTCTTCAACACGGATCGCTTCCGCCGGCGGCAGGGTACCCCGGGTCAGGTAGTTGCGGGCTACGGTGTAGGATGCGGTGTCCACATCGACCGCGAAGGTGGAGATGGGCTGCTTGCTGGTGTTGATGATGGGGTTGTCGCCGGCATCCTGGAAGAACATGTCCGCCGGGGGCTGGCCCTGCCCAACGGTAGGGGGGGAGGCGGGAACGGTGGTGGCGGGAGCGGCGGCGATCTGGGGCGCAGCGGCATCGGCTTTCACGGAGCTCGAGGGTTTCATATCCGGGGCAGAGGACTTCTTTGAAGCGGCGCATCCAGCCAGCAGGGCTGCAAGTAGAAGCAGGACCAACATCCGCGACTTCATCATGTGCGGTACCCCCTCTGCTTGTCTGGTCTCTGCCCCGTTGGACGAGCTGTTTTACAGTTCCGTTTCAGTTTCGTGACAAATCGATGACAAAATTCCGCGGTCTACCGACGTCCCTCCGGCATGGGCCGCCCAGTTCCCCGGGCTGACCATGACAGCGGAACCGGCGAGAAATACCTGAACGAAGACCAGGGCGACGAGGATCCACGTCATCATGAGGTAACCAACACGTGCCGCAAGCCTGACCGGCTGAAGCAGGGCTTTCATCCGATACCCCTCTCTATGGCTTTCCACAGCGTTTGACGGTCCGTCTCCGCTGCCACCCTTCAAGTTGTGTGTTAAAAAAGTATCGACGCCGCTTGGCGCTCACACCTGCCTGCAAGTGGCTTGACAGCGCAGTGATCCCCTGTTACACTTCCGAACGAACGTTCATTCTAGTGGAGGACTGTCATGGACCGGAAGGAACTCAAACGACTCGCAAAGGAGATCAAAACCGATGCGGGCGTCTACCAGGTGAGGAACATCCGCAACGGAAAGGTATACGTCGAGAGCACCCGGAACCTGAAGAGCATCAACGGGCAGGTGTTTCAGCTGAACATGGGCTCTCACCGGATTCCCACGCTGCAGCAGGAATGGAACGCCTTTGGCCAGGAGGCGTTTGTCTTCGAGGTGCTCGAAATTCTGGAGAAGGAAGAATCGGCCTACTTCGACGAGCTGGATGCCCTGAAGAAGCTCAAGGCGAAGTGGGTGCAGCAGCTTCAGCCCTTTGGCGAGCGCGGCTACAACCCCGCCAAAGACGCAGATTAAACGAGGCGCCCGCCCACCCGGATCTGCCGGGGGGCAGGCGCCTCAATGTTTACAGGGTGAAGCGGGTGCCCGGTTCGTGGACGTCGACCGTCAGCCTGGCGCCGTCAGTCCGGCGCAGCATGTAGCAGCGCCCACGCCCGTGCACCAGGGCTTCCCGCTCATCCCGAATCTCCAGGCAGATCGGGTTATCGATGCCGGCCGCCCGGCTGATGCCCATCTGCGCGAGAGCCGCCACGGCCCGCGGGAAGCCGCCCAGCTCAGCGAAGTGGGGCTCGGTGTAGAAGTCACTTACCAGACCGAGCCCGCTGTCAACCAACAATTCCGTGGAACAGCCATCTTCGGCTCCCCGCAGGGTGATTACGTTGCCGCTGGCGGTGGTAAGCCGGTCGCCCCAGACCGGGCAGCGTTCCGCCGCCAAAAGGGCGCCGGCAGAGACGCCGCCGTAGGGGACCCCCGCCTGGTGGCGCTCCCGGATGATCTCCCGCGCCTCGCCGGTAGCGTAGACCTGCCGGTAGATGGGCGTGGGCCCCCCGCACATAAAGATGCCGGTGCAGGTCCGCAGAGCCGAGAGCGCCTCGGGCCCGAGCTGGCCATCTGTGGGCACGACCAACAGCACCTCGCTCGCCCCCAGGGCTATCCACGGGTCACGGTACATGGGCAAGAACCGGTTCGGGTCGCCCACACCCGGGAAGAGCAGGGCGATGCGGGCCTGAGGCCCACCGGCAGCGGCCACAAAGGGGGCCGACACGGCCTGGAAGTTGTCAGCTACGTTGCCATAGAGGAAGAGTTGTCGCATGCAGGCTTACCCCCGATCGAACCATTCTGCCAGAAGCTCTTGCTCCCGCTCGGGGTTCAGGCCCGCCCGCCGCTGCACGTCCGCCGGCCGGGAGGCGTCCCAGGCCAGGGTGTCCCGAACGGTTTCGGTCAGCGAGCGGAACGTGAGCCCATCCGCCGTCGCTCGGGCGATGCTGACCGACGACATGCCGTCGCCCTCGCCGTGGGGGATCCAGAGGGGGACCTCCATCCAGGGGCCCACTTTGCGTTCCAGCAGGAAGTCCTCGTCTACCCAGGTCAGGCTGGCTCCCCCGCTGGCCACGGCCATGCACTCATCGAGCACGGCCTTGAAGGTGAGCCGGTAGTCCGGACCCGTGGCGTTGTAAGTCCCAACCGCCTTCTGCTCCACCATGTGGACGGTCCAGCGGGCCAAGTCGCGCACGTCAATGATCTGAACGGGCATGTCGGGCACGTTGGGCGCCAGCACGTCGCCGCCCCGCGCAATGCGGACGGGCCAGTAAGTGAAGCGGTCCGACACGTCGTGGGGTCCAACGATGAGACCCGGTCGGATGACCAGCGTGCGCCCAGGGACGGCGGCTTCAGCGGCCTGCTCGCAAAGCGCCTTCAGGGCGCCGTACGACTCGCCGGTAATCTGCTCCACCAGTTCGCCCTTCAGACGGGCCACCGGGGCGGTCTCGTCGGAGCCAGGTGCGATGGGATCGGCATAGACGGAGATGCTGGAGATGAAGACGTAGCGCTCCACCGCATCCGCCAGGAGACGGGCCGACGCTTCCACCAGCCGCGGGAAGTAGCCGCACGTGTCGACGACGGCATCCCACCGGCGGCCCTGCAGGGCTTCCAGGTCGCCGTCCCGGTTGCCGCGCAGCTTCTCAGCCTGGGGGAACAGCTCCGGGTTGTGCTGGCCCCGGTTGAACAGCGTCACTTCGTGGCCCCGCTCGAGGGCTGCCTCGACGATATGCCGGCCCAGGAACACGGTGCCGCCAATCAGGAGTATCTTCATGTCGCGTTTGTCCTCCTTATCCCATCCGCCGCATGATGCGGAGACCTTGGAACATGGCCCGGACCTGGCCGCTGTCGTCCGTCAGGAAGGTGGCAGCTATGTCTGAACACTTCGAGTTAGCTCGGGCTCGCACCTGCCCGGCGCACACAAGGGATTTCGGCACAAGGGCATGAACCCTATGGGTAACAACCTGGCGCAGGAGGCAGTTCGCAGTATGGCGCAATCGGCACGGTTTCACGGCAAGATTGTCACGGGAGTCCTGGCCGCGGTCCGCGACCCGCAGGGGCGGGTGCTCTTTGTGGCCCAGCAAAGCGGGCCCTTCGGGGGAAACTGGCTGCTGCCCGGCGGCGGCGTAGAGCCCGGGGAGAGCGCGCTCGATGCCGTGGTACGAGAGATCAGGGAGGAGACCGGGCTTACGCTCCGCAATCCCCGGTTCACAGGGCTGTACGAACTGAGGGGGAGCTGGGCTCAGGGCGACTACCACCTGATGATGCTCGCCTTTCGGGGGGAAGCCGCAGGAGCGATTCCGCCGGACTTCCAGGGCGACGGGGTAGGGGGTGTCCGGTGGGCCCACATCCATGAGCTTCCCCTGCATTCGACCGACCTGCAGATTCTGACCGACGCCGGCCTTGCCGCCTTCGACAGCCAGGCGGTTGAGGCGGCGCTCCGGAGAGATGGCATTGCCCTTACTGCTTTCCGGACCTGAGCCCAGGCTCCGCCGTAGCCCGGCGGGGCCTTTCTGTTCATGTCTGGATGGCTCAGACCACCAGAGTACCCATTACTATTTCGCATACCATATACAAACCATTTACAGGTACAGTTGGCCAATCGTATACTTTGTGCGTAGGATGGAATATAGTTACATGAACCTAACAGCCCCCCACAGCGCTACATGATTGCGAAAACAAGAGAGGAGGGACGCAACCATGTTTCGCTCACTTCGCACCACGCTAACATTCGCATTCGGTGCCATGATTGCCGTCGCCATTCTGATCACGTCGCTCGTCGGTGTCATGACCACTCGGAATGCCTACTTGAACCTCGCTCTTCACGATGTGGACTTTATGCTGGACCAACTGGTGGATGTGCTTGACCCCCTTGCGGCCGCCAGCGCCACCCCGGAGGAGTTCGCAGCGAAGGCCGATAAGGCGCTGAAGAACCTGCAAGAGGTCTACTTCGCCGCCAAGGGCATGACGGGCTATGCCCTGGTCACCACCAAGGACACCACGGTCATCGCTCATCCCAAGCTGAAGCCCGGCACCAAGCTCTCCGACCTGGGCGACCAGGGCAAGACTCTGACCGCACGGGTGCAGGCGGTCAGCTTCAACGGCAAGGTGGAGTATGCCTGGAAGAATGACGGCGAGGCGTCGCCGCGGGACAAGTTCGCCTATATCCACCCCCTGCACACCAAGCCGGAGTGGACTGTCTGGATCACCGCCTACACCACGGACGACCTGCTGAAGCCTTTCAAGACGGTGGAGCTGCAACTGGCCGGACTCGGTGCCATCGTACTGGTTATCGCCCTGGTGCTGACGGTGATGATTGCCGGCTCCTTCATCCGGGCCATCAAGCGGGTTCAGGTGAGTCTCGCCCGTGCGGCCGGCGGCGACCTGAAGGACGACCATGTGGAGCTGACCTCGCTGCTGACCCGCAAGGACGAACTGGGCGGCATGGGCCGGGAACTGCAGGGCACCATTCGCAGCCTCCGGGATCTGGTGACGGGCGTCAGCCGCACCGCGGCTTCTGTCCTCGCCGCATCAGAGCAGCTGAACGTCTCGTCCGAGGCGGCCGAGAACGCGGCCGAAGATGCGGCCCATGCCACGGCTCAAGTGGCCGAAGGAGCAGCGGCTCAGGCTGATTCCGCCGACGAAGTGGGTGGTACCATGGCGGAGTTCCGCATGACCATCAATCAGATTGCGGCGGGCGCTTCGGACTCCGCCGGGCAGGTTCAGGGTGCTGCCACCAAGCTGTCCGACATGGTGGCCAGCCTCGACAGCATGGCCGCCCAGGCCGGAAGCGTGGCTGGCGGGGCCCAGCAGGCGGCTGTCAGCGCCCGACACGGAGCTGAGGTAGTAACCGGTACCGTTCAGGGCATGGAGCGGATCCGCAAGAGCGTAGGCGAGACAGCCCGACAGATCAAGGAGCTCGAGCAGCTTTCGGCCCAAATTGGCGAGATCACCGAGGCAATCTCGGGCATCGCCGACCAGACCAACCTGTTGGCCCTGAACGCCGCCATCGAGGCGGCCCGGGCCGGGGAGCACGGCCGGGGCTTCGCCGTGGTGGCTGAGGAAGTGCGGAAGCTGGCCGAGCGCTCCGCCTCCTCGGCCCGGACCATCACGGGCCTGATTGATCGGATTCAGGTGCAGACGGCCACCGCCGTGCTGGCCATGGAGGCCGGCACAGCCGAAGTCGATGCGGGCAGCCGGTCAGCCGGCGACGCAGGGCAGGCCCTGCGGGAGATACTGGCCACGGTGGAACGGGCGGCCAGCGAAGTGTCGGGCATTACCACCATGGCGGAGGAGGTCCGCAAGGGCGCCCGCCAGGTGTCGGAAGCCTTCAACTCGGTGGCTGCCGTGACGGAAGAGAACACGGCAGCAACGGAAGAGATGGCGGCAGGCACCGACATGGTTACCGGCTCGGTGGAGCGCATCGCTTCCGTCTCCCGGTCCAACGCCACTGCCACGGAAGAGGTCTGCTCCTCCATGGAGTCGCTGCGGGAGACGGCCCGGGAAGTGGCCGAGGCGGCCCGGAGCCTGGTCGGCTCGGCTCAGGAGCTGCAGCAGCAGGTGTCCCGTTTCCGCCTCTAGGTTTCACGGATAACACCCCCGAGGGCTTACCCCTCGGGGGTATATTGTTGCGAATGGCGCAATGTGCTAATATACCCCCAGGGGGTACCCGTGATCGCTGCAGATCTGGAGATGCTTAACGGTAAGGAGGCAGAGTAGACCATGGAAATGCTCGATGTCGTAATCATCGGCGGGGGGCCGGGGGGAGCCACGGCGGCCCTCTATGCCGCCCGGGCCGACCTGAAGACCATTGTGCTGGACAAGAGCATGTCGGCCGGGGCGCTGGGGATGACAACCAACGTCGACAACTACCCGGGCATGCCGAATGCCACGGGGCCTGAGATTGTCCGCACGATTCGAGGGCAGGCCGAGTCTTTCGGGGCCGAGTTCCGGCAGGAACAGGTGATCGGCGTGAGCCTTGACGGCGAGGCCAAGGAGGTTTACACGGCAGGCGGCGCGTACCAGACCAGAGCCGTGATTTTGGCCACGGGCGGCATGGGGCGCTCCAGCTTCGTCCCTGGGGAGGAGGCGCTGGTAGGCCGGGGCGTGAGCTACTGCGCCACCTGCGATGCTGCCTTCTTCCGCGGGCAGCCGGTGGCGGTGGTCGGCAGCGGCGAGCAGGCGGCCGAGGAGGCCCTGTTTCTGACCAAGTTTGCGGAGACGGTGACCCTGGTGCATGGTGGCAAGGAGCCCAAGGCGCCGCAAGCCGTGCTGGAGGAGCTCAGGGAGAACCCGAAGGTCCGCATGCTTCCCGGCCGTCTCCTCGAGGTGCTGGGCGAGGGCAAGGTGAGTGGCATCAAGGTCGCCGGGGAAGCCGGCGAGCAGGTGGTGGAGGTGACCGGCGTCTTCATCTTCCTGCAGGGGAACAAGCCTGTGGTGGACTACCTCATGGGCACCGTGCCCATCAGCGAACAGGGCTGTGTGCTGGTGGACCGCCAGACGTTCGAGACCCGGGTGCCAGGGGTCTACGCCATCGGCGACCTGCTCTGCACGGAAATAAAGCAGGCGGTCATCGCCGCATCGGAAGGCTGCCAGGCGGCCATTCATGTGGAGAAGGCGCTGCGTGGGCGCAAGAAGCCCATGCGTGACTGGAAGTGAAGCGACAGCGACCCATCCCGTTGGTGGCGGTGTGGGTCGCTTTCCTTCAGGCCTGAACTCCCTGGAGGCGGAGGATTACGCTGGCCAGCCACTCCCGATCGGCCCGCAGCAGCACCAGCTGGCGTTCCACCGCCAGGTTGACGCCGGGCCGGTGCCCGTGGGCAGGGGTGGCCGCAATCTCCTCAATGCGCCCGGCCAAATGGGCAAGGCGCCGGCGCAGGAGCCCGGTTGCCGCCTCTCGCGGCAGGCTATCTATGAACATGAGTCCGATGTTGCCGGCCAGGGTGATCTCGTCGGCCTCGGCCAGGGTCTCCCGCAACTGGCTCTGGAACTCCGCCTCGCCGGCCGGAGTGATGGCGTAGACCTTCCGGGGTGGGCGGTTTCCCTCTTGCTCCACGCGTACGCTAATGTGCCCGGCCTCCTCCAGCTTGTCAAGGAGGGCATAGGCCGTGGCTTTTTTCATGTCGGTGATGTGGCCCAGGTTCCGCTCGATGAACTCGTTGAGCTGGTACCCGTGCTGGCTCTGGTCTTTTAGCAGGCCCAGGAGCAGCAGTAGTCTGGCATCCATCGCGCATCTCCTTTGTGGGCCACTCGTCTTCTCGTATGGTCAATCTCATTATAATCAGGCTTGACTAATCAAATCAAGCCGAATAGACTAAAGTCTGGCGATAGGTACTTCGGTTCATGCGGCGGAGGCGGGGCATGTGGTTCTCATGCAGAAGCGAATTCTCGGCATTCTCTTTGCCGTTCTTTTCACTGTCATGCTGGGCTTCTCCATTCTCTTCCCGGTGGAGCCCTACTACGTCAAGACCTTTGGCGCCTCGGCCCAGACCATGGGCTGGCTCATGGCCAGCTACTCGCTGGGGCAGTTCATCTTCAGCCCGATCTGGGGGAGGCTGTCTGACCGGGTGGGCCGCAAGCCGGTGATGATGCTGGGGCTGGCGGGCTACGCCCTCTCCATGACGCTGATGGGGCTGGCCACATCGGTCACGGGCCTGTTCGTTGCCCGCAGCCTCGCCGGCATACTCGGTGCGGCGACGCTGCCCACTGCCATGGCCGTGATCGCCGACTCCACATCCGAAGAAGAGCGGGCCAAGGGTATGGGCATTCTGGGTGCAGCCTTCGGGCTGGGCGTTATTTTCGGCCCGTTCCTGGGCGGCGTGCTGGGCGCGGTGAAGATCACCCTCCCGTTCTTCGTCTCCGCAAGCCTGGCTGTCCTTACGCTGCTTTTTGTGGCAGCTGTGCTGCCGGAGTCTCTGCGCCACCGGACCCCGACGCCGGAGAAGGGGGCGAAAGGCGGCACCCGTTGGGCGGCCATGAACGGCCAGACAGTGGGCCTGTATGCCATCGCTTTTGTGGTGACCTTCTCACTGGCAGGTCTGGAGACCTCCTTCCCGTTCCTCGCGAACGACCGCCTCGGTCTAAATGAACGGAACGTCGGATACGTGTACGCCATTATGGGTTTCGTGGCGGCCATGGTCCAGGGCGGCGTGGTGGGACGCCTGAAGAAGATCCTGGGCGAAGAGCGAATGATTCTGGCCGGTCTGCTGACCAGCGCCGCCGGCATGGCCCTGATCGCCATTGCCGCGACGCCGGTGGTGGCGACCATCGCCATCAGCATATTCGGCGCCGGCCATGGCCTCATTCGCCCCGCCAACGCCTCGCTGATTACCCGGCGGGCGAAGGTCGGGCACGGTCTCGCCATTGGCCTGCTGGACTCCATGGACTCACTGGGCCGCATTCTGGGCCCCATCGCCGGCGGCATCCTGTTCCACTACCGGGACGCGCTGCCCTTCGCGAGCGGCGCAAGCCTGAACCTGCTGGCCTTCCTGCTCTTCCTGACGCTGATTCCTACCGCCCTGCGACGCTCTTCGTCGTCAGAAGTGGGTCGCTCATAAAGGAGGCATTCATGGGACGGCGAGTGCTCCCCCACCTGCTGGTCTGGTCCAGCTTCTACGAGATGCTGGCCTGGACGCCGCTACTCATCTTGCTTGCCACCGCAGCCGGGGATCCCAGCGTGGTGGCTCTTGCGGCCAGTACGTACAGTGCGGCGAACCTGTTGGGCAACCTCGGCTTCGGGTTACTCGCTGACAAGCTCCAGCGGTACCGGGTGGCCGGGGCGGGCCTGCTGGCCATGGCAGGTACTGCTGCCCTTCACCTCACCGTCACCGCGCCGGCGGCCCTGGTGGGCGTGCGCTTCCTGCACGGCCTCGCCGCCGCTGCTGTCGCCCCTGCGGCCTTCGCGCTGGTCACCGATGGCGCCCCGGCAGGCCGGCGGGGCGAGAGCATGGCCCGGGTGGGGCTGATTATCGCCGTTGCCAGCATGATGGCGCCGCCCATCTCCGGGCGGTTGGCCCGCGGCGCGGGCGTCCCCGCGGCCGTGCTTGCCCTGGTGGGCATGCTGGCCCTCTTTGGGCTGCTCACGCTCGCTGTGGGCAAAGCTGCTTCGGGCGCCCGCCCCATGCGGCGGCTCCCCGAGCCGTCCCCTTTGGCCGCCGGGTCCCATGGCGAGACAGACCGACTCAACCCCTGGATGATGGCCTTTGGCGGCACGGTCGCCTTCGCTCTCATGTTTGGGCAGAATGTGCTGTTCTACGCCCTGCCCCTGCGGGGCAGCCAGCTGGGCATGGGTCCGGCCGAGATTGGCGGCGTGCTGGGCGTTTTTGCCGTGGGCGCCTTTATCGCCTTCGTGCCGCCCCTGTCCCGCCTGGCCGACCGCCGGGGGCGCCGGATGCCCATGCTCCTTGGCCTGGCTCTGACGGCGGCCGGGCTGCTGGCCCTCGCCCAATCCGATGCGCGTGGGGCCATGTCGGCCAGTCTGTTCCTGTACGGCCTTGGCTTCGGGCTGGTCTTTCCAGCCGTATCGGCAGTCAGTGCGGATGGTGCCGGCCACGGGCGCCGGGGCCTGGGCTTCGGGGTGCTGACGGCCTCATTCTCGCTGGGCGCCGTTGCCGGGCCTCTCGTCGCTTCGGCCGTCAGCCCACTGGCCTCGCCCTTCGCCGTGGCCGCTACTGTGGCGGTGGCCGGGCTGGGAATCTCCGCGTTCATGTCTCCCCGTCCCCGACCAGTGATTCCGCCTGCGGGGCCCGGCGCTTGAGCCAGGCCTCTTTCCTTACCCGATGCGGGGGAAGAGGGGGGAGCCCCGCCAGAGCCTCTGCCACGGCCGCCTCAAGCACGCCGTCAGAGTGGGCCGGCACAGGCACCACGCCGCCCGCGAACTTGTTGAGCAGCTGCGTGGTGAGGGAGAGCAGGTTGCCCAGGTCGTTGGCGAGGTCGGTGTTGTAGCGGAGGATCAGGCTCTCTTCCGTGTAGTTGGCATCCTGGCCGAGCTCGCCGTTCAGGTGCAGCCAGCCGTGGCCGTAGACCTGTTTGGGCAGCGGCAGGCCCAGGGCCAGCAGCAGCGCCGGCCAACACCGGCTCCTCCGGCGAATCGCCGCATCCAAGCGCCGTGATGTAATTGCAGAGGGCATCGATCCATACGTAAATCGTATGCCTCGGATCACGTCATGGATATCCCCTCCGAAGTATGGTTGTAGTCGCATCATGTCGCCCTCGTCCTCGTTGGCCATGGCCATTCTCATCTCACCACTCCCTTCTGCCGAGGCTAATGGAAAAGCCCCGTCCCGGCGCCATCTTGCGCGAAGGGGCGGGGCCAAATCGCACCCGTGGCGGATCACCGACCTGCGGCTCAGGGACCCCCGTCGTTGGCTCTGGTGGTCATCGCAAGCCCGCAGGCGGTGTTGTGTCAATCATGCTTACGTGCCAGTCGGCGCATCAGTCTGAAGATGGAGACGACGCTCCGGGAGTGCCTGCAGGCAGAGGAAGCTGATGGCCCCCCAGTAGCAGGTAATCACCGCCGTGTGAATCATCTGCGTCAGCAAGTTGAGGAAGCCGAGGGGCATCAGCGCTCCCGTCGCCACCTGGAGCACGATGAAGAGCAGCGCAAGGTTGGCCCCCGTTCGCAAGTCGGGGCGGTCGGCAGCCAGGCGGCGAGTCATGAAGAACAGCCGAACCACCAGCAGCGCCAGCAGAGCAGCGCCCACCCGGTGGATGAAGTTGGCCCCCACGGCGCCGTACAGGGTGGGGATCAGCTGGCCGTTGCAGAGCGGCCAGCCCTGACAGGCCGCGCTGGCGCGCACGTGCCGCACGTAGGCGCCCAGGTAGATGACCCCGTAGGAGAAGCCGCTCACCCACCAAATCCAGAACGCGAGGCGGGGGTCCAGCGGAGGCAGAGAACGCTGTGCCCGGGGCCGGTCGAGCCGGAAAAGGAGCACAGCCGTCAGCAGCACCGCGGCGAAGCAGAGCAGGGAGATGCCGAAGTGCAGGGCCAGAACGGCCTTGGGCTGGGGCCAGATCACCGCCATGGCGCCCAGCGCCCCTTGCAACACCACCAGGGCCAACGCACCCAGCGATACAGCCCGCAGGGCTCTCTGCTCCTGGAACGCCCGCCAGACCCAGGCGGCGATGATCAGCACCAGCAGCCCGCCCAGGCCCGAGACGGCGCGGTGGCTGAACTCGATGATAGCCTCGTAGTCCCACTGGGGCATGAAGGTGCCCTTGCAGAGGGGCCATGACGCCCCGCAGCCGTCTGCCGAGCCTGTGTTGGTCACCAGGGCGCCCATGAGCAGCATGAGGAACAGAATGGCCGTCGCCCCCACGGACAGCGCTTTCAGCGTTCGGTTCATTCGCCATTCCCCCACCAGCGAAAAGGTCGTTTACAGAAAAGAGGGATTCGGCAGATGACCGCCGATCCCTCTTCCTGTTCCTGTGCGGCTAACGCCCCCCGAGAGAAAGTGTCAGGACGTCGCCCCGCCATGATGCCTGACAGCCCAGGAGCCTGAACAGGCTCAGGTCCGCGGCCAGTTCGCCATCCTGAAGGCGCACGGGCTTGGTGAGCCCGTATACCCGGCCACCCTTGAGCAGCGTATCGCTGCCAGGGGTAAGGTCGAGCACAACCCCATCCAGCGTGATGCGGTACCCCTCCAGCTTCCCGCCCAGGGCCTCAACAACGGGGCGCACTGGCAGCCATGCGCCATACTTTTCTGTGGCCGAAGGAGCGAAGGGCAGTTCGATGGTCGTCTCCCCTGCTTGGGCGGTCAGCTTGCCGAGCGTGACTTGCACCTCCCTGACAGCGGTGGGGGAGACCTCGACCACCAGCGGGTTCAAGTCTTCTGCCATCTCTCCGGATGTCAGGGCGGCAAGCTCCTCCTCCGTCAGGGGCGGCGGAGTGGCCGCTGAGTCAGGGCTGCGGGGAAGGTCGGTCAGCTTTGCCCAATGGGGTTCTTGCGACGTCCTCCCCGCAGGACTCAGCTGAACGCTGAAGGTGCCGCTCCCCCAGTTGCCCCAGCGCATCACCAGGAGCAGATGATCCATCTGGGGAGTCCCCGGCAGACGCATGGCTTTGCCGAAGGGGAGAGGGGCTGCCACCGTTTTCGGGTCGGTGGGCGGAGCGGCTGGCCGCTCGTGCCGGGGCCCCAGCGAAGCGTCTTGCAGCACATGCTGTACTGCCGGCCCCGGCGCTATGACAAAGGCACCCAGCGACCGGTGGTCGCCGGAGACGGTCACGTCCACAGGCAGGAAAGAGTTGCTGTCTATTCTCACGATTTCAAAGCTGTAAGGAGGAAGCATGAACGGAGCGGCGTATGTAAAGCGAAGTCCCGTCTGCGTGACGCCCTCTGCCCGCCGTCCCGTCGACAGGCGAACGGCCCTGCCCGACCAGACAAGCTCCTCGGGGTGGAACCAGCTCTCCGCGCGGTAAGCCTCCGGCAGGTGCCCGTCGACCAGAGCGAAGACATACTCGCGCCACAGGGAGTCAAAGGTGGTGTCCACAGGCGCTCCGCCCTCTATGGCGGCGAGCTGCGCCGCCCGTTCCCAACCGAATAGCTCGCTCCAGGCCAATGTACGCCGCAGGAAGGTCAGCTTGCCGTACCGGTCAGCCAAGGTGTACCAGAATAGGCCCAGTGGGTAGGCCATCTCCCGCAGAGCCTTGTCATGCATGGACCAGTTTGCGCCGAAGTAGCCCCGCAGGCTGTCAGAGAACTCCATGAAGGGCTTGTCAGCGGCATAGACAGCGGCAGCCATGGCCGTCCCCTCGGTACCCCACTGTGGCCGGTCGCCGCCCTTGTTATACGAGGCTTGCAGCACATGGAAGAACTCGTGAGCGAGCACCTCGTCCAGGTCGAACCCGTCCGACATCTGGGGGTTGATCAGTACATATAGGTCATAACCGAAATCGGCGCTGTGGGCCGCACCGCCCGACGACGGCTTATCGCCCTGCAGCACCAAGGTGACGGGCAGCACGCGCGGTGGCCGTAGGCCCCCCTTGGTCACCAGTCGGTCGTAGATTGTCTCCGCAGACTCGGAAACCTGCCTTGCGAAGTCAGGCTTGACGGCGTCGGGGCCCTCGGTGGCGTAGCGAACGATGAAGTGGGCGCTTTCAAGCCGTACCGGGTAAGCCTGGCGATTGTACTGTCCCGACACGCCGGCCGGCGCTCCGCATAGCAGCGCCAGCACAAGGGCGAAGACGATGAATCGCTTCATGCAATAGTTCCCCCATTTCGGCACTTTACCAAAGCCATCGTTCTGCGGGACACGCGTTTTTTCCTTTCGCGAACGTTTGAGCCGGGCCACGTGGTCTGGATATATGGGATGCGGCATTATTGAGGTGAAATCATGACACTCCGTGTGGACTCTGTATCCAAGCGCTTCGGGGCGGTGCAGGCGGTCAGCAGCGTCAGCTTCGAGGTGCCGGCGGGCCGTGTCTGCGGCTTGCTGGGCTCCAACGGCGCCGGCAAGACCACCACCATGCGCATGATCCTGCGCATCTTCCTGGCCGACGATGGTGTGATCTCCTGGAAGGGAGCCCCCATTACTGATCAGTCCCGGAAGGCATTTGGATACCTTCCGGAAGAGCGCGGTCTCTACCCCAAGATGGAAGCGCGGGAGCAGATCATCTACCTTACGCAGCTGAAGGGCCGCTCTTACGACGATGCAGCCAAGCGGACCGACCAGTGGATTGAGCGGCTGGAACTGGGCGAGTACGCCCGCCGGCGGGTGGAGCAGCTCTCCAAGGGCAACCAGCAGAAGGTGCAGTTCGCCGCCACCGTCGCCTCGTCTCCCGAGCTGTGCATCCTCGACGAGCCCTTCTCGGGCCTGGACCCGGTCAACACCATGGTCATGGAACAGGCGTTCCGCACCGTGGCCGCGGAAGGCACCACGGTGCTCTTCTCGGCCCACAACCTCGACCAGGTGGAGGCGCTCTGCGAGGACGTGGTGCTGCTGCACCGCTCCAAGCTGGTGCTCTCCGGCGGCCTGCGGGAGATCAAGCGGGCGGCCCGGCGCCAGACGGTGAAGCTGCGCATGGAGTCCCGCGATTACGGCTTCCTCGATCGACTGGTAGGCGTGGTCGTACGCGAGGGCAAGGCCGGCAGCGTGGAAGTCTCCGTCCCCGGTGACATGAAGCCGAACGAAATCCTGCGCCTGGCTTCGCAAGCAGGCACCGTGGTGGATTACTCGCTGGGCGATCCCTCGCTCCGGGAGATCTACTTGGAAAAGGTAGGTGGCGCTGATGTCTAACCTCTGGCTCGTAGCCCGCCGCGAGTTTGTGGCCCGCGGCAAGTCCAGCGGCTACATCATCACCACCATCGTCATGGCCCTGGTACTCCTGGGCACCACCCTGGCCCCCACGTTTATGGAGAAGAAGTCCCGCACCGAGGCGCTCACCGTAAACGTGCTGGACAATACGGGACAAGTGGCCACGCCGCTTCAGGAAGCCGTGAAGATGATGGCCGGGCAGCCCGGCGCCCGCGAAGTGGTCATGAACATCGTCACGGGTGACGAAGAGACCCAGATGGATGTGGCCAGAAAGAACAGCAATCTGGCCCTGCTGATCGTGGACGGCAACTTTCCCGGCGCGGTGAAGGCCCGGTACTACAGCGCCAGCGCCAACGTCATGAACTACGCCGGCGCGGTGTTGACGCCCCTCCAGGGTATCGTCCGGGCGGCGCGCATGCAGGCCAGCGGCGTGAGTCCTACAGTGGCTGCGGAGATTCTAAAGCCCATGGATGAGGAACTGAAGCAGATTACCGTCTCGGGCGAGAGCCGGAGCCAGAGCGAGTTCATGGGCTCCATGTTTGTGGCTCTCGGCGTGGTGATGGTGCTCTACATGGTGGTGCTGCTCAACGGCCAGTTCGTCTTCCAGGGCGTGCTGGAAGAGAAGGTCTCCCGCGTGGTGGAGGTCATGGCTGCCTCCGTGGGCCCGAAGGATATGCTGTCGGGCAAGGTTCTGGGCCTGGGCGCCCTGGGCCTGGTGCAGTTCCTCGCCATGATGGGCGCCTGGGCCGCGGGTACGGTGGTCGCCAACATGATTACCGAGACGCCCACGCCTATGCCCGGCATTGACAAGGCACTCGTGGCCCTCGCCTTCCTGGTGATGGGCTACCTGCTGAGCGCCACGCTCATGGCCGCCGCCGCTTCGACCATCAGCCGCATGGAAGATCAGAACACGGTGGTCATGCCGGTCACCATGCTCCAGGCGCTGCCCATGCTCTTCATTACCCCGGTGCTGATGGACCCGAACAGCTCCACGGCAGCGGTGTTGTCCATGATCCCGTTCTTCTCCCAGTCGATCATGGTGATGCGCATTCTCATGACCGACGTCCCCACGTGGCAGCTGGGCGTCTCTGTGGGGCTGATGCTGCTCACCACCTTGGGCGGCGTGATGGCGGGCGGACGCATCTACCGCGCCGCACTCCTCTCGTACGGCACCCGGCCCTCCCTGAAGCAGATTTTCGGGTACCTGAAGGGGTAACAGCGCACCCGCAAAAAAGCCGCGGATGGCGTCCGGACGCCATTCGCGGCTTTTTTGTGTGGTCAAGGAGGATTTTTCCAGGACGAAAGCCAAGGTATAAGGGATCGTCCTGACAGGAGGAATGGGAGCTTGCGCGCATCCGTCCGTTGGTTGCTCCTCGGTCTTTGTCTGGTGCTGGCGACGGCTTGTGCCACACCCTCCCAGGCGCCGCCTGCCATATCTACACCCCCTGCCGATACAGCCACTACGCCCACTCCTCCCAAGGAGGAGCCCAAACCTGTCAAGGCCCGCATTCTGGCCGTGGGCGACCTGCTGATGCATCTGCCCCTGGTGAACTCGTCGCAGCTGCCGGGTGAGCAGTGGGACTTCAAGCCCCTCTTCGAGCCCGTCCGCCCGTGGATCCAAGGCGCCGACTTCGCCATAGCCAATCTGGAGACGACGCTGACGGGCAGGGCTTACCCCTGGTCGGGGTACCCTAGCTTCAACACGCCGCAGGAGTTCGCCGGCGACGTGAAGGCCATCGGGTTTGACGCCGTCACCCATGCCAACAACCACTCGCTGGACTATGCCGAATACGGGTTGATCGAGACCAGCAACACCCTCGACCGGTACGGCATTCCCCACACCGGCACCAACCGGACGCCGGAAGAGCGGGAGAAGATCCTCGTGGTGGACGTGGCGCCGTCGATTAAGATGGCCCTGCTGGCCTATACATACGGCACCAACGGTGTGCCTCTGCCCCAGCCCTGGAGCGTCAACATGCTGGACCCCGAGCGCATTCCCGCCGACATCAGGCGGGCCCGGTCGCTGCCCGGCGTCGACCTGGTGGCCGTGGCCCTGCACTTCGGCATCGAGTACGCCCGCCAGCCCAGCGAAGAGCAGGAGATGTACGTCAAGCTCAGCCTGGAGGCCGGGGCCGACATCATTCTGGGCGACCATCCCCACGTGATTCAAAGGGCGGAGACCCGCCAGGTTACGGACACCTTCGGGCGGGACCTGCGGCGGGGCGTGATCTTCAGCCTGGGCAACTTCATCAGCAACCAGGAGACGCTATATCGCGAGGCGGGCCTCATGCTGCTGATCGACGTCAAGAAGGAGAAGGGGCAGACCACCGTCGAGTCGGTCTCCTTCGTTCCTACCTGGGTGCATCCGTATAAGGTGGGTGGCGCGAAGAAGTTCCGGGTGGTGGCGGTGGAGAAGGCCATGAAAGACTACGAAGCGAAGGCTGATCCCCTGCTCACCGCCGCCGACTACGAACGGCTGAAGGATGTCTGGGCCGACACCACGGTCCAGGCTTCGGGCTCGCCCGACGTGAAGGTCTGGAGCGTGGGCCGGCCGATGAAGCTATAGAAGGAGACCGCACCTGTGGCCAAACAAAGCAAGCGTTCGCTTGGTATCGTTCTTGTCGCTGTTGTAGCCCTGGCCGCCGTAGCCTTCGCCTTCTGGTGGAACAGCGATGATCAGAAAGACAGCCGGGTCTGGGGCCGGTTCCGGCAGCAACTGTCGGCGTCCGGGGTCACCAGCGTAGAGGTGGGGGGCCGGAACGTTCCCCTGTCCGACGCCGACCGGGCTGATTTGGCGAGGATCCTCGGAGAGGCTCAGTTCCTCCGGAGCAACCGGGCCAAAGAGGGCCCCACGCCCCAGGCGACCATGACCCTGACCTTGCCGGACGGCACCCGGCAGGCCCTTGGCTTGTGGAGTGGGGCCGTGTTCGAGATGCAGCCCCTCCGGCTGGACCCGGAGAGCCAGTTCCTGGTCAAGAGTGAGGCCCTGGCGGCCTGGCTCATGAACAAGCTGCGCCAACCCGTCGGATAGGGTACGAAACAGCCCTCCCACCGGCCGAATGGTCCGGGGGAGGGCGTTGTTACAGCGTCAGCTGTTGTTGTTATTGAGGCTCAGCTGCCAATACACGGCAGATGCCAACGCCGCGGCCACCACCCAGGGCAGTCCGGTCACGGTGAGGTTGCAGTCCTTGCCGAAGCTGGCTCCGCCCATGCGCCCATGAAGCCGGCCGTCGGGGTAGCAGGTCAGGTTCAGGTCGAAGCCGAACGTGGCCCCACCCGCGCGCCCCGTCAACCGG
>Ga0196971_1000744_pt1 | contig 19847 bp, 14 predicted proteins | sample S1v_1013CmetaG_FD_148660 | JGI IMG/M metagenome (GOLD analysis project Ga0196971, IMG submission 148660) | Soil microbial communities from Anza Borrego desert, Southern California, United States - S1+v_10-13C | ecosystem: Environmental > Terrestrial > Soil > Desert | place: USA: California... | reverse complement strand
CGGGAGATATAGACAAAGCTCTGAACGCTATGCTGATGGCTGGTCCGGTACAAATGCCCGGTGCAGACGACACGAAGGCTACTATGATGGAACTGCTGGGCACTGACGAAAAGAAGCTGCAGATGGCGCAGAAAGCGCTGATAAAGAAAATAAATGAGCAGCCTGAAAACATCTGGTACATAGAACTACTCACCTGGCTGTACACACAGAAAGATGACTGGGAAGGCGCACTGATACAGATACAGGCAGTGGATGAGCGGAACAGGGAGAACGGACAGCGGCTTCTGGAATTTGCCCGGACTGCAAGACGGGAAAAGAAATATGACATTGCAATCAAAGCACTGGAATCAGTAATAGAAAGAGGTAAGAACCAGCCTATGTACGGCGTTGCGAAAGCGGAGCGAGTGAACATAATGATGGCGCAACTGGAAGATAATCCATTCTTTAAACCGGAAGACATAACCAGGCTGGAGCAAGAATATGCTGCATTCTTTGAAGAGTTTCCCCAGTACTACAACACAGAGACATTAAGAGACTACGCCACCCTGGAAGCACAATATGCCAATAAGCCTGACACGGCGATAGCACTGCTGAAGAAGGCAATAGCCACCCCAAGTGCGCGGAAAGACTTTAACGGATGGGCGAAGCTGCAACTGGGCGACTACTACCTGCTCACAGGCAAAATATGGGATGCGTCTCTGACATATAGCCAGGTGGACAAGGACTTCAGAGAGGATATGCTGGGAGAAGAGGCGAGATTCAGGAATGCAAAGCTAGCCTATTACAGGGGTGATTTTGAATGGGCACAAGGACAACTGAATGTATTGAAAGCATCTACCTCTGAGCTTATTGCCAATGATGCACTTTATCTCTCAGTACTTATAACTGAAAACATACCCCCGGATAGTGTGATGGTGCCGCTGGAGCGCTATGCATATGCCGACCTGCTGCTGTTTCAGAACAAGGACAAAGAGGCAGAGACATTGCTGGACAGTATCTCGACCGCTTTCCCGCAACACCCGCTAAGTGATGATATACTTATGCTACGCTCGAGGATAGCCCATAAACACAGGGAGTACAACAAAGCGCTGGAATACCTGAAGCAGGTGTATGACCCCTGCAAGGACTGCGGGAAAGATGACCTGCTGCGGGATGATGCACTATTCAGGACAGCGGAGATCCATGAAAAGTTCCTGAAACAGCCAGCGAAAGCACGGGAATTTTACGAGCGCCTGATAATGGACTATCCCGGAAGTACCTTTGTGCAGTCGGCGAGGGTCAAGCTTGCCGAGCTGGAGAAGGAAGCCACGATAGTTCCCTAAGCGTAAGTCTCAGACACAGTTCGTATTTTAGCGCCCCTCATTTATGAGTCGCTGGAATACCTCTAGATCCTGGTTCTGGGAAGAAGCACCATTCTTCCGTCTGCTAATACCATTGATTGTTGCCATTGCGTGTTATGACCGTGGCATTCTACCAGCTATTGAAGGATGGCATTATCTCTGGGTCCTGCCTCCCCTGACGGTACTTATAGCAACTTCTTCGGCAGGCTACAGGCATAATCGCGTATCTCCCTTCAGGTTCGTCGGCTATGTTAGCCTTGTCTTCATTGGAGGGTGGATCTGTTGTTCACAATATGACATCAGGAACGACACACAGTGGTATGGTCATACCGCAGAGAAAACAGAAGCATTTAGCGTAACCGTTTTAGAACATCCAAAAGAAACGGAAAAGACATGGAAGCTGAAGGTGGGCGTTACCTCTGCAATCCGAAACGATCGTGTGCTCACTACCACCGGTGAAGGTTTTGTATACATCTACAAGAGTGACAGAAAGCCGCAAATAGCATTGGGTGATGAACTTTTGCTGCCCAATAAGTGGGCGGCGATTACTAACCCCGGGAACCCTTACGAGTTTGACTATGCTACCTTCTGCAAGCGAAGCAATATCTTCCATTCCATGTTCTTAAGTGAGCAGGAGCTGAAAGTGGTGCGTGAAAATAAAACCGCCAGTTCACCCGCACAGCGCACTCACGACTGGGGTATGGATGTATTGGCCACCTATGTGAGCGACACGGCAGCCCTGGGACTAATGCAGGCAATGCTACTGGGTGATGAAGTGAACTTCTCTGACGAGCTACGGACTACCTATGCTGATACCGGTATCATACATATTGTAGCAATTTCCGGTTCTCATGTGGCCATCTTCTTCTTCCTGACCACCGGACTACTATTTTGGGTAAGCAAGAGAAAGGAGTATCTGAAGTACCTCATTGCTATTCCCTTTATATGGTTTTATGTGGTGGTAGCCGGATCGTCTTCTTCAGCCGTGCGCGCAGGGATGATGTTTACATTGATTGGAGTAGGACTTGCCTTCAGAAGAGGGCAAAACCCGTTGAATATACTCTTCGCTTCCGGATTCCTGATGCTGCTGGTCAACCCCATGTGGCTGTTTGCCATAGGCTTTCAGTTGTCCTTTATTGCAGTGCTCTCTCTGATACTATTCTACCAGCGGATATACCGAATGGTGTATGTAAAAAACTTCTTCCTGAAGAAGCTATGGCAAACGGCAGCAGCGAGTATTGCAGCGGAAATATTGGTTGCTCCACTTGTGTTGTACTATTTCCACCTGTTGCCTGCCACCTTCCTTGTGGCTAATGTTCTCGCTTATGTGTTCATGAGTGTGCTACTCATCATGGGGCTGGTGCTTGTCGCTACCGGGTCAATTCCTGTCATTGCTGGTGTTGTTGGGGTGCTGATATCCACTATTGTAAGCAAGTTCAACTTGCTGATAGAACACCTTCAAGACCTGAACCCTCCCACCCTCAGCTACATCTACCTTCCTTTCCATGAACTGTTCCTTGCCTATTTGATGATCGCGGGATTGGCGGTTTACCTAATCAGAAAACAAGCGGTTGGTCTGATTACAGCCCTTGCCTGTCTAAGTCTGCTGCTGGTGAGTAACCTTGTTTTGAAGATTCGAACCCAACAAAGAGAAGACCTGGTGGTGTATAATATATCCGGAGTTAACTACATAGAGAAGTTGAAAGGTGAAAAGTACATACCGCTGACGGCTACTGCAGGACTAACTGAAAAGAAGCGCAACTATGCCACCAGAGAGCTGCATGTGACCGCCGGTGCCTGGAAAGGGGGGAGACAGGAGGCCAGTGAAGTTCTTTGTGTTGACGGAAGGAAGATATTGATCCTGAACCATCCACTTAGCTGCTTTGATTCATTAGCACCTTCTTTTGACTATGTTGTCATCAACTATCCTATGAAGACCTTTGAGGGGTCAGCACTCCTGAAGACATTCAACCCGAAGCAACTGATAATCGGGAGTAATCAGAAGCGGTACCATGCACAGCGCTGGAAGGACAGTTGTGCGAAACATCAAATACCTGCACATTTTACCCAATTCGACGGGGCTTTCCTGCTCTCGCGTAATTAACCTTTTCCACATACATTAGTAAACCTTCCTATCTTCGCGGCGAATTTCAATAAAGATGAACCGCAAGATAAAATCCGCACTGATCTCAGTGTTTTATAAAGATGGGCTGGAGCCTATTGTGCAGAAACTTCATGAACTGGGTGTACAGCTATACTCGACAGGTGGTACCCAGGAGTTTATAGTAAAGACCGGCATCCCCTGCACAGCAGTGGAAGATGTTACCAGCTATCCATCAATACTAGGTGGCAGGGTAAAGACGCTTCACCCAAAGGTGTTTGGCGGAATACTCGCCCGGCGCGACTATGAGGATGATCAGCAGAATGTGCTTGACTTTGATATACCACTGCTTGACCTGGTGATCGTTGACCTCTATCCTTTTGAGGAAACGGTGAAAGCGACCCAGGACGAGAAAGCTATTATAGAAAAGATTGACATCGGCGGTGTTTCCCTGATACGCGCTGCTGCCAAGAACTTTAAGGACGTCGTGATCGTTGCTTCCCGTAACCAGTACAGTGGCTTGAAGCAATTACTAGAGCAGAAGCAGGGCGAAACCTCGATAGAAGACCGGAAGAAGTATGCCGCTGCGGCGTTTGCTGAGTGCGCACATTATGATGTTGCCATTGCATCTTACTTCAACCAGGGCGACGCTGATAGCTTCCACCTTTCGATATCTGAGAAGCAATCGTTGAGGTATGGAGAGAACCCACACCAAAATGCTACCTTCTATGGCGATATCAACGCTTTGTTTGAAAAGCTCAATGGCAAGGAGCTTAGCTATAACAACCTGGTGGACGTAGACGCAGCCTGCCAGATAGTAAAAGACCTTTCTACTCTGGATAATGCTTCAATTTCGGGTAAAGCAGCTTTCGCTATCATTAAACATACGAATGTGTGCGGAGTAGCAGTAGCTGAAAATGTAACTGACGCCTGGACCAATGCTCTTGCGGGTGATCCTGAAAGTGCCTTTGGCGGTGTGCTTATCACTAACCAGGCGATCACCCGGGAAGTTGCTCAGAAAATAAACGAACTATTCTTTGAGATACTTATTGCTTCTGCTTATGATGCGGAAGCGCTCACTTTGCTGAAAGGAAAGAAGAACCGTATCCTGCTGCTGCAGAAACAACCATTTTCCCCTACCCGCGAATACAAACGCATATTGGATGGCGTACTTGTACAGGACGCAGACGCAACCAACTATGCGGCATGGAAGGAAAGCGGTGCCCGTCCCTGCACTGAGGCAGAGAAGAAGGACCTGGAGTTCGGCAACCTGGTGTGCAAGCACCTGAAGTCGAATGCCATTGCCCTGGTAAAGGATAATAAGCTTATAGGAAAGGGCTGCGGACAAACATCGAGGATTGATGCGCTTCGCCAGGCGATAGACAAAGCACGCCACTTTGGTTTCGATCTGTCGGGCGCTGCGCTAGCATCTGATGCGTTCTTCCCGTTTGACGACTGTGCCCGCATGGCACACGAGGCAGGCATTACCGCTATCATTCAGCCAGGTGGCTCTGTTCGCGACAATGACACCATCAGCTATTGCAAGGACAACGACATTGCGCTGGTGCTAACAGAAACCAGGCATTTCAAGCATTAATGAATTGTGCGGTTGGTTCGCTATTTTAGTTGCCTTAGCAGCCGCACAATATGATATCCATTCAAGTTTCTGATAACCTGCTCCTCCGCACTCTTTATAAAGAAGATGCGGAGGAGTTGTTTTTGCTGGTAGACGCTAACCGACAACACCTGCGCCACTGGCTCAACTGGATCGACTCCAATACCACGATAGAGCACACTGTTCAGTTTATTGAGCACACATTACTACAGCAGGAGACCCAGGAAGGTTTTGTTCTAGGAATTTTCCTGGACAATAAGCTGATTGGTGAGCTGGGCATGAGTAACTGGAATCACTCACTGAAGAAAGCACAGATAGGTTATTGGCTCGCGAACGAGTGCGAGGGCAAAGGAATCCTCAGTCGATGCCTGGCGAAGTTCCTGGATTTCCTTTTCGACAATGTTGGTCTAAACAAAGTAGAGATACATTTCATTCAGCAGAACATACGCAGCGCTAAAGTTGCAGAGAGGATTGGGTGCAAGATTGAAGGGCTGCTGCGGCAGAGTTATTTGCGCCATGGCCAGCTCGAAGACCTCGTAATTGCGGGTTTGTTGCGGAGCGATTGGATGCAACAGCGGACCGCTACTTCTGTGAGCACTTAGTTCTGGCCGTTGCTCATCAGTTTTTCCCACATGGCTGGTATGCGCTTTATCCAGTTCAGCTCTTTCATCTTTGTCATTGCATCCTCCACCGGGCTTCCGAAGTACACCTTTCCGCCATCGATACTGGCAGGCACCCCGCTTTGTGCATACACCACCGCTCCCTTGCCTATGGTGAGATCTTTACTGACACCTACCTGCCCCCATAGTATTACTTCGTCTTCTATAATTGCCTTACCACCAATGCCCACCTGCGCAGCAAACAGACAGTTCTTCCCTATCACCGCACCGTGGCCAATATGTACATGATTGTCCATCTTGGTACCCTGACCTATGATGGTATCTCCACTCACGCCTTTATCAATAGTACAGCAGGCACCTATTTCCACATCGTCGTGAATGATCACACGGCCGCTGCTTTCCAGTTTGTCATATTGTGATGCACGTTCCTTCCTTCGCTTAAAATAGAAAGCATCAGCACCCAATACAGCGCCGGCGTGAATGATCACATTGTCTCCTATTTGAGTATGGTCGTAGATGGTCACGTGCGGATGTATAAGGCAGTTCTTTCCGATCTTCACATGGTTGCCTACAAACACATTGGGCTGCAGGTGAGTACCCTCACCGATCTGCGCTGTTTCACTTACCATTCTTGCAGACCGCTCAAATCCTTTAAAATGCTTCACCAGACTTACGTACGCACTGAATGGATCACTGTGCACCAGTAGTGTTTTACCTGCAGGGCACGCCACTTCTTTATTGATGATGATAATGGTAGCGGCGCTTTGCAGACACTTGTTGTAATACTTCTCAAAGTCCACAAACGAAATATCACCACGCTCCACCTTGTGTATCTCATTCAATCCGGTCACCAGTTGCGCTGCATCTCCTACCAGCTTCGCATTGATAAAATCCGCTACCCATTGTACAGGAACAGGTTGTTCCAGCTTCATACTCAGTAAGTTTCCGCAAAAATACAGAGAGAAAACCCTTGAAGAGAATGTATTTTTATGAGCTCACAGCACGAAGTTTGATCTACGCGAACATCAATGGCACTATACTTCCTGAAGAAGCTGCAACCACTCACCTGTTGCAGTTGCAGCAAAATGCACCCACAGGTCTGCTGGAGACAATGCTTTTCGTTGATGGTACCATACAGCTAAGTCATCTGCACTGGGAGCGTCTGCAGCAAGGCAGCGGGGTCATGAACCTACAAATCACGTCCGTTGCGCTTATCGAGTCTGAAGTTCTTGCCCTCGTCCGGCGTAATGGGCTTATGCCGCTTTGTCGCGTTAGACTTCTTGTGTCGCCTGTGTTACATTCATCCTCTGTTCAGTACACCATTCAGTGCATACCGATCTCTCCTGAACTGCCACGATACAACCTCACGGGTCTCACTATAGGCATTGCGGGACATCTTACGAAGCCATCCGGGCCCTATTGCAACCTAAAGACATCTGACCTGGCTTTGTATCAGGAAGCAGCTTCTTTCGCCACCGAGCAAACATGGGACGATGCACTCATTTTGAATGAGTCCGGCTCCGTCATCGAGAGTAGCATAGGCAATCTCTTTGTGGTTCATGGCTCCATCATCTCTACTCCACCACTCATAGATGGTTGTGTCAGCGGTGTATTCCGAAAGTATTTACTGAATGTGCTACATGGCCTGGGCTTCACTGTTCAGGAAACCTCCGTCACCCCAGCCTCATTATTAACCGCAGATGAAGTATTCCTCACCAATGCCATCAGGCGTATCAAATGGGTGCAAAGCATCAGTACACGCACGTATGACAACACTCTTTCAAGCACAATCCATTCGCTTTTATACCCTTAACAGACTGCCTCCTTCTGTTAATATTTCTTTAACGTGGGGTGCCTCGTCTTGGCATAGTTTCTATCATATCGGTTATTAAATCAAATGCTATGAAAAGATTAATATTATTACTCAGCATGGGTGTTTTATGTGCTACGCAGTCACAGGCGCAGTGGGTGCGCATAGGCCCGGAGGTAGGTGTTAATTTCCAGAAGTTCAATGTAGAAGACGAGATATATGACGACGACTATGATATGCGTGCAGGTCTTAAGGTAGGTGGTATAGTAGACATCGGAGTTGATCGTATGTTCTCTGTACAGCCTGGTCTTTTCTACTCCCAAAAGGGCACGAAACAGAAGTATGTAGAATCCGTAGCTGCAGGCTTTCGCAATCACGTAAAGAATGACATTAAAATAAACTACCTGGAGATCCCGCTTAACCTGCAGCTTAAGTTTGGTACGCCACACGGACCTATGTTCTTCATTGGCGCGGGCCCTTACCTGGGCTTTGCTATTGGAGGCGAGGTAGAGCAGGAGATTACCACCCGTTACCCCGATGGCTCCCTGTATGATCGCGACCGCGACGACTACGACCTTGAGTTCGGCGACGATGCTGATGACGATAATTATAAAGGTTCTGACGCCGGCATTAACCTTAACCTGGGCTTTATGACGCGCAGTGGTTTCTTCCTACGCGGTAACATGGGCATCGGACTCAAGGATATAGTACCAGATGGAGTTGACTCCTATTCAGCTAAGAACTTTGGCCTCGGTATCTCAGCAGGCTTCCTGTTTGGGAAATAATGTAGTGCTGCCCTGAAGGTTCCAGCCAGTCGTAGCGGAGTATCAGCGGAGTACCCCCGGAGTTAGTGTACTGCAGATGTGCTATACCTGTGCTACACTTGTGCTACAACTGTGCTATAGCTCGTACCCTGTTTTGGCACAAAAAAGCAGTCAGACAGATAGACCTCAACTATTCAAGGCCCTTTTCCGAGGGCCTTGTTCATTTTATTACTATCGGCCTACTGAGTACCTTTGTCACCTTATGAGTAATGTCCGAGTTCGTTTTGCTCCAAGTCCCACCGGTGGTTTGCACCTGGGTGGTGTACGTACAGTTCTTTTCAACTATTTATTCGCAAAGCATCATGGAGGCGAGTTCGTCCTTCGTATAGAAGATACCGATCAGACCCGCTTTGTAGAGGGTGCTGAGGACTACATAGTTCAGTGCTTAAGGTGGTGCGGCATTGAGCCGGATGAGAGTCCGGAAAAGGGTGGCCCCTACCCTCCTTACCGCCAAAGCGAACGTAAACATCTATATTACCAGCATGCACAACAACTCATAGACGCTGGTCATGCGTATTATGCTTTCGACACTCCGGAGGAGCTGGAGGATATGCGTCAGCGCTTCCGGAATGACATCACACCAAACCCACAGTACGACCATATTGTCCGCACAAAGATGCGCAACTCCCTCACCCTTCCGCCGGAGGAAGTTGTTGACCTGCTCGCAAAAGGCACCCCGCACGTCATCCGAATTAAGATGCCGGCCAACACGGTTGTGCAGTTCAATGATATGATACGCGGCACCGTCGAGTTTGATGCAGGTCTGGTAGACGACAAGGTATTGATGAAAGTAGATGGTATGCCTACCTACCACCTTGCTGTGGTTGTAGATGATTACCTCATGAAGATCACACATGCATTTCGTGGCGAGGAATGGCTGTCTAGTTCCCCTGTTCACATTCTGCTATGGAGATATCTCGGCTGGGAGAAACAGATGCCGCAATGGGCTCATTTGCCGCTTATACTCAAACCAGACGGACACGGTAAGCTGAGCAAGCGCGATGGGGATCGACTGGGCTTCCCGGTATTCGCTATGGACTGGCACGATCCCCGCACAGGTGAGACAACTACCGGCTTTCGTGAGCGCGGCTTTCTTCCTGAGGCATTTGTAAATAGCCTCGCTGTGCTGGGATGGAATAACGGCACAGAGCAGGAAATATTCAACATGGACGAGCTGATAGAAAAGTTCACCATAGAACGGGTACACAAAGGGGGCGCCAAGTTCGACTATGAAAAGGCAAAGTGGTTCAACCACCAGTACATCCTTCGCAAATCAGACAGCGAGCTTGTACCACTGGTGAAGCCGTTTATCCAAAAGCATGTTTCAGATGTTGATGAAACCCGCCTGCAGGTCATCATCAGCCTGATCAAAGAACGCTGCCACCTGCTTTCTGACTTCTGGGATCAAGGGCACTTCTTCTTCCAGGCGCCTGAGACGTACAATACTGCACCAGTTGCCGACAAATGGGATGACCAAAAAGCAGCTTTCTTCAAAGCCTGGCTGGATAACCTCTCCTCAGTGTCCTCATGGGCTCATGCTGATATTGAAGCACACTTCAACGAACACCTCGCCTCCTCAGGACTGAAGAAAGGCGACGTATTGCTACCACTGCGCATCATGCTGGTCGGCGATAAATATGGCCCAGGCGTCTTCAACATCGCAGAACTCATAGGCCCGCAAGAAACAGAGGCCCGTTGCAGGAGGATGCTTGGTGAGTTGTAAACTGAGTTGAAATAGGATAAAATACAAAGGGTGGCGCGATGCCACCCTTTTTATTAGTACTCAGAGAGTTCTAGTGTACGATCGTCACTTTTTCAACGAATGCATTAGTCTTAGAATCGGAAATAATCATTGTATAGTATCCAGCCGGAAGGTTTTGCACGTCCATAGACATCTTATTGTTACCAGCTTTCAGACTCATAGACTTTTGCGCAACTACAGCGCCGTTCAGGTTCACAAGCATTGCGGAGACATCATCAGCATTTTTCATTGTAACGTCGATGTTTATGACGTTTGATGCTGGATTAGGATATAAGGTGTAAGAATCGAGGTTATTGGTTACATCATTTACATCAAGACTATTAACCTTCATCAAATGAGCGGCCTGATAAACTGTCTTGTCTGCTCCCTGCACCCAGGCAACTACTTTTAGGTTGGCAAAGTTTTCAACCGAATGCTCAGTACCAAGGTTTATACGATTGGCAGAAGCCCCATCACTTGGCAACCTGTAAACACCTTCAAATTTATAAGTTAGTGTAGTAGTCTGGGGGGTACCTACTGTCATTGCACCAAGACCAGTTCCTTGATTGTTTGGAAGCATCTTCTTCACAATATCATAAAACTTGGTCTCACCATTCGTTTTCGCATTATTCTCCGTAACGGATTCAATTATCACGATGTGTAGTCTCACGCCTGCGGCTGCTACTGTGTTGTTCAATGGAGCATAAGTTACCTTTGCCTTTACTTCTTTAGTTGAGGCGTCCAAAGTATATGCACCCGACAAATTATAAGTGGCGGGCTGATTTTTAAATGTAGTATAGTCTGTACTTGTAAATTGTCCTGCATTTTTGTCCCACCCGCCATTTGCTTCCATTCGTGGGATTGAGTTAATGGAATAATAATTTCTTCTGTTTATGGTTTCCGAAGTAGCGTAGGGATCACCCTTTATTGTGCCGCCACCAGCAGTAGGAAAATCTTGCTGATACTTTACAGAAACATACTCTGTTGCAGGCTTGGAATCAACAACGCTTTTATAAACAGCGTTCCCATTCTTACAAGGACCACACGTAGAACTAGAAAAATTTTCGAAGAGGGGAACGCGCTGTTGCGCAAAAACGCCCACAGAAGGCACAAGAAGTGCTGCAAGTAATAATTTTTTCATAACCAAATTTATTATTTTATGATACAATTTAACTATTTATTTACAAATCCAAGACATCTAAATGCTACTTTCTTCAATGGATTGAATAATAGAGGATTTCAAGTGTGAAATTACAGACCCCAGATGTAGGTGTTTTGTAATTCGCTATGTATGATGCAAGCAACTGCATAGGAAAGGGGGGAATTCTAATCAATAAACGGTGATGAAAACCGTTCATCTTTGATCATTTCGTGGTCTGTCAAAGTTTCCAAAAAGGCTTTAAGGGCTTCAAGCTCGGTTACAGTTAAATTCATCCTTGCAGGCTTTCCATCCTTGTCGATAATATGAGGATCTAGATTTGAATTTGGATGTATACCGCTGTTGTAATGATCAAGGAGCTCACCAAGCCCCTGTATGCTACCATCATGCATATACCTCCCCCGTATTGCTACGTTCTTTAATGAAGGCGCTTTAAACTTGCCAACGTCCATCACATCCTGGGTGTGCACAAAAACCCCAGAGTCCTCGTTGTTGAGGGAAATGCCATTATTCCTTGGATTATCGGTGATAAAGACATCTGTATTATGGCAACCCGCGCAGTTTACATTTGTGTTCTTCAGGAATATGTGCTTCCCAAGATTCTCCTGTACCGAAAAGTTTGGAAAACCCATCTCACTATCTGCAACGAGACTTCGACCTTGGTCGTATTTAGATCGATAAGAAACCATTGAGCGCACGAATTGTGCAAGAGCCCGGGATATTCCTGTCTCCGTAATCTCTGGAGTCCCAAATGCGTTTTTAAAAAGGATGGGGTAAAATTCCGTTGCTCTTAGCCTTTCTACGAGTGAATCCAACCGCATCCCCATTTCTATGGGATCCTGAATGGGTGTTAGCACCTGCTCTTCTAAAGTGGCCGCTCGTTCATCCCAAAAAAATCTCCCACTTATATAAAAGGTGGCATTCGCCAGCGCCATCGAATGTCTACGGGTAAACCGTCCGTCAAATCCTTTGCTGAACTGTGCGGTATCAGCAAATCCAAATTTCTGATCATGACACGAAGCACAGGATATACTTAGGTTCCTCGAAAGTCTTTTGTCGTAGAAAAGAACTCTACCTAATGTCGCTCCCCAGTCGGTAGTGACATTATCACCTGGTGTGTTGTTCTGAATTGTAACAAACTGACCATTGAAGAACTGCGGCAGCGGGTATTGTGTATAGCTGAAAGGGGAGTGAGGGACATTCAGATATTTTCTCAATATTTCATCATCTCCAATAGTATCAACTTTTCTGCAGGCAACAAATGTTATTGCCAAAGTCAGAAACACAAGTACTACTTTTTTCGCCAATCTCATGGGAATATACATCACAGCCTTTGTGTGACAATCAACATTCCCCAGTAAGTTACGAACAAAAAAATATAAGATTCTTAGACCTTGATTTTGCGTGGGACCAAAGTTGGAGAAACTATCCCCTGTCGGAAGCCCGGCCGAAGCAGTGTTCAAAGCAGTAAGCAATGAAAGGAGTATTGGGTATTATGATCACAAGAGAAACAAGCTTGAGTATCGCAATTACTATTACTACATATCTGAATAGACTGAAACTTGACCTATAAAGGCCTTCTTCGTCTTGTACAGGAAATCAATTCCGAATAGACCGGAATACTTGATTTTACCTTTGTGATGTTGGTCCATTAGTTTCCATCCAACGAGAAGTTCTTTGAAATATTGGGAAATATAAAAGGTACAGCTTAGGGATATCCAGTCAACCAGTGAAAAATAGAAATCGTGACTTCCTTATCGGTCTGCCTGCTGGTACTATAAGATGAGTGTCATTGTGGCGATGAGCAATGGCAATGAAGCTGAAGAGAGTGTGCCGCAACCCATGGATTAAGCGCATTCCCAGGTGAGTTGCAGACGCTCTCTTTATCGCCGTGATGACGGTAGTGTGTTAGTGCGTGAGTAAAACTCCCCTCCTGCGGTCACCACGCTCTTGTCCGTGTAAAAAAGAGGCTGCATCGATTGATACAGCCTCTATATTTTCTAACTAGTTTGTGTTAATGTGTTTCCTCACCAGGCTTTACAGGGACTGTCTGCGGAATGAAGTCATTACCATTTCCGTCGTCCTTGTAATCATAAGGCCAGCGGTGTACTTCTGGTATTTCACCAGGCCAGTTTCCGTGACCAGGGTTGATGGGTGTAGTCCACTCCAGCGTGTTGCTCTTCCATGGGTTAGGATCTGTCACCTTACGTCCACGGAACATGCTCACAAAGAAGTTTACGACAAACAGCAACTGAGCGAAGAATGTAATGATAACAACAACTGAGATAAATGCATTCAGATCATCAAACTGCTTAAAGCTCTCCCAGGCAGTATAGTCATAATAGCGGCGTGGCATACCTGCAGCTCCCTCATAGTGCATCGGCCAGAAGATCAGGTAAGCGCCAATGAATGTCAGAAAGAAGTGGATGTAACCAAGCGTATTATTCATGAACCTTCCGAACATCTTGGGGAACCAGTGGTAAAGACCGGCGAACATACCGAAGAATGCCGAAACGCCCATTACTATGTGGAAGTGTGCCACAACGAAGTAAGTATCGTGCAGGTGAATATCCAGTGCGGAGTTACCAAGGTGAATACCTGTAAGACCACCAGAAATGAACATAGATACGAAACCGAGTGCAAACACCATAGGAACCGTGAACCTGATGTTACCCCGCCATATGGTGGTAAGCCAGTTGAACACCTTAACCGCCGATGGTACGGCGATCAGTAGTGTAAGCAGTACGAAGATAGACCCGAGGAAAGGACTCATACCCGATACAAACATGTGGTGTGCCCAGACAAGGAATGCAAGCGTAGTGATACCAATAAGCGAGATGATCATCGCAAAGTATCCGAAAATCGGCTTACGGCTGTGCGTTGAAAGGATCTCAGAGGCTATACCCATTCCTGGCAGCATAATGATGTACACCTCAGGGTGACCAAGGAACCAGAACAAGTGCTGATAAAGGATAGCGGATCCACCGATATGAGGCAATGCCTTTCCGCCGATGAATATTTCAGACAGATAGAACGACGTTCCAAAGTTTCTGTCAAATATCAGCAGAACAAATCCTGATAGAAGTACAGGGAAAGAAAGTACACCAAGTATCGCCGTAAACAGTAGCGCCCAGATAGTAAGCGGCATACGTGTCATGCTCATCCCTTTGGTACGCATGTTCAATATGGTAGTGATGTAGTTAAGACCCCCCAACAGAGAAGACACCACGAACAGAGCCATAGATATCAGCCACAGGTCCATACCTATACCGGAGCCGAGTGAAGCTTCCTTCAGCGCACTTAGCGGCGGGTAAGTGGTCCATCCACCTGATGCAGGTCCTGTCTGTACAAACAGGGATGCGAACATGATAACACTTGCCAAAAAGAAAAACCAGTAAGAAAGCATGTTCATGAAAGGAGATGCCATATCACGAGCACCCACCTGCAGAGGTATAAGAAGGTTCGCAAATGTACCGCTCAAACCGGCGGTCAATACAAAGAACACGAGAATAGTACCGTGCATCGTAACCAAAGCGTAATAAAACTCAGGACTTAACTTGCCACCCTTTGCCCACTCACCGAGGAACGTTTCCATGACAGGGAAAGTCTCCTCAGGGAATCCAAGCTGAAGGCGGAAGAAAACTGAGAAAAGCGCACCTATGATAGCCCAGATAATACCAGTAACTACGTACTGCTTTGCAATCATCTTGTGGTCCAGGCTAAAGATATACTTCGATATAAAGTGCTGCTCATGATGATCATGACCATGATGTCCGGTATCGGCATGGTGTCCATGAGCTACATTTGGTCCGTCTATAATTACTGAATTACTCATTTTAATTATATTTTTTTCCTCTAACGCCGGGATTAGTTTAACGTTACTGCATTTACACTATCAGCACCCTGCTGTGGCGTTCCGCCAGCAGGCGCTGCTTCCGAAGGTGCTGCATTCATTGCAGCATAATATGGCTTTTGCATCATCTTCCAGGCATCGAACTCTGCCTGGGTGACAACTACTATTGTACCTCTCATTGCATAGTGGCCCTTTCCGCACATCTGATCACAGGATATCTCATACACAAAGTCAGGATTGCCGGTTATTTCCTTCATCTGCTTTGTCGTGTACTTCGGTGTAAACCAGATCGTAGTTATTACGCCGGGAACGGCATCCATCTTCATACGGAAGTGAGGTAAGCCAACATCATGAATTACATCACGTGAACCGATAATGAATTTTACAGGCTTATTTACAACCACACGCACCTCGCCGTTTTCTGCAATAAGATCGTCATGATTCGCCTTGTCATTCCAGTCCTGGCCGAGAACATTCGTTGCGTCATTTATATTCCTGAAGTCTCTCGTTCCCAGTATGCCGTCCTTACCAGGGTAGCGAATGATCCAGTTAAACTGCTTACCCACTATCTCGATTACCTGTGCATCTTTAGGTGCTTCTGAGGTCATATGGAACCATGCGCGCAGACCAATAGCAACCAGGGTTGCCATGGCGATCGCCGGCACGGTAGTCCACAGCAACTCAAGTTTGTTGTTGTGCGGGTAGAAGAAAGAGGTTCTTTTTTCGGATGACTGATAGCGGAAAGCGAAATAAACAAGTAAGCCCTGAGTGATGAAGAACACGATTCCAGTAACGATAGTTGTGATCCTGTACATAGAATCATACTTTTCCCCGTGGTCAGATGCGGCAACAGGAAGCATCTTGTCCATCAGGTAGTCGTGACACTCATATATGCCCCACATTCCCAGGATGAACGTGAAGAGGAATAGCCAGGCTATAGTACGGTGGGTCTGACGCTCCACTTTTTCCCTGCCCCGCAGTATGGTTGCATATTCACTTGCCTTAGCAATCTGGTATATGATGACAAAGACCAGAACTATTAATGCTATTGTTAAAAATCCCGACATGGTCAGTTTTGCTTGTATTTACTAATAGTTTAAATTCTCTTTTCTAACTTAATTCCTCTCCTTCTCCCTTAGCTCTGATGCAACACCGCTTCCTTCAGCAACGGATGATTGTTTGGAATAAGCGATGCCTTCGTCAGCGTGTTCGACACGGTCCAAATCAGTACTCCTGCAAACCCGGCAAAGATACCCAACTCATACCAGCTCAGGTGCCAGTGCTCACCCAATGGGCCCGGCATTGTCATGATATAGAAGTCTAGCCAGTGACCGAAAATCAGTACCAATGCCATAACACTAGATGTGAAGTAGTTACGCTTACTAGGGCGCGACATCAGAATGAGGATTGGCATTACAAAGTTGATGATGAACACTGAGTACCAGATCAGGCCGTATGGTCCGTGCTGACGAATCTTGAAGTAGGTAGTTTCCTCAGGTATGTTCGCATACCAGATAAGCATATACTGGCAAAACCAAACATAAGTCCAAAAAATACTGAACGCAAAGTTGAGCTTACTGAGATCGTGTATGTGCTCCTTATTGACTATATCGAGGTTCCCGTTGTTCTTAAGATAGATAACAAATAAGAGGATAAGAGATATACCGGCAACAAACGCGCTTGCGAAAGTGTACCAGCTAAACATGGTGGAGTACCAGTGAGCGTCTATGCTCATGATCCACAACCATGGTGTAGTGCTCATTTGCGTAAGGGCATAAACCAGCAGGAAAAGTGCAGACCACCTAGCCATAATCCAATACAACTTCGTGGTGTTTCTTGGTGCAGCCTCCTGAGCAATCGATATAGACCTGAACTTCAGTCCAAAGAACGACCATAATGCTATTGTAACAATCGTAAACCCAACAAACATTCCCGGATTGAGGAACCCGGACTTTCCAAGAAGGATTTGATCATCGCCCGGGGTCATCCAGTGGAAAATAGGATTGTGAGCATGACCACCCTCGTCGAGTCTGAATACAAATGCAATCAGTAGCAGAATTACTGCAGCGATTGCACCGAAGACCCAAACATTGGCTCCGATCGCCTCAGCAACTCGTTTATAAGCTACGATCCATCCTCCTTGTGCCAGCGAAGCCGCCGCCTGAAGGAAGATAGCTATTACTGTCATCAACAGAAAGAAAACACTGTTGTGCAGCAGCACAATCCAGAAGCGCGTCTTGTCCGCATGCATTATTTCGTGATCAGTTGCATGGCTATTCAGCAAAGCGAATACACCAATAACCAGGGTAACTATACCAATCAATATCAGCACAAGACTGGTAGTTCTTAATCGTGCCGGTATTTCGAAACGTTCGTTCATTGGTTGACTTTTATTAAAAAACCTTTGTTGTCTAATGTTATTCTTAATGTCCAGCTGTTAACTGTTCCCTTCCCTGGGTGCTTGCTGTGTCCTGTCCAGGTGCAGGAATACCTGTCTGCACAGAATCTCTGCCCGCTGGTGTCCCGGTACCAAAAGTAAATGCACCGCCACCGTTCTCAGATTGAAACTTCTTAATGTATGCGATGACCTGCCAGCGCTGCTTTACATCCAACTGGCTTGCGTACGAACCCATTGCATTTTTACCAAACTTCACGGCAGCGTACATCATACCTTCTGACATGTTAAGGTATTTACCGTCCTTGAAGTTAGCTGGCATAGAGGCGAATTTTCCACTTGCAAACAGTGGCCCCTGTCCGTCTAATTTCTGACCATGGCAAATGCCACAGTTTATGTCGTACAGTCTCTTGCCTTCAGCTAGTTCTTTCTCATCGAAGCGCATCGTAGTAGTAAATGCTTTGTAAGCTGAAGTGTCCCCTTCCTTCAGATGGTCTGGCAGTTCATGGCCACGAGCTACTGTACCCGGCACCGGTAGACGGCTGGTTTGACTATCAGCAAAGTTAGGATTGTACGTATAAGCATCGTAAGCTTGAGAGTAGGTCATGTCCGGGGCGTAGATCTTTCCCGGGTGACGGCGCATGCCTCCATCGTTGCATGCAGCCATACCAAGACCTGCTATAATGCTCGCTACTACTATGCTTTTGGTCTTATTCATATTCAACAATTTCGAGATCAGGATCAACTTGTTAATGTAATAACCTGATATTTATTTAGTATGCTTCAACGTTTCTTTAAACCTTCAAACTGAATACTTAAGCCTTCTGATAATCTTCTACTTTATCCCACCTGCCATACCACCACTCTGACTCAGCATGCTGAATATTTGTTTCAACAGCACCGGTTGACTTCAGGAAGTCAAGGACCTCCACATCAGTAGTATGTTCATTCATCTCAATAACTACAACGAACAGATCATCTGATTGCCTTGGATGGAAAACATGCTTCTTCACACCCGGCATGATCTGGTTCAGGTAACAAAATGTCAGTACCATTCCAACTGCAGCAAACAGCACAGTCGTCTCAAATGTGATAGGTATAAAAGCAGGTAGAGACCAGTGAGGCTTACCTCCGAAATTGATAGGCCAGTCAGAAGTCAGGATCCAGGACATAAAACCGAGAGCGGTAGAGGTACCTGTAAGGCCGAAGATAAAACCAGCTACGTGCAGGTCTGTTTCCTTCAATCCCATTGCATGATCGAGTCCATGCACCGGGAACGGTGTATACACGTCATGCATCTTATAGCCACTGTTGCGTACAGACTTTACCGCAGGAAACAGAACTTCCTCATCGTCATAACAAGCAACCGCAAATTTCTTGATAGCCATTATTTATTTATTCAAAAAGTTAATACAGTTAATATCAATTAACCAGTCAACCAACTATTAATGATGAGCGTCCATTTGTTCGTGAACAAACTGCTCTGTACTCTTTTCATCAATCTGCAACATCTTCTTCTTATGTGCTTCGCCTGACGTCTTCAGTACAAACTTGATCTCCGCTACGGCGATGACAGGGAAGTATTTGGCAAAAAGGAAGAAGCAAGTGAAGAACAGTCCAAATGTTCCAAGGTAGAAACCTACTTCCGGCCATGTCGGGCTGTAGTAAGTCCAGGAGCTTGGAAGATAGTCACGATACAATGACGTAACGATGATCACGAAACGCTCGAACCACATACCGATATTCACTACTATCGACATGATGAACGTGAACACTACATTCCTACGGAGCTTTTTGAACCAGAATAGCTGCGGAGAAACCACGTTACAAGTCATCATTGCCCAGTAACTCCACCAGTAAGGACCCGCAATACGCCATTGGAACGCAGCCTGTTCATAGATAACCTGGCTGTACCAGGCCATGAACAACTCTGTGAGGTATGCAACACCCACAATGGAACCGGTAAGAACAATAACCTTGTTCATTGCTTCAAGGTGGCCAATAGTAATGTAGTCTTCAAGATTCAGAATCCGACGGACCATTATCAGCAGCGTATTTACCATGGCAAAGCCAGAGAAGATAGCCCCTGCCACAAAGTATGGAGGAAAGATCGTCGTGTGCCAGCCAGGAATGACTGAGGTGGCAAAGTCAAAGGATACGATGGTGTGTACTGAAAGTACGAGTGGTGTTGAAAGACCTGCCAGTACAAGAGATAACGCCTCATGGCGCTGCCAGTTCTTAGCAGTACCCGTCCAACCAAACGATGCATAACCATACAACATCTTGCGCAGCTTCGTCTTTGCACGGTCACGTACAGTAGCAAAGTCAGGAATAAGACCAGAGTACCAGAAAAGTAATGATACCGTGAAATAAGTAGAGATCGCGAATA
>Ga0196971_1000743_pt1 | contig 19856 bp, 17 predicted proteins | sample S1v_1013CmetaG_FD_148660 | JGI IMG/M metagenome (GOLD analysis project Ga0196971, IMG submission 148660) | Soil microbial communities from Anza Borrego desert, Southern California, United States - S1+v_10-13C | ecosystem: Environmental > Terrestrial > Soil > Desert | place: USA: California... | reverse complement strand
CGATTCTCCGGCGCGGAGGCCTTACCGTGCGGCTCGCCCTCTATCAACCTGACATCCCGCAGAATCTCGGCGCGGCACTTCGCCTCTGCGCCTGCCTCGGGGTCGCGCTCGACGTGATCGAACCGTGCGGCTTTCCGCTGACCGACGCTTCGACGAAGCGGGCCGCACTCGACTATGGCGAGAAGGCTAGTGTCATGCGCCACGCCAGCTTGGCCGCGTTCCGTTCGGCGCCGGAACGTCAGGATGGGCGGTTGGTGCTGATCGAGACCGACGGCGCCGTCAGCTTTCAGGATTTCTCGTTCTCCACAGGCGATACACTTGTGCTCGGCCGCGAGAGCGCCGGCTCCCCCGGGGAACTCTACGAGGCGGCGGAGGCGAGCGTCCGTATCCCCATGGTGCGCGGCCTCCGGTCGCTGAACGTGATCAACGCCGGGGCGATAGTGTTGACGGAAGCGATGCGGCAGACCGGGGCGTGGGAGAAGTTTTGATGAGGCGCACAACGAACCCCCTCCCCGAGAATGCGTTTTTTGGGGGAGGGGGCAGGAGACCGGGTGAAGCGCCGCCGCTTCAATTTCACACTGCGGTGTTCGACATCGCACGCAATACAAACGGCGCGCTCACGACAAACGTCGCGCCTCACCCCGCCCCCCAACCCCCTCCCCTCGATGGGAGGGGGAGATGAGCGAGCAACGCAAGGCCCGCGCGCGTGTTTGGTTCGAGACGCTGCGCGACGATATCTGCGCGGCGTTCGAAGCGCTCGAGGACGAGGCGCCGGCGGCGCTTTACCCGGGCGCGTCGGGGCGGTTCGAGCGCACGCCCTGGCGCCGCGGCGATGGCAGCACGGACCAAGGCGGGGGCGTCGCCGGCATGATGCGCGGGCGGTTCTTCGAGAAAGTCGGCGTGCACGTCAGCACCGTCTATGGCGCGTTCTCGCCGGACTTCGCCAAGACCGTCCCCGGCGCCGCCGACGATCCGCGCTTTTGGGCCAGCGGCATTTCGCTGATCGCGCACATGCGCAATCCGCACTGCCCCGCCGCGCACATGAACACGCGCCATATCGCGACGACGCAATGGTGGTTCGGCGGCGGCGGTGATTTGAACCCGACGCAAAGCTATCAGCGCAATGAGGCGAGTGAGGATGCGCTGGCGTTTCATGCGCCGTATCGCGCTGTTTGCGAGGCGCATGAGGTGGGACTCTACGACCGCTATAAGAAATGGGCGGACGAGTATTTCTGGCTGCCGCATCGCGGCGAGCCGCGCGGCGTCGGCGGCATTTTTTACGATCATCACAATAGCGGCGACGCTGGTGGCGATAGCTGGGAGCGCGATTTTGCATTCACGCAAAGCGTCGGGCGTGCGTTTCTCGACGCGTACCCGCCGCTGCTGCGCAAATACATGCACACGGCCTGGACTGAGGCCGACCGCGAAGAACAACTGATCCAGCGCGGCCGCTACGTGGAGTTCAACCTGCTCTACGACCGCGGCACGACGTTCGGACTGAAGACGGGCGGCAATGTCGAGAGCATCCTGAGCTCGATGCCGCCGGTCGCGAAGTGGCCTTAATATGGAGCGCGCGCGCGCCCTCGCCCGCGAGACTATCAGACAAAACGCGGGCGAGGACGCCCGCGTTCCATAACGTCAGCGCGCCTGCACGTTCTCGCGCAGCCACGCGGCGAACTCAGCTTCATCGATCTCGCTCGCGGCGAGCGCTAGCGTATGGACGACGACGTCGGCTTCGGTCGACGTAAAGCGATAGCCGTTTGCCTCGAGAAACAATACGGCGGTGATGAAGCCGATGCGCTTGTTGCCGTCGATGAACGGATGATTGCGGACAATGCCGAACGCGTACGCCGACGCGAGCGCGACCGTATCGCCTTCACCATAAGCGTGAAGGTTCTGCGGCCGCGCCAGCGCCGATTCTAGCAGACCCATATCGCGCACGCCGCCAGCGCCGCCATGAATGGCGAGAGACTCGGCATGCAGCAAAAGGACTGTGGTGCGATCGACCCAGATGGGCAGTGTCACTTAGCCAACTCACGCAACGCGTTGCGATAGCGTTTCATGACGTCTCGCCCAATCGCGACTTGGCGCGCAATTTCGTCGTCGTAAATGCTCAGCGCCACACCGTCCGGCGTCTCGGTGACGGTGAGTTCCGCCCCCTCTTCGACCTTGAGCTTCGCCAGCACGTCCTTCGGCAGCACCACGCCGAGCGAATTGCCGATCTTGCGGACCTTCAGCGTGCGGCCGGCCGGCTTCGCGGGCGCTTGCGCCTGGAAGTCGAACTGCTCGGAATCGGCGACGCCTTTCGGCTTTTTGGTTTCGTCGGTCATGGCGCGTTCAATCTAAGTTATAACGCACGTTATAACAAGCCGTTCCGCGCGGCCTTTTTCTTGCGTGGGGCGAGCGATCATGACGCAACTCGCCTATCCGCAAGATCTCAAACCTCTGACTTCGCTGCGTTTTATCGCGGCGTTCTGGGTGCTGCTGTACCATTTCAAGGACCATCTCGGGCTCAATATGGGCCAGCTGGGGCTGGTCGCGGACGGCTATTTGGGGGTCGATCTCTTCTTCACCCTCTCGGGCTTCATTCTGGCCCACGTCTATCTGACCAGTGTCGGCGACGGCCGCTTCGGCTATGGCGGCTTCCTCAAGAACCGGATCGCCCGGGTCTATCCGATGCACCTCGCGGCGCTGGCGGCGATGCTGGTGCTGTTCGCGGGCGCTTCGGTGCTGGGCGCGGGCGTCGGCTCGCCGGAGGCGTTCAAGTGGAGCGATCTGCCGGCGCATCTTTTCATGGTGCACGCTTGGGGCGCGACCGAAGCGGTGGGGTGGAATTTCCCGTCCTGGTCGATCAGCGCGGAATGGGCGGCTTATCTCCTCTTCCCACTGATCGCCGCGCTGGTGGTGAAGGCGCAGCGTTGGTCCGCCGCCATGGCGCTGGGCGCGCTGGCGCTTTGCGTCGCTTCGTTCTGGGCGCTTTCGAATTTGCATCAGGCGCTGCCGTGGGTCGGGCGCGACTTCTCGCAGATGACGGCGCAAATCGGCGCGCTTCGGATCCTGCCCTCATTCCTGCTCGGCGTTGCGCTCTACGCGTTCGGCCGCGACCACGCGGCGCCGAAGAGCTGGGCCTGGCCGATCGTTGCTGTGAGCGCGGGCTGGATCGTCGCGGTGACGATGCTCGGCTGGTGGGAAGGCTTGGTGTGGTTTGGACTTGCGGGGCTGCTCTATGGCCTCGCCGAAACGTCGCGCCATGGCGTCGATGCGCCGATGAGCGGGCGGGTGTTCGTGTTTCTAGGGGCGGCGAGCTACGCGCTCTACATGATCCATCTGCCGATCGACATCGTCTGGTTTCATGCGCTGGAGCGGTTCGGCGTGACGGAGACGAGCGATCTTGCGGTACGCATTGGCGCGATGGTTGGCGTGTTCATCGTCTGCATCATCGCCTCGGCGTTTGCGTATCTCTGGCTCGAAGAGCCGGCGCGGAAGTGGATCAGGAAACTTGAGCTGCCGCGGCCGCGCAAAACACAAACAGCAGAAGCCTAAACACCCCCCATTCCCGGATTGGCGCGTAGCGCCAAGTCCGGGACCTATAAACACGAATGCTCACGGCGTCGCTCGGTCGGCGCAGCGCCACATGTTGCAAACAGAAGTGTCTATGGGTCCCGGGCTCTTCGCTACGCGAAGCCCCGGGAATGGGTGTCAGCTTAGCCCCTGTGCCACGGCCTTCAATCGCTCGATCACGCTGAGCTTGTCATCCGGAAAATCGGCGTCGATCCACCAGTCTTCGACTTCGCGCATCACCACGCCGACTTTCGGCCCGGCCGGCACGCCCGCGGCCATCACTTCATCCCCGCTGAGAGGCAGCCGCGGCGGCGTCCACATCTGGCCGTGAGCGACCAGTGCGCGCCATTGTTGCGCTTTCTCGCCGCCGGCGCCGGCCCAGGCGAGCATGACGCGGTCGCGGAAGGCTTCGTTGCCGAGCTTGTAGATCGCGCGGCGCATTTCGCGCAGCGACATGTAGGAGGTGATCTTCACCTCGCTTCCAAGCGCGGCGACGAGGCGATCGCGCTCCTCGTTCGAGAGCTTGAGCCGCCGCGCCAAGGCTCCGGCGCTTTCCTGATCCGTCAGCGCCGCGGCGACGCGGATCATCGGATCGACGTTGAGCATGAGATCGACTTCGAGCGTCGCCAGCGCATCAAGGCGCTTCTCGTTCGACAGCTCCGGCAGCGCGCGGGCGCGGGCTTCGATCGCCGTCATCCCCTCCCACGCGGCGCGCGGATCGGGCGCGGCGAGCAGCTTCTTCACTTCCTTCCAGATGCGCTCGACCGAAAGTGTATCGAGTCCCTCAATCAGATCGGCGCACGCCGCCAGCCCATGCGGATCGAGCGGCCCCTTCGCGTACCAGGCGTTGAAGCGGAAGAAGCGCAGGATGCGGAGATAATCTTCCCGCAGGCGCGTGTGCGCGTCGCCGATGAAGATGACGCGGCCGGCGCGGACGTCGTCGAGGCCGCCCTTGGTGGGATCGTGGATCGCGCCGGCGCCATCGGCGTAGAGCGCGTTCATGCGAAAATCGCGCCGCTCGGCGTCCTCATCCCACTTCTCGGTGAAGGCGACGGTGGCGCGGCGGCCATCGGTCGAGACATCGCGGCGGAGCGTGGTGACTTCGAATGGCCGGTGATTGACGACGACGGTGACGGTGCCGTGCTCGATGCCGGTGGGATGTGCGGCGAAGCCCGCTTTAGTGCAAACGTCCGTGACCTGATCCGGCGTGAGCTGCGTCGCGACATCAATGTCATCGACCTCGCGCCCCATCAAAGTATTGCGCACGCAGCCGCCGACGAAGCGCGACCCGTTCGGGCGCGCCGTTTCGAGCGCGGCGATGAGCGCTTGGGTTTCTGCGGCTTTGAGCCAGGAGGCGTGGGCGATGGAGGTGGTCACTGCGTGGCCCGTGGGAACTGATCAACGAATTCGCGCACGCCGCCAACCGCCGATACTTCCGCACCGAACAAAGCAACCATGTGCTCGAGCTCGTCCTCGCTATAGCCGAACATGGAGCGATAAAACCAGGCCCTAAAATCCGTCTGGGAATGCCGATTTAACCTAAGACTTGGCAGCTCAGGGTCTGGCTCGTCTCCATCGATACGATTCTGGAATACGATCATTCCTTTGAGGTGTTCGAGCGTCCAGAACACCGACGGCGCGGATGGCGCTGAGCGAAGTGCGTCGCGATAGACAGTGAACCCTTGTCTATCCGCGAACTCACCGACAAAGCGAAGCAACGCGTCGCGCGCGCCCTCGTCTATAGTGATCTTGAACTGCCGTTCCGGTAACCGTTCGTAGAAACCTCGATGCCCATAGCCACAAGCGCTTGCGCCCGCAGCCAAACCCAGCACAAGCAACGATCTGCGCCTAAGCATATAGCCCCTCCCACAGCCCGCGGATCATGCCCGCGGTTGCGCCTCAGCGCCACCCGCTCAGCCTTGCAGCGGCATCCGGAAGGTGAAGCACGTCTCCTTCTCCGTCGACGTCACATCGATGGCGCCGCCATGGGCCTTGGCGATTTCGCTGGCGATGTAAAGGCCGAGGCCGAGGCCCTCTTGGCTGGGCCGCACCTCGCCGCGCGCAAAGGGCTGAAACAGGCGCGCCATAGCGTCCGCGGGGATCGGCGCGCCGGCGTTGCAAACGACAAGCTCGAACTGCTCGTCCGTCTTGGCGGTGACGATGACCGGCTGCCCCGGTGCGCCATGGATCAGCGCGTTGCCGAGTAGGTTGGAGAAGAGTTGGCCGATCCGCACGGGATCAGCCTGCACAGGATGTGAAAGGTCGAACGTCGCCTGAATGATGGTTTCGGGATGGGTGGTCTGCAACTCATCGACCACCTGCTGCAGCGTCGGTTCGAGCGGTTGCGATGACAGCATCGGATTGATGCCGCCGCCGAGACGTCCGCGGGCGAAATCGAGGATGTTGTCGATCAAAACCGTCATGCGCGCAGCGCTCTTCTGCATCAGCAGCACGGTCGCTTCGGCGCGCGGGTCCAGGCTTGTCTTCTGCATGAACCGGAGCCCGACGGTGATCGAGCTCAGCGGATTGCGCAAATCGTGCCCGAGCACGGCGATAAATTGCTCGCGCAGCTCGGCCTCAGTGCGCTGCGAAGTGAGCACGACATCGCGGCGCAACACCTCCGCGGTCGATTCGGCGATGCGTTGTTCCAATGTGGCGGCCAGGAGTTTGAGCTCGTCGCGCGCGCGCAACAGTTCGCGCTCGTAGCGGCGCCGATCGGTGGCGTGGAAGACGGTGAGGCGGATGAATTGGGCCTTACCGTCGCCATCGCGTCGTTCTGCGGCGTTGACCAGCACCGGAAACGGCTCGCCGTCTTTCCTGACCAGATCAAGCGCCACTTCGTTGAAGAAGCCCTGCATCCGCAGCAGCGGCGCAAAATGGGTTTCGTAGAAAATTCGCCCGGCGATGTTCAGAAAATCATGCAGCCGCTTGCCGACCACCTCCTCTGGCGCGTAGCCGGTCCAGCGGCAAAAAGTCTGATTAGCTTTGGCGATACGTCCGTCCGGCCGCAGCGAGAGATATCCGCTCGGCGCATTTTGATAGAGGTCTTCTAGATCCTCATCCAATTGTTCTGGCTCAGACAAAGGCGCGCATGGCTTCAATGACCTCTTCGGGCGCGCTCAAGTTCGGGCAATGTCCCGTCGCTTTCAAGATCACCAGGTCGCTGCGCGGAATATGCTTGTGCACGTACGCGCCGACGGCGAGCGGCGCGATTACATCGTCGCTGCATTGCAGGATGAGCGTTGGGATGCTCGCCTTGGCAAGATCGGCGCGGTTGTCCGATTTGAACGTGACGCGCGCAAATTCCTTGGCGATGTCGGGATCCGTGCTGCAAAAGCTGTTGGTGAGCTCGTCGCCGAGTTCCGGCCGGTCCGGATTGCCCATAATGACGGGCGCCATCGCCGCCGACCAGCCCATGTGATTTTCCGCCAGGAAAGCGAGCAGCTCATCGATCTGTTGTTCGCTGAAGCCGCCGACATAAGTCTCGTCATCAATGTAGCGCGGCGACGGCCCGACCATGACCAGGCTCTTGAACATGCCCGGCGCTTTGGCCGAGGCGATCAGGCCGATCATCGCGCTCACCGAATGACCAACGAACACGGCGCCGGCCAAGCCGAGTTCGCGCCCGATTTCGACGATGTCGTCGGCATAGCCATCGAGCGTGGCATATTTCTGCGGATCGTAGGCTTTGAGGTCCGACCGGCCGGCGCCGACATGATCGAACAGCACGACGCGAAAGCGATCCTCAAACGCCGGCGCCACGAACCGCCACATATTCTGGTCGCAGCCGAAGCCGTGCGCGAACATCATCGCGGTTTGCCCGGCGCCGGTGATTTGGACGTTGTTTCTAGTTGAAGCTGACACGGGTTCCCCTTGGTCGCGCACTATAAAGCTGCGGAAGCGCTTAAGTCACTGCCGGCCAAAGTTCCAACGCAGCCCTAGTCGTAAAGCCGCTCATACAACGCGCGGATCATGCCGGCGGTGGCGCCCCAGATCATGTGGCCTTGCCACGGCATGGCGTAATAATAGCGCGTGCGGCCTTGCCATTGGGCTTCGCGTTTTTCGTGGTTGGCCGGGTTCATCAGGAAATCGAGCGGCGCTTCGAACACGCGCGCCACTTCGCGCGGATCGAGTGTGAGGTCAAACCCCGGCTCGACCAGGCCGACGATCGGCGTGACGCGATAGCCGGTGATGGTGTCGTAGCGATCCCAGGCGCCGAGCGGTTCGATGAAGCGGCGCTCGAGGCCGATCTCTTCCATGGTTTCGCGCAGCGCCGTTTCGACCGCGTTCGCATCGCTCGCCTGCACGCGCCCGCCGGGAAACGAAATCTGCCCCGGATGCGCCGGCGTCTCCACCGAGCGCTCGGTGAAGAGCATGGTCCAGCCGGTGGGGCGCTTGATGATCGGCGCGAGCACCGCCGCTGGCCGCGTTTCGGGATGATTGTCCCAATCGGGATTGAGATCGTTGTCGCTGCGCGTGCGGGCGGATTCCGCTGCGACGGAGTCGAGCGGATCGAGACGGGCGCGGAGCAAACGTTCGAAAGCGTCGCTCATGACTCCCCCTCCCCTCGAGGGGAGGGGGTTGGGGGGCGGGGTGAAGCGCGATGCTTCGCTATCAAACGCCGACAACCCGGACCGCCGGCGCCCTCGCCGGCATCTGTTTCAGCTTGCACGAACGAATGCCGGCGAGGGCGCCGGCGGTCCGAGGCTTCCGTCGCGATTTCCAGGCACGGAGCCTCACCCCGCCCCCTGCCCCCTCCCCTCAAGGGGAGGGGGTGTGCAAGCGCGATCGCGTCGAGGGGATCGATGTGCGTGCTGAGTAGGGATTCGATACTGGCGAAAATCATGCGCGATCAATATGGACTGCCGGCGCCCTCGCCGGCCAGCGCCGGTGCATGCCGGCGAGGCGCCGGCGGTCCATATTTTTCTTGGTCACCACAGCGCTCCGAGCTCAAACCACACGCCCGCGCTCCAAACCCCGAGCTTCCTGTCCCGCGCCTCGCTCCACTCGACCAGCTCATAAAACGGCGCGCGCAGTATGCGCGCTTCTAGCCGTCCTCGCACCAGCACGTAGGGCCGCGGTTCGTCGTCGCGCATCGCAACGCGCAGCGGATGCGCGGGACCGCACTTCACCATGTCCCCGACATTGGTCGTGAACACGATCGTCTGCTCGCGCCCTTCCCCCACACGATCCGCGCGCACAGCGACGAAGGGCGCGTCCTCCACGCGCACGATGATCTTCTCTACCGGCGTGACGAGATAGGTCTCGCCGTCCTCGTCCCTGCGCAGGATCGAGGCGAACAGGCGCACGAGCGGTTCGCGCGTAATGCGTGTGCCGGCGTGCTTCCAGCTCCCGTCGGCGAGGATCTCCATGCCGATGTCGCCGCAATGGGGGGGGTTCCATTTGTCGACGGGCGGCGGGCCTCGGTCGCTGCCGCCGGCCTCCCTCTTGAGCAGGGCCAGCAATTGCTCCAGGGACGTAGGGTCTTCAGACGCCGTCATATTTCCGCCCCCAACTACGCGAGCTTCGCCCCCATGAGCAATCACGACAATCCAGAGGCGTTGGTGGCCGAGGCTGAGGCCGCGGGCGAAGCCTTGGCGCGGGTGCGGGCCGAGATCGGCAAATCCGTGTTCGGCCAGGAGCGGGTGATCGAGCTGACTTTGGCGGCGGTGCTCGCGGGAGGTCACGTGCTGCTGGTCGGCGCGCCGGGCTTGGCGAAGACGCGATTGGTGGAAGCGACGGCGCGGGTGCTGGGCCTCGATTGGGGCCGCGTGCAGTTCACGCCGGACCTGATGCCGGCGGACATTCTGGGCTCCGAAGTTCTGGATCAGGACGAAGCGGGACGGCGCCATTTCCGCTTCGTCAAAGGGCCGATCTTCACCCAGCTTTTGATGGCGGACGAAATCAACCGCGCCTCGCCGCGCACGCAATCGGCGCTGCTGCAGGCGATGCAGGAGCATCACGTCACCGTCGCTGGCGCCGCGTACGATGTGCCGCGTCCGTTCCACGTGCTGGCGACGCAAAACCCGATCGAGCACGAAGGCGCCTATCCGCTGCCGGAAGCGCAGCTCGATCGCTTTCTGCTGCAAGTCGACGTGCCGTATCCGGACGCGGAGATCGAACGCAAGATTTTGATCGAGACGACAGGGCTCGAGGATCAGCAACCGCAGACGATTTTGAATGCGGAGTCGCTGATGCGGCTGCAGCGGCTCGTGCGCACGATGCCGGTCGGTGAGAAAGTGCTGGCCTCGATTTTAGAGCTGGTGCGTTCGGCGCGGCCGGGGTCGAGCACGGATCAGCGCGTGAACCAGCACGTCGCGTGGGGGCCCGGGCCGCGCGCGGGGCAAGCTTTGATGCTCGCCGTTCGCGCGCGTGCTTTGCTGCGCGGACGCTTGGCGCCGGCGGTGGATGACGTCGCCGCGCTGGCGCGGCCGGCGCTGGTGCATCGGATGCAGCTCAGCTTCGGCGCGCGGGCGGAGGGTTTGGATATCGACTCGCTGGTTGATGATCTCGCGGAGCGGGCGGCTTGATGAAAGTGCGCACGTCGCTCCCCCTCTCCCTTGCGGAGAGGGGGCCGGGGGGTGAGGGGCGTTCAAACACGCAGGCGCCAGAGCGTTTGCATCGCCCCTCACCCCGCCGCTTCGCGGCGACCCTCTCCGCAAGGGAGAGGGTTGGGCTCTGCGCATGAACTCCCCCCGCCTCGATGCACTGAACCTCGCCGGCGATCTGCCGGGTGTTTTGCTTGATGCAAGGCGCCTCGCCGCGAGTGCGCCGGGCGTGCATGGGCGGCGGCGCGCGGGGCAAGGCGAAGATTTTTGGCAGTATCGCGATCATCGCGCGGAGGATGGCGCGCGGCTGGTCGATTGGCGCCGCTCGGCGCGCGGCGATCGGTTCTTCGTGCGTGAGCGCGAGCGCGAAGCGGCGCAGACGGCGTGGTTCTGGATCGATCCCGATGCCGGCTTCGATTGGACCAGCAATCCGGCGCGGCCGACGAAGCTCTATCGTGCGCGGACAATTGCGTTGGCGCTGGCTATTCTACTCGCACGCGGCGGCGAGCGGGTTGGCGTTTTGGGCAATCAACCGCGCCGCGGCGCACGCGCTGTGGATCGTCTCGCCGTCGATTTGCTTGCGCCTCAGCGTGAAGCGGACGCGCCAAGCAATGCGTGCGTCGTGTTCTTCAGCGACTTCTACGCGCCGGTGGCCGCGTGGCGGGAGCGCTTGCTTGCTTGTGCCCGCGCCGGCGCGAGTGGCGCATTGGTGATGATCGCCGATCCGGCTGAAGAGGACTTCCCGTTTCGTGGACGCACTTTGTTTCAGGCGCCCGGCCGCGGCGGCGAAGTGCTGATCGGCCGCGCCGAAGCGGCGCAAGCGACGTATTCTGAACGCCTAGCGCAGCAGCGGCGCGACATTCGCGCGCTTGGCGCCGAGTTTGGGTTTCCCGCGCTGCTGCACCGCACCGATCACAGTGCTTCGCCGGCGCTGTCGATGCTGATGGCGTTCGTGTCGGAGCGATACGGTTGACGGAGTCTTTCATATGACTCTGGGACCTTTCCTGTTCGGTGCGCCGTGGGCGCTCGCCGCGCTTGCGGTTCTGCCGGCCCTCTGGTGGCTGATGCGCGCGACGCCGCCGCCGCCGCAACGCACGCAATTTCCGCCGACGCGCCTCTTGGAAGGCGTGCGCACCGAAGACCAAAGCCGCGAACGCGCGCCGTGGTGGCTGGTTCTTTTCCGTGCGCTCGCGGCGATGCTGCTGATCCTCGCGTTCGCGAGGCCATCACTGGCGCCGAGCGCGGCGGAGAGCGCGCAGGGCGGGCGCACCTTGATCGTCATCGATGATGGTTGGACGTCGGCGCCGTTCTGGAGCGACACGCGCGCGGCCGGCGTCGCGGCGGCGACGCAAGCGGAGCGCACCGGCGCGCCGGTGTTTCTGCTGCTCACTGCGCCGAGCGGGCGCCCGCGCGATCCGGGCGAAGCGATGACGGCGGCCGATGCGAAAGCGGCGATCGGGCGGCTCGAGCCGCAGGCGTGGCGGCCGAACCGCGCACAGGCGGCGGAGCGGTTGGCGCAAACGCAAGGCCGCTTTGACCGCATCGTCTGGATCACGGACGGCTTGCGCGATGACGGGGCGCGCGCGCTCGCGGCGGAGCTGCAGAATCGCGGTCCCGTAACCGCGCGGCTGCCGCCGCAGAGCGCGCGGGCGATCGTTTCCGGTTCGGTGACGCCGCAAGGGGTCGTCGCCGACATTCGCCGCGCGACCAGCGGCTCTGCCATCGTTGCGATCGCGGCCGAGACGGCGGAGGGCCGCTCGCTCGGCGCAGCCGAAGCGCGCTTCGTGGGCGATTCCACCAGCACTTCGGCGCAGATCGAATTGCCGCCGGAGATCGCCGCGCGCGCGGCGCGGTTGCGAATCGTTGGCGAACAGAGCGCCGGCGCGGTGCGGCTTTTGCCGGCTGGATCAGGAAGGCCGTTCGTTGGCCTCGTCGATGCGGGCGGGGCTGGGCAGCCGCTTTTGTCCGAACTCTTCTATGTCGATCGCGCGCTGCAGCCATATGCGAGCTTGCAGCGGGGCGGCATCAGCCAGTTGATCGACGCGCGCGCGCAAGCGCTCATCCTGCCAGACGCCAGCCGCGTTGCGCCGACGGACGCGAGCGCGCTGGAGCGCTGGATCGAGAATGGCGGCCTCTTGGTGCGCTTTGCCGGCCCGCGTCTCGCCAACGATGCGGACGAATTTTTGCCAGTGCGGCTGCGGCCCGGTTCGCGTTCGCTTGGCGGCGCATTGGCGTGGGAGACGCCGCTCGCAATTGCGCCCTTCCCGGCGGACTCGCCTTTTGCCGGCATCGCGCCGCCACCGGATGTGAATGTGCGCCGACAAGTGTTGGCAGAGCCGGCGTCGCTGGAAGAAGCGCGCGTGTGGGCCACGCTTTCGGACAATTCGCCGCTCGTGACCGCGCAGGCGCGCGGGCGCGGGCTGATCGTGCTCTTCCATGTGAGCGCGACGCCGGATTGGTCCGACGCGCCGCTCTCGGGGCTGTTCGTCGAAATGCTGCGCCGGACATTGGCGTTTGCCGCGCGCGCCGATGGTGCGGGTGAGCGCGAAATTACCGGCGGGCCGTTCACGGCGCAGCGTCTGCTCGACGGGTTCGGCGCGCTTTCGCCGGCGCCGCCGGATGCCGAACCGATCGCGCCGGAGGCGTTCGCGCTCGCGGTCGCTTCGCCGGAGACGCCGCCTGGCTTGTACGAACGCGCCGGCGTCAGCGCGGCGATCGATGCGGCGCGGCCGGCGGAAACACTTGAACCTCTGGCGCTGCCGAATGGGATCGTACGCGAGGGCTTGGGCGGCGTGATCGAGCGGCCGCTCTCGGGGTGGTTGTTCGGCGCGGCCGCTTTGATGCTGGCGATCGACTTGCTGATCGCGCTTTATCTATTCGGCAAGTTGCCTCGCTTGCTGCGGCCCACCGCCGCCGCCCTCGTTGCGCTCGCGGTCATCGGCGGCGCGGAGGCGCACGCCCAGACGCGGCGCGATGATCCCACGCAGACGCTGCGGCTCGCTTATGTGCGCACCGGCGATGCCCGCGTGGATCGCACTTCGGCGGCTGGCCTCGAAGCTTTGTCGCAAGTGCTGACGGAGCGGACTTCCGTCGAGCCTGGCCCGCCGGTGGCGATCGATCTGGCGCGCGATAGCCTCGCCGCCTATCCGTTTCTTTACTGGCCCGCGCCCTCTTCGCCGCAACGGCTCTCCGATGCAGCGCTCGCGAACATCGATCAGTATCTCGCTATCGGCGGCTTGCTGCTGGTCGATACGCGCGACGCCACCGGGGCGGGGCGCGGGCGACCGGCGCAGACGATGCTCGCCGGCGTCGATGTGCCGCCACTGCAACAAGTGACGACCGAGCATGTCGTCGCGCGCGCGTTCTATTTGATGCGCAGCTTTCCGGGCCGCACGCAATCGACGGCGCTGTGGGCGGAAGATGCGAGCGCGGCGGAATCGCGTGATGGCGTCGCGGCGATCTTCATCGGCAATGGCGATTGGGCTTCGGCTTGGTCGGGCGAAGGCGGCACGCCGCGCCAACGCGAGCTTTCGCTGCGCTTCGGCGTCAACATCGTCATGGTGGCGCTGACGGGGAACTATAAAGCTGATCAAGTGCACGTGCCGGCGCTGCTCGAACGGATGGGGCGCGAGTGAAGATGCTGGCGCATTCATGCCCCCTCCCCTCGAGGGGAGGGGGTTGGGGGCGGGGTGATGCTCCGCTTTCCAAATCTTTAGTGTACGCATTTGCGGCTCGATTCTTCCGATACGGCGCTTCACCCCGCCCCCTGCCCCCTCCCCTCAAGGGGAGGGGGTTCAAAGTGCGTGAGCGCGCGACATGATCGGCGCGTGGCGCATTGGGCTTGATCCGGCGCTGCCAATGGCGGCGCTGATTGCACTTGGCGTTTTGGCGCTCGCGTCGTTTGCGTTTTACCTTTGGCGCGGCGGCGGTGCGCCGATTTTGCGCGCGCTTGGATTGGCGTTCGTTTTTCTCGGGCTGATGCAGCCGCAATGGGTGCGCGAGACGCGCGAGCCGGCGGAAGATATTGCGCTGATCGTCGTCGATCAGAGCGAGAGTCTGGGTCTCGCTGGCCGGCGCGAGGCGGCGCGCGCGGCGGGCGATGCGATGGCGGCGGCTTTAGCGCGCGAGCCGGGGCTCGAAGTGCGCGTACGCGAAACCCGCGGCGGCGCCGACGGCACGATGATCACGTCAGTAATCGAGGATGCGCTGAGCGACGTGGCGCGCGATCGTATCGGCGGCGTTGTCGTCATCACCGATGGTCAGGCCGCCGATCCGCCGGCGGAGCCGAGCGCGCTGCGCGAGCTTGGACCGGCGCACATTTTGATCGTCGGCGATCCAGATCGCGGCGATCGGCGGCTCGAACTCGTCTCGGCGCCGACGTTCGGCATTGTCGATGAGCCGATGCGGATCACGGCGCGGGTGATCGATGAAGGCTCGAATGCGCCGGTGCGGGTTACGGTGAGCATCGATGGTGTGCGGGTGTCGCAAACCAATGCGCGCCCGAACCAGGAATTTTCCGTCAATGTGAGCTTGCCGAAGCGCGGGCGGAATATGGTGGTGGTCGAGGCGGAGGAAGGGCCGCGTGAAATCACCCTGGCGAATAACCGCGCCGCTTTTGCGGCGAATGGCGTGCGCGATCGCTTGCGGGTGCTGTTGGTGACAGGCGAGCCGCACCAGGGCGCGCGGGTGTGGCGCAATTTGTTGAAGAGCGACCCGGCGGTCGATCTGGTTCACTTCTCGATCCTACGACCGCCGGACAAGCAAGATTTCACGCCGCTCAATGAACTCGCTCTGATCCCCTTCCCGACCGAAGAATTGTTCGAACGGCGGCTCAACGAATTCGATCTCATTATCTTCGACCGCTATCGCCGGCGCGGCATTCTGCAGCCGTATTACTTCGCCTCGATCGCGCGGCGCGTGGAGCAAGGCGGCGCGCTGCTGATCACGGCCAGCGAAGCGGAGGCCGGCGTCGAAGGCATTCATCGCACTGCACTGGCCGGCATCCTGCCGGCGCAGCCCACGGGCAATGTTTCGACGACGCCCTATCGCCCGGCGCCGACGGCGTTGGGGCGGCGCCATCCGGTGGTGCGCGGCCTGCCGTCGCCGGAACGATGGGGACGCTGGACGCTGCAGGTCGAAGCGCAGGCGACGGGCGGGCAAACTGTTTTGCAGGGCGCTGGCGGGGCGCCTTTGCTGACGCTGGATCGCGCGGGCAATGGGCGTGTTGCGCAATTGTGGTCGGATCAGCCGTGGCTGTGGGCACGCGGTTACGATGGCGGCGGCCCGCATGGCGAGTTGCTGCGGCGCTTGGCGCATTGGCTGATGCAGGAGCCGGAGCTGGAGGACGAACGCTTGTCGCTCGAGCCCGGCCCGCGCGGTTTGGAGATCGAGCGTTCGACCTTGGCGGCGAATGTCGGTGCAGTCGAAATCATCGCGCCATCAGGTGAACGCAGCACGGTTTCACTCGGCGAAACCGCGCCGGGTTTGTTCACCGGCGAAGCGCCGGCGGAGGAGCAAGGCTTGTACGAAGCGCGCAGCGGCAATCTGCGTGCGTTTGCAGCGGTGGGACCGCTCAATCCGCGCGAGGCGGCGGCGCTCGCGGCTAATCCCGACATTCTGCGGCCATTCGCGCGGGCGACTGGCGGCAGCGTCGTGCTGACGGGCGAAGACGGCCGGCGCTTGCCGGATGTGCGGCGCATCGATCGCGGCGCGCGCGCAGACGGCGGCGACTGGATCGGCATCGAACGCAACGGCGCTTATGTCGTGCGCGCGGCGCGGGCGAGCCCGCTTGGGCCCGGCTGGCTGTGGGCGGTGATCGGGATTGCGCTGCTCATGCTGGGCTGGCGGCGCGAGAGCGCTTAGTAGGCGCGGCGGCGGCCAAACCAGAACAGCACAAGTGCAAATAGCATCAGGCCGACCGCGATCCATGGCAGCGCTTCGCCCCAATCGAAACTCGTGAACGGCGCATCGGCGGAGGGCGCGTCGATTTGCGTTTCTCCGCTCGGCGCCTGGGGCGCCGAGCTTTCAGGAGCGGGCGCCGCCGGCGCTTCAGCCGGCGCGTCGTCATCCAGCACGACAGCCCCAGCCACTGCGCCGCCGGCGCCGATGGTCGTGACCGCACCGCCTGTGCCGATCGCCGTGCCTGTCGTGGTGCGCTCGCGCTGGGGCAATTCGGTGAACTCATCGCTTTGGCTGGCGCCGCCGCGCCGGCGCTGCACGGCGTTGGCGAGATGCACGTACGTGGGCGCATCGACTTCGCCGGTGCCGCTAAGGCCGGTGCTGAGCTGAAAGCTCCGCGCTGCGGCGGCGGAGCCTGAGCCGAACTTGCCGTCGACGCCGCGCGCAGCGTCGATTAGGCCGAGGCCGGCGAGCAATTCCTGCACATGGCGGTCGCGTCCTTCGGCGACGACGGCGCGGCGCGCTTTGACGACGCCGATGCTGGAGGCATCGCAGCGGAAGGTCGGATCGTCGAACAAATGCGCGCCGAGGTCCCATGCCGTGAGCGTGAAGCTGAAATTGTTCAGGCGCAGCGTCAGCGGCAAGTTCAACGACCATTCGTCCTTGCTGACGAGGTCGAGGAAGCAATCCATCCGATAGACGGTGCGCGGCAGCAATTCGTTGCTGTGCCCGGCGAGCCAGGCGCGGCGCGTTTGCAAGTACGCCGCGATCCATTGCTTCTCGTTCTGTGTGCTGGGCGGACCGGCGACATCGACGGTGCGGTCCTTCATCGGGCCCCACGAGCCGTGAATGAAACTATCGTAGACGACGGCGCAGCCAAGCGGCGTGACGAAGCCGCATGCTCCGGCCTCGCGTAGCGCCGGCAGCATGTATTGCTGAGTGAAGTAATCATCCTGCGCTTTTTGCATCACCGGATCGGCCGCGGCTTCGCGCAACAGCGCAACCAAAGCGTCGTTCTGATCCAGCGCGCGATCTTCCGCTTGCATCTGCTGCAAGTACGGCCGCAAGCGATCCGCGCAGGCAGCGCCGCTGGCGCTGCAATATTGCGAGATGAGGCGATGCAGCGAACCGCTGACGAGCGCGGCTTGATGTTTGCCGTAGCTCAAGCCGCCGCGGTCCTGCGCGCTGCGCGCGATCGCGTCGTACTTGCCGGGGGAGTTGGTTTCGAACAGGGACACAATCGCGTCGATCGTGCCGATCTCGACCCCCGATAGGCGCAGAGCCTCGTCCGACATCGCCGCCTCCCCCGAAATTGCGTTGGGCGTTAATCTATATTAACACTTAGGGCGCGCCAACGCGGAAGTTGGGCAGCCTTTTTGAAAAGGCGGCGTGGCGCTGGAGGGGGCCATGCTCAACAGCCCGTTGTTTCAGCTCGCTTTAGCGCTGCTGCTGGTTTTCCTGGTGATGGCGGCGCTCGTCAGCCTGACCCAGCAATTCATCGTCGAGGGCTTGCGGCTGAGAGCGCGGACGCTGCGCTCCAGCATCGTCAAACTGTTGAGCGACAAGACTTATGGCGATGAAATCGCCAAGCGTTTCTATCGCCATCCGATGACAGCGGCGCTCTCGGGCGGGCGGCCGCAAACCACGTGCATGGATCCGGACACGTTCGTGACCGCACTTGCGAGCGCGGTGCAGCCGAACTGGTCGAACGGCGACGCTGTGCTCGCCCTGCCCGCTTCGGTGGCGGCGTTGCGAGATGGCGAACTGAAACACCGGCTACAGCTTGTACTGCCCGCGGCGGGCGCGTCGCGCGAGGAAATCGCGACCGCGGTCAAAGCCTGGTTCAACACCTCGGCGCAGAAAATGGGCGACCGCTTCAAGGCGGATTGCACAGCGCTCTCCTGGGCCATCGCCGCGGTGCTGACGATTGGTCTGAATGTCAGCACGATCGAAATCGGCAAGCGGCTGCAGGCGAACGATCAATTGCGGACGGCTTTGGCTTCGGTGACGCCGGAAGTTGCGCAATCGGAGGCGACCTTCACGACACTGTTTACGGAGCCCAGAGCGCCCGTCGCTGAAGCGGCGGCGGGCGCTGAACCAGCGCCGGCGGAAGCGGCGTTGAATCCGAATGAGGTGGTGACGCTATTTACGATCGTGCGCTGCGCCGGCGGCGATCGCGACATCCCGGTCGGTTGGCCGTGGATGGCGGCGGCGGCCGAGCGCATCCAGGGGCGCGTCGATGTTTCCGCAGACGCCGCGTGCGCCGCAGCGCACCAGCGCGCCGTGCCGGGCAGTCAGTTGCAGCAGCGCCTTGCGGTGCTGCAGGCGACGACGCAGCAAGTCGCGACGGCGGATTTGAGCGCGCAGGCGCCGCGCGTTTACGGCCCGGACTTCGAGCGCAACGGCATTCTCGAAGTGCTGCTGGGTTGGCTGATCACGATGATCGCCGCGGCGCAGGGCGCGCCGTTCTGGTTCGACGCGATCCAGCGCATCGTCGGACGCCGCTAGGGCGGCGGTGCACCGAGTTCGCCCTGCACTTTATCGAAGCCGCCGGGGCGGAGTTCGAGCCAGAGCAGACGCTTGGGATCGACGGGGCCGGGCAAACGCACGCGGCCTTCCGGCGCGACGCTGAAACCGGCGGGACGAAAGAAGCGTTCGGCGCCGACGAGGACGATGCCGGAAGCGCCAATGCTGCGGCAGGCGGCGACAGCGTCTTGCACCATGGCGAGGCCGAGACCGGCCGATTGCGCGGCGGGATCGACCGCGAGCGGCCCCAGAAAATAGAGCGGCGCGCCGGCTTCGACGCGCCAGATGCGGCAGATGCCGATGACGGCGCCGGAATCGTTCAAGGCGACGCGCGAGAGCCAGGGTTCGAGCATGGCGCCGCGTTCGCGCACGCGTTCGCTGGTCTTGGCGAACCGGCCGGGGCCGAAGGCGGCGTCGAGCACGCGCTCGATCTCGGCGGCGTGTTCGGGTTTCTCGGCGACGAGCGTGTGGGCCACTACAATTGTTCTAGGTTCTCGTTCTGGGGACGCGCATGAAGCACGAAGCGCGAATGTCTCCAAACAAAACCTAGAACCGGTTGCCGGCAAGGGCGCCGGCGGTCCATACCCGCCCCGATCTTGGCCGCCCTCCGCATCCCTTCCCTCGACATTTTTCGCCACCGGCTGTTCGCCCAATTCTGGGCCGGACGGATGTTCGCCAGCATGGCGGTGCAGATCCAAGCGACGGCGATGGGCTGGCAGGTTTACGACGCCGCGCGCGCCGATGGGCAGACCATCGCTGAATCGGCGTTCGTGCTTGGCTTGGTGGGCCTCGTGCAATTTTTGCCGCTGCTGGTTTTGTCACTGTTCGGCGGCCAGGCGGCGGATCGATATAATCGCCGCTTGATCCTCACAGCGTGCATCGTCGCCAAGGCGATCATCGTCTTGTGGCTGGCGCTGGTTGCGAACATGGGGCCGGAGATCATCATTCCAGCCGTGTTCGCGGCGGCGATCAGCGCGGGAATCATCAATGCGTTCATGCCGCCGGCGGCGAGCGCGCTGTTGCCGATGTTGCTGCCGCGCGAGGAGCTGCCGCAGGGCATCGCCTGGTCCTCGCTGGCGTTTCAGTTTTCGCTGATCGTCGGGCCCGCCATCGGTGGGCTGCTTTATGGCGCGGGGCCGCATGTGCCCTATTTCACGGCGTTTGCGATGGCGGCGATTTCGGCGGTGCTGATGTTCGCGCTGAAACCGCCGGCGCAAGAGCCGGTGAAAGATGCGCGGACGATCGGCATGATCGTCGAAGGGTTGCGCTACGTTTGGGGCAACAAGATCGTGCTGGGCGCGATCTCGCTTGATCTTGTCGTTG
>Ga0196971_1000742_pt1 | contig 19898 bp, 19 predicted proteins | sample S1v_1013CmetaG_FD_148660 | JGI IMG/M metagenome (GOLD analysis project Ga0196971, IMG submission 148660) | Soil microbial communities from Anza Borrego desert, Southern California, United States - S1+v_10-13C | ecosystem: Environmental > Terrestrial > Soil > Desert | place: USA: California... | reverse complement strand
CCCGTGCAGCGGCCACAACTGGACCGGGTGACCGGCGCGGCGAAGTTCGCTTCCGGGGCCAGACCGGGCGCCACGTCGCTGCCCATTGAGATGGCCCCGAGTCCCGTCCGGATGATCGGCTCGCTTACCACGCCGAAGCTGGCTGAGCAGACCGCATCCATGAAGGTGTCGATCAAACTGAAGCAGGCTCCCGTCCCCGAAGGGTTGTCGCAGATTCTGCACCTGCTGGGCGACGCCACCACGGCCCGCCCGGTGGGTGAGCAATAGGAGGTGCCGGCATGGCTGACAAGCCGGAGAAACCCGCTGCGTCTGCCCCTCGGGCGACCGTGCCGACCAAGCCATCCGACCGGGTGATCGACCTGCAGGCGGCGGTCAACAGTCTGGTCATGGCTGTGCTGGCGGCTCGGGTGGCTCTGGACCGGGAGACCGCTGAAATCGCCCGGCTCTACCAGGAGCATGATATCCTCCGCCAGTTTACTCCCCCGCACTTCGGACTCAACGAGGTGACACTGCGGCTGCCGTATGCGGCGCTGGATGTGGAGCCCAGCAAGGTGGAGAGCCTGCGGTCGTTGGTACCCGGCCAGGTGCCCCACATGCTGGTACAGATCAACGCGGAACTGTTGGCGAAAATGCCAGCCCACGCGGTGGCAACCGTCGAGCTGAAGCTGACCGAGGAGCAGCTGCAAATGCTGCTGCCGCAGGATAGCTGAACAGCCCCATAGGCAAAGGGACCCGAGGGCGTTGCAGCCTTCGGGTCCCTTTCTTGATGGCGGGAGTATGTGGGAATCGAACCCACCCACCACAGGATCACTGCGGCACATCGGTTTTGAAGACCGTGCCGGCCACCAGGACCGGATCTACTCCCAAATGCACGATTGACTATATCACACCTGAACCTGCACTCGCAAGCAGCAAAGCCTGCCTGCGCATGGGCATACTCGCGGAAAGACACCCTAGGTAACACAACCACTATCGCAAAGGGGTCGTATGCCATCCGCAACCCATTCCTGCCAATCACCCTTGTCCGGCGGATTCAGTGGGGGACCGCCGCTGTCGCCGTCACCGCCGCTACCTTCCTCAGCGCCTGTGCTGCTGCCACGCCTTCCAGCGCCGCCGTCGAAGTGGTCGAAGTCATTGAAGCCAACGAAGCGGCTCCGGTGGATGCCAAGCTCCAGCCCACCCTGCGCCCCATCTACGCGGCGAAGACCGACCAGAAAGTTGTGGCCCTGACCTTTGACATCTCCTGGGGCCAGATTATGGCGCCCAAGGTGCTCGACGTGCTGAAGCAGGAGAACGTCAAGGCCACCTTCTTCCTCTCCGGACCCTGGTCCAAGAATCACGTCGAATTGGTCAAGCGTATTCAGGCCGACGGGCATGAGATTGAAAGCCACGGCCAGGCACACGTCAATTTGAACGAACTGGGCCGTGAGGGCGCTGCCAAGAACATCGGCTCAGCCCACGCCATTCTGCAGGAGCTGGTGGGCAAGGGCCCCACCTACGTGCGCCCGCCCAACGGTGCCTTCGATAAGGCGTCGGTGCAGGGAGCGAAAGACATGGGCTACGCCACGGTGATCTGGTCGGTGGACTCCCTGGACTGGAAGAATCCTGGCGTGGAGACCATCATCCGGCGGAGCACCCGACTGATTCATCCGGGCGCCATTGTGTTGATGCATGCCAGCGACTCCTGCAAGCAGACGGATCAGGCGCTGCCCACCGTCATTCGGACCCTGCGCCAGCAGGGCTACGAGTTCGTCCTGCTGGACCCCCTCATCCGCCAGCATGGTGTGGACGACAACGGCTTCATTCATACCCGCTATCCCAAGGCCGTTCAGTAGAGGTCAGGGCGGCGGTCCCGGAAGACCGGAATGCGACTGCGAATATCGGCCACCTGGGCGAGGTCCAGGGTGGCCCGGACGACGGCCTCCTCCTCGCCCCCTTCGGCAAGAATCTTCCCCCACGGGTCGACCACCAGAGAATGGCCCGGGAACTGGTTGGCCCCGTCGCTGCCCACCCGGTTGCAGCCCAGCACAAAGCACTGGTTCTCGATGGCGCGGGCCACCAGCAGGGTGCGCCAATGATGGAGCCGTTGGGCCGGCCACTCGGCGGGAATCAGCATGATCTGGGCGCCGGCCAGGGCCAGCGACCGGAACAGCTCAGGGAAGCGCAGGTCGTAGCAGATGGCCAGACCGGCCGGCACGCCGGCTACCGGGGCCGTCACCAGCTTGTTCCCGGGGGCCAGGTACTGGTGCTCGGCCATCATCGGCACCAGATGAACCTTGTCGTACGTCGCCAGACACACCCCGTCCGGCCCGTACAGGGTGGCCCGGTTGAAGACCCGCCCGCCCCGCTCATCGGCGGCTGAACCGGCCAGGTAGACGCCGCACTCGTGGGCCAGGGCGCTCAGATACGCCCCCGTGGGCTCGCCGTCCCGGTCTGCCAGGTTGCCGGCGAGGTCAGACAAGGCGTAGCCCGTGGTCCACATCTCGGGCAGCATGACCAGGTCGGAATCCCGGGCGGCCGCGCGGACCAGGGCCGCGGCCCGCTGCCTGTTGGCGTCGGGGCGGCCCAACTCAATCTCCATCTGAACGAGGGCAACACGCATGCTCCCACCTCCTCCGTCCCGGAGTGCTTCGGCGGGCGCATGGCGCCCTTCCTGCTACTCAGGCGGCTTGTAGGTACGAATGATCTTATCCTTTGCCTTCGCAAGATTCAGGTGCTGGTGCATGGGCTCGGGCAGCACGATGGTGGCGGGGTCGCCGTCGCTGATGTAGCGGACCCTGTCGAGATAGGGCATCCACCGCTCGAACTCCGAGTCAATGGCCTGCACCCGGGGCAGTGCCATGACGTCCAGCCGCTTGTCGTACGGCGACATGACGGGGTCAGAGCCGACCAGGAGAACGGCCCGGTGGTTGTAGCGGGTGCCCTCGTGCTCGCCGCGAAGGGCCAGTTCGGCATTCGTCGGCGAGATGCCGAAGGGGAGCGCCAGGGTGGAGCCGTCGTAGTCGGGCAGGGCTTCCTGGAGGCGCTTGACCTGCATGCCCAGGGCCTCCTGCACCTCGGCGTCACTCAGGCTGCCAAGGTCCTCATGGTACTGGGCGTGGTTGGCCACCTCAAAGCTGTGCTCCACCAGGAAGTGTATCTTCTCTTTCCAGTTCTCCCGCTCCCGGAATGGCACGGGCGTGAAGTTTATGTAGAAGGTGCCGGCCGCGCCGAAGTCAGGGTGCTCCTGCTTGAACTGGAGCATGACCCCCACGGCACTGTCTGCGGCGGCGACCCACTTGCCATCCTGCTTCTCAAGCTTCACCTGGCTCAGCAGCGAGTCATCGAAGGTGAAGATGACGGGCGAAGTGCCTGCGGGCAGGGCCATCTCACCTTTGAGATAGTCCAGCAGGTTGACCGCCCGGTATCCCCTGGCGTAGAGCATCTCCAGGTCGCCGCGGAAGTTGTCCCACCGGCGGGCCCAGCGCTCTTCGACATCTTTGAAGTCATGGTACTCCAAAATCAGCACCAGGCCCAGCTCGTTGGGCCGGTGCTTGGACAGCAGCTGTTCAAAATCGGCGTCGGTCACAGGCGTCACCCAGGAAGGCAGGACCGGCTGGGCAGGCTCGGCGGGCTTCTGGGCCGCCGGAGCCGGTTCGGTAGTCATGGCGGGCGCCTGATTGGGCAGAGCGGCCTGGCCGGTGCAGCCCGCGACGGTAAGAACCAGAAGCATAAGTCCACTCAAGAGCGCAACCCCACGTGCGCGCATCCCGCACACCCTCCCACAGAAACACTTCTCTCTCTATTTTTACCATTCTACCCGTCCCAGTATTTTCCTGCTGGAGCAGAAAAAGAAAAACCGCTCTTCTCCGTCTGGATGGTAGACGGCGAAGAGCGGTTCTTTGATTTGAACGTTAAACGGCCAGGTAACCGATCAGTGCGCCCACCAGGGTGGCGATCAGATTGACCATGTCGTTGCCCAGCCAGGGCAGCCCCCGGTGGAGGGCCGTGACTTCGCCGCAGCGGTGGACCCGCCGCTCGGTCTCCTTGCTGCAGGTACGGCACCAGTAGACTCCCTGAACGGTGGCTCCCAGCAGGCTGTCGGCGAAGGAGCCGGCCAGACCGGCGAGCACGAGCATGGGGACAGCCGGCAGCAGGGGCAGATGCGTGGCAGCCGCCACAACCGCAACCAAGGCCGATCCCCCCAGCGCGGCCAGCGTGCCGACCAGCGAAACGCCGCCGGACGTACCGGCAGGGACCGGCTGGAACGACGTGACCAGCCGTGGGCCTCGCCTGTCGAGAACGCCCAGTTCGGTGGCCCAGGTGTCGGCATTAGCCGCAGCCAGAGCGCCAATCAGGGCGCCCAGAAAGGCCTCGTTGCCAGTGACGCCCAGCAGCAGCGCCCCTGCGGCAGCCACCCCCCCGTTGGCCAGCGCCTGGCCCAGGTCCCGCTGGCCGGTCTTGGCATAGTCCGCCTCGAAGTCGGCCTTGCGGCTCTTGAACAGCCTGGTCAGCACGCTGGAGGAGATGAAGAAGGCGATCAGCGCCAGGCCGCCTGTCCAGCCGCTGAGGCCGAAGAGGAGGGTGCCGGTCAAAATGGCGCCCAGCACGCCGCTGGGGCTCAGCGATCCCTTAAGCCATGCTGCAATGCCGATGACGGCTGCCAGCACTGCACCGATGCCTACGGCGTTCACCACGTCCGGCGACAGCTGCAGGCCCAGGTAGATGGTGGCCCCAGCGGAGAGCGGCACCCAGATGTTGTCCCGGCCCTTGATGCCGTAGGCCTCGGTCACCATGCCGACGACCGCTGTCAGGGCTGCGATAGCCGCCATCGGAGCGGTGGCCCCGATGGTGAGCCAGACGGCCGCAAAGGTGCCCAGCAGCATGCCCAGGCTGCCTTCCAGGCTCTTGACAGCGCCGCCCAGCGTCTCGTACTTGTGCCGGCCGATGCGTATGCCCACGCTGGCAGCCAGGGCGTCGCCGATGGTCATGGCCATGACGCCGCCTGCCACAGCTCTGGGCGTCTCCCATGCCACGGCAATCAGGATGGCGAAGGCAATGGGGAACCAGACGGTGCCCAGGTTGTCCTCATCGGCCTCGGTGGATTGCAGCAGCTTGCGCCGGTGGATGAAGTAGTTACCCAGAGCTGACGTGAGCGGCGGGATGATGGCCATCCACCGGTTCTCAAAAAGGGCCAGGGTGCCAAAGATCCAGAGACCGACACCTACGTGAATGATCTTCCGGGCCAGTTCCTTGGAAAGGCCCATGCGGCGGGAGACTTCCCCCACCACCACCACGGTGCCTACGTACAGATAAGACCAGAGCAGCCCCATGAGATCCTGGCTCAACTAGGTCGCCTCCACTGCTGTGTCGTTGAGGTCGATAAGGTGGAACTTCAGCCGCAGGTCCTTTGCCAGCGAGACTTCTCGGGTGTGGCAGGTAAAAAGCACCACTTGCCGGTGGGCAGCTTCGCCCGCGAGCAGGGTGATCGCCTGGCGAGCCCGGTCGTCGTCGTACTGCACAAGGGGATCGTCCAGGAAGAGGGGCACGCTTTCCCGCCCCTCCGTGACCAGGCGGAGCAAGGCCAGGCGCAGGGCCAGGTAGAACTGGTCGACCGTGGCGCCGGAGAGCGACTCCAGGTCGACGGTGCGCGTGCCGCCCGCGATGGTGCGAATGGACATGCCTTCATCGATGCGGACGGCGTCGTAGCGGCCGCCAGTGAGGGCGGAGACGGCTTCGCCCGTTGCGCGGTGCAGCCGGGGTGCGAACTCCCGGTGCATGTCGGCGGAGACTTCGGCGATGGTCCGGCGAGCCAGTTCGAGGGCGGCCAGTTCCTCGTCGTAGCGGGACTTCTCAAGCGTGAGCCCGGCGAGGTCTCGCTGGAGGTCGGCCAGGTCGGCCACGCCGGCGGTGGTGGTCTCCACCCGGGCCTCCAGATCGCAGGCTTCGGCGTGGCGGGCTGCGCGGCGGGCCTCGAGCCGCCGCAGCTCCTCATCCAAAGCAGCGGCGGCGTTGAGGCCCTTGTCCGGTGGCTGGGGACTGACAGCCGACGCCTGTAGGCGCTGGACTTCGGCCGCAACCGCTGCGGGAGTCTCTGCGCCCAGCAGCGACCGCAGCGTCTCGGCCTCTGCGCGAGCCCGGACCCAGGCCTCCCGGCCGTCGCAGGCCCGCTCGAACTCGGCCGGATCGGCCACGCCGGCCTCGGCCAGGATCGCCCGCGCCTCCGCCTGCGCCCGCCGGGCCCGCTCCAGGGCCCCCTGGCGGCTGCGTTCGGCCTCGGCCGCCGCCAGGGCCCGGCTGGCCCGCCGCCGGGCGCCCTGGAGGGCCAGCCAGAGGGTCAGCGCCCCCGCAGCGATGCCCAGAGCCACAGCCAGCGGAACCTGCCGCATCCCAGCCGCACCAACGGCGGCGGCGGCCAGACCCACCACGGCACCCCACAGCCCCCGCGATTGAGCCGCCTCGGTGATGGTCGGTACGACAACGGCGGCAGCCCACGCCGACGCCTCTTCCGCCTCGGCCAGAGCCCGCTTCAGCGCCCCGAGGCGCTCGACCGGCACCGCGGCGTACCCGGCCAGCGCCTGCACCCTCGCCTCAGCCTCGCTGACCCGCCCCTCGGCTTGTTCAAGTCGAGCCAGGCGGGCGCGAGCCTCCCGCAACCTGGCCCACGCCAGGCGGTGCCTGGTTGTGACGAGCTCCTCATCCAGCGAACCGAGCACCGCCCGGAGTTCGGCCAGCCGGGACTCATACCCCCGCACCTGCTCTCGCACGGCGGACGCCCGCTCCAGCTCCTGCCGCTTTTCCGTGATCGCCCTTCCGACCCGCCCGTACGGCCGGGTGGCGGCGCGGTCCGTGCCGATGGCCCTGGCCTGCTCATCCAGCCAGACCAGCGCCTGCTGGACCGAGAGATCCTCCCGCCCCGACTCCTGCAGGTTCGCAACCCGGGCCAGCAGCTCCCGACCGGCCTCCATGCGCCCCGCTTCAAGCTGTCCCACCCAGGCTGTGGAGCGGAAGCTCTCTTCATCCAGCCCAAGGTGTTCGAGGGCAAAGAGCCGCTCCTTGCGCCGGTCCATGGGGAAGGTGCCGGTCAGGTCGGCGCCTGTCGCCTCATGATAGACCCAAACGTCATCATGCTTCGGGTCCAGTTGCCGTTCCACTCGCAGCGCGCGGCCATCATCCAGCGAGTAAAGGAGGTGGCCCCGGTATTCGCCGCCAGCCCACGGCCGGAACCGGGCCGCATCGTCGGAGGGCTCCCGTCGGAGTCCCTTCTTCTTCTGCCCGTAGAGCATGGCGGCCACGAACCGCTGCACGGTGCTCTTGCCCGCCTCGTTGGGGCCGTAGATGATGTTCAGGCCGGGCTCCAGGCGCAGGGTTCGCCCAAGGAACCGCCCGAATGCGGTAAGCCCCAGTTCCTCAAGTCGCACGGCGGCCCCCCCTTTCGGAAAAGGCCGCCAGCCCCAGGGCCAGCGCACGGCGGATGCGCCGCCTGCCATCTTCCCCGGACTCAAGCGCCTCCTGCTCCAGTAGGCGCCGCACGAATGCGCCGCGCACGCTGCGCTCGGCAGACAACGCCGCCAGATCGTAGTCGGGTTGGGTCCGGTCGCTAACCTGCAGCAGGTAGAACTCCTCCCGCAGCCATTCTTCCAAAAGGTTCGCATCCACGGTGAGATCCGGGTCCACTGAGCCCGTCAGTTCCAGACGGTAACAGTGCTGCCGCCGCTCATCCGCCGGAGCGACGCGGCGAATGGCCGCTACCAGGTCGTCGGTGGCAGCGGCGTCAGACACATCGACCGCAATTGTCTCATACCGCCTTGCGCTGGTGGGCACGAAGGCCATGCGGGTCGAATCCTTGCCCACGTTCCCCAGAAGAACACCGTGTTCGCCGGGTTCGCCAAAGCCCAGCCCTTCGGGGCTGCCGGGGTACTGGGCGAGCACACGCCCCACCTCCTCCAGCACCACGCCCCGCCTGTGAATGTGCCCGAGGGCCACGTAGTCGCACTGAAGGGCCGCCAGTTCCGCCGCCCCGAACGGGTGATAGACCCCTTCGCCGCCGTGTATGACGGCGAGGTTGATGCGCCCGGGGTCGCCGGCGGGAACCCGGCCCAACTGCCACTGCCGGACTTCCCAGGCAGGGAAACCCCAGCCGAGGACAGAAACGGGCAGACCAGCAATATCGATACGCTCCGGTTCCGGTCCAAAGATGTGGATGTTCTCTGCCCAGCCATAGGTCTCGTAAAGGTCTCCCGGCAAGTACGGGTCGTGATTGCCGGGGCTGATGAAGACATGGGTATCGGGAATGCGCCGGAACTGCTGGTCCAGGAACCGGGCTGTCCCGCGGGTGGCATACTGCTGTTCCAGCAGGTCGCCGGCGATGAGCAGCACCTGAACGGACTCACGGACCGCCAGGTCGATGATGCCGGCGAAGACCGTTTTTAGCTCCTCGCGGCGCAGCCGGCCGCGGGCGCCCAGGCCCGTAAATGGCCACTCCAGGTGCATGTCGGCCATGTGGAGCACGCGAACCTGGGGCACCCCCCTCACCTCCGGCATGGACCATTCGCCCCCTTTTTCGGTTTTACCTTTTGCAGTCGTCCGCGGCAGGGGAGATTCCTCGCGGGCGGCGAATGAAAAACTACATGAGGTGAAGCATCTTGGACAACATCACGCACGGGCTGATGGGCCTGGCCATCGGCATGCTCCGCCGCCGGGACGGCGGGCCGGAACGTGACCGCCCTCTCTCTCCCACGGACAAGGCGGTGACGCTGGCGACCTTCGCAGCCGCAGAACTGCCTGACGTCGATATCTTCTTCGGCAAAGGTCCCATGGCCGGGCTGGAGTATCACCGGGGCTGGACTCACGCATTGGTGGCCGCCCCGGCTCTCGCCCTGGTGGCCGCAGTAGTGGCTAAGCTGATCTGGCGGAAGGCCCGGTTCGGCACGGTCTACGCCTGGAGCCTGGGCTCCATATTCATCGCCCACCTGCTCAACGACTGGTTCACAGGCTGGGGCACCCGGCTGCTGCTGCCCTGGTCCGAAGCCCGGGTAGGCCTGGACTGGATTCCGATCGTTGACCTGCTCTACACGGTACCCCTGCTGGCAGCCGTGATCATGGCCTGGCGCCGTCCGACCATGCGGCAGAAGGCGGCCCTGTCGGTCATGCTCTACCTCGCCGCCTACGCGGTGGGCTTCCGCGGCCTCACCCACACCATTACGGACGGGGCCGTGGCAGAGCGCTACACGGGACAGGCTGTGCAGAAGAGCAGCCTCTCGCCCAGCATCTTCAACCCGCTGGCCTGGACCTACGCCAAGGACCTGGGCGACCGCTACGAGGTAGGCACGGCCTACCCGTGGGGCGTCAGGGAACCCCAGATCATCGCCAAGGCGCCGCAAGATCAGGTGATTAGGGCCGTGCGGAACGCTCCGGAGCTTCAGCCCTTCTTTGCCCAGTTCCGCTTCCCCGTCATGACGTACAAGGCGGCTGGCGACGGGTATCAGGTGTCGTTGGCCGACGTGCGCTACCAGATGCGGGGGCGGGGCATGAGCTACGCCGTAAAGTTGCGGTCTGATCTGACCGTGTTGGAGGTCAGCGAGAGCGGGTGGTAGGGCCGCCGGGATCGTGCTATGCTGTCAAAAAGGTCATTCCGTAATTATTTCGAGGGATGAGGGAAACGAAATGCTCAACCTGCTCTGGAGCCTCTTTGTCGGATTCGGCCGGGCCACGCTGCTGGGCTTCGGCGGCGGCCCCTCCATCGTGCCGCTCTATGAACACGAGGCCGTCAACGTCTTGGGCTGGATCACCAAAGAGGAGTTCGGCCAGACGCTTGCCTTCGCGAACGCGCTGCCCGGCCCCATCGCCACGAAACTGGGCATGTACATCGGCTTCAAGGTGGCCGGTTGGGCCGGCGCCACGGTGGCGCTGCTGGCCGTTACCCTGCCGACCGGCATCGCCATCATCCTGCTCTTCGCCGTCCTGGGCAAGTTCAAGAGCAGCCCCTACTTCAAGGGCATGATGGCGGGCATCCGCCCCGTGATCTTCGTCATGCTGGCCCTGCTGGCGTGGGACTTTGCGGGCTTTGCCTTCGGGGCTCACGGCAACGGCCTGCTGAAGTGGCTCCCGTTCGGCCTCGCAGCCGCCTATTTCGTGTCTGTTCAGTACTTTCATCTCAGCCCCATATGGGGTGTACTTGGCAGCCTGCTGATCGGGGCATTCTTTCTGCAGTAGTCGCGGGGCGCTTTCCTAACGGCCCTCGAACATCTTCAGAAAAGAAAGTCGACAAAATTTGCAGGGTAATAGTCCCATACATCGAAGGAATAAGTGTCTCGACTCGACTTTCCGTCTAGGAGGCTGTCCGCTTTGGCCGTTGTTAGTATTTTCGTTGGCAATCTTCCCTGGGCTACTACCGATGAGGACCTGCAGGAACTTTTCTCTCAGTATGGCGAAGTCAAGCGCGCCAAGATCGTGACCGACCGTGAGACCAACCGCAGCCGTGGTTTCGGCTTCGTCGACATGGAAGAAGCCGATGCTCAGAAGGCGATTGAGGCCTGGAACGGCCAGGTCTATGGCACCCGGGCTCTCACTGTTAATCTGGCCCAGAGCCGCCCGGCTCGCGGCTAGTCCGAACTTACACAGTCGACCAGGGCGCTCCCTTTCGAGGGGGCGCCATTTTCATTGGATTTCGCGCAAGAGGTTATTGACATCACAAGAGAGTAATGGCAATGATATATATAGAATCAGGTATATAAGACCGAGCAGGAGGGGTACATATGGCGAAGAGCGTGATGGACGAGCTGACTGGTCTGCCCCGCGGGATTGAGGACGTGTTGAAGGCTGCCCTGGCCGAAGAAGAGATGGTGGCGCTGGCTCTGCTGGACCTGGACCACTTCATGGAGATCAACACCGACTTTGGCCGCGACGCCGGCGACAAGGTGCTCCAGGTGACCGCGGCCTTGCTGTCGCAAGCGGTGCCGGGCGGCGCCCTGCGCAATCAGGGGGACGAGTTTGCCCTGGTCATGCCGGGCTTCAGCCTGGAGCAGGCCTTCCTCAAGGTCGAGGCGGTCCGGGCGAAGATCGCGGAGGCGGCCGCGCAGTACGGTCTGCCCGACGGACGCATCATCACCATTACAGCCGGCGTCGCCCATTGGCCGCGTGACGGCAAGGATGTGGCTGCGCTCATGCGGGCCGCGTACGCAGCCCTTTCGGTCGCGAAAGAGGGCGGCCGCAACCAGGTTGCACTGCCGCCCAACGAGGAAATGATCATGAAGTCCTGCTACTACGCGTCCTCCAGCGTCCGCAAGCTGAAGGTGCTCGCGGAGAAGACGAACAAAAAAGAGTCCCGCCTCCTCCGCGAGGCGCTGGACGACCTGCTGCGGAAGTACGACGCGTAAGTTCGGTTTTCCGGGCATTTTCTTACCGCAGATTACGCAGATTGAACGGATTACGCAGATTATAAAACATTCATTGCTGATTGTATTAATCTGCGCAATCATGTAAATCTGCGTAATCTGCGGTAAATTCTTCATTGCTTCAGGCACCGCTTATACAACTGCTCCAACTGCTGGTTCCCGCCGAACTCTGGTGACTGCCCCATCAGGCGTACTCGTTCGACGCTGGCCTGCTCGCACTTGCCTTGCAGGATGTACGCAGCCGCCAGCAGGTAGCGCAGGTAGGGCTCGTCCGGCTGTCGGCTTACGGCCCGGAGCAGCAGGGGCTCCGCCTCCGCGGGGTGGCCGGCGTCGATGGCCTGCTCGGCTCGGGCCAGGTCCCGACCGGGGCCGGGCAGCTCTACCGCCCCCGCTACCACGGCGCCCATGACCGCCAGCAGGAGCAGAGCGACACCGGCCTGGCGGGACGGGCGCAGCTTGAAGCGAGGCGCTGCCAACCCGGCCACGGCCGGCACACCGGCAGCTGCCGCCGCGATGAAGCCGCCCACCAGGCCGCCGGCGTGGCCCCAGTTGTCCACCATGTGGGAAAGGCCCAGCCCGAAGCCCAGGTTAATGGCCACTGTCATCAGCAGGGGCGTCCAGGCTATGCGGCTGCCCAGCGGCGAGGTCAGCCGGAACCAGATCAGGCTGCCCAGCAGGCCAAAGAGCCCGGCGCTGGCGCCGGCGCTCAGCATCAGCGGATGGCCGAATACCGCACTAGCGATGTTGCCGGCGATGCCTGCCACCAGGAACAGGTATAGCAGGCGCCAGGGCCCCAGGAGCCGCTCCACCGTCCGGCCGAGCACCCACAGGTTCCAGGTGTTCAGTGCCAGGTGCATCAGTCCGATGTGGAGGAAGTTGGCCGTCAGCAGCCGCCACATCTGGCCCTCGCGCCACATGTCGGGATGAACTGCGGCGCCCCAGCGAGCCAGCAGCTGCACGTCGCTCTCCGTGGCATCCAGGGAACCGCCGGTAATGGTCATCGTCAGCCAGATAACCACGATGCCGCCGGCCAGCACAGCCGTCACCCACGGGAACGAGAGGCCCGGTGCGGCCTCTCCCGGGGTTCTACCCGGCGACAGAGCGCTCGCAGGCGGGGACGGAGCGACCAGTTCCGCCAGGACGGGGTCAGCCCCATCATGTACGGCGATCAGCCCCCGACGCAGGTCAGCCACCCAGGGAACCACCAGCACCTGGTCTGCTTGGACCACCAGGATCTGCCAGCGTTCGGGCTGCTGGTCCGGAGAGATCGGTTCATCGACGGCCGCCAGCAGCACGACCAGTGTTCGCTTCTCACCGACCTGGGCACGCCGGCCGGCCAAGACAGCCAGGCTGTCGCGCACGCCCTTCAAGTGCTCATCGCCGAGTGCTGAGGGCAGCAAGGCCACCAGCGTGATCTCCCCGGGCTCTTCCCTCTCCAGCAACCACTCTTCCAGTCCCGGCGGGGCGTCCTGCGCAATGCGGAAGTCGCCGGCCAGCAGGAGCCGTTGCCTGGCACGCTCCAGGTAATCGGTGACCACGGAAATCGCGCCCCCCAAGTAGCGGAGCGCCGCCGGTCCATCCGGGGCGCTCCGCCGTTATTCCTACTTCAGCCGCTGCTCCAGAGTCGCCTTACGCTCCTCGAAACCCGGCTTGCCCAGCAGGGCAAACATATTCTTCTTGTACTCCTCGACCCCCTCCTGGTTGAAGGGGTTGACCCCCAACAGATAGCCGCTGAGGCCGCAGGCCTTCTCGTAGAAGTAGATCAACTGGCCGTAGTGGTACTCCGTCACCTCGGGCAGCGTGATGACCAGGTTGGGCACGCCCCCGTCGGTATGCGCCAGCAGGGTCCCCTCGAACGCCTTGCGATTGACGAAATCCATGCCCTTGCCGGCGAGGAAGTTCAGGCCATCCAGATCGGTGGGGTCGGTGCCCAGCGTCAGGTCGACCTTGGGCTTCGCCACCTGAACCACGGTCTCAAAGAGCATCCGTAGCCCGTCTTGCACGTACTGGCCCATGGAGTGCAGGTCGGTAGAGAAGGAGACCGCGGCCGGGAAGATGCCCTTCTGATCCTTGCCCTCGCTCTCGCCGTACAGTTGCTTCCACCACTCGGCGGTCGTGGATAGAGCCGGCTCGTAGCTGACGAACAGCTCCACGGTCTTGCCCTTCCGATACAGGGCGTTCCGGGCGGCAGCGTACTGGTAGGCAGCATTCTCCGCCAGGCTGGGCACCCCGTAGGCCGTGACGGCGTCGGCGGCACCCCCCATGAGCTGATCGATGTCGGCGCCGGCCACGGCAATGGGCAGCAGGCCCACAGCCGTCAGCACGGAGTATCGCCCTCCCACATCATCGGGGATGACGAAGGTCTCGTAGCCCTCTTCGGTGGCCAGCTTCTTCAGGGCGCCGCGGGCCTTGTCGGTGGTGGCGTAAATGCGCTTCCGGGCGGCTTCCTTGCCGTACTTCTTCTCCAGGAGCTCCCGGAAGACCCGGAAGGCGATGGCGGGCTCGGTGGTGGTGCCCGATTTGGAGATGACGTTGACGGAGATGTTCTTGCCTTCCAGCACCTCAAGCAGGTGGCTCAGGTAGGTGGGGCTGATGTCCTTGCCGGCGAAATAGATCTCGGGCGTACCCCGTCTGGCCTTGGGCAACTGGTTGTAGAACGAGTGGCGCAGGGCTTCGATCGCGGCCCGGGCGCCCAGGTAGGAGCCGCCGATGCCAATGACCACCAGGGCATCGGAGTCGGCCTGAATGCGGGCCGCCGCCGCCTTGATGCGGGCGAACTCCTCCCGGTCGTATGTATGGGGCAGGTCGACCCAGCCCACGTAGTCACTGCCGGGGCCGGTCTTCTGGTGAAGCATCTCGTGGGCGGCGCGCACGGACGCCTCCTGGAAGGTCAGTTCGTAGGGACTGAGGAAACGATGGGCCTTGCTGTAGTCAAACCGAATGGTTCCTGTGCCAGTTTGCATGAATGCACAACCTCCACGTATGGTCACCCGAGGTGGACAGGGGCCAAGTCTCGTCAAAGATTATACTGTAAATGGCACGGGAACACCAAACCAAGGTTTCAGTAACTTACAGACTGAATGGCAGCGGGATCCACCACGGTAACGGTGCCGCACTTGGAGACGACGGTGGGCGGGCTAGCGGAGATTAGCTTGCCGGCTACCTCCCGGCCGTCCACCAGCAGCGAGAGATCGCGCCCCCGCAGGTCTTCGAGCACGCTCTGAATGGGGCTTACAGCTCCGGCGGGGACACAACCAGGCGGACAGACAATCGGCGAGACGGCACCTGGGCAAACGCAGGGGAGCTGTTCGCCTGCGGCCCCGGCCACGGCGCCGTTGCCCCCGTTCCGGGACGTCGAGAATCGGGTGAGCATGATGAAGTCACCTCTCCCCGCTTCTTTTATGCGGATGGGGGCCACCGTGACACCAACCCCCGGGGCGCGGCGTATTATGTCCATTGGGCAGGTGCCCCGCTGCATGGGCGCAAGCGGCCCCAGAGGGAGGTCTCTCGGCGTGCCTGAGCAACAAAACGTGCTTCGTCGCCTTCTGGAAGACCTGCGGGGTGGTGGCTTCAACACCAGCATTGTCATCGACGGTATTCAGTTCGTCGGTCAGAAGGTGGTTGCATTCGAGAACGGCGTTGTCTTTACCGTTGACGCAGCCGGCGTCGCGCGTGCTACCCTGATTAACCAGATCGACAGCATCGACTTCTAATCTCAGCCACAGGCTGAACAGGGGGCCCTCCTCCCCCCTGGTACCTATGCGGCCTGCCCGTGTCGCCCCCGCGCACTCCCACGCCCCCCAAGAGAAGGCTTGAGCCGAATATCCGATCGTGCTAAAATACGTGCGCATAGCAGATATGGACGGGGGCGATTCCTGTGGGCCGCAAGTGGGAAAACATCAAGCGATCGAAGGGAAAGCTGGACCAGGTGCGCGGCGCGACCTTCTCGCGGCTGGCCAAGGATATCATGAAGGCCGCGAAGGAAGGCGGACCTGACCCCGAAGCCAACATTCGGCTGAAGGCGGCCATCTTGAACGCACGGGCAGAGAACATGCCTAACGATAACATTCAGCGGGCTGTCATGCGTGGTGCGGGCCTGGTGGAAGGGGTCCGGTACGAGGAGTTCAGCTACGAAGGCTACGGCCCCGGCGGCGTGGCCGTCATGGTGAACATTGTGACGGACAACCGCAACCGCACGGCGGGCGATGTGCGCCACATCTTCACCAAGAATGGCGGCGCCATGGGCGAGACGGGCTGCGTGGGCTGGATGTTCACCAAGAAGGGCATTGCGGAGATTGACCGGTCGGAGACTCTCATCAGCGAAGATGACCTGATGATGCTCGTCCTGGAGGCGGGCGCCGATGACCTGAAGACCACCGACGAGCATTTCGAGATCACCACGGCGCCCGAGAGCCTCGACGCCGTGATGCGGGTCCTGGAAGCGGCCAAGATCCCCATCGCCCGGGGCGAGACGGCCATGATTCCCACCAACACGGTGGAAGTCGCCGCCGAGAACGAAGAAAAGCTGGTCAAGCTTCTGGACTTGCTTGAAGAGCACGACGACGTTCAGAATGTGTATTCGAATGCCACGTTCAACGACGAAGAGTAGAAATATGCCGCCCCCGGAATGCTGGGGGCGGCTTTTCTGTTGGCCCTTCCCCACCATCGAACTTTTCGTGGCGGCGCCCCGTTTCTTCCCACAGAAGGGGGGCCAGGTTCGATGCGCACTGTATACATTATCCGGGACCAGGAAGAGGATGAGGCCGTTCTTGATGAGCTGGAAGCTCGGGGACTGGCGCAATCGGAGTTTGCGGTGGAGAATCCCGTGTGCCCGGCCTGTGGGTCGGACCTCCTCCTGGCCATTGTTGAGGGCAAAAACTACTGGCTGGTAACGGACGACATTGATGACGAGGATGCCGAGCGGGCCCACGGTTGGCGCCTTACCTGCCTGAACCTGATGTGCGATTGGGAAGAGCCCGTGCAGCGGGTCTTCTCGCCGGAGGGGGCCACGCTGTTTGACTGCGAGCAGTCCGCCGGCGCATACAGGGGTGCGTTTCCCATTGAAGAACTGCTGCCCGTAGGACTGCGGGAGTTGATGGCAGAGCTGCGGCGGATGGACCCGGGGTGTCCCAGCCGCAAGCTCTCGGCCATTCTGGAGCACGCCAGGTGGGAGTACGAGACGGACATGCAGAGCAGGCGTGAATGGCTCGCCAGGGTGCCCGTTGGCCGCCGCATTGAGTTCTATCTGGGCGGCAAAGGCAGGACTGCCACCTTCTTGGCTGCCACAGAAAACGGTTTTTTGTGCGAGAGTCGTCCCGACGGCGCCATGATGGTGGTGGACGCCGAGTACATCGGCGGATATGGGCCCCAACACTTCGTGGATCCGGATGAAGAGGAGCGACCCTTCGATGGTCGCAACCTCGTCCCAGTCGACATGTGCAGGGATATGGTGGTAATCCGGGGCCACCACCTGCACATGCGCTGGGAGGGCAGGCTTGGCATGTGCAGCGTCGGCACATGGGACGCGACCGTCGGCGAGGCGCTGGGGCTGGAGCGGAAGGGGGAGAACTACTGGGAAGGGAGCTTCCGCCGCTCTCAGATCGAATCCCGCTACTGGAGCAAGAAGATGGTCCGAGTTTCAGGGCACTGGCTGGAGCAGGCCGGGACACAGGAGTCCACAGGTCGTATCGCAGTCCAAACGGAGAACGCCGAGGCGGCGGCAGCCCTGGGCCTGGAGCCCATGCGTTCCTGGGACGAGGGCCATTTGCCGGAAGCGGAGCGGCGGATCATCCACTGGTACGGGCTCATCCCCAAAGCGATGGTTGAGGAACGAAGGGAAGACAGACTGAGTATCTGGCCGGTGACGGACGAGGAACTCCGGCCATGGTTTGGCAAGGGAAAAGCATAGGAAGACCGCCCCGGGCTACCGGGGCGGCCGTCCTTCTCTTTAGCTCTTCTTGGCGGTCACCTGGACGTCGAGCTGTACGTTCTCATCCACGGTGAGCGTGCCCAGGACGCTGGGCGGGGAGATGTCATAGTCCTTCATGTTGAACTTGAGCTGAGCTGCCAGCTTGACGGTATCGCCCTGCAGGGTGGCCTTGGCGTCCCATACCACGTTCTTCTCCACGCCGTGAACCTTCAAGGTCCCGGCCAGCTTGAAGCCGACCTCCTTGCCTTCGGCCAGAGCAGGCGCCCCGCCCTGGGTGCCGGTGATTTTCAGTTCGGCTGTGGGGTACTTGTCTGTCTCAAGCCCCTTAGTCTTGAGGGCGTTGTCGCGCCGGCTCTGGTCGCTCTTCAGTTGGCTCAAGTCTACGGTCACGGTGGAGGGTGCAAAGAGGCCGTTCGCGATGACCAGCTCTCCCTTGAAGCCAGAGGTCTTGCCTACAGCCGTCACCGGGAGTTCCTGGTTCGCGAACTTTTCCCTGACGGAGTACGATGCTGTCGACTCCTGGGCTACGATGGCGTAGGCTGCGCCCGCAGACGGCTGCGTGGTGGTCTGGGCGGGCTGGGTGCTGGGCTGTTTCGTCTGGGTACTGGGCTGCGTGGTGGTCTGAGTGCCGCCCGCCGGCGTGCTCTCCTGCTTTTTGCTGCCCCCGCAGCCCGCGACCATCAGCGTCAGCACCAGGGCGGCTGCGAGAACTCCCCAAAGTCTCCGCATACTCGTTGGTCCTCCCCCACTCTGTTGGATCGGTTCCCTGGACTTACGTGCGAGTCCATCATCTGGATCACTTAAACTCACGCTTGTCCCTGCGGTTATGACGTCGGCAGGAGTGCGGGGGCAACGCCTCGAACCCCTCCGCATGCGCAGATTAACAAACCTTCATGATGACATAGTTGCGTCAGCCCGACGGCCTGAACGGCCGCCGGGCTTCTTCTTCGCTGTGGGGTGATCTTATGGGCGCCGTGCCAGAATGGCATCGACCACGGCCTTCCCGTGAAACCGGCCGTTCTCGATGAAGATCTTGTTCGCGTCGTACCCGGCCGCGATGACTCCCACGAGGAAGAGGCCCGGCACGTTGGTCTCCATGGTCGCCTCGTCGTAGTGCGGCTTGCCTGTAGCCCCGTCAATCTCCACGCCCAGCTGCCGCAAGATGGTCTGGTCCGGGCTGTAGCCGGTGAGGAGAAAGACGTAGTCATTGGGCAGGTCAAAGCGCTGTCCGTCCCGCTCCAGGGTGATGCTGGTGGGATTGATGGCGGCCAACTGGGTGCTGAAGTACGCGGGGATGGCGGCCGAGTTGATGCGGGCCTCAATGTCGGGGCGGACCCAGGGTTTCACGCTGGGCGGCAGTTCGGCCTTGCGGTAGACCAGACTCACCTTGACGCCTGCGCGGTACAGCTGAAGGGCGGCCTCCACAGCTGAGTTCTTGCCGCCCACCACGGCCACGTCCATGCCGTAGTAGGGGGATGGCTCGCTGTAGAAATGGGTGCAGCGCTCGGGGTTCTCCTCGCCGGGAATGCCCAGCATGTTGGGGTGGTCGAAGTACCCAATGGCAATGGCCACATTCCGGGCTTCATAGGCAGCCTGGCCGCCGTCGCGGCGGCGCGAATGCAGACGGTAGCCGCCCGCGTCGTCCCGCTGAACGGCCACCACCTTCTCATGCTGGTGAACCTGGATCTGCTCCACTTCAGCCACTCGCCGGAAGTAGCGGATGGCCTCCAGCCGGGTCGGCTTCTCGCCGCCCGTAGGGAATGGGTGGCCCCCAAGTTCCAGGTTCTCCGGCGTGCTGGCAAAGGTCATGTAGGTCGGGTACTTGGTGAGGGAGGCGCAGACCGAGGACTGCTCCAGCACCAGGTAGCTGAGCCCCCTGCGCTGAGCCTCCACAGCCGCCGCGATGCCGCAGGGGCCGGCTCCCACAATGATCAGGTCGTACACCGCGCTCCACCCCCTACTGGAAGAGCTGCTCGGGCGGCGTCCCGTCGGCCCACCGCCGGGGATCTATGACCAGGGCGGGCTTGAGCCCTTCCGGCAGGTCGCTTCCTTCTACGTATATGACATGGTAGCCCCGGCGGCTCGCCAGGACGGCCGCCAGCAAGGGCCGAAGGTCTGAGGGATCAGGGCAGGCCACCAGCGCCACGGGCGCCCCGGCTGTAGCGGGGCCATGCAGCAGCATAGCTCCCAGACGGAGTCGCAGGTACGTCCGGCCGAACGGCTTCAGTTCCGGCAGCAAGGGTCTCACCACGCGGAGGAGCACCTGCTCGACTGTAGTCAGGTCCAATGCTTCGGCCAACAGCAGGCTGGCCCGGGCCGAATCGAACTGCCGCAGGGCCTCGCCCAACTGCTGCTGGAGCCGGGGCAGCTCACCGGCGGCGGCGGGCAAGGCAACGCCTGCCCCCACCTCGGTGGCGGCCTGGCTAATGGTCATTCCCTGGGCCAGCAACGCCTTGAGGCGGATCAGCTTCTCCACCTCGGACCGGGGGTAGACCCGGTGGCCGTTGGGCTTGCGGATGGGGTTCAGAATGCCGTAGCGCTTCTCCCAGGCGCGTAAGCTGGCGGCCGGAATGCCCGTCTGCTGCACCACGGCC
>Ga0196971_1000741_pt1 | contig 19901 bp, 23 predicted proteins | sample S1v_1013CmetaG_FD_148660 | JGI IMG/M metagenome (GOLD analysis project Ga0196971, IMG submission 148660) | Soil microbial communities from Anza Borrego desert, Southern California, United States - S1+v_10-13C | ecosystem: Environmental > Terrestrial > Soil > Desert | place: USA: California... | reverse complement strand
TTCGCTTCCGGATAGCCGCCACCGAGTGCGTCCCCGGCACGTTGACGCTCCGGGGGTAGGGGGAAATCTGCCCATTCTTCACGCCTTGGCCCCAAATCGCACCCATTGGCCGCCGTTTGGCCCTAACCAAGCTATGTTTCCGACTTTGCGGGGAAGCGCCGAGCGGAATGGTGAAATATGCGGGCTAGTTCGGTCAACTGCCGGGACAGAACGAAGCGACCGTGAAGGCATTGATACGGCAGTGGGCTGATTGCCGGCTTTCAAAAACAACGCGATAGCACGGATAGCCACCATCACCCCCGCCGCCAGGCATGATACCGCTCCACCCATCGCAGCAGCGCTGCCGGGACATGGGCGCGTTTCCAGACACCGGCGGCGCATTTATTGGCTTCGGCCAGAGTCGGGTAGATGTGAATGGTGGCGAGTACTTTATTAAGTCCCAGCCCATGTTTCATGGTCAGAACAAATTCGGCGATCAGGTCGCCGGCACGCTCGCCGACGAAGGTCACGCCGAGGATGCGATCCTGGCCCGTCACGGTGAGCCCTTTGACGAAACCCTGCGCCTCACCTACGCTACGGGCTTAAACGTGGAGAGCTCGACACTCGCGCCTTACGACCATCCGACCTGGGTTCGACCCCTGGAATTCGGACTCATCAGGCTCCCCCGGAGCATCGACATCGCTTGGCAACGCCGCAAGAAAGCGCAATAAACCGAACCATTTCCCCCAAATGCTCCCTCGCAAGATCATGCGGTCTCCGAATCGACTTTGAGATTCGTGCGGCAGACGGATGCCGACGTATGGGCGGCACCGTGGATCGCCAAAAAAATTCAAGAAGGCTGTAAGGACTGGCCGTTCCGGCACGACTAATTGGCGGAACCGCTTGTGTCGGCCCCGACTTTCAGTCACTTAGGGAGAATGTGCTATGAATGGACCTTATTTTGACCGCATCCGCAGCCTGTTTATTCTCGCCAGCATCTGCCTCGGTCCCCTCGCTTTCGCCGCCGGTTCTTACAGCACCGGCGGCGGTGACCAAGCCAACTCGTCTTACCACCTCGGCAAGGCGGCTTTCTATAAAAAACTGATCTGTTCCTCGTGTTTCTTGGCTCAATCGGAGGACTAACCATGAGCAGCTTTTTACAACGGTCCAACCTCAGCGAGATTCTCGACGATCCCGGGCTCGGCGGTGATGAGCTGATCAGAAACCTGGAGGACATTGCCAGGGTCAACCGCTGGCTAGGCGGAGAAAAAACGTTGATTTCGGGTATTACACCCTTACTTGAACAGCATGATTTCAGCCGACCGATCGAGTTTGTCGATCTGGGCTGTGGCAGCGGCGATCTTCCGAGGGCAATCGTCCGATGGTGTCGGAAAAAAAATATCTCGGTTTCTCTAACTGCTGTCGATTTCAATGACTCTATTGTTCGCTACGCGAATGCTCAATCCAAAGATTTTCCTGAAATACGCTATGAAACGATAGACGTTTTTTCGGACGCGTTTAAAAGAAGGCGATTTGATATCGTTGTAATGAGCTTGTTTCTGCACCACTTCGACAACCGCAAGGCAAGAGAATTACTGAAAAATTCTTACGACCAGTGTCGGCTGGCCGTTGTAGTCAACGACCTGCACAGAAGTCCTGTTGCTTATCACCTCTTTAAGTTATTTACCTTTGTTACAGCCTCAAACCACATTACCCGTCACGACGGATTAATCTCCATCTTGCGAGGATTCCGGAAAAAGGACCTGGAGATGCTGATAAATGACATTCCTGTCGTAAGAAGGAATATCAAATGGAAGTGGGCGTTTCGTTGGCAACTGACGCTGGAAAAAGAAAAGGCGGTTCCTGTATAGCTGGAAAGGTATAAAAAGTGAGATGAAATCGGAAATGAGGGAGCCGAACAGCGCATCAGCCCGCTTGAGTAGAGTCCGGGCATTAGGGATCAACGTATTGCGTTTGAGGCGAATGTGGAACGGAATGCCCTGCGCCTGAAGCCAGGCAAACCAATCTCCGCCGACGAACTCACGGTCAGCCTGGGCTGGGGCCGATACCGAGCACGATGGCCGATCGATGGACAGGGCTATTCCTGGCCTTATCGCTTCATTTCACCGGCGCGAGTTCGAAAATCACCATTTCGGCGTCGCCTCCCCCAACGTTCTCGACGGTCATGGCGGCTCCCGCTTCCCAGAAAACATCGCCCGGACCGTAGACGTGCCTTTCGCCGGAGTCCTCCACCCGTAATTTCCCCTTGAGTACGTAACGCGGGCCAGGACCTTCGTGGGTATGCAGAGGCGTCTTGTAGCCGGACGGGAACTGCACCCGAATGACTCGGGTTTCAACAGTATCGGCAGACAAAGGTACCGCTTTCTTCAACAATAATTGCCGCGGCACTATCGGCAGCGCCTCCTCGGCGTAGGCCGAGCCGATCTCGGCGCCGAAAACCAATAAGCCCAGCATGAGGGCGATGTGCAAAGAGCTGGAAATTCGTTGCATGGTATTGCCTCTCAAATTGTTCATACCAATTGTACTGGCCGAATCTTGGGCGGTGAGTCGGTCGATGCATGCTCCGACCGACTCGGCTTGGGGCTGGTCCGCTTCGACCGGTCGGAACCGAAATTTAGCCGACGCGGCCGGCTTTCATCGCCTCCGGTACTTCGATCAGCTTGCCGCTGCGCACGTCGTAGATGAACCCGTAGATCGGAATGTCCTTCGGCACCAGGACGTGATTGCGGATGCGTTTCACGTCTTCGGCGACGCTCTCTTCCTGGTTCTTGATGGTCAGCCAATTGATGTATTTGCCGTCCGTCGAACCCGGCCCTTTGCCCACGTCGTGCCAACCGCTGGCGTCGATGGTCGCGGTTTCGAGGCTATTGCTCAGCAGGTCGCCCATGATCTCGTTGGTGAACAGCTCCATGCCGCAATCGGTGTGGTGAATCACAAACCACTCGCGGGTGCCGAGCAGCTTGTACGAGATCACCAGCGAGCGGATCGCGTCGTCGCTGGCCCGACCGCCGGCGTTGCGGATCACGTGCGCATCGCCTTCGGAAAGACCGGCATACTTGGCGGGATCCAAGCGGGCGTCCATACAGGTCAGGATCGCGAAATGGCGCCCCGGCGGCAAAGGCAGATGGCCCTTGTTGAAGCTGGAAGCATAGCCCTGGTTGGCGTTCAGAACTTCAGTCAGGATCTGGCTCATGAGATTCCTCCTCCGATTTTATTAATGAAGACAAGCCGCCGGTCAGGCCCGGCGGTAGATCAGGGCGAAGTTGTTGGCCGGCATGTCGACCGCTTTGTCCAGCTTCATGCCCTGCTTGGCGGCGGCCCGGTTCAGGTCGGCGGTATCCTTTAAACCCCATTCCGGCACGCCCGCCGAACGGAGGGTCCGATCAAACTCTTCGTTCGACGGCGTAGTAAATGTCCCGTCGACTTTGAAGGGGCCATAAATAAACAGAAACCCGTCGTCCGCCAACACTTGGGAGGCACACTGCATCATGCCGTCGGCGATGGAAACCGGCGCGACCTGAAAGATGTTGATGCAGTAGATCGCGTGGAATTCCTCGTCTTCCGGATCGGGCCACGTCTCAGGCTGGGCGAGATCCAGCCGGCGCGGCTTGCGGACATTGCCGAGACCGCTTTCCGCCGTCAGCTTTTCGATATTCGGAAACACCTCCTCGTTCATGTCCGAGGGGTGAAATTGCAGATGGCCGAAGTGCGGCGCGAAGTAGTGCAGATGCATACCGCTACCCGAGGCGAATTCGAGCACGTGGGCCTCGTCTTTCGGAAACAGGGTTTTCAGCGTTTCCAGGATTGGATCACGGTTGCGGTGCCCTGCCCAAGCCACGTAAGGGCTCAACGGATGGGGATCCAGTGGCGGTCTTTCTGGGGACATAAAAAATTCTCCTCTGGAATGATATTGTTTTATTGGTTGAAGCGCCCGAAGACCGGACGAGTCTAGAAAGTGCAGCTTGTATGCCAAGCTTATTTGATTCGGTTTTGATCTAAAAACAAGCAGTTATAAGGGGCCTCACGACCCGCTTCTGAAACCCGGCTTCACTGGATGAAAATGGATTTCAGATGATATCGATCCTTGTCGTTTATCACACCGTTATCTACATCCAAGCCCTCATGAGCAGCACGCTTTCGCTCCCGGCGAAATCCACGACATGGTAGCCGGCCAGACACTCATGTGAGTTTCGATCTAAAACATCGCAGCGGCGGCAAGTCGAATAAGTGCGGTAAATTCCCGCTTGCTTTATGGACCCATCGGTTCAATAATGTACTTCATGAACATCGGCCGACCTTTGGAATTCGATCCTGAACAGGCGCTGGATGCCGCCATGCAAGTCTTTTGGGCCAGCGGGTATGAAGCGACATCGCTGCAAAACCTGCTCGACGCGATGGATTTGTCGAAGAGCAGTTTCTACCAGGCTTTCGGCGGCAAACGGCAGTTGTTTGAGCGCTGCCTGAAGCGTTACCGGGACACCATGGCAGCGGCCATGCTGGACAGCTTGAATCAAGCCCCGTCGGGCCGGCAGTTCATCGAAGACAGGCTATCGTCTGTGGCCTCCGAAGCCTATAGCGACGAGAAACCGCGTGGCTGCCTGGTGATGAATACGGCAAATGAGTTCGCGCAGGGCGATCCGGCCGTGGCCGAATGGGTCGCCCGAGGCGTGGACCGGTTCACAGCGATATTCGAGGCGGCGGTGCGGCGAGCGCAAAGTGAAGGCGATATCGCCGCCGATAACGATCCGGAAGTGCTGGCCCGTTTTCTCGTCAGCAGCATGAGCGGACTTAAGACGATGGTAAAAGCCGGCCTCGGAGGAAGCGAGGTAAAGGACATTATTCAGATCGTCTTGAGGGCAATCGATTAAATTGCGTGATCCATTTAGACCCGAACTGAGGATGACCATGCCTGAAGTCCATATGTATAGCACCGCGAATTGTCCCTATTGCGTGGCGGCGGAACGGCTGTTGACTGCCAGGGGCGTACGGAACATCGAGAAACGCCGTATCGATATCGATCCTGCACTGCACGCGGAGATGATGAATAAGACACAGCGCCGCACGGTGCCGCAGATTTACATCGGGGACGTCCATGTGGGGGGTTACACCGACTTGGTCGCTCTGGACCGAGAAGGCCAATTGCGGGAATTGCTCGAAGCCGATTCAAGCCCTCCCATGTCATGAGTACGGGCGACTTTTTTGGCCAGTTTTGAACCGATGGGTACAGATATGGGTCATGCAGGTTAACCCCAGAGGACGGAACCTTGCCAATACTCCAGCTCGAACGCGGCCGCGCAGCCGCCCAATGGGACCGTTTTTTTGCCCACTTATGGACTATTTAGTCCATAAGTGGGAGTTGACTTTTCCCTTACGAGGTTTCAATGACCACTCAGAACGCCATCGATCCAGCCGCCGTACTTGCCGAAATCGAGCAAACGTTTGGCTTCATCCCCAATCTGTTTCGGGCCTATGCCGCTTATCCGCCCTTGTTGGGCGCCAATTGGGCGAAAGTGAAAGCTACCCTGCTGCAGGGCGCCTTACGACGCGAAGTGAAGGAAACCATCGCCCTGCTGGTCTCCAAGGACAACGCCTGCGCCTATTGCATCGACGCCCATGCTGCCGCACTGCACATGCTGGGCTTCTCGCCGCAAGATGTCGCCGATATGGAACACACCCTGGGCGATACCCATTTCAGCAGCCGCGAGCAAGCACTCATCGAGTTCGCCCGCCGTGCCAATCGCAAAGCCAATCGCCTAACGGCGGACTTGGAATGCCTGTCTGTCCAAGACATTCCCATGGCGGAGGTCATCGAAGCGCTGGGCGTAATGGAGTTGTTCGCCGCCTTCAACCGTTTTGCCGACGCTTTGGGTGTCATTCCCGATTCTTTTCCATCCCCGCAGCAATGAGCGTTCGGCGCCCGTCCCCATCCGCACACTGGTTGGCGATAAATGCATTTTACCAACCGCCCGGTCCTTGCTCGGACATCAACTTCAACCATAGAGGAGAACAACCATGCCACTCGTACACATCAAGGGTATCGAAGGCTATCTCAGCCTCGAGCAAAAACAGGAGCTGATACGGCGCGTTACTGATGCCGTCGTGGCGGTGGAGGGAGAAGGCGTGCGTCCTGTCACCTGGGTCATCGTCGAGGACGTGCCTTCCGGTGCCTGGGGCGTGGCCGGGCAACCCGTCACCACCGAGGCTTTCCGCGGATTGGCCGCGCGGGCCGGCTAACCATCTTTTTGCCCATTTTTGGACCGATACGTCCGTAACTCACTACACATAGGAGCACATCATGTCGTCCGAATACCAATTTTCACTTCTACCGAAAACTATTGATAACGCAGAACCTCGTGCCCAGTCGGCTCTCGACAACGCACGCAAGCAATTGGGTTTTGTCCCGAACATGTATGCCGTTATGGCCAATTCACCAGGCCTTCTGGAAAGCTATCTGCACGGTTATACCCTGTTTCGCGCCGAGTCCGGCTTCACGCCGGCGGAGCAGGAAATTGTGTTTCTGACCATCAGCCGCGAGAACGGCTGCCACTATTGCATGGCGGCCCACAGTTTCGTTGCCGATGCTATGTCCAAAGTGCCGCCCGCCGTGACCGATGCCGTTCGTGACGGTAAGCCCATTCCCGATGCGAAGCTCGCCGCGCTGAGCGCATTCACCATCACCCTGGTGAAAACCCGCGGACAGCCGAGCCGCCGGGATGTGGAACACTTTCTGGCCTCAGGCTATAGCGAACGGTGCATCCTGGAAATCATCCTCGCCATCGCCGTGAAAACCCTGAGCAACTATGCCAACCATCTGTTCCACACACCGGTCGATCCGGTATTCGCCGGCCGCGAGTGGAAGAAATTGGCCTAATCATCGACTTCGAAGAAGGACGACAACGACAGGGCACATGGCAGGATTGGGCGGCCGTGTACGAGCCCCCGATCTCTGCCGAATCACGAACAACGACACCTCAACTCATACAAGGAATCATACGATGAATACTAAACAGACCCGGTCGTCCTATTGGAGCTGCAAAACGACTTTCTCAGCGAAGGCGGCAAGCTATACCCCTTGCCGACATCCGTGCTCGAAGAAAACAACGTCATCAAGCACCTGAACCAACTCATCAAGTAGACCCGCGCTCAAGGCATGCTCATCGTGCACGCCCCCATCCAATTCTCGCCCGACTACCGGGAGATGGGTCATTCCCCCTTACGGCATCATGAAGACCGTCAAAGATGCCAGAGCCTTGATCCGGGAAAGCTGGGGTGCCGAGATCGCGTCTTTCATCGATCGTCAGAAAAGCGATCTCGTGATCGACGGAAAATCCAGTATTGATGCTTTCGCCGGAACCCACCTCGACTTCGTGCTGCGCGCTCATGGCATCACGACTGTCGCGCTCGCCGGGCAGCTCACCAACATCTGCATCGAGTCCACGATGCGCTCCGCCTATGACAAGGGTTATCGGGTGTTCGGCATTACCGATGCCAGTGCGACCGTTGGCCTCGAACAGTATCGATTCTCGGTCCAGAATAACTGGCCGATGTTCTCCCTTCCCGTGAGACACCGGGAATTCCTGGACCAAGCCGCAGTGTCTTGCTGTGGCTCCCCCTCGCAGGAAGCCGCATTGGCCTCCTGCTGCGCTTGATGGGAGTGAGGGGCGATTCCGGCTCCCAGCATCCCGCAGGCATACACCATTGAGCAAGGATCACCTGCCCCGGAAGAAAAAGGCGTCACGAGCGGGCCCCGCCCAAAGCTTACCGGGTCGAGTGTGCATTTCGTGATCCGGGTGACCGCCAAGGAAGGGATCTCGGTGGTATGGCCAGACATTCCATCACTGGCGATATGATCGGTCACCGCTTCCTGCGTAATCGGTCTTCATCAGATAACGAAAGAGGAAATCTAATGAGCTCCTTAGATCGAATCCCATGGGTACTGTTTGCGCTCCGCGTCAGCGTTTTCCTGGTCATGGTCATGTGGACTCTGGACAAATTCGTCCGCCCGGAGCACACGGCGAGCATCTTTGAACATTTCTATGGTTTGGGCCGCCTGGATACAGGCCTGATGTATGTCCTGGCGGCTGCGGAGTTGGCGCTGCTTGGATTCGTCGCGGGATTCGCCCAGCGTCTAGCCTACGGCGCCGTTCTGATTCTCCACGGCATTTCGACCTCGTCGTCTTATCGGCAATACCTGCATCCCTTCGATAACGCCAACCTTCTGTTCTTTGCTGCCTGGCCCATGCTCGGCGCCTGCTTCGCGTTATATTACCTACGTGATTTAGATAGCCGTTGGAGGTTTCCGCAATGCGTCTCTCGGGATCAGTAAGGGTTCTGGCTGGCTAACGCATCCGATCGGGTTCCTGCCGCATCATCCCCGGATTCCCGTCACATAAGCCGCCGTCAAATCATGCGCCGGCGCCTCGAAGATCTGTCGACACTGACCGAATTCGACGAGAGTTCCGACCCGCTCCCGCAACCAGAAGAAAGCGGCGTAGTTGGCGATTCGTTTTGCCTGAGCCAGGTTGTGGGTCACGATGACTACGGTATAGCGTCCTTTCAACTGGGCGATCATATCCTCCACGATACCGGAAGCAATGGGATCGAGAGCGCTGCAGGGCTCGTCCATGAGCAGCACGGAAGGTTCCAGAGCAAGCGCCCGGGCGATGCACAGGCGCTGCTGCTGACCGCCGGACAGAGCCAAAGCCGGCTTGTCGAGCCGATCCTTGACCTCGGCCCACAACCCCACATCGGTGAGTACCCGTTCCAGCTTTTCATCCAGATCGCCACGCTTTTTCATGCCGTGTTCACGCAACGGCATTTCGATGTTGCGGCGGATGGACAGCGGGAAAGGATTCGGTTTCTGGAAGATCATGCCTACTTCCCGGCGCAACGCCGACACATCTAAGCGGGGACTGAGAATGTCCTGGCCGTCGATGCGGATGCCGCCCTCGACCCGGCAGCCCGGAATCAAATCGGTCAGCCGGTTGAGCGCAGACAGAAAACTCGTCTTGCCGCATCCGGATGGACCGATCAGCACTGTGATACAACCGCGGTAAATATCCAGCGTTACATCCTTCAGGGCCGGATGATTTCCGTAGCTTACGGAGAGGTTCGTCACCCGGATCAAGCGTTCCGGCACACAGCAGGGCGGGCCGGATTGCAATGGACCGACGGTGTAGGTGTCGGCATTTATATCGGGCAAACAACCGCTGTGCTGGCCGGGAGTTTGGGTCATGGCGTCATTATCCTTCGGTTAAGCCAATGTTCCGCCAGATACAAGGCCGTGCCGTTGATCAGGATGAGCAGGCCGATCAACACCAGCGCAGAGGCATAGGCATTGCCGTCGCCTCCGGCGACGTTCATGGACAGGTCGTAGATGTGGACGGACAGCGCACGGCCGGAATCGAGGAGCGACGAGGGGCTGCGATCCACATAGCCGCTGGTGAAGATCAGCGCCGCCGTTTCCGCCATCGCTCGGCCGACGCCCAGCAGCAGTCCGGCCACGAGTCCCGATGATGCCGCCGGCAGCAGGACATGGCGAAGCGCCGCGGTGCGCGACAAGCCGAGCGCGGCACTGCCCAGCCGCCAGTCGTCTGGCACGGCGCGCAGGCTGGCTTCGGCGGTGCGGATGAGGATAGGCAGCACCATACAGGCGAGGGTCAGGCCGCCGGACAGGATGGAAAAGCCCAGCCCCAGAAAGACGCTGAAGAAAGCATTGCCGAACAGCCCGAAAACGATGGAAGGCACCCCGGCGAGCACATCCAGGCTCAGGCCGACGAGTCGCCCGAACCAACTGCGGGGGCGGAGAAATTCCGTCAGCAGCACCGCCGTCGCCAGCCCCAGCGGTACGGCGGCGGCCACGGTCACGCCCAGAATCAGCAGCGTGGAGACCAGGATGGGACCGATACCGCCGGTCCTGCCGGCGTTCAGCGGCGATGACGACAGGAAAGCCCAGGACAGCCGCTCCGCACCATGCCATAGCAAATCGCCCACCAGCCACAGGAAAGCGCCCGTCACCAGGAATGCCGAACCCCAGACGGCCAAGGTCATCAGCGGCTCTAGTGTCCGACTGCGAGCCAATGCAAACCGGCCCGCTTCAGACATGTGAACGCGCTCCGCCCAAGCGCAACGCGGCAACCGCCAGCAGAATGATCATCCCAGTCAGAACCAACCCGGACACGAAAAGTCCCGCACGGTGCTCGCCGGTGGCATAAGCCATCTCCAGAGCGATATTGGCGGTCAGCGTACGCACCGGGTCGAACAGGCTATGAGGGGTTTGCACCACATTGCCAGCAACCATCAGTACGGCCATGGTTTCGCCGAGAGCACGCCCGGCCGCCAGCAGCAGCCCGGCGATAATGCCGCTCCGCGCCGCCGGCAGCACCACGCGGAGAATCGTTCCCGAACGCGATATCCCCAACGCCGCCGCGCCGTGCAGGTAAGCCTTGGGCACCGCCGCCAGCGCGGCATCGGCGGTGAGGGCCACGGTGGGCAAGATCATCAGGGTCAGAATGAGGATGCCCGCCAAAAGGCTGACCCCTGGCGGTTGCCACCGAGCGATCAGCGGCACCAGCACGGTCAAGCCCCAGAACCCGAATACGACGGAGGGAATGCCGGCGAGCAAGGTCACCATTCGCCGGTACGGTCGAGCGGCGGATGGCGGGGCGTAAAACCGGCAGAACAGCGCCGAAGCCACGCCCAAGCCCCCCGCCAGCACCAGCGCCCCGGCGCTGGAGACAAGCGTCGCTAAGAGCATGGGCGCGAGGCCGAATAGCTCTTCGGAAGGGTGCCAGGCCACATCGGTCAAAAAGCGCAGCCACCCGATTCGCTTTAGTACCGGCCAGGATTCGTGCAGCAAAAACAGCACGATGACCACCAAGACCGTGGCGGTCAGTCCCGCCGCAACCGAGAGCCACCCGGCAAGGCGCGTGTCAACGCTCAAGGGGGACGAAATACTGCGCTTGGACCAAATCATGAACACTTTCCGAGCGGCTGAAGTCGATGAACTGCCGGGCCAATCCTTCGGGCTCCATCTTGGTTACCAGATTCAGGGGGCGGGCCAGCGGAAACCGGCCATTGCGCACATTCTCCACCGATGCGTCAATCCCGGCTATAGGCAGCAGCTTGATGGGCGTGCCCTGCGCAGCCTCGTATTCGGCGGTGCCAATGGAAACGTAGCCGATGGCGCTCGCGTTGCCGGCAACAGTCTTGATACCCTGCTGGTTTTCGCCGATGACCACCTGAGCCTTGATGTCGCCGCTCTTGAGCCGAAAATGATGCAGAAACAACTCCAAAGTCGAGCGGCCTTCGGCCTTGTTGACTACGGTGATGGGCCGATCGGCCCCGCCCAAGGCGCCCCAGTGGGTAATTTTGCCGGTGTAGATGTCGACGATCTGTGGGTCGGTCAAGGTCTGCACCGGATTGTCCCTATGCACGATGAGCGTGATGCCGTCCAGCGCGATGGTGAAGCTTTTGAGATCCTGCTCGTCAGGCTTGAGCGCCCGCGACACCATGCCGATGTCGGCCAGCCCCGAGCGCGTATCGGCGATGCCCCGCGACGAACCACCCGACTGTACGTCCACCCGCACGCCGGGATTTCCTCGCTCGAAGCGCTTGCCGATCTCCACCATAAGCGGCGCTACCGTGCTGGAGCCGGTTAATACCAGTTTTCGGTCGGCCGCTTGCGGAGTTGACGCCGTTGTCGCGACGAACAGCATGATAGAGAGGACGCTCAGGTAGCGATTCAAGGATAGGCGCGGCATAAGTGTCAGGTCCTGTGAAAAGGATGTAATCACAAACTTACCGCATCATCGACTTGTCCGATGAAGCGCGGCAAGGAGAATCAGGTTCGTGGCAAGCGCACGAACTTCTTTCTACGATAGGAGTTTCCGCCGTAGCAGTTCTCGTGAACTTGCTGTTTACGCGTGATATTTAGTCGGGACAAATTCCACTTCCTTACAAGCTGTTCGGTCAGCAAACGCCGCCGTTTCGGCCAGCACCAATTGGCCGCCGCAGAATCATGCATTCATGGCACACTACTGCCGGATTGCACTCACCGGCTAGCACGTGACCGGAGCTCTCTTAAGCCTGGAATGTTTGCCTTCATAAGGATGTCCGTTTTCGACCAAATACTTGAAAGCGGCGAGCGACTTCGGCGCCGTCGCCTTTCCGGAGCGACACAATATTCTCCGGCGGGATTCTCCGGCGGGCGTACCGATTGTCCTTCCGCGAGGCGTTGTACGCCAGCACTGACGATCAATTGCCTGGTCCCGTCCCATGCCCCATACCGGTCGGCAACGGCGGATTTGAGCCGGGCTAGAGCGCCAGCGCCGCGAGCCGGTTGTCGCCGTAATCGGCTTGGGTTTACGCAGGAAAACAACGGCCGAATGCCAACAGCAGCCTCGGTGGTCCCTTGAACCGAATTTTTCGAAAAAGCAACGCCCAGGCGAGGCGCTTCTCCCTGGCCAAGAATTTAAGCCAAGTCCGACTATCAGCCTTGAGCTGAAAATCCGGACGGCCGCTATGCCCCTCCAGCACCTGGAGTTTTTTGTCACGGATGATGACAGTGGCCTCGATTTTTGCGGCACCGGTGAAAGTGAAGTGATAGGTAGCGTTGAGGCCCTCCGATTTCCCTCTCTGGAATACATGGGGAAGCCCCTTCAGGAAGGCCGGCACCGAGGTTGGCCTTAGGCTGTTGTTGGCGCGTTTGGCGGCTTTATGCGGAAAGCGGCGGGCCACATGCCCTTCCGCATCGGAGCCGGCTATGACATAGACGGTTTCGTGCTTGTCCTGCAAGGGACGCACGACATCTTTGACGAAGCGCTTCCGGTCATTGAGAAACGGTCCGATGACATCCTCCCCTGCCGGACACACAGCGAGACAATAGGCCGCCTTGTAATTTGCCCCGAAAGAAAGGCTTTGCCACATGGAAACGGACTCGGCATCAGAGACTTTCTCCCGATAACTTCTGGCGTTCACGCTCGTAGCGATGATCTCGACCCAGTCGGTGAATCCACCCATGAATTCCCGATAGTTGTGAGTGTAACAGGCCGAAAAGTCGAAATGCCCGTCGACTCCGATAGCACCCACGGGACAGGCCGCAACGCAGAGCTTGCATTTCAGGCAGGGGTGTAGTCAATGGGATACGACTCTTCATCGATCTCGGCATCCAGAATGATCGTGCCGAGCAGAATGAAATTGCCGAAACGGGGATGGATAACGTTGCGATGAACACCCATGCGCCCAAGACCTGCCGCCTCGGCGACCGGCTTGCGCGAAACCACCCACATCTTGCCGGGCCAGCGATCCGCCTCCATCGGAAATCCCATCGCACCATTGATCGCACGGATGCCTTTTTGCTCCAAAACCCTGACCATTCGGTGGGCGATTTCATTGACCTCGTCGCCCGTATTGTGGAACTCCAAATTAGCGATGGACCGAGCGGGACTACGGATGTTCTCCCGGTTCATACGGCAGACGAAGCTCAAAAGGGTCTTTGCCGACGGAAAGATACGCAGGATGTCCGCTCGTTGCGCGTCGAGTTCGGATCGGTCGATCCCGATGCAACCGGCGTCGTCTGCCCCGGACTCCAAAGCCAGTCGGCGTAACCAAGATGCTTCGAGTCGCCTGCCAATCGGCTCTCCCGCCGCTGGATCGGCCTCGCGAAAATGCCTGACGGTGGGGTGTTCCTCGAGATTGATCATGTATATCTCCTATTAGTGTATATACACGCAAATGACGAAAAAAATTATCGCGCCTGGGATGCCTCAATCAAGTCCGACAGGCCTCTCATCAGGATTTGCAATCGGTCTTCGCCCATAGCCTCCCTGATTCTGGACTGTGCTTGCTCCCACAGAGGATACGCTTTAAGCAGTACGGCCCGTCCGTCCTCGGTAATCGTCACCATCCGGGTGCGGCGGTCCGCGCCCGATGCGACATTAATTAATCCCTGATTCTCCAAAACCTCCAGATTACGGGTCAAGGTCGTTCGGTCCATGACAGCGTTCTCCGCCAGTTGGGTCACCGTGACCGGTCCGCTCATTTGAATGGCGACCAGAAGCGAATACTGGGTACCCCGGATGCCGGCCGGGCGCAGCATCTCGTCGTAGAGCTGACTCACCGCACGGGTCGCCTTACGGAGATTGAAGCCGGTGCAATCCATACAGCACCGGTAATCCGGCATTTCACTCGAGGAGGCACATGCCTGGGACAACTTCGGGGTTCCTATTTAGACGGAGGACATTAAGGAGTATATACACGTAATATCACATGTCAACGATCACCCGCGTTTCACTATTGTGGCTTAGAGGCGACTTTCCGCTCGTTGAGACGACCAATACAAGGCTGGTGCTCTGGAACGTGCGGGACATGTCGCCACATCGCACGAGCCGGTTCTGGAATGCGCGATTTCGTGCACGTGAGGCTTTGCGGAAAAATTTGCAGGGCCATCACCCCCGCCGCCAGGCATGATACCGCTCCACCCATCGCAGCAGCGCTGCCGGGACATGGGCGCGTTTCCAGACACCGGCGGCGTATTTGTTGGCTTCGGCCAGAGTCGGGTAGATGTGAATGGTGGCGAGTACTTTGTTAAGTCCCAGCCCATGTTTTATGGCCAGGATGAATTCGGCGATCAGGTCGCCGGCACGCTCGCCGACGAAGGTCACGCCGAGGATGCGGTCCTGGCCCGGCACGGTGAGCACTTTGACGAAACCCTGCGCCTCGCCGTCGGTGATGGCGCGGTCCAGATCGTCGAGGCCATAGCGGCTGATTTCATAGGGTATACCCCGTTCCTTGGCCTCCTGTTCATTAAGGCCCACCCGTGCCACCTCCGGATCGGTAAAGGTCGCCCAGGGGATGACCCGGTAGTCGGCGCGGAATTTCCGAAAATCGCCGAAAAGTGCATTCACGCTCGCATACCACGCCTGGTGGGCGGCGGTATGGGTGAACTGGAACGGCCCCGCCACGTCTCCGCAGGCGTAGATGTTGGGATAAATCGTCTGAATGAACTCGTCGGTTTCGATGGTGCGCGCTTTCGTTGTTGCGATGCCGAGCTCTTCCAGCCCGTAGCCACCCGTATTAGCGACGCGGCCGACGGCCACCAGGATCCGGTCGAAGACTATCCGTACCTCTTGCCCCTGGTGTTCGGCGACCAGGATTTTCTCGCCGTTCTCGACAACGATCCGTTTGGCTTGATGCTCCAACCGAAGGTCTACGCCCTCGTCGCGGAAACGCCGCGCAATGATTTCGGAGACTTCCGGATCTTCCCGGATCAGCAGGCGCGGCAGCATCTCCACTTGGGTAACCCGACTGCCTAGCCGCGAGAAGGCCTGCGCCAGCTCGCAGCCGATGGGACCGCCGCCGAGGACGACCAGACGTTGAGGCAAGACCCGCAAATCCCAGACATTCTCCGAAGTGAGATAGCCTACTTCCTCCAACCCGGGAATAGGCGGCACAAAAGGGCTCGCACCGGCAGCGATAACAATGGCGCGCGAGCTGAGCGTGCGAGTGCCAGCTGCCGTGCGAACTTCCACCGCCCAGGGCGAGACGATCCTCGCCTCGCCCTCGATGACTTCAACGCCAAGATCAGTGTAACGTTCCATCGAATCGTGCGGCGCCACCGTCCGGATCACCCGCTGCACCCGTTCCATCGCATCGGCGAAATCGAATTCCGCAGAGGCCCTCCGGATGCCGAACTCGGGTGCCCGATTGATATGGCTCAGCAGTTTCGCCGTGCGTATCAGGGCTTTCGAAGGGACGCAGCCGGTATTGAGGCAATCTCCGCCCATGCGGTGTTTCTCGATCAGCGTCACCTTTGCCTTCACCGCGGCCGCAATATACGCAGTGACCAAACCTGCAGAACCCGCACCGATCACCACCAGGTTACGGTCGAAGCGTTTGGGCTTTTCCCAGCGCTCATACACCTTGCGGGCATTGATCGTATCCACCAGCCTGCGGGCTAACAGAGGGAACAGCCCCAATAGCGCAAATGACAAAAGCAGGCCGGGCGAGAGGATATCCGACAGGGATTCAATCTTGGCCAACTGCGTGCCGGCATTCACGTAAACGATCGTTCCCGCCAGCATGCCCAGCTGACTCATCCAATAAAATGTGCGAGTGGGTATGGCGGTCAGGCCCATCGCCAGATTGATGACGAAGAACGGAAACGCCGGCACCAGCCGCAAGGTAAACAGGTAAATGGCGCCATCACGCGCGATGCCGGCATCGATGGCCTTCAGACGCTCACCGAACCGGGCTTTGACCGCATCGCGAAACAAAAAGCGGGATGCGAGAAAGGCCAAGGTCGCCCCGATGGTCGAAGCGAAAGATACAATCACCGTACCCCACAGCAGACCGAAGACGACGCCGCCGGCCAAGGTCAGCACCGTCGCGCCGGGCAGGGACAGCCCCGTGACCGCGACATAGAGGAGGCCGTAAATCGCGACGGCGAGGAAAGGATGGGCGGTTCGATAAGCGGCGATGGCTTCCTGCTGGGCTTTCAGTGCCTCCAAGGTAAAAAAGCGTTGCAGGTCGAAGGCGAAAAAAGCTCCGGCGAGCGACAGGAGGACGATGACGAGGCCGATACGGTAAGGGTTCATAACGGTTTTCCCAGAATGCGGTGATTCGTATGATGCTATCAATTGGTCGGACAGCGGAGATGAAAACTTACAGCCGCGCCGGGGTGATTTTTTCCAGATGCTGTAAGGTTTCGCCCCAGCAAGTGACTAATAGCTAAATCCTTCCACTTTCCCGATGGAGTCCAAGCCGCACATGCATGCGATATTGCCGTTAGTACGATCCAGCGATTTTCCGGCTATCATCCGTGGAAAACTGGACACGGTGCAGGTGAATCTGGGTTACCGCTGCAATCAGGCCTGTCAGCATTGCCACGTCAATGCCGGGCCGAAGCGCAAGGAGATGATGGCCAGGGAAACCGTGGACCAGGTGCTTGATTTGCTGCGGCGGGCCGGAGTTGCCATCTTGGATCTGACCGGAGGCGCGCCGGAGATGAACCCGCATTTCCGCTATCTGGTAGAAACCGCACGGGACTTGGATCTTCGAGTGATCGACCGGTGCAATCTCACCATTCTGGAAGAACCCGGTTACGAGAGCCTTGCTGATTTTCTGGCCGCGCAAAAGGTGGAAATCACCGCTTCCCTCCCCTGTTACTTCGAAGACAACGTGGACCGGCAACGCGGCAACGGGGTATTCGAAGCGAGCCTTCGCGCCTTGAAAAAGCTCAATGGACTCGGCTACGCCCGACCCGGCAGGGGGTTGATCCTGAACCTGGTCTACAACCCTCAGGGGCCGACATTGCCGCCAGCTCAGGAGGAACTGGAAGCCGCCTACCAGCGCGAGCTGAAGGCCCGCTACGATATTGTCTTCAACCGGCTTTACACCCTCGCCAACATGCCCATCCAGCGCTTCGGCAGCACCCTGGTGTCGAAAAGCCAGTTCGAACCCTACATGCGGTTGCTGAAAAGCGCTCACCGCGATGACAACCTGAAAGGCGTCATGTGCCGCAGCCTGATCAGCGTCGATTGGCAAGGGTTCGTCCACGACTGCGATTTCAACCAGATGCTGGGCTTGCCGCTGGGCGGGCGGCGGCGTCATATCACGGAAATCGATGCGACCGCATTGCCGGGCCAGGCCATCGCCACGGCCGACCATTGCTATGGCTGCACCGCCGGCTGCGGCAGCTCCTGCGGTGGCGCGCTGAACACAAATAGAACAGTGAACTTGGAGAGCCTATGATGTCTGTAGAAGAATCGGTACGAGAACGCTATTCCGAAGGTGCCCGCGAGAGGCAGGAAGCCTTGTGTTGCCCAGTGGATTACGACCGCGAGCTATTGAAGCTGCTGCCGCGGGAAATCATCGACAAGGATTACGGCTGCGGCGATCCCTCCCGCTACGTGCGGGAGGGCGATACCGTGCTCGACCTGGGCTCGGGCGGCGGCAAGATTTGTTATATGGCGGCACAGCTGGTCGGCCCCCAAGGGCTGGTCATCGGCGTCGACATGAACGACGATATGCTGGCCCTGGCCCGCAAATACCAGTCGGAAATGGCTGAGAAACTGGGCGGCGACCGGGTGCGTTTCCACAAGGGTTATATCCAGGATTTGGCCTTGGACGTCGCCGCAATGGAACGCTATCTGGCCGAGCGGCCGATCACCGACGCAGCGTCCCTGGCGGCGCTGAAATCCTGGCAGGCCCAGCAGCGCAAAACCCAGCCGCTGATTGCCGACGCCTCGGTGGATTTGGTCATTTCCAACTGCGTGCTGAACCTGGTGGGCGATGACGAAAAAACGCAACTGGTGCGGGAAATTTTCCGTGTGCTCAAACCGGGCGGACGGGTCGCCATCTCCGACATCGTCGCCGACGAACCCGTGCCCCAACATCTGAAGGACGATCCCGCTCTGTGGAGCGGCTGCATCTCCGGCGCCTTCGAGGAACGGGAATTCGTCCGGGCCTTCGAGCAAGCCGGCTTCAGCGCCGTATGCCTGGACAAGTGGGAAGCCGAGCCCTGGCAGGTCATCGAAGGCATCGAATTCCGCGCCGTCACCCTGGTCGCCTTCAAAGGCTACGGCCGCGAATGCCTGGACCGGGGGCACGCGGTGATCTATCGCGGCCCTTACGCGGAAGTGCGCGACGAGGAAGGCCATACCTTCCCGCGCGGCGAGCGCATTGCCGTGTGCGAGCGGACCTTCCGTACGCTTACCGAAGGACCCTATCAGAAGCACTTCATCGGCATCGAACCCAAGATTCTTGCCGAACCGGTAACTTGGTGCGCACCGCCGGGAACCCGCCGTCCGGCAGCGGAAACCAAGGGCGGACGACAGATCGCCGAATGCAGAGGGGAAAAATGTTGCTGACGAGCGATCTTTAGATAGGCCGCAACGACTCATAGACTAATGCCTGGCTCCACTGTTACATACCGAAAGCTGGAAGCCCACATGAGCTTTATCAATACCCCCGAGAACTATCGCTATGCCTGGTACCTGCGCCCAGTGCTAGCCCTGCTGCGCCGGCGCTCGCGGGGCCTGCCGGAACCGGTGCGCCTGTGGGCACGCCTGCCGCTGGCCTTCGTCGGCTTTCAGTTGATGAATCTGGCCCTGGAACGTAAGGCTTCACCTTTGGGTGGTGCGCTGCGCGCCCTGATCCGCACCCGCATTGCCCAGCTCAACTCATGCCATTTCTGTGTCGACTTGAATGCCTCCCATGCCCTGGACCGGGGCGTAACACCGGAGCAATTGCAGGATCTGGTCGGGTTTCGGGATTCGCCTCGATTCAGCGAGACGGAAAGAGCCGCTCTCGCCTACGTGGAGGCCATCACAGGCACCGGAATCGAGATAGATCCTGCTGTGATCGACCGATTACGGCAAGCCTTCGGCGACGATGGCATCGTGGAACTAGCGGCGCTCGCCGCGCATCAGAACCTGTCTGCCAAGTTCAATGCAGCCCTAGGAGTACCGGCCCAAGGCTTTTGTATGAGCACTCATGGAATTGCTGCGCCGGATTGAAATTGAAAGAAGAACGGCCGCGATGCGACCTCAGCATTTTGAGCTCTTGGCTCGAACTCGTGCGCGAGGTTCAGACCGCTCCGGCACCGGCAGCGAGCCGGGCGGCCTCACGAGTTGAACCGTCGTTTGCGCCCTTCCCTGCCCCGCAGCCTCAACCTGTTAAACCACTTCTAAACCGCATCCACAATGAGATGTGGAGTTTTCAAGCCGGGATTTGATAGGCTGGTTTGGTTTGAACGAGCCTTTGGAAAAGCATGTTACGAGTCGATTGTGGCCGGTGGGATCAAACGCCGGAAACGTTGCGGGAATGGGCGACGAGCGCGTCACATCCCCGGACGCGGGAACGCTGCCTAGCGTTGTACGAAATCACTCAAGATTCGAATG
>Ga0196971_1000740_pt1 | contig 19943 bp, 15 predicted proteins | sample S1v_1013CmetaG_FD_148660 | JGI IMG/M metagenome (GOLD analysis project Ga0196971, IMG submission 148660) | Soil microbial communities from Anza Borrego desert, Southern California, United States - S1+v_10-13C | ecosystem: Environmental > Terrestrial > Soil > Desert | place: USA: California... | reverse complement strand
ACATGTAGCGGCCGTCGTCGGAGTTCACGGGCGTGCAGAAGTAGAACAGCTGCTGCCAGGGGGCACAGCGGGCCGTCAGCACGTAGCTGACCACGCCCGACTGGGGCTCCTGCCAGGGGGTGAAGAGCGGGGAGGTCTCGGGCTTTACATATCGATTCATGTCAAACTACCCCACTTGTACGATGTGAACGTCCGTGCGACCGCCCCGTGCGACGTTCATGGAGATGAACCGGCCCGTGGGATCTGCCATGGGATGCACGTGGCTGTACTGCCCCGGCAGCCCGCCCCACTCGGTGCCGTGGCGGGCGATGATCTCGATGCGGGGCGTGGCCTCGCCGTAGTGGACCCACATCAGCAGGTCCGGCGACAGGTTGCCATCGATGATGACCGCCTTGCGGACGGGGTCTGCCGCCACGTGGCCATAGAACTTGTACTCCGGGAACGTGTACTCCGAGATTGTCTCGCCGTCGCGGGTGATCGCCCCGATGTACCAGCCGCCCTCGGCGGCCGGTCCGTGGTAGAGCATGGCGCTGCCGTCGAAGGTCCAGACGCTGTGCACTTGGAAGGAGCGGGCGTTGCGGGCCCGCAGGGGCTTCAGCTCGCCGTTCCGGGCGTTGTAGGTCCAACAGCGGCTGACCTCGTCCTTGCCGTTGGCCGACCAGTAGCTGGGCGGCGTGTCCCGGTCGAACAGCACAATGTCCGGGTCGCCCGGGTTGTGGGGAATGTGGGCCGAGATCACACCCTCTTCCTGGTAGAAAATCGACCAGGGGCCGCCCGCCAGGGGTACCCGCAGGACCCGCATGACGGGCTTGGAGAGCCCTTCGTTGAGGCACTGCATATACGTCTTTGAAATCACCTGCCCGGCCGCAAGCTGCGGATGGGGCGGATAGGTGGGCAGCAGCACTTCGGTCTCATCCGGCGAGATAGAGGGAATGCCCCCGATCCAGTCAGAGCCGAAGTCGGCGATGAGCACCCGCTCTTCGAGCGTGTGAATGTTCACGGCGAGCAGGGAACTGTTCAGCACGTAGCAGCACCAGCCCGAGTTGGGCGCCAGCGACATGTGAATGCCGGCCACGCCGTTGCCCGTGCCGATGCCGGTGCCGTTCAGCTTGTGCAGCTCATCGCGCCCGCCAAGGCCGTCAACCCATTCGGTCAGTTGGGTCAGCTCACCCGTCTCGCAGTTGGCTTTCAGGGCAACGCTGCGGCCGCCGCGGCCCGTGGAGAAGACCACGAAGCGGCCGTCGGCGCTGAAGCCGTGGTTCGTATGGTAGGTCGGCGTCATGTTGTAGATACCGTACTTGGTCAACTTGCGGCAGGGCCGCCGGGTAATGGGATCGAGATAGGCTTCCGACTCGTTCCAGACGGCACCCTTGTACGACATGCCAGAACCTCCTCTGAAGAAAGCAAAATGGGGCCAGGGGTGTCCCCCCGGCCCTGTGTTGTGCCCTCTTCAGTTGTGCGCCACCGTGCACGCCGGGGGAGCGTTAGTATGCATGAATGATTTCTGCACACTATCGCTCATGTCCGTTGCACATTCCGGAGACCGTATTTCCCTAAATGGCGATGCCTCAGGGACCCCGTTATTTCCCCTCGCCGGCGCCGGCTGACCAGGCAGCGAACGCTTTCCGCGCGGCTTCTGTCAGCGAGGGCAGGGGACTCCGGAAGTCCACACCGCTTTCCACCCGCATGTGCTCCCCCACAAAGGCTTCGGCTTCATCAAGGGCGTCTACGTAGCCCTCGTATTCCCCCACCAGGGGGGCCGGCAGCAGGAGGGCAGGGGCACATAGGTATGTCCGGCAGACCATAGGCATTCGCTCCCGGGGCAAGGTGCAGCCGCAGGTGGGGTCGTGGAACAGGCACCGGCCCCCACGCATGTAGGGCTTCCACTTGGCCCCGTCCACCTCGCCCGGCAGGGCCAGCACCGCTGCCACGAACTCTTCCTCGCCCCGCAGCAGCGCAGCCCCGATATCGGCCAGCGAATAGGCGGCTCCCTGCGTACAGCAGCCCACCCGGCTCTCGCTGGAGAACACACACTCCAGGCAGCGCTCGCAATAGACCCGCGCCTCGCCGTAGGCCTCCGAGCCCACCGATCCAACCGAATCACCCACAAAGCCAGACGGCAGCGACACGTCGCGGCGACCGTTCAGCCGCAGTGTAAACCCCTCGCCCTGAAGCACCGAGGTCAGCAGATGAGCCAGTTCCCGGGCCCGGCCCTGGGAAACCCCCGCCGGCAGGGGCAGTGACACGATGGCAAAGGCTTCGTCCGTGTCGGGGTCGGTCTGCAGGTCCAGGCCCACCCGCACCGGCTTGTCTAGCTCCGAAGGAAAACCACCCGCCCGCACGGCGCCCGCAAAGTAGCGCTCGGCCCACCAGTCGGCTGTAAGCTCTTCACCGGGCCGCAGTGCGATGGCAACCTCTACTGCGTATTGTTCAGCCAAATCCTCGCCCCCCAACCACCTACAATACGGCAATCCCACCACAAAGAAAAGACCCGCCCGGCCCCAGAAAGGGCCAGGCGAGTCTTTGAAGACCAGGAAGGCTAACCGGCTGCCGTAACCGCCACACCCTGGAGCTTGAGCTCCTTGGCGAAGTGGCAGGAGACCCAGTGTTCTTCGCCCAGATTCTGCAGCGAAGGAGCTTCCGTCTTGCAGACATCCTGAGCGTAGCGGCAGCGTGGGTGGAAGTAGCAGCCGGGCGGGGTGTTGGCCGGGTCGGCCAGGTCACCTTCCAGCACAATCCGCTCGTAGCGCCGCCGGGGGTCAGGCATGGGCACGGCCGACATGAGCGCCTCGGTGTACGGGTGCTTCGGCGTGGCGTAGAGCTTCTCCGTAGTGGTCAGCTCCACCAGCTTGCCAACGTACATAACCGCAACGCGGTCAGCGATGTGCTGCACCACCGACAGGTCGTGGGAGACGAAAATGTAGGTCAGGCCGAACTCGCCCTGCAGGTCCTGAAGCAGGTTGAGCGTAGCGGCACGCACCGACACGTCAAGCGCCGAGACCGGCTCGTCCAGTACCACCAGGCGGGGGTTCAGGGCCAGAGCGCGGGCAATGCCGATGCGCTGGCGCTCGCCGCCCGAGAAGGCGTGCGGATACCGCTTCATGTATTCCGGACGGAGACCCACGCGCTTCATCAGGTAGGCAACCCGATCCTGCACCTCGGCGTCCGTCTTCATGAGCCGGTGGACCGTCAGCGGTTCGCTCACGATCTCCTTCACGTTCATGCGCGGGTTCAGCGAGCCGTAGGGATCCTGGAAGACCATCTGCATTTCGGTGCGCAGGGGGAGCAAGTCCTTGTCAGCAAGCTTGGCCAGGTCCACCACACTGCCAGACTTCGTGCGGAACTTCACCTCACCGGCGGTGGGGTTAATGGCCCGCAGAATGGAGCGGGAGACCGTGGTCTTGCCGCAGCCCGATTCGCCCACCAGGCCCAGCGTTTCGCCGTCCTGCAGGGTGAAGGAGACGTCGTCCGCAGCCTTGACGTGGCCGATAACCTGCTTGCGGAAGCCCTGGGTAATGGGGAAGTACTTCTTCAAGTTGTTAACTTCCAGGAGGATCTGCGCATCCTTCTTAGGCGCCATGCGTGGTCTCCACCTTTCCGTCGTACTTGAAGCAGCGGACGATGGAGCCTTCGCCGACCGTCACGTCGCCCGGTTCCGCCAGCTCGCACACGCCCTTCATGAAGGCGGGGCAGCGGGGATGGAACTGGCAGCCCTTCGGACGGTTCAGCGGGTGCGGCACCATGCCCCGAATCGTCGCCAGACGATTCCCCTTGCTGCCCAGCCGCGGAATCGACTCCAGCAGGCTCTGGGTGTAGGGGTGCTTCGGGTTGTAGAAGATCGAGTCGACATCGGTCGTCTCCACGACACGTCCCAGGTACATAACGGCCACATCATCGCACATTTCCGCCACAACGCCCAGGTCGTGGGTAATGAGGATCATGGACATCTTGTACTTCTCCTTGAGCTCTTCGAACAGCTCAAGAATCTGGGCCTGGGTGGTCACGTCCAGAGCCGTGGTGGGCTCGTCCGCGATCAGCAGGTTCGGGTTGCAGGCCAGCGCCAGAGCGATCATGGCCCGCTGCCGCATGCCGCCGGAGAGCTGGAACGGGTACACGTCGTACCGCTTCTCGGCGTTGGGAATGCCAACGTTCCGCAGCAGCTCGACCACCCGGTCGCGGGCTTCCTTCACAGAGATCGACTCGTGTACCAGAATGTTCTCGGCGATCTGGTCACCGACCATATGGACCGGCGAGAACGAGGCCAGCGGTTCCTGGAAGATGTAGCCGATCTCCTTGCCGCGGAAGCGGCGGATCTCCTTGCCGCGGGGGTTCATCTTGGCCAAATCCACTACGCCGCGGGTGGGGTCGTTGTACAGAATGCTACCGCTAACGACCTTTCCCGGGGCATCAATGATCTGGAGGATCGAACGGGCCGTAATCGACTTGCCGCAGCCGGATTCACCGACGATACCCAGGGTGCGGCCCTTCATCAGGGAGAGCGAGGCGCCTTCAACTGCCTTGACCACGCCTTCGTCGGTGAAGAAGTGGGTCCGCAGGTCTTTGATCTCAAGAAGAACGTTGTCCTGCATGATTACCCCCCTTTACCGTCCGTACGGGTCGGCAGCGTCGCGCATGCCGTCGCCGAAGAAGTTGAAGCAGAGAACGGCGACCATAACTGCGAGGCCGGGAATCAGCAGCCACGGGGCCTGGGAGACGGCACGCAGGTTCTGCGCGTCCTGCAGCAGCACGCCCCAGCTTACCACCGGCGGGCGGAGGCCCAGACCGAGGAAGGAGAGGGAGGTTTCGCCCAGGATCATGCCCGGAATGGCCAGCGTGACAGAAGCGATAATGTGGCTGAGGAACGAGGGCACCATGTGCCGGAAGACGATACGTTTGTTGCTGGCACCGACCAGACGGGCGGCCATCACGAAATCCTCTTCACGGAGCGAGAGGAACTTCGAGCGGACCACACGGGCCAGGCCAGTCCAGCTAATCAGCGAGAGCACCACGGTAATGCCGAAGTACACCCGCAGGGGCGGCCAATTGGCAGGCAGAGCGGCGGACAGAGCCATCCACAGCGGCAGATGGGGAATCGAGCGGATAAACTCGATGATGCGCTGTGTCATGTTGTCGAACCAGCCGCCGAAGTAGCCGGAGAAACCGCCAATGGTGATGCCCAGAATCAGCGAGATGAAGACGCCCAGCAGGCCGACCGACATGGAAATCCGGGAGCCGAAGATGACGCGGGTAAAGACGTCACGACCCATGCGGTCAGCGCCCCAGACATAGATCCGGTACTTCTGCTCGCCGCCTTCAATGCCGAAGAGGTGGATGTTGGACTTGATGACGCCCAGCATCTTGTACTCGTCCCCACGGTGGAAGAACTTCACGGGGAAGACCTTCTCGGGATCGGGCTTGAAGACGCGGCGCAGGGCTTCCGGGTCGATCTCCTGCTTCATGCCGTAGACGTAAGGCCGCAGGCTGAAACCGCCGTCGGGCTTTTTGAAATGCAGCTCGGTGGGCGGAGCGAAGGTCAGGTCGGCCACGGAATCGTCGGGCCGGTAAGGAGCGAAGAAGTCAGCAAACAGAGCCAGAATATACATAATGATGATCAGCACGCTGGCGACCAGGGCCAGCTTGTGCTTCTTGAAACGCAGCCACATGAGCCGCCACTGCGAGGCTACGAGAATAGACTCTTCCTTCTCGAATTGTACAGCGGGTACGGTCTCGGCGACTTCGAGTTCATCCTTCTTGACAGGTTCCATCGTATCGTCGTTCCTCCCCTGCTGCTACTCGAGGCGAATGCGCGGATCGAGCCAGGCCAGAAGCATGTCGGAGATCAGCGTACCAACAACGGTGAGAAGACTGAGGATGAAGACGAAGCTACCAGCCAGGTACATGTCCTGGGATAGCAGCGCCCGCAGCAGCAGCGGACCGTTTGTCGGCAAGTTCAGAACGACCGAGACGATGGTCGCACCGGAGATGAGGCCCGGCAGCGACCAGCCGACGGTGGCGACAAAGGGAATCAGCGCCACGCGCACGGGGTACTTCAGAATCACCTTCCATTCCGGCAGACCCTTGGCGCGAGCCGTGGTCACGTAGAGCTTGGGCAGCTCGTCCAGGAGGTTGGCACGCATGATTCGCACCAGGCTGGCGGTCGAGCTCAGGCCTACGATAATGGCCGGAATCCACAGGTGGTTCAGCAGGTCAATGACCTTGCCCAGGTTCCATGCGGCGTCGGCGAACTCCTCAGAGAAGAGGCCGATGGCGCTCATGCCAAACTTGGAGAAGGCGATCCAGATCAGAACCAGTGCCAACAGGAAGTCCGGCGTTGCGATGCCGAGGAAGTTGACGAATGTGACGATATAGTCGCCAACCGTATATTTTCGTAAGGCCGAATATATACCGATTGGCAAGGCGATCACCCACGTGAGGAGGAGGGTGAAGAGCGCAAGGGCAAAGGTGAGGGCCAGGCGCTCCCAAATCAGACTGTTAACCGATTTGTTCCACTCGAACGAGTAGCCGAAGTCGCCCTGAAGCACGCCACCGAACCACTTGGCGAAGCGAACGTGAACCGGGAGGCCGTAGCCGAAACGGGCCTTGAACGCAGCGATCTGATCCGGGGACACGTTCTCACCCTGCGCCAGCAGCTGAGAGATCTGCGAGTCGGCGAAGTCACCGGGGGGAAGCTCAATGACGATGAAGGTCACGAGCGCGATGACCAGTAGGGTGGGAATGAGGAGCAAGGTACGCCGGAGCAAGAAATGGAACATCCGACCACCCCTCATGTCTGGAGGTTTACGTGGTTACCAGCCTGGCCTCAACTCAAACTCAGGCCATGGCCGGCGTCTTGCCGAGGCCACGCTTGACAGGGATCATGGTTGCGTCCGGGGCGAGTTGGGGCCGCAGGTCACCGCGTGCGGGTGCCGGCGAAATGATGGGGTGCTGTGCTTGGCGGGACTGGCGGTTGTTTCCCCCTTCTCCATGTGTTATGGAATTGCCCGTATAAGGGCGTGTTTCCGCTGCTTGTAGTACTTCGCTAAGCGGAATACGCATTCCCTTGTACTTTTAGGTAATCTCATTGACGAATTGGGCGATCACCTTTCGCTCAAAGTTACACCGTTTATCGCTCACACCAGCGAGTGAAAACCCCGGCATGCCCGAAGGCATACCGGGGTTTCCGCGAATGTCATTACTTGCGGGTGGTGTACCAGGTAGCGGTGTTCATGGGAGCGGGATGCGGCCAGAGCCAAGCGCTCCACATGTCCTTCGGGGTGTTGTGGAAGTCGTTGCGGACGATGCCATACTGCTTGTTCACGGTGCAGAGGCCAATGGGCCAGAAGTTATCCTTGGCGATCTTCAGAACCTGCTTCATCAGATCCTGCTGCTTCTGGGCGTCGCTGGTCTGCCGAACCTGGTCAAACAGCTCGAACTGCTTCTTGATCTCAGGCAGGTTGGGCTCTTCGCCCTGCTTGCCCTTGCTGCTCCACCACTGATACCAGGGTACGCCCCAGGCAGACTCTTCGCTGGTGGGGATGTAGTACCGCTGCTCGAAGAGCACTTCCACGCCGCCGTCGCCGCCCCACAGCATGGCGTCATGCTCGTTGGCCTTCTTGCGATCGTAGAAGAGGGAGCGCTCCTGAACCTTGACCTGCATGTCGACGCCGATGGCCGCAAAGTTCTTGCGCAGCATCTCGCCGTAGTCGGAGCCGGTGGGGACCTGGTTGTTGGCCACTTCGAGGGTGAAGGTCAGCGCCTTGCCGTCGGGACGGAGCCGCATGCCCTTGGCATCCTTCTTCAGGCCCATCTCATCGAGCAGCGCGTTGGCCTTGGCCGCATCGTACTCGGTGAACTGCTTGGTGAACTGCTCGTCGTACCAAGGGGTACCCTTCAGAGGAGCGGCCTGAGCCGGCTCGCCCTGGCCGACGAAGATGGTGTCAATGGCGGCCTTGCGGTTGATGGCGTGGGAGAGGGCCATCCGGAACTTCTTGTCCTGGAAGACCTTCCGCAGAACCGGATCCTTGTGGGTCAGGTTCAACTGGAAGGTGAACTGGTTCATCGCGGTCGGGGTGGTCTCGAAGAGCTTATAGTTGCCCTTCTGCTGGCCGTCCACGAAGACCGGCTTGTTGGTGTTGGTGTTGATGTGGCGGTCCTGCCAGTCGAGTTCGCCGTTGAGCGCCTTCAACGTCATGGTGTTGACGTCTTCATGAATCTCAGCAGAGAAGTGATCGATGTAGGGCAGCTGGTTGCCGGCGGTGTCGACCTTCCAGTAGTAGGGGTTGCGGTCGAACAGGGCGGTCTTGCCACTGCTAAGCGGGGTCTTCACGACAAACTGGTACAGGGTGGGCAGGTCGGGGTTGTCTCGCCAGTCGAGAATCTGCTTGATCAGGGCCGGATAGTCCTTCAGGCCCAGGCGCTTGATCTCGGCGTCGACGAAGTCCTTGCCCTCGGGCAGCACGTACTTGCCCACATAGTGGGTGGGGAGGATGCCCTGGAGCCAGTCCGTATCCGGATAGGCCCGGCTCTGGAGGAAGAGGCCGTTCGGGTCTTCAAACACGATCTTGAAGTTCCGATCGTCGACAAGCGTGAGCTTGCCGACCTTGCCGAGGTAGTTGTAGAAGCCCGGGCCGCCGGGGGAGAGTTCCTTGTTCGAAATCAGCTTGAGGTAGGTCTCGACGTCCTTGGTGGTGACGGGCTTGCCGTCGGACCACTTCAGACCCTCACGAATGGTGAATGTGAAGGTCTTGGCGTCGGCGGAGGCCTCGAACTTGGTCATAACGTTCGGCTCTACCTTGCCGGTCCAGGTCTGGTCCCAACGGACCCAGGGTTCATAACCGATGAACCGCTCAAAGAGGGCCCCGTCAGACTTGCCCTTGGTGACCGTATGCCAGGTTCCGCCATACTGACCGATCTTCTCGGCCTTGAGGACCATTGGATCCTTGGGGAGCCGGTCCTCAACCTTGGGCAGCTTGCCGTCCTTGACCAGGGCGGCGAGCGCCGGGGCTTCCTTGGAGGCGGCGGCGGTGGTGTCGGCGGGCTTTGTGGTGCCGTTGTCCTTCGGGGCGGGCTTCGTGGAGCAGCCGGCGATCAAGCCGAATGCCACCGTGACAGCCAGGACCGAAACAAGCAGTTTCCGGATCTTCAGATGGATCATGCTGTAGTGTCCCCCTTCTCCCTGTGTGATGCCACCGGAGCTACGAACATTTCCGGCAAGCGCAGGATTCGTGTCCCTTACCGGAAAACGGTTGACCATTCCGGAGATTCCGTGACGATTCCGGGCGTCTGGGCACTACCTGATAGTTCTGCCGTTGAGAGCATAAAGTTTGGTGGTCTCCAAAAGAGGGGCGCGCATACGTATTCCTTCCTCGTGTCGAAAATTCCGTTATACTTTTCGGCGATCCTCTTAACATATCAAGCAATCGAAATTCGCTCATCTCTTGATCTATATCGCTCACCTTGGATGCGAAGACCCCCGGTCCGCCAGAGGTCGGCAGACCGGGGGTCTTTTGCGCGAGGCCTACTTGGTGCGAGTGGTGTACCACACGGAGGTGTTCATGGGGGCGGGATGCGGCCACAGCCAGGAGTTCCACATGGGATCCTTCGGCGTGTTGTGGAAGTCGTTCCGGACGATGCCATATTCCTTCGTACGGGAGGAGAGACCGATCACCCAGAAGTTCTCCTTGGAGATCTTAATGATCTCCTTCATGAGCTGCTCCTGCTTGGCGGGATCGCCAGACTGCTGCAGCTGGTCGTACAGCTCCTGCTGCTTCTTGACGGCAGGAATGGGCTCTTCGCCCTGCTTGCCCTTCGAGCCCCACCACTGCGCCCAGGGCACAGCGTAGGCGGACTCGTCGGTGGTGGGGAAGTAGTACCGGGGCTCGAGGATAACCTCGACGCCGCCGTCGCCGCCCCACATTATGGCGTCGTGATCGTTGGCCTTCTTGCGATCGTAGAACAGGGTGCGCTCCACAACCTTGACAGCCATGTCGATACCGACAGCAGCCAGGTTCTTGCGGACCATCTCGCCGTAGTCAGAGCCCTGCGGGGCCTGGTTGTTGGCGACTTCGAGGGTGAAGGTCAGGGCCTTGCCGTCGGGACGGAGGCGCATGCCCTTGGCGTCCTTCTTCAGACCCATCTCATCGAGCAGGGCGTTGGCCTTGGCCACGTCGTACTCGGTGTACTGCTTGGTGAACTCCGCATCATAGAACGGGGTGCCCTGCAGCGGAGCGGCCTGCGCCGGCTCGCCCTGGCCCACGAACAGGGTGTCGATGGCGGCCTTGCGGTTGATGGCGTGGGAGACGGCCATTCGGAACCGCTTGTCCTGGAAGATCTGGCGCAGGACGGGGTCCTTATGGACGAGGTTCAGCTGAATCAGGTAGGTGTTCATCTGGGTCGGCTTGGTCTCGAAGAGCTTGTAGTTGCCCTTCTGCTGGCCGTCGATGAAGACCGGCTTGTTGGCGGAGGTGCCGATGTGGCGGTCCTGCCAGTCGATCTCGCCGTTAAGGGCCTTCAGGGTCATGGTGTTGATATCTTCATGGATCTCAGAGACGAACTGGTCAATGTACGGCAGCTGGTTGCCGGCCGTATCAACCTTCCAGTAGTAGGGGTTCCGCTCGAAGGTAGCAGCCTTGCCGTTGCTCAGACCAGTCTTTACCTTGAACTGGAACAGAACAGGCAGCTCGGGGGTGTCGCGCCAGTCGAGGACCTGCTTGATCAGAGCGGGGTAGTCCTTGAGGCCCAGCCGCTTGATCTCGGCGTCCACGAAGTCCTTGCCGGCGGGCAGGACGTACTTGGAAATGTAGTGGGACGGCATCAGCAGGTGCATCCAGTCGGTGTCAGGCTGGGCCCGCTTCGAGAGGAAGAGGCCGTTGGGGCTCGCGAACTCGATCTTGAACTGCCGGTCGTCTACGATGGTGAGCTTGGCAGCCGCACCGTTGTAGAAGTAGAAGGCGGGGCCGCCCGGGAACAGTTCCTTGTTCTGAACGAGATCGTGGGCAACCTGCACGTCCTTGGTGGTGACAGGCTTGCCGTCAGACCACTTCAGGCCGTCCCGAATCCAGAAGGTGAAGGTCTTGGCGTCAGCCGAGGCTTCCCACTTGCTCATGGTGCCAGGGATAACCTTGCCAGACCAGGTCTCGTCATAACGGACCCAGGGCTCGTAGCCGATGAAGCGCTCGAACAGAGCGTTGTCAGACTTGCCCTTGGTCACAGTGCGCCAGGTGCCGCCGTACGTACCGATCTTCTCGGCCTTGACCACGAGGGGCTCCTTGGGCAGGCGCTCCTCAAGCTTGGGCAGTTTGCCTTCCTTCACAAGGGCGGCGAGAGCGGGGGCTTCCTTGGAGGCGTTGGCCGTCTGCTCGGCAGGTTTCTTTGTGTCCTCTGCTTTCGGAGCGGGCTTCGTGGAGCAACCAGCGATGAAGCTGACTGCTACGACCGCGGCGAGGGTGGAAACGAGCAGTTTCCGAACCTTGCTGCTAAGCATTGTCTGTGTGGTCCCCTTCCATGGATTGTCTTTGCTACGAGACGTTACGCACATTTCGGTACTTCCCAGTTCTTCGCCGACGATAGGCCCACCTCCGTTGCGCTTTCCGGCGCCCACCCCTGCCCTGCCTCCGCCGGGAGTGCATCGAGCTGGTCCCCGTACCTGCACATTTGTTCACCGCTGCACCGAGTCCCATCCGGCGCGGGCTGCAGGGCACTGAGGGCCGCAAGGGTCTACCTGAATCGACAAATTTCCGCTCCAGGACTTGCGGGATGCTTATCTTTTCCGGTAATGTTTTTATCAAATCTGGAACATGATCGGCTAAGTACTTGTCAGTACCAGATAATGTAACACACCTGTAACACAATCGACTGAATGACCCGCATTTTCCGATTCCGTTCCAGTTGCCCTCACTCGCCGCTCAAGACGGCCGCCATGGGAGGGGAATCACGATGCGCGCGGGCCACAAAGGTCCCGACGAACTCGTGTCGATCACACTGCCCAGCTCCGGTATTCACTTGTACGAAAGCCAGCACACCATCGGGTTTCAGGTGGCAGCCCATTGCCACGATGTCTACCAGGTGCTCTATTTCCTTGGGGGCCGCGGCATCATCTGGGTGGATGGGACGCCTTACCCCGTTGCCGCCAGCTCTCTGGTCGTGCTCAAAATGGGCGTGGTGCATCTGATTGAAGATGACCCGGACGAGCCGCTGTCGCTCTACGTGTTGGCTTTCAACAGTGCAGCGGTGGGGTACCATCCGGAACTGCATCTGCTGCTTCAGCCGTTTGACAGCCCTCACCCGGTGTATGCACCGGCGGATCCAAGCCTTGACGAGGTGCGGGGCCTGCTCCGCACCATGCTTCACGAGCAGAACAACCAGCAGCCTGGGTGCGCCATCGCCATACAGACGGCCCTGCTGGCCCTACTGCTTGCCGGCTACCGCTACTGGGTGCGCAACGCGGAGTCCATGGCCCAGCGCCGAGCTTCGCCCAGCGAAGAGCGCATGGATGACCTGCGGCGCTATGTCGACGAGCGCTATTACGAAAAGTTATATCTCGATCGGTTAGCTCAAATGGTGCATTTGAGCCCCCGCCAGGTCTCCACCCTGTTCAAGCGGCGCATGGGCACTTCGCTCATGAGCTATGTGACGCAGGTCCGGGTTAACCGGGCCAAGGAACTGCTGGCCACCACCGACCGCGAGATCATCGCCATCGCCTTTGAGGTGGGCTATGAGAACCTGCCCCACTTCTACCGGGTCTTCAAGAAGGTCACGGGAATGTCACCCATGAAGTACCGGGAGATGAAAGCATAAGTGAAGGGGCGCTCCTGCGGATGCGGGAGCGCCCCTTGATCTTTACACACGCACGCTGGCGGCCTCATCTTCCAGGCAGCCCGCCTCGGCTGCCATGTCAAGCACCGTGTATCGGGGACGAATCTGACGCGCCGCCACGTAGCTCGCCCGCAGGTCCGCCTGGCTCAGGCCGATGGCTTCCGGCTCCACCGGGCAGCCTGCCGCCTGCAGCATTTGCCGCAGCTCGGCCGCGGGAATCAGCTGGGCTCGCAGCCGCTCACGTAGAGAGGGCCAGCGCTCTTTCAGCAGGCGCAGTCTGGCGGCCAGTTGCTCCTGGGTCGGGTGCTTGGCCAGAGAGAAGTCGACAGCCTTCTCGACCAAAACCGGGTCTGTGTGGGTCGCCCTTACTCGCCGCTCCACAGCTTGCGGGGCGGGCCACACAGCGCACAGGGCGGCAATGTCCAGCCTGGTGAAGTCGCGCGCCAACAGCCGCTCGCAGAGTGCCGTGATGGCCAGCGTGCCTATGCCTACCTTGAAGCCGTGCGACGGCTCCTGACCGCCCTTCGCAACGCCCTGCATCTCCCAGAGGTGGCTGAACTGGTGCTCGCTGCCCGATGCGGGCCGCGAGGAACGGGCCGCCTGCATGGCGAGACCGGTGAGCAGCAGCCCTTCCACCAGGTTCGCCATGGCTGCGGGATCCCGTTCCCGCAGGCGGTGCGGGCCAGAGAGCCACTGCCGCAGGGGATGCTGTACAGTCGGCCAGACGGTGGGGTCAATGGGTTCGACCTCAAGGGCGTCGGCCACCAGCCAATCCGCCCCGGCTGTGACTTTGCCCAGCAGGTCGGCGTAGCCGGAAGCGGTCAGCTCCAGGGGGGCGCTCGTCAGTACGCTCAAATCGGCCACAACCGCCACTGGGGCCGGGCAGTCGTAGGTCAGCTTGAACCCGTCCCGCGTGATGCCGGCGCCGTAGGCAGTGTAGCCGTCCATGGAGGCAGCGGTCCCCACCACCATGTATGGGCGCCTGGCCCGGTGGGCGGCTAGCTTTGTCAGGTCATTCACCGTACCTGATCCAACCGCGATGGGGATGGCGTCGCTGCCCTGCAGGGCAGCCTCAATGGCCAGCACCCGCTCCCAGTCAGCGTGGAAGACGGGCGGCGCGCCAAAGAGAAGCGGCTCGCCTGCCGCGATGCCAGCCTTGCTGAGCTGCTGCTGCACGGCTTCGCCTGCGGCCGCGTAGGTGAAGCTGTCAGCGACGACCAGGGCGGGACGCCCGCCAAACGTAGATGCAAACACATGGGCGACTTCAGCAACGGCGTCTGAACGCAGCAAGATGGTGCGCGTCTCCGAGGCCGTCCGCAGGGCAGCCTCGGTGTGGTCGATGGTCACGGGGGGTACCTCCAAACACTACTGGGTATGCCCAGTTGCTTCAACCATATTGCTTTGGCTAGAAGACGGGTATCTCTTCGCCGGCCAGGACCTTGCGCTGTACCAAAGCGACCAGTTCCGGGTCCACACGGCCGCGCAGCAGGTCGCCCAGTGCCGGCTCGTCAGACCGGACGATCAACACCGCTTCTGTATCCGGATCGCCCGCCGGGTCCCGGTTCTGCCGGGGTGCAATCACCAGCGGGAGAGAGGCCGGAATGGACACGCCGGTATCCCACACGGCAGCGTCGATTTCGCCGGAGAGCAGGCGGGGGAGGGCCTGCGCGTAGCTCACTTCCACCAGCGTCACCGACTTGCCCCGGCACTCTTCCAGCGTCAGGCGCATGTGGTCGTAAGACTGAGAGTCCACAGCCACCCGCATGCCGTCCAGAATGCCTCTGGCGTCGGGCCTGGCCAGAATCAGCACATGGTCGCCCACGTTGGAGCCCGGCCCGAAGCTATGCACCAGCCGCAAATCGCCCTCAGCCTGCTCCGCCTGCCACGCCAGCCGGGAGACCACGGCAAAATCGCACCGCCCCGTACGCAGGAAGTGAATGCGGTTCTTGCCGCCCCGCAGTTGCGCCAGCACCATAGGCAGGTTGGCGGTCTGAAACCCCCGGGTCAGGCCCGCAGCCAGACCCTGAAAGCGGGGGGAGTAGGCAACGGCCATGACGCCGATCATCGGCGAAATGCCGGCGAGGCGCAGCAACTTCGCCTGGTCGATGTTGACAACGAAAGAGCCCCGGTTGCCGTGGCTCCTGGAGAGCTCAACCGCTCCCTCTTCCACCAGCAGTTTCAGGGCTGACTGCACCGTTCCGCGTCCGGTACCAAAGGCAGCAGCCAGCTGGTGCACAGGCTCCAGCCGGGCGCCTTCGCCCATGGCCAGCAGGCGCAGCGCCAGGGCCTCAGCCACAGACCCATACCGATGGAGCACCGGCGACACCTCCTTCGGGACCTATTCGGGGTGTGGACGGGTTTTCCTCCGCGCCCTTTTCCGCCGGAAGGAATAGCCTACCCTGAGGTGGAATAAAGCTCTTGTACAGAAATCTGTACAAGAGTCGTTCGCTCCAATCAGAGGGGAGGAAGACACAGTGCCGCAGACCATTCTAGCGGGCTTGCAGACGCTTCTTGGCCCTGACCGCTTCGTAACAGACCCCGAAACCGTGGCAAGGCGCTGTCTCGACACGTGGCCCCTGCGGCTGGTCCAGAAGGTGGTCGGTGCCGAGCCCGAACCGCCCCTCTGCGTAGTGCGCCCGGCCACCACGGCTGAGGTGGCCCGCACGCTCACCTACCTGTATGGCGAGGGTGTGCCGGTGATCCCCTACGGCGGGGGCTCAGGCGTGGTCGGGGGCATCCAGCCCACCCGAGACTCTGTTGTGCTAGACCTGGGAGCGCTGGACCAGATGATCAGCCTGAACGAGGCCGACCTTACGGTGACGGCCCAGGCAGGCGTCTTCCTGAACCACCTGGAAGCCTGGCTTAACGAGCGGGGCTACATATGCGGGCATTACCCCCAGTCCATTGATGTGGCCCAGCTTGGTGGCCTTGTGGCAACCCGCAGCGCAGGGCAGTTCTCCACTCGCTACGGCAACATCGAAGACCTGCTGGTGGGCCTGGAAGCGGTGCTGCCCGACGGGCAGATTCTGCGCATTCACGACCTGCCCCGCCGGGCTGTGGGGCCTGACCTGCGCCACCTGCTCATGGGGTCCGAGGGCGCCTTCGGCATCATTACCGAAGTGACGCTCAAGGTCTTCCCCCGTCCGGTAGAGCGGTGGATGCATGCCTACGCCATCGCCGACATGCGCTCCGGCCTGAGGGCTATTCAGGCCTTCATGCGGGAAGGCTGGCGCCCTGCCGTAGTGCGCCTGCACGACGCTGTCGAGGCTGAGCGCAGCTATGGCAGCGTGGTAGGGGCCGGTGAGTGCATCCTCCTCCTGCTAAGCGAGGGGCCTGCGGGGCTGGTGCAGGCGGAATCCACTGCGCTGCATGGGGCCATCACCGCGCAAGGGGGTCGCCCCCTGGGCGCCGCCCCCGTGGAAGCGTGGCTGCATCATCGCAATGACGTTCATCTGTTTGAACAGCTCATTACCATGGGCATCATAGTGGATACCATTGAAGTGGCGGCAGGGTGGAGCAGCATTGCCAATATCTACGAGCAGGTGACCGAGGCTGTCCGAAAGACCGTGCCCGAACTGCTGGTCATCTCGGGCCACTCTTCCCACAGCTACCCGCAGGGGACTAACCTGTACTTCATCTGGGCGGCCCAGCCGTCCCGGGACCCGGCCGAAGTGGAGCGGGTCTACAACGCCGTCTGGCAGCCCGTCATGGAGAGCACGCTGGCCCTGGGCGGCACCATCAGCCACCACCACGGCGTGGGCCGGGTGCGGCTTCCCTGGGTTGAGCGGGAGCTGGGCTCGGGCTACCGCCTGCTCTCCGGCATCAAGCAGATGCTCGACCCACGGGGGCTTATGAACCCCGGCACGCTGGTACAGCGGCCATGACCGGCGTGGCGCATCCCTTCTCGCCGCAAGGCCGGCGGGCAGCCCTGCGCGCGATGGCAGACGACACCGTGGACCTCCTGATCATCGGCGGCGGCATCACGGGCTGCGGCATCGCCCGCGACGCGGCTCTGCGGGGCCTGCGTGTCGCATTGGTGGAGCGCGACGACTTCGCCTGCGGCACATCGGGCCGGTCATCGAAACTGGTGCACGGCGGCCTGCGGTACCTGGCCTACGGCGACTTCGCTATGGTGCGGGAGTCGGTGCGGGAGCGCGAGGTGCTCAAGACCATCGCACCGCACCTGGTTCATCCGCTCACGTTCATGCTGCCCGTGCACAAGGGTGCGGAGCAGGTGAAGTATCGCCTGGCGTTCTGGATCTATGACCGAATGGCGGCCTCGACAGCCGACCGGCACCGCTGGCTCAGCCGCCGGGAGGTGCTGGAACGGGCGCCCGGCCTGCGCATGCCCCTGGCGGGCGGCTTTGCGTACGGCGAGTTCATGACCGATGACGCCAGGTTTACGCTGGAGAACGCCCAGTCAGCGGCAGAGTACGGCGCGCTGGTGGCCAATCACGCCCCGGTTACGGCCCTGCTGCGAGAACGCGGTTGGATCACGGGAGCGCAGGTCCGCGACGCCCTCAGCGGCGAGGAGTATACAGTGCGGGCCGCCGTGGTGGTCAACGCCACGGGCCCCTGGGCCGAAGAGACCCTCCGGCTCGACGGGGCGCCGCCCGCCCGCCACCGCCTGCGGCTCAGCATGGGGGCGCATATCATCTTCTCCGCGGTCCGCCTCCCCCTGGAGGGGGCTGTGGCGCTGGAATCACCAGCGGGCAAGGCTGGTTTCGCCATCCGCCGTTGGGACAGCGTCTATGTGGGCACCACTGATGATGCCTACACCGGCGCCCTGAACGCTGTGGGCGCCGGTCGGTCGGCCGCGGCCGAACTTCTCTCCCTGACCCGGGCCTGCTTCCCATCTCTGAACCTGACGGCCGCCGACATTACCGGCGCCTGGGCCGGCCTGCGTCCCCTCATCGCACAGGAAGGACGGGCCCCGCGCGATACGTCGCGCCATGACGAAATCTGGCGGAGCCCAGACGGGCTGATCACCATTGCGGGCGGCAAACTAACCACGTACCGGCCCATGGCTGCGCGGGTCATGCGCGCCGTCGCCCAGGCCTTGGGGCGCAGTCCAGGCGACGAGCACCTTACGGCGGAAGTTCCGCTGCCCGGCGCCCGGGGGCTCGCCGGCAGGGCGACCGACCTGCGCGACCACGGCCTCCCCCCCGCGGCCACTGAGCGAATCTCCTGGCTGTACGGCACCCAGTTGGCCGACCTGTTGGCCCAAGGCCCCGAATGGCTGGAACCCCTGGCGCCCGGCGTGCCCGCTCTCCGGGGCGAAGTGCGGCTGGCTGTAGAACGTGAAATGGCAGTCACCCTCACCGACTTCATGGACCGGCGCTCTGGCCTGCTGACCTTCGGCCCCAACCAGGGCCGAGACGCCGCAGCCCCGGCTGCCGCCATTATGGCAGGCCTCCTGGGCTGGAGCGAGACCGAGACTGCCCGCCAATTGTCTGGCTACGAGCAGCGGGCGGCACTTGCGTCGGACGCACTATCACAACTATAATATTTTAGAAGGTTGTCCCCGCATAACGCTTTCTCTGGGGCGGCGAAGGGGGTCCATGAGTTGAGCGATCTGATCGTGGAAGCGATCATCGAAATTCCCGGCGGCAGTCAGAATAAATATGAGTACGACAAAGAGCGCGGCTTCCTGCGGCTCGACCGGGTCCTGTATTCACCGGTGCACTACCCCACCGACTACGGCTATGTGCCTGAGACGCTTGAGGAAGACGGCGATCCCATTGACATTCTGGTCCTGGTCACCAACCCCACCTTCCCAGGCTGTATTATTGACTCCCGGGTGGTGGGCGTGCTGGCCATGAGAGATGACAAGGGGGTCGACAACAAGCTGCTGGCCGTGCCTGTGAAGGACCCGCGCTTCAGCCACGTAGGCGACCTGCCCGATGTGCCCAACCACGTTCTGCGGGAGATTGAGCACTTCTTCCGGACTTACAAGGACCTCGAAGGCAAGGAGAGCATCACCATGGGGTGGAAGAGCGCCGACGAGGCAGCGAGAATCTTTGCGAAGGCGCAGGCTGCGTATCAGCCTGTGGCGTGAGAACATGAGAAAGCGACGTATCGAGAATCCTTGGATTGCGGCTGTGCTGGCCTGGTTCCTGGCAACGGTCCTCGTGGCAGGCATCTTTATCCTCATGTGGACGGTTCAGGACCAGCCCATTAACTGGGGTATGATCGGCAAGTCGTCGGCGATTGTGGCGCCCCTGGCCCTCTGGCGGGCCTGGCGCGACCGACGGCGCGAGGACTGAGGCCGGCAGAAGTGAGCGAAGGACTGTGGGAAAGCGGGTCACCCTGCCGTACCGGCACGGGGACCCGCTCTTCACATAGTTTTGGCGTAGCGCGTGCAACCTATGCCCAAACATGCCCCCTCACTTGCCGGGCAGCACTCCAATGTGGTAGGTTAGAGACTTGAAAGCCGCTTTCCATAAGGTGGTAGCGAAGTGAAGGAACGCATAGCCGAGTTCATCCGCGAGAAGGCGTACAAGCCCATGACATTTGCCGAGCTGGCCGTAGCCATGGGCGTTTCGGAAAAGCAGCAGCCGCAGTTGCGGAAGACGCTGGAGCAGATGGAGGCCACCGGCGAGGTGGTCAAGACGCGTCTGGAGCGCTACGGGGCGCCCGACCGAATGAACCTGGCCGTGGGTCGGTTGCAGGGCCATCCCAAGGGATTCGGCTTCCTGGTGCCCGACGCCCCCGACGCCGAAGATATCTTCATTGGGCGCGAATCGCTGGGCGGCGCCTGGCACGGTGACCGCATCGTCGCCCGACTCAGCCCGCCTGCCCGCACGGGCGCCCGGGTGGAAGGCGAGGTCATTCGCATTCTCGAACGGGCCACCAAGAAGGTCGTGGGCACCTTCGAGGCCGCCCGCCACGCTGGCTACGTCACGCCTGACGACCGGCGCCTCAACGAGGACATCTTCATCCCCAAGGGCGCGACCAACGGCGCCAAGAGCGGCGAGAAGGTGGTTGTGCAGATTGTCGAGTGGCCCGCCGCGCGGCGCAACGCCGAAGGCCGGGTGGTGGAGCGCATCGGCATGAAGGGCCAGGTGGGCGTTGACATCGTCAGCGTCATTCGCAAGTTTGGCCTGCCGGAAGCTTTCCCGCCCAAGGTC
>Ga0196971_1000738_pt1 | contig 19999 bp, 22 predicted proteins | sample S1v_1013CmetaG_FD_148660 | JGI IMG/M metagenome (GOLD analysis project Ga0196971, IMG submission 148660) | Soil microbial communities from Anza Borrego desert, Southern California, United States - S1+v_10-13C | ecosystem: Environmental > Terrestrial > Soil > Desert | place: USA: California... | reverse complement strand
GGCGGCGGGCGTGGAGTCCATGAGCCGGGTGCCCATGGGCTCCGACGGCGGGGACCTGAGCGCGAGCCTGCGCCAGGCATACGAGATTGTGCCCCAGCATGTGAGTGCGGAGCGCATCGCCCAGAGGTGGGGCTTTGTGCGGCGAGACCTCGATGAGTTCAGCCTGGAGTCGCACCGGCGGGCGGCCGCAGCCGAGGCCGAAGGCAGGTTTAGGAGCGAGATTGTGCCCTGCTTCGGCCTGGCCCACGACGAGACGGTGCGGCCCGACACCAGCCTGGAGAAGATCAGCAGCCTGCCCCTGCTCTTCCCGCCGGATGGGGTGATTCACGCCGGCAACTCCTCGCAAATCTGCGACGGCGCGGCGGCGGCGATCATCGCATCGCCGGAGAAGGCGCGGGAGCTGGGGCTGAAGCCGAGGGCCCGGATTCGGGCCATGGCTCTGGCGGGCGTGGACCCCACCCTGATGCTCCACGGGGTGATGCCGGCCACGGAGAAAGCCCTGCGCAAGGCAGGCCTCACCGTGGCGGATATCGACCTGTTCGAAGTGAATGAGGCCTTCGCCTCGGTGCCCCTGGCCTGGATGAAGGAGCTGCATGTGCCCCATGAGAAGCTCAACGTCAACGGCGGCGCCATCGCCCTGGGCCACCCCCTGGGGGCCTCGGGCGTGCGGATCACGGCCACGCTGCTGTCGGAGCTGGAGCGTCGGGACGGGACCTTCGGCCTGGCCACCATGTGCATCGGCTTTGGGATGGCCATCGCTACGGTGTTTGAGCGGATATAGCAGTCTGAGCCCCTGCTCTGTCGAGCGGGGGCTCAGTGGCAAGAAAACGCGCCTGCCTACTTCTGCAACTGCCCGAGGTGGGTCAGACGGTACAAGTGGTAGTTCGCAGGGTCCTGCTCATTCAGGGCAGCATTCTCGTCAGGACTGGCCGTGACCAGAACGCAGGCCTGGCCCGGAGCGGCTATCACCAGCGTACCTTCCGGCAGCTTATACTGCTCCATCTCCCCCGTGACCGCCACGCCCGCCGACGCGAGCACACCCTTGCCGGACCCTATGTAGTCAGCCCGCCAGTCCGTCCCGCCATGGCTGACGATGTACTCGTTGGGCACCTGGATCATCTTGACGCCACTCCTCACACCCGCTCCAGCGGCTGGTGGGGTTCCGGCGGCAGGTCGATGCGTATCGGATCCCCGGGCCGCACCTCGCCGCCGTCCAGCACGATGCCCATGACACCGGCCTTACGGATAAGGTTGCCCTGTTCGTCCCGCCCTAGCACGGCCGCCAGCAGTCCGGACTGGAAGCCATCGATCTGGGCGCAGGGATTGCGCAGACCAGTCACCTCCACCACCGCTGTGGCGCCCAGGTGGAGCCGTGTCCCGGTCGGCAGCCTGAGCAGGTCGATGCCGCGGGTGGTCACATTCTCGCCCATCTGCCCGGCGGCCACGGCGAAACCGGCGGCCCGCAACTCATCGTGCAGTTCGGCGTGAAGCAGGTGCACCTGGCGTAGATTGGGCTGGCTAGGGTCAGCCTTCACCCGCGAGCGATGCCTGACCGTCTCGCCCAGGTGGGCGTCGCCCTCGACGCCCAGCCCGGCGAGGAGCCGGATGCTCCCCTGGGTGGGCTTGCTGAACGTGTGCGCTGGGCTGGAACTTACCGCGGTTACCATGCCGCTGTCCATTGGTGGCCCGCCTCCTTCTCGCCTGCGAAAACGCACTCTCAGTCCGTGAAAGACCGAGAGTGCGTTCGTTTGTCAGCTAGACCCTACCGGCCGCCCATGATGTACTTGGCGTACGGGCTGTCCGCCGGGAGCAGAATCACCGGCTTGTTGTTCAGGGACGTCTTGTAGGACTCCAGCGTCCGGTACATGTTGTAGAACTCCGGATCCGCGCCGTAGACCTTGTTGTAGATGTCGGCCGCTTCCTTTTCGCCGGCCGCCTCGATCTCTTTGGCCTTGCGGGCGGCTTCCGACAGCAGTTCGGACACCTGACGGTCCGTCTCGGCCTTGATCTTGATCGCCGCCTCGTCGCCCTGCGACAGGTAGTCGGCGGCCGTCTTGGCCCGGTCCGACTTCATGCGGTTGTAGACCGACTGCAGGTTCTGCTGGGGCAGGTCGATGCGCTTGAGCTGCACATCTTGCACGGCGATGCCGTACTTGCCGGCCACCAGCGACGCATTGACCGCCTTGGTAATGGCGTCGGACATGGCCGTGCGGCCCGTGGCGGCATCGGCTGCCAACAGGTCATCGTACCGGGTGGACGACATGACCGCCCGCACGGTGCTGTAGATCGCGGCATCGATGCGCTGCTCAGCCAGGGCTACCGACCGGGTGTTGGCCACAAACAGCATCGGGTCCGTAATGCGCCAGACGGCGTAGTTGTCCACGATCAGGGGCTTCTGGTCTGCCGTCAGAATATCCTTGGGATTTCCATCATAGAGGCGGCGGGCGCTGGGCAGCGACTCAGCCGACTCGATGAAGGGCAGCTTCCAGGCCAGGCCCGGCTGGTCGATAACCCGCACCACAGCGCCGGTCCAGGACCGGATGACGCGGAACTCGTTTTGCCTGACGACCAGCATCTGCGAAGCGGCGGTGCCGACCAGCAGCAGTACCACCAGCAGAGCCAGAACGTCCTTGAACGAGGCGGGCGGCCGAGTGGGCGTGCTGCCAGGCTTCTTGTTGCCCAGGCTGCGCAGGAAATCTTCGAATGAGTTGCCTTGCACTGCGGCCTACCTCCTTTCGATGGGCAGGTACTTCACCGTGCCCGCGCTGGAATCCATGATGTAGATCTGAGCGCCGGGGAGGATCGCATCCATCGTCTCCAGTACCAGGCGGTCGCGGGTGACCGTGGGGTTGGCCTTGTAGGCCTCGAACAGGGCCTGGTACTTGGCCACATCGCCCTTGGCGGCGTTGATCCGCTTGAGCTTGTTGCCGTTGGCCGCCTCGATCAGAGCCTGAGCCTTGCCGCGAGCGGTGGGCACCTGCTCGTTCCGGTATTTCTCCGCTTCGTTCTGCTTGGTCACCATGGTCTCCCTGGCGTTGTTGACGTCCTTGAAGGCGTCCGCCACCTCAGCGGGCGGCTCCACGTCCTGGAGTTTGACCGACTCGATGCGAACGCCCGCATCGTAGGAGGCCATGAGGTCGACCAGCTTCTGCTGCACGGCGGCCTGAATCTCCACCTTGCCTACGGTCAGCGCCTTATCGAGCTGCGTGCTGCCGATAACGGAGCGCAGCGAGGCAGAGGTGGCGTTGTGCAGGAGCGTTTCGGGCGCTTCGGTGGAGTAGAGGTACTTGCTGATGTCACTGATGCGCCATTCGACGAGCAGATCAGCCCAGATGATGCCCTCGTCGCCTGTGATCATCATGGCCTCTTCGGGCACGTCTGTGACCTTGCCGTTCTTCTCCCGGTAGCCGAAGGTCATCTGCTGGGTAATGCGAACCGGTAGGACCTCCACCGTCTGAATGGGCCACGGGAGCTTGCCATGCACACCCTTCTGGACCTGAGCGCCGGGCTGGCCGAACGTCAGGATCAGGGCTTCTTCGTGCTCCGCCACGCGGAACCAGCTGGTAATGGCCACATCGGCGACGATGGCCATCGCCGCCAGACCAACAACCGCTTTCCAGATAGGCTTCATCTTGGCCCTCCTCTTCCGTATGTCACACTCTATATGATACAGGATAGGACCGATTTCGTTCGCGCCACTATGTGGAGGGTAGACGAATGTCGAAACGTGTACCTTCGCCCGGACTGCTGGCGCAGCTGATGCTGCCGCCGTGCAGAGCCACCAGCCGGGCCGCGATGGCCAGGCCGAGCCCGGCGCCGCCCTTGCGGCGCGAGCGGGACTGGTCGGTCCGGTGGAGGGGCGAGAAGAGCCGCGGCAGCTCCTCCTCCGGAATGCCCTGGCCGGTGTCAGCCACACTCACTGCGACCTCGTCGCCAATGGCTGCCCAGGTGACCGATACGCTGCCCCCGGCCGGCGTATGCCGCAGGGCGTTGGAGAGCAGGTTGCCCATGACCCGGCTGAACAGGTCCGGGTCGACCCTGACCGAAAGCGCTGGGCCCTCGGCGGTAAGGTGGATGCCAGCGGCCGCGGCCTGGGGACCGAATGCTGCCACCAGGGGGCCCAGGTAAGCGGCAGCGTCTACGGAAACAGGCGACAGCGTGCTCCCCGGGAGGTCGAGTCGGGCCAGCTCAAACAGATCATCCACCAGCCGTTGAAGCTCGGCCGTCTTGCCGAGAATCACCTCACCGTAGTGGACAGCCCTGGCTGGGTCCTTGGTCAGCCCATCCCGCAGGCCTTCAGCGAAGGCCCTGACCGAGGAGAGCGGCGTCCGCAGGTCGTGACCCACGGCGGCCAGGAACTGCCGCCGCTCGGCTTCCATGGTCTGCTGCCGTTCCAGTGCGGCCTTCAGCCGGTCGCGCATGTCGCCGAAAGCGCCGGAGAGGGCCGCCAGCTCCCGCACCTGGGAGTCGGGCACGCCGAACTCCAGCGAACCCGCCGCCACCTCCGCCGTGGCGGCTTCCAGCTTCTGCAGAGGCTGCAGAAGGGCCCGCCTGATCCACCAGAGCAGCCAGACCAGAAGTCCCACCAGGGCCAGCGCAGCAGCCCACAGGGCGGCGCTGAACGAGCGGGCGACACCGGTCGACAAGGCGACCGGCCAGACCCAGATCTGCATGACGCCCAGGGTCACGTCGCCCTTGCGCACCAGGCCCATGCGGTAGGTCGGCTGCCATTGCCATCCGGAGTCGGAGTGGTACTCGCCGTCCTGCACGCCGGGGCTGGCGTAGAGCACCCGATTCTCCAGGTCCCGCAGCTCAAAGGCAAAGCGGAACGGTCCTTCAACGGTCGCCAGGCCGGCCTCGAAGGCGGCCCTGTCCCGCACTGCCAGGTCCCAGCGGTCAGCCGTGTAGGTTGTCACAGCTTCCTGGGCGGCATGGACCTGATCGCCCCCAGTGCTGAGCACCTCCTGGTTGTTCGCCAGTGTCCCGAAGAGGACCAGGGTCAGCGCCACCACGGGCACGAGCAGCAGGGCCGCGGTTGCCAGCACGAACAGCTGGCGGAGGGTGAACGTGTGCTTCATGAGCGGCCCCCATCGAACCGGTAACCCAGGCCCCGCACCGTCTGGATGCGGTCGGGGTCGATCTTCTCGCGAATGCGGCCCACGTGCACTGTGACCGTCCGCACGTCGCCGTAGTCGCCCCAGACCTGATCGTACAGCTGCTCGCGGCTGAAGACCTGCCCGGGGTGGCGGGCCATGAACAGCAGCAGTTCGAACTCCTTGGCCGCCAGCGTAACCTCGGCGTTGGCTTCCCAGACGCGGCAGCCGCGGGGGTCGATGCGCAAGGAGCCGAAAGCCAGCAGCTCCCCCTGGGGCGCCGCCGGCCTGTAGCGGCGCAGGTGGGCTTTGACCCGTGCGACCACCTCTGGCGGGCTGAACGGCTTGGTGACGTAGTCGTCGCCCCCCAGGCCGAGCCCTCGGATCTTATCCACATCATCCCGGCGGGCGCTCAGGAAGAGAACCGGCACGTCAGACTCCGCCCGAATGGCCCGGCAGACCTCGAACCCGGTCTTGCCGGGCATCATCACATCCAAAATGATGCAGTCGGGTCGGTGCTGTCGCACCTGGGCCAGCGCTTCATCGCCGTCCGCTGCTGTCACCACGGTGAAGCTCTCCGCTTCGAGGTAGTCCCGCAGAATCTCAACCAGTTCGGGTTCGTCGTCGGCCACGAGGATCAGAGGCATGGGAGGGACCCCCTTGTTGCTGCCGAGTTTACCGCGAGTTTATCAAGCGATGTCGGGCTTGTTATCCGGCCATGCGATGCTGGTATCCGGAGGTGCTGGACATGGATGCAATCGCGACGGAGTCGCTGGCACGGAAGTTTGGCGAGGTCGAGGCTCTGCGGGGCCTGACTCTGAACGTAAAGGCGGGCGAGTGCGTGGGGCTGCTGGGTCCCAACGGCGCCGGCAAGACGACGACGATCAAGCTGCTGCTGGGCCTGATCCGGCCCACGGGGGGGACGGCCGAGGTCTTCGGCTGCGCCCCGGGACACCCCAACGTGCGGCGGCGGGTGGGCTATTCGCCCGAGACGCCCCACTTCTACCCCTTTCTGTCGGCCAGAGAGACGCTGCGCTTCTACGGCAAGCTGAGCGGCCTCAAGCCCGCTCAGGTGGACGCGGACGGGATTCTGCGGCAGGTGGGGCTGAGCGACGCTGCCGACAAGCAGGTGGGGGGCTTCAGCAAGGGTATGGCCCAGCGGCTGGCCGTAGCCCAGGCGCTGGTGGGCGACCCGGAACTGCTTTTTCTGGATGAGCCCTCGTCGGGTCTGGACCCCTTGGGCCGGGTAGAGATGCGCAGCCTGATCCGCCAGCTGGCGACCACGGGCCGGACCATTCTGCTGAACACCCACATCATCGCGGATGTGGAGACGGTGGCCAGCCGGGTGATCATGCTGAAGGCGGGGCAGCTGGCTGCGGTGGAAGACCTGACCCACACGCAGGCGCTGGGCGTGACCGCACAGGTGACGGACCTGAAGCCGGCGGCCCTCGACGCCCTGCGTGCGTGGGGCCTCACCGTCGCCTACGATGGCGAGCAGTTGACCCTGGCGGGATTGCAGGACGGGCAGGAGCCCGACGTGGTGGCCCGGCTAGTGGCCGGCGGCGGCCGCATCTACAGCTTCACGCCCAGGCGGGTTAGCCTGGAGCAGCGGTTCCTGGAGGTCATGGCCGTCGGAGGTGAGCATCATGATTGCTAACGTGCTGCGGGAGAACCTGCGCAACAAGGCGCTGTATGTGATTACCGGCATCGGGTTTCTGCTGATGATGGCCATGCTGGCCGGCCAGGGCGGCACTGTGAAGGACGCGGCAGGCAATGATCTGCTCAAGGACGCCCTGGGAGCCATGCGGGTGGGGTTCGCCCTGATCGGCGTTTTGGGCTCTCTGGTGACGATTGTGCTCAGCATGAGTACCATGCCGCGGGAGTTTGAGCGCAAGACCATCCACTTACTGTTGGTCAGGCCTGTTTCCCGTTGGCAGGTGGCTGGATCATTTCTCGTCGGGAACATTCTCACCGCTTGGGTACTTCTCCTCGTTCTCTGCGTGCCCCTCTTCTTTGCGCTGACGGCCAAGGGCGCTCCGGACCTGGCTCCCCGGATCTTCGCGGCCATTCCCGCCCTCGCCCTGAATCTGGCCCTGATCACGGCGGTGACCACGCTGGCATCCGTCTGGATGCCGGCCCCGGCGGCCGCTTTCGTGGGGCTGCTGGTCTATGGATTTGCTGCCTTCAGCGGCACGCTGGGGGCCATCGCCTCGATCTCGCGGGAAAGCTGGGCCCCACTGCTCAAGCTCTTCCTCTTCCTGCTGCCCCCCACTGACGGGGTGGCCCGGGAGACGCTCAAACTGTTCGGGCCGGGCGCTGGCATCGATCTGCGGGTCTATGCGGGCGGACTCTTCTACCTATGGGCCGCCGCCGGGCTGGTGGCCGGATCGCTCTACAGGCGGGAGGTGTAAGCAACGATGCCACAGAAAGACCGGCTCGCGCTGGTCGCCTTCCTCCTGACTGGTGCGCTGCTGGTGGTCACCTACGTCACGCTCCCCGACCCGCTCGGCTGGAAGCAGGCTGACGAGGCGGCCATCGCCGAAGCCCGCCGGGTGGGCGAGAAGCTGGCGGCGGCCACGTTCGGCGATTGGCAGCCTCAGGCCACGCCCGTGGTGGTCACGAAGGGCACCGTCAACTACATGGTGGATTTCCCAGTGGGCGCAGCCGGCGCCCCGACCGGTAAGGCGGTCAAGGGAACCGCCCTCTCTGTGGTAAAGCTGGACAAGCCGGTACTGCCCCTTCCCGCCTGCACGGCCCTCTATGTAGCTGACAGGCCGGTGGTCGTGATCATCGGCGCCAGCCAGCTGGACCAGCTGTTGAACGGCATGAACGAAGGGTTCAGCGCCGGGCGGGGCGGGGAGGAGGCACTGATCCGGGGGCTGACCAACCTGAGCGCCAGCAGCCGGCGCATTACCGGCGAGGAGTATGTGGGCGGGCTGCTGCACGAGGCCTTCCATGCGTACCAGCTGCCCGTCTTCGAGGCCTGGCAGGATCGCATCCCCTCGCACACCGACGACAAGGACCTCTGGAGCATGGTCTACACCGACGCCGAGAACGACCGGCTGCAAGTAGAGGAAGGGGAGTTGCTGCTGGCCGCCATCCGTGCCCCCGACGACGCCACCGCCCGGGCCAAGGCGCAGGCCTTCCTCGCCGTCCGTGAGCGGCGACTGGCCTACTGGACCGGCCGTCAGGGCGCCGAGCGGGCGGAAGCGCTGCTGGAGTGGGAGCGCCTCAACGAATGGCTTGAGGGCCTCGCCCGGTACATCCAGATTCGCACCTGGGATGTGGCCGGCTACCATGGTACAGCAGAGTCCAACCGTGAAGTCATGGTGGGGCACGTCGGCACCCCCGTGGACCCGCAGTGGCCGCGGGAGCGCATCTCCCGGCTGGGCTCCAGCCAGGCGCTGGTGCTGGACCGGCTGCTGCCCGGATGGCACGAGGAAGCGGGTAAGGGCGTTCCGCTGACGGTACTGCTCAAGAACGCACGCTAGGGGCATACAGAAGCGGCGCCCCCTCGCGAAGGGGAGCGCCGCATTTGCTTTTCGTGATTAGTTTACGAAGAGGCCGGACTTGTACTGAAGCTGCGAGCGGACTGCCCAGATCTTTTCCTGTATGCAGTCAGGCTCCATGAGCCAGTTAGCGATCGCTTCCATGGCCACCAGAGGCAGAGCAAGAATCTTCATCATCAGTAGCGCCCCCTTCACGTTCCGTATCCCGTTGCTTGCTACGGTTTCATCTTACCGTAGGGGCAGGGCCGGCACATCGCACAGGGGGATGAACGCAGGGCGGACGGTGGTGCGAGGCGGCCATCGTACCAGGGGCCGATGGCGGTCCACCTTCAGAACGTCTAGCGGGGTCTGCCGGACAGCTCGGTGATCTGCCAGGGGCCCTCCGCGGTGAACCGCACCACTGTGGCCTTGTGGCGGTAGGTCTCACCGTCGGCGAAGCTGCTGTCGGTCAGGCCGAGCACCTTGTAGCGCACCACGAACTCGAAGACGTGGGCCTCGGCCACCTTCTGATCCCGGGCGCCAAGGTCGGGCTGCCAGGCGCGCTCTTCGAGGCTGATCACTTCCATGACGGGCGTGTTGCGCAGGGCAGCGAAGTCATTCAACTGGGCGACGCCTCGCAGCGTGGGGGCCAGCAGTTCCGCCGCAGCGGCGGTCCGCCCGCCGGTGACGGCTTCGGCGAACTGCAGCAGGGTCTTGGCTCCCGGCGCGCCGGCGTCGATCGGACCCGGCTGAACAGGGGCACCGGGCTTGGCGTTGTCACGGAAGACCTGCCGGCGGCCATCGAACGGAATGACCATCAGATTGGCCGTAGGGCTGATGCGCTCTCGGATGTAGGTGGTATAGCCGCCCGCTTCGGGCGTGACGGCAAACGTGTAGATCCCTTCGTTGCCGCTTACCGGCAGGGTGAACAGGGCATCGCCCGTGACGCTCGTCCGCGCTTTGACGGCCAGTTCCACCACCGTCACGATCATGCCGCTGAGCGGGGTCTCGCCATTCCGGACTCTGACCGTGTAGGTCACCTGGCCCGGCGGCTGACTGCGCAGCATGTCGTGTAGCGAAGCTGCTTGAGGGGCTGCGCGGGATGAACCGATGAAGACCACCAGCCCCAGAACAAGGCAGGCGGCGGCAGCTTCGAGGCGAGCCGCAAGGCGGAGGCGCTGCCAGAGGCCGGGCCGCTCGGGCTGGACATCGGCTCGGCGAATGCGTTCCCGCAGCTCGTCGACGGGCACCCTCACCCGGCTGGCTTCCGCCCGCAACACGACGCGAATGTCGTCATCTCTCAGCACCTGCGCTCCCTCCTTCCAGGCCCGTCTCCAGCTCTGTAGTATGCGCCAAATATCTTGCCAATCGGCGCCGGGCGTGCTCAATTCGCTGCTCCACCATCAGGAGTGGAAGGGAGAGCAAGTGAGCGATCTCCGACGGCGACATTTCCACGTAGTAGCTAAGCACCAATGGGACCAGTTCCGCTTCCGGCAGCCTTGACAGCGGCGACATCTCTTCGGGCGGACGTCCGCCTCCGGGCACAAGAAAAGACCACCGTCCCGCCTTACGCTGGGCGGCGGCTTCAACCAGCAGCCGGTAGAACCAGCCCCGGAAAAGTTGCGGGTTGTGCAGCGCATGAATGGAGCGAATGGCCCGTACGAATGCTTCGTAGGCCGCATCCTCTGAGGCCTGCTGGCGCCCGGTGATCAGATAGGCAACCCGAACGGCCTGCCCCACGTAGTGGCGGTACAGGGGCTCGAAAGCCGAGGAATCGCCTCGCTGCATGCGCCTTACCAGTTCCGCTTCGTCCACGGCAGTCGACACCCCCTCTCAGGGAGCGTCCTTCTACAATAAGAAGCGAACTCCCTCCCTATCCGTTCACCAAAATCGCGCTGACAGAGGATTCTATGCAGGCGAAAGCGAAATCGCGCCGGAGTCTTCGATGTACAGAGAGAGGGGTAAGGGCATGGGACGTGTGATGGTGATGGTGGGGACCAAGAAGGGCGCCTTCCTGCTCGAGAGCGACGAGAGCCGCAAGCAGTGGGATCTGCGGGGTCCGTTCTGCAACGGCTGGCCCATTTTGCACGTGGGCTACGACGCTGCGACGAAGTCGGTACTAGCTGCCGGGGGGAACAACTGGTACGGCCCGGCCCTGTGGCGGTCGCAGGACTTCGGCGAAAGCTGGTCCCACTCCAGCCAGGGGCTCAGCTACGGCGAGGGGGGCCCCGCCGTGGAGCGCCTGTGGCACGTAACATCTGCGCACGGCAAGGTCTATGTGGGCGCCGAGCCCGCCGGGCTCTTCGCCAGCGCTGACGGCGGCGAGACGTTTACCCACGTGGCAGGGCTGCGGCAGCATCCCACCCTGCCCCAGTGGCAGCCCGGCAACGGCGGGCTCTGCCTGCATACGATCCTGCCGCATCCCAACGACCCCCAGCAGATGTGGGTGGCCGCTTCCGCGGTGGGCACCTTCTACACGTCTGACGGCGGGCAGACATGGGTGCCCCGCAACGAGGGCATTCGGGCCGATTATATGCCGCCGGAAGCGAAGAGCGAGGTGGGCTATTGCGTCCACAAAGTGGCCATGGCGCCCGGCATGCCCAACCGGCTCTACCAGCAGAGCCATCAGGGCGTCTACCGCTCTGACGACGGCGGGCAGACCTGGACCTGGCTCACCGACGGGCTGCCGTCTACCTTTGGCTTCCCCATCGCCAGCCACCCCCGCGACCCGGAGACGGTCTACGTGATTCCCCTCAGCGGCGACGAAGGCCGCCTGATGCCGGGGGGCATGGCAGCGGTCTGGCGCAGCCGCAACGGGGGCGCGGCGTGGGAGCGGCTGTCCAACGGGCTGCCGCAGACGGCAGCGCACGTGACCGTGCTGCGCGACGCCCTGGCAGTGGATGCCATGGATCCAGCGGGCGTCTACTTCGGCACCAGCACCGGCCAGCTGTTCGTCAGCGGCGACGAAGGCGAGACCTGGACCCTTGCTGCTGACTTCCTGCCGCCCATCTCCAGCGTGGAAGTGGCGGTGGTATAGCATGGCGGAGGTGCACCTGCCCCGCAACCTGGTGGAGTTGTTCCCCACGGCGCCCCACAAGCTTCTGCTTGAGGCGGACACCGTGGCGGACCTGGTCCGCACGCTTGACGAACGCTGGCCGGGCATGTGGGACCGCCTCTGCACGGTGGGGCCGGCGGTGCGCCAGCACATCAACATCTTTGTGGATGGAGAGAAGGGCGGCCTTGACACGGCCGTGTCTCCCGGCGCTGTCGTGCGCATTATTCCAGCTGTATCGGGAGGATAGTCAGATGGGCGGTCGCCCCGGTTCACACCCGAGGCGACCGCCCGATTTGTTTACCCCAATGGCGGCACGCGATTTCTCTTCAGGTAGCACCATCGGACGCTTGTCAGGCGGGGGGGTGAAGTATTACAGTGAAGTTAGAGTTCAAGATATTGAGATAAGTTCTGTACCCGAACGTGTTCCGGAATTCACGAGCGAAGTGCTAGGGCGCACATGACTGGGTACGCAGTATGTAGAGGGGTGACTTGCCATGTTCAACGCGCTGATGGCCCTTATGTCCTGCGTGAAGAGGGCCCTGCCGTGCGAGGTTTCGCCCGCGCTTCGGGGCGTGGATGTCGACTGGTCCGATGAGAAGACCATTCATGTTCGCTGTTATTACGACGCCCCGATCTCCGAAGGTGACTACGAGTTCATGGACTCGCTGAAGACTCAGGTGGGTGCCGACTTCTGCCCGCAGTGCTGGATCACGGTGGAGCCCGTCTTCGTGGGTGCCCATGAACCGGTGGTGCCCGTGGGCCACTGGGCCTACCAGCGTGAGGAGCACGAACCTGCCCTCGTCGGCTAACCGCACAAATGAGAAAGAGGCGTCCCCCGCACGCGTGCGGCGGGGAGCGCCTCTTTTGCTTTACGTCCAATCCCGGTGGCCCCTGATCAGTTCCTCAGCTTCGCTATTGTGCAGCGGGCGAGCGAACAGATAGCCCTGGCCCCTGTCGCAGCCCATGGAGCGCAGCAGGTCCCGTTGCTCCTGCGTCTCCACCCCTTCGCCCGTCACCGTCAGGTGAAGTGCCTGGGCCAGGTGGATCACCGTCTGCACCAGGGCGTTGTCCTCGGAGCTGAGCCCCAGCCCGTTGGTGAACGATCGGTCAATCTTCAGCACATCGATGGGGAAGCGCTTGAGGTAGCTGAGTGACGAGTAGCCCGTGCCGAAGTCGTCCATGGCCAGCTGAATGCCGAGGCCCTTCAGCTCCTGAAGGGTGTCGTGGGTCGTTTCGGCATCTTGCATGAGGACGGTCTCGGTGATCTCCAACTGCAGGTTGCCCGGCGGCAGGCCGGTCTCCTTCAGGATGCGGCCAATGTGGTCCGCCAGGAAGGGCTCCTGGAACTGCCGGGCCGACAGGTTGACGCTGACCACCAGTTCGGGGTGGTGGGCGAGCCACAGCCGGGCTTGCCGGCACGCCTTCTCCAGCACCCAGTGCCCGATGGGGAGAATCAGGCCCGTCTCTTCGGCCAGGGGGATGAACTCCGCCGGCGAGATGACGCCCCGCTCGGGGTCCTCCCAGCGAATCAGGGCCTCAATGCCCGTGATCTTCCCTGCCTGAAGGGAGATGATCGGTTGATACCGCAGGGTGAATTCGCCCTTCTCCACGGCCCGGCGCAGGTCCGTCTCGCGCTGGAGGCGGGAGAGCATGAGCGAATACATGACGGGGGTAAACGCTTCGTATCGGGCCTTGCCCTTCTGCTTGGCCTGGTACATGGCAATATCGGCGTAGCGGAGCAGTTCCTTGGCATCTTGCCCCTGGTTGCCCATGACGACGCCCACCGACGGAGTGACAACCACCTTGTGACCGTCGATGATGTAGGGCGCCCGCAGGTCCCGCAGAATGCGTTCGGCCACGCGGATGGCGTCGACCGTATCCTCGGTGTCTTCCAGGAGGATGGTAAACTCATCGCCGCCCAGCCGGGCGACCGTGTCTGCCTTGCGCACGCAGTTCTGCAGCCGCCGGGCCGCTTCAATGAGCAGCGCGTCGCCTGCCCGGTGTCCGAGGCTGTCGTTAACGATCTTGAAGTCATCCAGGTCCAGGTAGAGCACCGCGAGAGAGGGCTGGCTGGGGTCGCTGCGGACCAGGGCCTGCTCCAGGCGGCTCATGAAGAGGCTGCGGTTGCAGAGGCCCGTGAGCGGGTCGTGAAAGGCCAGGTGCGCCAGCTGCTCTTCGGCCCGCTTGCGCTCCGTGATGTCCTTGGCCATGCCTGAGACGCCGCTGATATGACCTTCCACCACGATCGGTACGGTGGTGACCTGCAGGCTGACCCGGAGCCCCCGCTTGCTCTGAACGACGGTCTCAAAGGTCTGGGACTCGCCCTGCAGCGTCTTCTGGAAGCGCTCCTGAACGTCGTCGAAGAACTCGGGCACCCCGACAGTCTCAAAGAACCTCTTGCCCAGCAGCTCGTCGGCGTCGAATCCGGAGAGACGCTCGCAGGCGGGGTTCAGGTCGACGAAATGGCCCTGCAGGTCGAAGGAGAAAACCGCATCGGGGCTGTGCTCGAACAGGGCCCGGTAAAGCTGCTCACTGACCCGCAGCAGCCGCTCGTACTGCTTGAAGGCCGAGATATCGCGGGCCATGTAGTAGAAAGCGCCCTCCTGAAGCAGGGGGGTGGCCGCAACCTCCAGCCACACGGTGGTGCCATCCCTATGGAAGGCTCTGTACTGAAGGCCGGAGACGCTCTCGCCATGCTGCAGAACGCTCATGGCCTGGAGGGTCGCCTCCAGGTCATCGGGGTTGATGAAGCGCGCATAAGGCCGGCCGATTATCTCGTCCGGCTCAAAACCCAGTATGGGCCTGGAAGCTTCACTGATTGTGAGGACGGTACCGTCCAGGCTGCAGGTGCCCAGAATGTCCCCCGTAGTCCGCATCATTCGGTCCAGGCTGTCGGCGGCCCGCTGCGCCTCTGCCACCAGTTGGGCGAGGGCATCGCGTCCCGCGTGGCCTGTCTTCAGTGAAGCCATGGCGCCCGTGGCGCGGCTAATGGCGTCTCGAAGATGGTTCGTGGCGTGCAGGATTTGCTGCATATGAACCGCGTCCTCCGTAGGGGCTTGTTACATGGCATCCACGTTACAGGAAACACAGCCAAAGTCAACTAGCCCCGCTGGAAGAGGTGCTCCCAGCTGGGTCCAACGGTCATGTGGCGCCGCTTTCCGGTCATCCGCCCGATGTCGATGCGGAAGACGGCGGTGACCTTCTCCATGGGGAAACCGGCAGGGCGCTTCCAGGCAGGGTCGGCGTATTTGGCCATGAGCGCGTGGAGGGCCTCGGTCTTCTCGGTTGGATCTTCCACCAGGGCGCACGTGCCGAAGGCAACGACACTGGCGAAATCAATGCTGGTGTCACACTCGGACTCGTCGCCGGTGGGATGGATCGTGCCCGGCTCATCCACCTCAAAGCAGACTTTGGGGTTGTGCATAAGGTTGACCCACGTATGACCGTGAGCCGTGGTGGCGTGGAAATAGATGGCGCCATTGTGCAGCACATAGACCCGGGGCACTACGTAGGGCCAGCCGTCCGGGCCTGCGGTGGCCATGCGGCCGCAGTAGCCCCGTTCGAGCAGGGCCAGGCTATCTTCAGCCGTCATGGCGCGGTCCTTGCGGCGCATTTCGGGTAGCATACAGGTGCCTCCTGAGGGAAGGTTTCTACTTAAGCATAAACGGAACTGGCCCTGCCGTCCATCCGGCAACCGAAAGACACGCAGTGGGAAACGCTATCCGCGGAGGGATTGGTCACTGAGCGGATGGAACGCTAAGGGACGAGGGCCAGCAGATGTTGCTGGCCCTCGTCCCTTGCGGGTCACGTCCCCGGCCGCTGCCGGGCGGAACGCCTCCTGCGATTGGTACGGCGGCCCGACCGCCTCGGCGTGGAGCCGCTCCCGGTTTGTTCCGGCCCTTCTTCCCCGGTCGATGACGGGGTGGATTCCGCGGCGGGCGCCAGGTCTTCGCGGATGCGTGTCAGCCGGACAAGGGTGACGGTCTGGGCCGATAGCTGGTTCAGCAACTCGAAGAGTCGGTTGCGCGACGGGTCAGGTGATGTAAGCTCCGCCTCGATGGCCTGGCGCACGTCAACCAGGCTTGCGATCTGCTGGCTAACCTCGGTCAGCACCCCGCTCACGCACCTGATGAAGGTGGCGTCACAGAAGAGCTGGCACTCTTGCAGGGTCTCGAGGTCGCCCTCCGAGAACCCGGCGCAGTAGGACAGGCAGCGGAAATACTGCCTGATGCAGTCATTCACTCGTCTTCCCAGGTTGGCTCCCCCCACTTTCCCGTTTATGCGGGAGGGGGGGATCTGGTGCCTGGCTTTGCCCAAAACGAAGCGAGGGCAGACGCCGCGTGACCCGCCCAAGAGGCAACAGAATCTCCATCATGCCTACTATGGAGGAGGCGATCTGAAGGAGTTGATCCTGACCATGCCAGGACCGAGATTCCTTCACTGTCTCCCTGAGCAGCAGGAGCGAGTGCGCCTTGCGATTGATGCAGCAAAGGCCAAGCTGACACCCGAACTGTGCGGCCTCCCCGGGCTGGATGACCTGCGCCGTTCCATGCTAGCGTCCCTCAACGGTTTCCGAACCCTGATCATTCGCTGCAGTGACTGTGAGGACCTGCCAGCGGACGGATACACGCTGGAACGGGGAAAGGGAATGATCACCCTTTGCCAAAGCCTCCTGGCCGGTCCTCAGGAGCGAGTGAACGCCGTGCTGTTTCATGAACTGGTACACACATGTGGCGGCAATGAGTTGGACGGGGAGGGGCTTGAGTGCCATTGCTTCAATGGGGAAGCTGCGACGCTGCCGGGGGGGAGCGACTACCGCCTGTTCCGAAGCCTGCCAGTCAGGAATGGTTACCACGTTGGAAATCACCTGATCTGGAACCCTGTCACCGGTCACGTATTTGTCCGTGCTCCCGGAACCGAACCGGGAGCGGCCTTAAATGTCCGGTTTCTTCTTCGGCGCCGACTATAGGCGGAGCACCCCGGGGAGTCCATCCTCGGGGTGCTCACATGAGGTTCCCTTATTCGACGGCGTCGTACTCCTCCAGCACCGGGCGCCCTGCCACCACGCCCTGCGTGCTGGACCGGTGGCCCGCCGCGAAGTTCTCCGACTTCGTCCAGTTCTCGAAGGCCTCTTTTGACTCCCACATGCTCATGGAAATGTACGTATTCCCCTGGACCGGTCGCAGCAAGTGAAAGGCAACAAACCCCGGCGCCTCGTTTACGTACCTGGCCCTGCTGCCGAACGCTGCTTCCAGGTCGGTCCCCCGACCTTCCTGGACCGTGATACGGTTCATGGCAACATACATGCGTCGTCTCTCCTCCCCACTCAGCCTACAGGACTCCCTGCCCCGTTCTGCGAATAGCCGGAAGCAGGACCCTCGCTACGTTAGACACGCGCGCAAGGCCAGGTGGTACGGGGCCTCGAAGTAGCCCAGTCTAGTGCGCCAGCACTCACCCAGGCTTGGGACACATATGCTTGAAATATCGGGACGGGTGGGCAGGGATATATCTGGTCTGTACCGTATGTAGCATGCATTATCCTTCTAGGGCCGTGCAGATGGAGGGAGTGGGGGGACATGACTGTGCTCTGGTTCCTGGCGTTCCTACTGGCCCTGGCGCCGGGGGGCGCGATGATCTGGTACATTCGCCGCCTCGACAAGTACGAACCTGAACCCTGGAGCCGCATGTGGCTTGCCTTCCTGGCCGGATGCATCTCTGTTCTTCCCGCACTTTTGATTGAGAGTCTCCTCAGCTTCGGCTCGTCCGGCACGTTCCTGGGCACTGTCTGGAGCGCTTTCGTGGTGGCGGCTCTCACGGAAGAGCTCTGCAAGGGTGCCATGGCGTATGCCTTCATGTGGCGCCGGCCCGAGTTCAATGAGGTCATGGACGGCGTGGTCTACTTCGGTGTGGCGGCCCTGGGTTTCGCCATCACCGAGAATCTGGGCTATGTCTTCATCAACAGTGACGGCAACGCTGCCCAGGCGCTGATGACAGGGTTTGTGCGGACCACCACGGCCGTCCCCCTGCACGCTTTGAGCGGCATGATCATGGGCTACCACATGGGCATGTTCCGGTTCGCTCGCACCACCGCCGAACGGACCAAGAACCTGATTGAGGCCTTCCTGCTCCCCATTCTGCTCCACGGTGTCTACGACCTGGCCGCGTTCAACCAGGACAACGCCGTGACGAGCGTGACCGACCTCCTGCGGGTTGGCTTCGGCACAGCGCTCTTCTATGCCGCCATTGTGGCCTTGTGGGTGGTGCTCCTGCCCCGCATTCGAAAGGCGCAGGATGCTTCCCCCTGGAAGCCCCAGGCGTGGCCCACCATGCCCGTGGCGCCCACTGGCTGCCCCTCCTGCGGATCGGCCTATCCCATGGGCGCCAACTACTGCCACATGTGCGCCGCGCCGGTGGCCCAGCAGCAGGCCTACTATAACCAGGCACCCGGCGTTAACCAGTAGCCTCCCAGTCAAACAGAAGCCCCTCCGGTCGGAGGGGCTTTCGTATATCGTCAGAGTCCGGTCACCAGGTCTAGCCGGGCCAGCAGTTGAAAGTACCCCAGGGCAAAGGCGTCATCCCGCACGCCTGTCTCCAGGGCCGCCAGCCGGCAGATCTCGCTGAGCGTGCGCTGCCCGTCTGCCCAGAAGCAGAGGTAGTCGGCCACACCTGCCGTCTTGCTGTGGGCAGCGGAGAACTGCCGCCAGGACTCCTGCTCCGCCTCCGCGAGGAGGCAGAGATGTCCCCGCAGGCTAACGGGCCCGGGCCACCGTCTCGCAGGGCGAATGGCCGCCAGGTCGGCCGAGCCCGTCCAACCCTCGACCACGGGTTCAGCGGCGGCTTCCGCGGCCGGAGCCCGATCGGCCAGAGCTACCCGCTGCAACTCCATCTCTGCCGCCAGCTTCACCTGGCGGGTGCAGGTCTCCAGGGCCCGTTCCAGCACCGCGTCGCTACCGCCCAGACGTCGCAGGGCTTCCAGGTCGGCAAGCTTCCGGTCTACCCGGAAACCGGCCATGGCTTCAGGGTCCTGCGACTCCACCACAGCCTTGTGCAGCTGAGCCGGGAAGGCCGCAGCCATCTCGCCGGCCAGCCAGGCGGCTTCCGCCGGGCCGGCGTTGGCGGCGAAGTAGGCATAGGTGGCGATCATCACGGCCACCCGCCGTGCCATCGCCGGATCAGCCTTGTCCACTGTGTCGGCGCTGGTATGGTAGAAACGGTCGGGCCACTGGATGATCATGGGGCAGGGAATGCCCACCGTGGGGTCGGCCAGAATGTAGTGGTCGGATCCGCCTGAGAAGGCGGTTACAGCGTGACGGTAGAGGGCGTAGGGCGTACCCATGTGCCCGGCGGGCTTCGCCTCGGCGGCGGCCTCCCCGAAGATCAGGGAGAGCAAGTCGCCCGCGAAGGACGGGCAGGCCAGGGGCGGGTACTCGCACCGCAGGACCGAGCCCGTGAGTTCTTGATTCTGGCTGACCATATCCACGTTCAGCGCTGCAGCAATGCGGCCCAGGCCTTCACGCGTCAGGGCGGCAAGGTGGGGGTAGGTGCCCGTGAACTCAGGCGGGAAGAGCACCCGTATGGAACGGCGGGGCCGCGGCAGTTCGCCGGCATCGATCAGCTTCTGCAGGGCGCGCATGGCTTCGATGGCCGTGGCCGGGCCGCCGGCGTTGTCATTGGCACTGGGCTTCGGGTGGCACAGGTGGGCGACCACCAGCACTTCCTCGTCGGTGGTGCCCGGAATCACGCCTTCCACGTTTTCGATGGTGCCGTCGTAGAAGCGAGCGTCCACCTTCGCCCAGACCGAAACCTTGCCCTTGCGCAGCATCTGGCGCAGGCGATCGCCCGTGCGGGTGCTGACCACAAAGCCCCAGGCCTTGGCCTCGTCGGGGTCCCACCAGAAGGATGTGTACTGCAGGTCGTCTGCCAGGTCGCCTTCCGGCCGAACGGGCGGGTTGTAGGTCATGCGGGCCGTCAGCAGCCCCGCCGCGCCGGCCTGACGGGCATGCCGCAGAATGGCGTGCGTGTCGCCGTTGCCCACCAGCACCAGCTTGCCGGCCACGTCGGCACCCACCCAGCTTTCCGCCTTGGTGGCATCATCGACGGCGGCCAGCTCAAGTTGGAGCCCATCCGGCGGCGTGGCGCAGGAGCGCTGAATGACTGACAGGTTCATTTCGGTGAACCAGGCCAAGCGTTCCCGTCGACGGCCCAGCTGGTCCAGGAGCCATAGCTCCGCATCTTCGCAGACCCACTCCTGCGGCATCAGGTAGCCCCAGTATTGGTTCCGTCCCGTAGCCGGGTAGGCCCGCACGAAGGCCTCAACGCCGCCTTCCTGCAGGCGGTCGCAGCAGTCCTCGGCTGCGAGATCG
>Ga0196971_1000737_pt1 | contig 20011 bp, 22 predicted proteins | sample S1v_1013CmetaG_FD_148660 | JGI IMG/M metagenome (GOLD analysis project Ga0196971, IMG submission 148660) | Soil microbial communities from Anza Borrego desert, Southern California, United States - S1+v_10-13C | ecosystem: Environmental > Terrestrial > Soil > Desert | place: USA: California... | reverse complement strand
GCGAAGGTCAATCCCACACTCGACCGCCCGCCGCCCGGAGCGGGGCGTTGAGGCCAACGTCCCGCTCCAACTCGACTCTCTCCGATTCGCGTCCGCCGAATTACGGGGATTGAGCCAGATACAATCCCACACTTCTCTCCGCCCGTTCCCAGCAAAATCAAGCGCATCGCGAAAATCAATCCGACCGGGTGAAGCCCTGCCGTATACTGCGCCCGTCCCTCGCACGGGAGGTTCATTTGGCTAGCCGAGCCGAGCGGATGCGGGGGACGCGATCGAGCGTGATCGAGCCGGCGCGAGTGCGTTTTCGAAGGTAGTCGCGCACACGAGAAGCGTCGGGGTCCGGGACCTTGGCAGGCCCGCACGCCGTCAGGGACTTGGGGTACGACCTGCGTGAACAGCGCAGACCCAAGCCTGGCGAGCACAGATCGCAACGGGGCGCGCGAAGCGCGCGGCGGAGTTCAGAGATGAGCTTCGCAACCCAAACTAAACTATCAGCGCGGATCGCGCGCCCCGTCTCCTGCTTTCGAAGGCAGTGGGCATTAGGCAGTGGGCAGGAGGAGGTTGCGATTGGTCGCAGCGTCCGCGCAGACCCTTGCCTATTGCCTACTGCCCATTGCCTACTGCCCCTCCATTGGAGCGCCCCATGACCGAATCCTGCTTCGCCGTCAGCATCGAAAACAACATCGCCCACATCGTCCTCAACCGGCCGAAGGCGTTCAACGCCATGCCGCGTCCGTTCTGGAACGAGTTGCCGAAGATCGTGCAGGACATCAGCGACAACGCCAAAGCGCGCGTCATCGTCATCTCCTCCACCGGCAAGCACTTCACCGCCGGCATGGACATCTCCGTCTTCACCGACGGCGACGGCGTCGCCGCCAGCGGCGGCGATCAATACAGCCGCGCCGAAGCGTTCCGCCAATTCGTGCTGACGCTGCAAGGCAGCTTCAATTGTTTGGACAATGCGCGCATGCCGGTGATCGCGGCGATCCAGGGCGGCTGCATCGGCGCCGGCGTCGACATGACCAGCGCCTGCGATATCCGCTACGCGACTGAGGATGCGTTCTTCCAGATTGCCGAAATCAATATCGGCATGACCGCGGATGTCGGCACCTTTCCGCGCCTCTGCAAGCTGATCCCCGAAGGCTGGGTGCGCGAGTTGGCCTATGGCGGTCGCCGCCTCTCCGCGCAACGCGCGAAGGAGATCGGCTTGGTCAATGACGTATTCGCGACGCAGGAAGAGATGCTCACGCACGTCATGGAGCTGGCGCGGGAGATTGCGACGAAAGCGCCGGTCGCGGTAGCGGGTTCGAAGCGCATGATCAACCACGCCCGCGACCATTCCGTCGCAGACGGCTTGGACTACATCGCCACCTGGCAAGCCGGGATGTTCTCGCCGCCGCACATGATGGAAGCCTTTGCGGCGAAGGCGCAAAAGCGCGATCCGGTGTTTCCGGACTTGGCGCCGTTGCGGAAGGAAATGTAGTGCGCTTCTGCATCAGCAATAAATCTCCGTCATCCCGGCCGGAGGCGCGCAGCGCCGTAGAGCCGGGACCCAGGGCCACGTGCTCCGTGTTTGCCCCTGGGTCCCGGATCGCGCTCCGCGCGTCCGGGATGACGGTGTTATTATTGCGATTGAAAGTGTAGAGCAGCCGATCCCCGAAACCCGATAAAAGCCGAGCCCCAAACATGGACATCCGCTTCGTCTCCCCTGGCCCGAATCCGCCGCACGAGGTCAACGCCTTCGTCGAGATTCCGCAAGGCGGACTCCCCGTTAAATACGAACTCGACCAAAAATCCGGCGCGCTCTTCGTCGATCGCTTCCTGCACACGTCGATGCTCTATCCGAGCAATTACGGCTTCATCCCCAACACGCTCGGTGAAGACGGCGATCCGCTCGACATTCTCGTCGTCACGCCGATGCCCGTGGTGCCTGGCTGCCTGATCCGCTCGCGCCCGGTGGGCGTTTTGCTGATGAGCGATGAGAAAGGCGTCGACGAAAAGATTCTCGCCGTGCCGGTCGATGCGCTGAACCCGTTCTACAAGGACGTGAAAACGCACGAAGACCTGCCGCCGTTGCTCGTGCAGCAGATCGCCCACTTCTTCCGCCACTACAAAGATCTGGAGCCCGGTAAGAGCGCCAGCGTCGGCGAATGGGCCACGCTCGACGTCGCGCACGAACGCATCATGCAATCGATCAAACGCAAGAAATGAGCGATCTCGCCGCGCAATTGATCGCCGCGCTGAAAGCCTGCGCTAATGCAAGCGCCGGCGCCGAAGCGCCGCTCGTCTCCGTGTCGATGGAGTTCGTGGGCGAAGGCGATGGACGCGTCGCCGCCAGCGTCGCGCGCAGGACGCGCACGCTCGTGTTCGTCACCGCCGAAGCGACGTCATCCACCGGCGCGCCGATCGCCACCGCCTCCAGCGTGCACAAGATCAAAAGCTAACGTGTCACTCCGCCCGCGGCGCGATCCAGCGCATCTCCGCCAGCAACGCATCGTGCAGCACGTCAGGATCGATCTCCTCGAACGAGGTCGATGGTTCGGTATATTCCTCCGGCAGCTTGTAAACGCGCCAGAACTGCCCATTCGCCGCCGACGAACAGGCAAAGCCCGCCGCGCCGTCGATCGCTTCGGCGCGGCAAAACGCAACTTGATCCGGTGGCGCAACCGCGAAACGCACCTGGCCGATCACGTCCCCGGCCGGCCCGCGCACCTGCGACGAGCGCGTCACGATCGAATGCACATGCGTGCGGTCGGCTGTCGGATTGAGACGGAAGATTTCATCTGCGCCGGTCGAGAGCGTGATTGCCGTGAACGGATCGCCCTCGATCTGGTCCTGCACTTCGGCCACCGCGAAATGGGGCGCGGCGCGGCTGACGGCGGCGACATCCATCGGCAGCGCCGTCGTCAGCCCCGCCGCGCCGTCTGGACCGATGCTTGTGTTCGGGCCCAGCGGCGCACTGCTGCTCGTCGCCGTCGCGGACGCGCTCGTCCGCGCCGGCTCGCCGCACGCAGCCAACGCGCACGCCAGCAGCGCAACCGCCGCGATACGCATCAATGAAACACCTCGAACAAGCCGGCCGCGCCCATGCCGCCGCCGATGCACATGGTGACGACAGCGTGCTTGGCCTTGCGCCGGCGCCCCTCCATCAGCACGTGGCCGACAAGCCGCGCGCCGGTCATGCCGAACGGGTGGCCAATCGCGATCGAACCGCCATTGACGTTGTACTTTTCCGGATCGATGCCGAGCTTGTCGCGGCTGTAGAGACATTGCGACGCGAACGCTTCGTTGAGTTCCCAAAGGTCGATGTCATCGACAGTGAGGCCTTGCCGCTCGAGCAAGCGCGGCACGGCATAGATCGGACCGATGCCCATTTCGTCCGGCTCGCAGCCGGCGACGGCGAAGCCCTTGAACAAGCCCATCGGCGCGAGCCCGCGCTTTTCCGCTTCCTTTTCGTCCATCACAACCACCGCCGCCGCGCCATCGGACAATTGGCTCGCATTGCCGGCGGTGACGAAATTGCCAGGGCCGCGCACGGGCTCCAGCTTTTGCAAGCCTTCGAGTGTCGTCTCGGGGCGATTGCACTCGTCCTTCGTCACCGTGTAGTCGACGAGGCTCTCTTCCTTGGTCTCCTTGTTGATGACCTTCATCTTCGTCGGCAGCGGCACGATTTCGTCGTTGAAAAGACCGTTCGCTTGCGCCGCGGCGATGCGCTGCTGCGAGCGCAGCGAATATTCATCCTGATAGTCGCGGGCGACGTTGTAGCGCTTGGCGACGATGTCGGCCGTTTCGATCATCGCCATCCAGAGTTCAGGCTTCGTCTTCATCAACTCTTCTTCGGTGATGTGATGACGATTGGCCTTGCCGCTCAACTGCACCAGCGAGATCGACTCGACGCCGCCGCCAATGGCGGCCTTGGCGCCCTCGTTCATGATGTAGTGCGACGCCTGCGCGATCGCCTGCAGGCCGGAGGAGCAGAACCGGTTCACCGTCGTGCCGGAGGTCGTCACTGGCAGACCCGCCCGGATCAGCGAAAGCCGCGCGATGTTCTGGCCCGTCGCCCCTTCCGGCGCGCCGCAGCCGATGACGACATCCTCGATCTCGGCCGGATCGAGCCCCGAGCGCGCCACCGCGTGCTTGATCGCGTGACCGGTCATCACCGCGCCGTGCGTTTCGTTGAAGCCGCCGCGACCGGATTTGGCGAGCCCCGTGCGAGCGTAAGAAACGATGACTGCGCGTCCCATGAAAGTCTCCTCGTTGTGCGGCGCACCCTAATCGCGCATTTCGGTGCGCGGAAGCGCATCTTGCGTCCTTGTAATCGTTGGATTTGCGCGGCGGCGGCGCCCGCCTCCATCCTCCGTCGCGTAGGTTCACGCTGCTGGAGCCACACCATTACCGCGCCGTAATCGCTCACCAGTGAATAATTTCGGTTTCCTTCAATTTTCTCTTGTCAGCGATCAGCGGTAATGGCAGGGTGATTTTGGCGCTCCTCCCCAGACAGCGCGACCTTGAGCCCAGGAGTTTTCGATGTCCGTCCTTCGTTCGATCATGATCGCCGCCCTTGCCAGCGTGAGCTTCGCCGGCGCGGCCTACGCCCGCGACGCCGTTTTCACCGTCAAGATCGACGGCACGGCCGCCGAGCGCCAAGTCATTGCCCAAAACACGGTCTGGACCTGCGAAGGCGACACCTGCCGCGCGCGCCCGAACCACGACTCTAGCGTCCGCGCCTGCCGCCAGATCGCCCGTGAACTCGACGCCCGCATCGTCGCCTACGGTCCGGAAGGCGACGAACTGACCGCTGACGAACTCGCCCGCTGCAACGGCGACGCCGTCCCGGGCGGTGCGCAGCAACAGGCGCGCTAAGCTCCGGCGCAAACAATCGAAACGAAGGCCGCGGGCGCAAGCCGGCGGCCTTTTTCGTCAGGTGGAAACGCGCCCGCGCAAATCTTCGCGCCACGGATGGGCGCCGCAGGGCTCGAGCGAGAGCAGCGCCGTTGCCGGATCGTTGGCGATGCGCACCCGCGCCGTGCCGGTCAGTCCATCCATCAACGTGTGCGCTTCTGGCGCGATGCTGCCGTCCGGCTGCCGCGCGAGGATCAATACGCCATGCGCGCCAGCGCTGCCGACGCCGCCCTCGAGCTGCGGCACTTGATAGACGATGCGCACCCGAAACGCCGTCTCGTTTCTTTCGGCGATTTCATAGTGTGGCCGCACAAACAGCGTTTCGACTTCGCCGGCATAGACCGCCTCGATCGCATGCGCGCGGAAACGCACGCCGACGCCGGCCGCGCAGGCTGCGGGCCCGGCGCTCCAGAGACCGGCCAATTCTTCGGGCGGACGCGCACCAGCGCATCCGGCCAAAACAAGGCCAAGCAAGGCAATGGCCGCACGCGCCATGGCGCCTTGGCTACGCTCATATGGTTGAACGTGTCTGAACGTCGCTACGGCTCTGGCTTAATTCCGCCCGGCGCCCCATGTCACAAACCGCACTGAAGATGGATATGCCGGCCTCCGCCCCTCCCCCTGACGCCGGTCACCCGGTGCTCGACGCGCCGCCGCCGGCGCCGCCCGTCGTCAGTGCGCCCGCGCGCCCAGCGCAATTCGAGGGCCGCACCGCCTCGGAAGTGCTGAAGGAGCTCACCGAAGCGTTCGAAGGCGACAAGATCAGCGTCGGCGATTTGCTCGATCGGCTGGATTCGCGCGCCCACGGCGTGCTGTTGCTGATCCTCGCCCTGCCGATGTGCATCCCCAACATTCCGGGCATCTCGACCATTTTCGGCGTGCTGATGATTGCGCCGGCGCTCGGGCTGTTGTTCGGCCAGCGCCGCCTCTGGGTGCCGAACAAGGTGCGCGGCTGGACCTTCTCGCGCGAGGGTTTCACCAAGGCGCTCAACCTCGCTATCGCCGGCCTGCGGCGCGTGGAGTTTCTAATCAAGCCGCGCATGTCGGTGCTGACGCGGTGGCCGGTGACGTCGGTGGTCGGCTTTCAAACGCTGCTGATGGCGCTGGTGCTGATCCTGCCGATGTGGGGCGCGAACCTTACCCCCGGCGTCACGGTGACGCTGACCGCGCTCGCGCTAATGCAGCGCGATGGCCTGCTGATGCTGCTCTCGGTGCCGTGCGCGATCGGCTCACTCGTGTGGGTTTATCTCTTCACCAAGTACGGCGTCATCGCCGCCACTTGGCTCGCGCAGTGGATCGAAGGCGTGCTGCCGTCGATCAATTTGTTTTAGGGTCAGCGCGCGGCGCGTGCGCCCACGCGACGGCAATCAGGCCGATCAGCAACAGCACCGAATATTCCATACCGTTGCGGCCCGAGCCTACGACGAACCAGCCGGATGGGTAGTGCACCAGAATTGCGCCGAGCGCGATGATGACGATGTGGCCAAGGCACGCCAACGTCACGAAGCGGCGCGCGATCAGAAAGAACGGCGCGACCAATTCATATACAGTGACCGCGGCCGCCCAATAAAAGCCCATCGGAAAGCCAATCGAACCCAGCCAATCGCCGAAGCCGGTGACATTCGGATACCAATGCGCCGCGCGGTGTGCGCCGTGGATGAAGATGAGTACCGCAAGGCCGATGCGCAGTATCGACAGCGAAAGCTCAAGGCGAGCGGCGTGCGGACGCGGGCCCAACAACATGAAATCCCCCTATCCGTCCAAGGAGCCCGCCGGACCTAAATTTCGCAATGCGGTTGCGACGAACGCCGATTCAGCAGGACCGGCGGATCAGCCAGCCCAGTTGTTCGCCGCCGCGCGACATGGCGGGCTCGACGCACGCGCCGGCGGGACGGGCGCCGCCGCGCTGGAATTCGGGGTCGCCTTCGCCGCCGCGGCGATCGAGATCGGACAGCGTCTCGTAGACATTGATCTGGCCGCCGGCGCTGATGCAGTCGTGGCGCGAGCCATTCGCTTCCCGCAGGCGCACGCTGGTTTCACCATCGTTGAGCGGCGTTGCGAACGTGACGCGCACGGGATGCGATGCGGCGCGCGTCAAACAGGTGTCGATCGCGGGGATCATGTCGGGCAACACCGACGCCCAACTGCCGCCGCCGCCTTCGTTGATGCCGCGGCGCGCGCAGCCCTGGTAAGCGACACCCTCGTAAAGAACGTGCGCGACATACGGCAGTTCGATCCCGCTGGCGGTGCAGGCCTGCTGCATGATCGTGACCGTCACGGCGCCAGCCACGACGCGCATGCCGCGCTCGCGGTAATCGCGCTCCCCGGGGATGCCGCCGTCCTCGCCGAGACCTGGACGCGAGAATTGCGCGTACTCCTCGAGCAGGCGCAGCTCCCAGGCGCCCTCGCCCATGCCGAGCGCGTCGAGACCGCCGGAGGCCTGGAATTCGCCTTCGTATAGCGCACGCTGCTGTGCGCTTGCGGGCCCGCCGAGCGCTGCTAGCTGTTCGGCCGCGATCTCAGCTTCGCGTTCGGCGTCGCTTGGCGCGGCCGGCGCTTCGGGAGGCGCTTCGCCCTGGCGTTGGCACGCGGAAAGCGCCGCAGCGCCAAGCACGAGCGCGGCGCTCAAGCACAGGCCGCGGATCAAGGTCCGCATGGCATCCCCCCGTTCGGCGCAGCCCGCAGAGGGCCGCGGGCGCCGCTTCGGTGTAGTATAGACCCATGCAGCGTGATTCCGGCGCCCCACTCTACGAGTTTTTCGCCGGCGGTGGCCTAGCCAGGCTCGGCCTCGCCCCGGATTTCGCGTGCGTTTTCGCCAACGACATCGAACCGGCCAAGGCCGCGGCTTACCGCACGGCGTTCGGCGACGCCGATATGCGCCTGGGCGACATCTGGAAGCTCAATCCGAGCGACTTGCCTGGACAGGCCGCGCTCGCGTGGGCCTCTTTCCCCTGTCAGGACCTTTCACTCGCCGGCGCGCGGCGCGGACTGGCGGCGCCGCGTTCGGGCGCGTTCTGGGGCTTTCACCGGCTGATCGAGAAGTTGAAGCATGAGGGCCGCGCGCCGGATGTGCTGGCGCTGGAGAATGTCACGGGATTGCTGAGTTCGCATGGCGGCGCGGACTTCACGGCGCTGATCCACGCTCTCGATGACCTCGGCTACCGCGCCGGCGCGCTGGAGATCGACGCTTCGCTGTTTACGCCGCAATCGCGGCCGCGGCTGTTCATCGTCGCCGCGCGCAATGCGCCGCCGCACTTGACGTCGTCCGGGCCGGTCGAGCCGTTTCATACGCAGGCATTGCGCGGCGTAGCGGCGCGGTTGCCGGAAAATCTGCGAAAGCATCTTGTCTGGTGGAGAATAGCGGCGCCGCCGAAGCGCAATACCCGTCTCGCCGATCTGCTGGACGATGACGGCGCCGTGACTTGGCAAAGCGAGGAGCAAACGGCGCGCCTGGTTGGACAGATGAGCCCGCTGCAGCGTGCGCGGCTGGAGGCGTTGCGTGAGGCTGGCCGGCGCGAGGTCGGCGCCGTGTTCCGCCGCATCCGCATTGAACACGGCGGCCGCGTGCAGCGCGCGGAAGCGCGTTTTGACGGGATTGCCGGCTGTTTGCGCACGCCGGCGGGCGGCTCGAGCCGGCAGTTGTTGTTGTTCGTCGAAGGTTCGAACACGCGCTCGCGGCTGCTGTCGCCGCGTGAAGCGGCGCGGCTGATGGGCGTGCCTGAGCATTATCCGCTGCCTGCGAGCCAGACGCAGGCGTTGCATCTGGTTGGCGACGCCGTGTGCGTGCCGGTGGTGCGCTGGCTGTCCCAGCATCTGCTGGCGCCGCTTGCGGGCGCTGCGGCGGCGCGCAAAACAGCCTGATGCGCGCCGATATTTTCGACAGCGAGAAGCGATCTTCGATCATGCGCGCGGTCAAATCGCGCGACACTTCGCCGGAACTCGCCGTGCGTGCGGCGACGCGGGCGCTTGGCTATGCGCGGCGCTATCGGCTGAACGGCGCGCAGCTTCCGGGCAAGCCGGATCTGGTGTTCACCTCGCTCGGCAAGGTCGTGTTCGTGCACGGTTGCTTCTGGCACGGCCATGATTGCAAACGCGGCGCGCGCCAGCCGAAGGACAATGCGAGCTATTGGCGCGCGAAGATCGAACGCAACCGCGCGCGCGATGCGGCTTCGCTGCAGACTTTGCGCGCGGACGGCTGGTCGGCGCTTGTGGTGTGGGAGTGCGAGACGCGCGATGCCTCGGCGCTGTCTCGCAGGCTAGGCGCGTTTCTCGCGCGCTGAAGCGCTCCCGCCGGCGAAGACGCAACGCCGGCGGGAGCATCGCCGGGACGTCCGGCGCGGGAGGACGCGCCCGCTCGTCCCAACGTCGAACGTTCGGCGGCCATCAGGGCCACAAGCGGCCGCGCGCCGAGCATGAGCACGATCGCCATGCGCCTAGCGCTTCAAAGGCATGAGCGATGCGACAGCGGTCAAGGTCGGCCTTTATGCGATTGCTTCGCAAGAGCAGATCATAAAGAGACCCGCGCCGTCAACCCGTTTGGGCATCAAGCGGCTGTTCGGGGAAGCCGGGCGGCTGCGAGCGTCGGCGTTTCCAGTGTGAAGGAGAACACGGAGCCTTCGCCGAGTTCGCTCTTGGCCTGAAGCTGACCACCCATCAGTTTGGCCAGCCGCAGCGAAATCGCGAGCCCGAGGCCCGGCCCCTCGCCTTCGCCGCAGACACGTCCGCGGGCGAAGATCATCGCCAACTGCGAACGCGACATGCCAGCGCCCGTATCGGCGACAACGAAGGTCAACAGCGTTCGGCCTTCCATTTCGGCAGGCGCCGCAGTGACGCCGATGCGGACGCCGCCATGGGTGGTGTAGCGTACGGCATTGGCGAGCAGATTGAACAACACTTGGCGCACGCGCAGCGCATCGATCTCGGCGAGCGGCGGGACGTGCGCGGCGACATCGAGGAAAAGTTCGAGATGCTTGTCTTGCGCCGCTGGCCGGAAGGCGGCGACGACGCCGCGGGCGATCTCGCGCGGATCACAGGGCTTTGCATGAATTGGCAATTGGCCGTTCTCGAGCCGGTCGAGATCGGAAAGATCGTCGAGCACCAGCTTCAGCACTTCGGCGGCTTGCGCAATGGTGGCGATGTGTGCGCGCGCTTGCGGCGATGCAGCAGCGCGGCGCAAGTGTTCGGCGGCGCCGGCGAGCGCCGTCATCGGCGTGCGCAATTCGTCGTTCATCCGCTGAATCATGTCGGTTTTCGCCGCGGCAGCGGCGGCAGCGGCCTGGCGCTCGCGCAGCACGGCGGCTTCCGCCTGCGCTTGCGCGGCGTCGGATGCGAGTAAGCTGCGCCACAGCGGAATGCCGAAGCCGAGCACCAAGAAGCCGGCAACGACCGGCATGAGATCGGTCGGATTGGCGCCGTTGAGCGCGTAATCGACCAACGGCAAGCCGAGCATGAAGGCGAGCGTCGGCCCCGCGCCCGCAATGGAAAGCGTGTGCGAATAGCGGAGCGTTGCGGCGGCATTGGCGAGACCGCCGAGCACGTACATCATCGCCAGCGTTTCGCCCGGCAAGTAGCTTGAGAACCAAAGCATGGCGCCGAGCAGATTGCCGTAGAGGCTTTGACCGGTCGTCCAAGCCGAAAGCAGCGCCATGCGCGCCGGCGGTTCGCCCGCCTCAGCCTTTGCCAGCACGCGCGCAAATACGGCGCGATCAAAAAGGACGATCGCGATCAGGCCGGCGAACCAAAGCAACGGCCAGACGTGCCCGGCGACGGAGACGGCCACGAGCGCGACGACGCCGCAAGCGGCCAAGCGGAGCATCGCGTTCGAGACGCGGGCGCGGCCGAGGGCGGCCATCGCGCGCGCGCGAGCCTGGCTCTGGTCGAAAGGGATCAGCGCGCCGGTCAAAACGCCGCCAGTGTGGAGTTCCCGTCCTGCCGGCAGGTTAATAAGCCTCCACTTGAATGATCGTTCAAATGCAGCTTGATGGATCTCCAGCACATCTCGTGCGGGGAGAGCCCACATGCGCCTGTTGATCGCCGCCGCGGCGTTCGCCGTCCTGTTCGTTTCGCCAGCGCATGCTGAGGTTGCCGCGGCCTCGCCTGGCGCGTTCTTGATCCAGGCCGAAGCTGACGTCGCGGCTGCCCCGGAAAAGGCGTGGCGCGATCTGCTGCGGCTGAACCGCTGGTGGAATTCTTCACACACTTATTCCGGTGACGCGGCCCGGCTTTCGCTTGATCCGCGGGCCGGCGGCTGCTGGTGCGAGCGCTGGGGCGACGGGCAATCGGTCGAGCATGCGCGCGTGGTGCTGGTGATGGAGCATGAGGGCGTGCGCACGCTACGCGCCGTGGGCGGGCTTGGGCCACTGCAGGAAATGGGGGTGAGCGGCGTGCTGACCTTCACGGTGGCGCCGCACGCCTCAGGGGCGAGGATCACGATGAGCTATCGCGTCGCTGGCGAGTCCGGACTCAACCTCGACCGCGTGGCGCCCCTTGTGGATCAGGTCCTCATGGAACAGTTCGGGCGTCTCAGCCGATATACCGCGTCGGGTTCGCCCGACGAAAGGTAACGTTCATCGCCCGCTCAGACTGGTGGTAGGACGTTCCGCGTCGGACCGGGCCCCCGGGCCGCTTTTTACTTTGGAGGGATTTTATGATCCGCAAATATGTGGCCATCGCCGCGGCCGCGCTGACGCTGGTCGGCTGTACCAATGTCGATCCGGTGACCGGTGAGCGGACGACCAACCGCACTGGCACCGGCGCCATTATCGGCGCCATCGTCGGCGCCGGCGCCGGCGCGCTGGCCGGCGGCGACGATCGCCGCAACGCGATGATCGGCGCCGGCGTCGGCGCACTCGCGGGCGCTGCGATCGGCAATTACATGGACCGCACCTATCAGAACTTGCGCCAGCGTCTCGAGGGGAGCGGCGTCGGCGTCACGCGTGTAAACCAGTCGCAGATTCTGCTGAACTTCCCGGCGGACCTGACGTTCGATCTGGACCGCGACGCGGTGAAGAGCCAGTTCGTGCCGACGCTACGCGATGTCGGAGCCATTCTGCAGGAGTATGACCAGACGACGGTCGATGTGTACGGCCACGCCGATTGCACCGGCACCGATGCGCACAATCAGGACCTGTCGGAACGGCGCGCGATGAACGTCTCGTCCGTGCTGATGCAAGGCGGCGTCATCCGCCAACGCGTCGCGGCGCGCGGCTATGGCGAAGGTCAACCGCGTTACGAGCCGTGCAGCGCGGCCGGCAACCGTCGCGTTGAAGTCTACATCAGCGCCTTCCAGGGCTGATCCGATTGACGTGATCGATCCAAGGAACGCCGTCGCGCCACCAACGCGGCGGCGTTTCCGCAACCAGGAGACGCCAATGCGCGCTATCCTTCTCGCTCTGGCTCTGGCGGCATGTTCGCAGGCCGATCCTACGACCAGCGCTAACGATGCGGCGGACGCGCCAGCCGAACAGCAAGCGCAGGCGCCGCAACAGCAAGAACCGATCACCGCGCAAGACGCGCTAGCGCGGATGCCGAGTTGGGAGGGCGCACGCGCCGCCGGCGTCGATTTTCGCGCGATCGGCCAGGAGCCCGGCTGGATTCTCGACATTTATACCGAACGGCGCATGCGTCTGGTGTGGGATTACGGCGAAAGCACCGCCGATTTTCCGCTCACGGCGCCGACCGCTCTGCAGGAAGGCGCGACGCGCTACGAGGCCGCGCAGAACGGCCGCACGCTCGCCGTCACCATACGTCGCACGCCATGCAATGATGGGATGAGCGGCGAGGCCTATCCCAGCACGGTTGAAGTGGTGATCGATGGGCGCACGCTGAACGGTTGCGGCAGGAGCGTTTGATCCGCATTTCGATTGCCATTGGCCGCGCTGCCGGGTGAAACTCCAGTCATGACATTTCGCTCGATGCTCATCGCCGCGGCTCTCTGCGCAGCCTGCTCCAGCACGCCGCCGGCAGAATTACCGGCCCCCGAACTGCCGCAGCGCGCCGGTGTCGATCCGCTGATCGCGGCGCGCGCGGAGGGCGTCGAATTCCACGGCGTGGGCGACGGCTTCGTACTCGACGTTATGCGCGAAAATACGATCCGTGTAACGCTGACCGCGAGCGGCGAGACGCTGACGTTTCCGAAACCCGAACCTCAACATCCGCGCTGGTACGGCACGATCTACACGACGTCCAACGACGCGCATCGTCTGCGCATCGAAATTCGCAACGATCGCCCCTGCGAACGCGCAGATCGCGCGGTCTATCCAATCAGGGTTGAGTTCGGGCTAGACGGCCGCGAATTCGTCGGCTGCGGCCGCCAATTCTAGCAGGCGTGTCAGCGCTCAGCGCAGGGCGAGCTTCTTGATCTCGGATTTGGGAAGCTGGCGCTTATCACGCGCGTAGACGCCGTCGCGTGCGTACAACACCGAGAGCGCCATGCTGGATAGTTTCGCGCGGCGTACGACATCTTCGTACGGCGTAAGCGGCGGGCCCATCTTGGCCAGCTTCACTTCCCACCAGCCGCCATCGTCCAGCAGATGCAGCTGCGTCTTGGCGTCGATCACGCGCATGCGCTTGTGACGCTCGGCGTCCGCCGCGGCCTTCGCCTCCCGCTGACGCGCGCTCCAGGTCTTCCATTTTTCGTTTTTGCGCAGCAGGCCAGTGCGTGGGTGGACATAATAGAGGCGCCAGTCCTCACTGAGCGGGCGCTCGCCGCCGAAGCGCGGCGTCACCATCACGACGCCGGCCTTCATCTGCGTTTTGATTGCGACGAAGTCTTCCAAGTGATCGCGCACACGTGCTGCTGTACGGTGGAGCTCGGCTTCAGGTGCGCGCTGATCTCGGAATAGACCTTGTCCCACGGGCGGCCGACATTGGACGCCAGATAGCGCTTCAGCGGATTGAGCGTTTCGTTGAGCCGCTTGGTTTTCGGCTCGGGTTGCTTCGGCTTGCGCGCCGCTTTGACCGCGCGGATCGGCTCGCCGTCATCATCGACAAGCGCCTCCGTGCGTCCAGGCCGCAAGCCCGCCGCGCCCCGTCCGCTCCGCGGCCGCTCCACGATGACCTTGGCCATGTCCTTGCGCATTTCGCCGATGGTGGCGAACCGGGCGCGACGGCGCAAGCAAAAGCCCCTCCCCTTACGGGGAGGGGCAGGCGCTTAGACGTTCGTCGGCTTGCGCTGTTGTTTGCGATATTTCGGCGGGGCGCTGTTGGACCAAACCGAATTGCCCTTGCGGTCACGACGATCGCCGCGGTCGCGTGAAGGCTCTTCGCGGCCGCGCGCCGGCGCGTGACCTTGCTTGGCGTGCGCTTGGCCATGCGCTTCCGAGGCGTGATGCTTCTTCGGCGTATGCTTGCGGGCCGGATGCACCGAAGCAGATCGGCCGGCCGGCCCCTTCGGGCGCACCGGGCGCTCATCGGCGCGCGGCGCACGGAGCGAATAATCGCTCTCCATCACCGGCACCGCTTGCTTGGTCAGCCGCTCGATGTCCTTCAGATACGCGCGTTCGTCCGGCGCACAGAAAGAGATGGCGATGCCCGTGCGCGAGGCGCGCGCAGTGCGGCCGATGCGGTGGACGTATTGCTCGGGTACGTTCGGCAGGTCGTAATTGATCACGTGCGTGACGTCATCGACGTCGATGCCGCGCGCGGCGACTTCGGTGGCGACGAGGATGCGCGTCTGGCCCTTCTTGAAGCCTTCCAGCGCGCGCGTGCGCTGGCCCTGGCTCTTGTTGCCGTGGATCGCATCCGCTTCGAAGCCGGCGCTTTCAAGCTTCTTGGCAACGCGGTCCGCGCCGTGCTTGGTTCGTGCGAACACAAGCGCGCGTTTGATCGACTTATCGGCCAAGAGCGCGTGCAGCAGATCCTGCTTCTTGGCTTGATCGACGTGGATCACCGCCTGCTCGACCCGCTCTGCGGTCGAGCTGACTGCCGCCACGGCGATTTTCTCGGGGTTGTCGAGGAACTGCGCCGCGAGTTCTTCGATGGCCTTCGGCATCGTGGCCGAGAAGAACAAGGTCTGACGCGCGCGCGGGAGGATGGTCGCGATTTTGCGCAGATCGTGGATGAAGCCCATGTCGAGCATGTGGTCGGCTTCGTCGAGGACGAGGATTTCCACCTTGTCGAGACGGATCGAACGCTGGCTCACATGGTCCAGCAGACGGCCCGGCGTGGCGACGAGAACATCGACGCCACGGAACATGGCTTGCTTTTGCTTGTGCATCGAGGCGCCGCCGAACACAACGGCGGTCGAGAGGCCCAGAAACTTGCCATAGGCGCGAAAGCTGTCGCCGATTTGCGCGGCGAGTTCGCGCGTCGGCGCGAGCACCAAAGTACGGCACGATTTCTCGCCCGCGTGCTTCCGGTCTTTATGCAGGCGATCGAGGATCGGCAGCGCGAACGCCGCCGTCTTGCCGGTGCCCGTTTGGGCGAGCCCGATCAGATCCTTGCCCTTCTGCACGATCGGCAGCGCCTGGATCTGGATCGGAGTTGGCTTGGTGTAGCCCTCGGCTTCAAGCGCCTTCAGGATCGGCGCGGAAACGCCGAGGTCTTGGAATGTGGTCACTATGATACTTTCAGCCGCCCGCGATCCGCGCTGCGGCTCATCAATCAGGAACGATGCGACGGCGAAGAAAGGCGGCGAGCTGCTTAAAGTGCGCTCAAAGCCGAACGTCGATGGTGGCGTTCCGGGGGACCGCGTTCGCATGGCGTCTAGGCCAGGAACGGTCGCTGACGCCCGATATCAGGGTTCCGGGTTACGAAGTCAATAACGCCAACGGCATAGCTGCCCGTCAGGACGCGTTAAGCGCCCGGATTCAAGCCGCTTCGGCGACGAAACCCTTCCAGGTCCGCATATAGTTCACGAATGCCGGCCCCAGCCCCTCCTCGCGCAAATACGCCGCGCTGACCGGCGTGGCGATCGCGGCGAAATTGGCGTCGGCGGCGACGCGCTTCGGAAAATCGTGATGGAGGATCGCGGCGCGCCCGAGCACCGGGAAATCGTAGCCCGCCGCCAACACGTCGCGGCAATCCTGGGCGCTCATGATCTTACCCGCGGCGCCAAGCTTCACCGGCCCGCGATCGAGGTCGGCAAAGTACGACGCCAAGGTGCGGCCTTTGAACCTCTCGTCGTTCGGCTCTTTCCTCACGTCCCAAAGCGACATGTCGAGGAAATCGATTCTGCCCTCGCGCATCAGCCGCTGGGCCACCTCGCGGATGTCCGCAAGATCGATGCCCCAGCGTTCGGGCGAAAGCCGCACGCCGAGCGCAAAGCCCGGCTTCGTCACCGCGCGCACGCCATCGACCAGCTCGAACAAAAACCGCGCCCGGTTTTCCGGCGAGCCGCCGTACGCATCCTCGCGTCGGTTCAGCTCCTGCGAGAGGAACGAGCAGATCAAATAGCCGTGCGCGCCGTGTAGCTCGACGCCGCCGAAGCCGGCGCGCTCGGCCCGCACCGCCGCCGCGATGAAACAATCGCGCGAGGCGCGCACCTCATCGAGCGTCATCGCTTGCGCGCCGAGTTTTTCATCCGCGGACGGCGCCTTCGGGTTCTTCAGCGCACGCAGGCCGCCATGATGCAGCTGCGCCACCGAGAGCGAGCCGTGTTCGTTGATCGCCGCCGCGAGGCGCGTCAGCCCCGGCACATGCTTCTCATCATGGAAGCCGAGTTGGCCGGGAAAGCCGACCCCACTTTCCTGCACCGACGCCGCGCACGTCATCGTCAGCGCGAAACCGCCCTCGGCGCGCATAGCGAGCCATTTAAACTCATCGTCGCTCAGCACGCCGTCCGGATGCGATTGCAGGTTCGTCAGCGGCGCAAGGGCGAAGCGATTCTTGAGAACCGCGCCGGAGCGGAGGGGAAGCGGGTCGTTCAAATTGGGCAAGCGGACACTCCAATATTCTGCTCCCCGTTGGCGGGGGAGCAGTCAGCGCGCAAGAGCGCGACGACTGAGGGGGCAGTGCGCGCCGCCCCCTACGTCTCGCGGCTGCGCCGCGATCCACTTCCCCCGCACGCGGGGGAAGGAACTATGCCGCTGCCTTTTGCTTCGCGCCAAACCGCTCGTAAAACGTCTCGCCCTTCGCCGCCATGTCGCGCAGCAATTTGTTCGGGCGGAAGCGTTCGCCGTACGTGTCCGCGAGACGGTCGGCTTCTTCGACGAACTTCTTCGTGCCCCAGAAAAGATCGATGTAGCTGATGCAGCCGCCGCTATAGGGCGCAAAGCCCCAGGCCAGAATCGAGCCGACGTCCGCATCGCGGGGATCGGTGATAACGCCCTCTTCGAAGCAGCGCGCGACCTCGATGCATTGGCGGAAGAGATAGCGCTTGGTGAGTTCGGTCTTCAGCTCCGGCGGGCACTCCTTCACCTTGACTTCGACGCGCTCGGAAAGGCCCGGCCAGATGCGCGTCGGCTTGCCGTCCTCGCCGTACTCATAATATCCCTTGCCGCCCTTGCGGCCGACTCGGCCTTTGTCTTCGACGATCCACGACAGCAAATTCGCGCGCGGGTCCTTCTTATAATCTTGCTGCGTCAGCTCGGCGTTGGTCTTACCGATCTTCAGCGCCGTATCGAGGCCGACAGAGTCGGAGACTTCGAGCGGGCCCATTGGCATGCCGCATTGACGGCCGACGTTTTCGATAATGGCCGGCGCAATGCCTTCCATCAGCATCTCGACGCCTTCGGCCGGATAGGTGCCGAAGCAGCGCGAAGTGTAGAAGCCGCGGAAGTCGTTCACGGTGATCGGCGTCTTGCGGATCTTGATGACGTAGTCGATCGCCTTGGCCTGGGTTTCGGCGGTGGTTTCCTTGCCCATGATCAGTTCGACGAGCCCCATGCGCTCGACCGGCGAGAAGAAGTGAATGCCGATGAAGTTCTTCGGCCGTACCGAAGCTTCGGCGAGGCCAGTGATCGGCAGCGTCGACGTGTTGGTGCCAAACACGGCGGTGTCACCGAGGAAAGCCTCAGCCTTTTTCGTCACTTCGGCCTTCAGCGCCGGGCTCTCGAACACGGCTTCAACGACGAGATCGCTACCCTTGATCAGCGAATAATCGGTCGAAGGCGTGATGCGGGCGAGAATTTCCTCGCCCTTCTCTTTGGTGATCTTGCCGCGCGAAACGTCCTTATCGACGATGCGCTGCGAATAGGCCTTGCCCTTGTCGGCGCTCTCCTGGCTGACATCGAGCAGCACCGTTTCGATGCCAGCTTTCGCTTGCACATAGGCGATGCCAGCGCCCATCAGGCCGGCGCCGAGCACGGCGACCTTCTTGATCTCGTAAGTCGGGAAACCTTCGGGGCGATTGGCGCCTTTGCCGAGCGCCTGCATGTTCACGAACAATGTCCGGATCATGCCCTTCGCTTGCGGCGTGTTGGCCGTCTTGATGAAGTAGCGGCTCTCGATCCGCAGCGCGGCGTCGAACGGCACCTGCATGCCTTCGTAAATGCACGAGAGAATGTTGCGCTGGGCGGGATAGTTGAGATTGGTCTGCTTCGAGACCATGGCGTTGCCGCCGACAGCCGCCATCGCGCCGGCCGGTGTAAACGGACCGTCCTTCACCTTGTAGCCCTTCACATCCCACGGCGGGATCGATTTCGGGTTCGGGCCTTTGGCGTAATCCCAATCGGCGCCCGTCTTCACCCACGCTTTCGCGGCTTCGACGGTTTGACCGGCGGGCACGACTTCATTGATGAAGCCCAAACCCTTGGCTTCTTGCGGCGACTTATCGGCGCCTTGCAGGATCATCATCGCGGCGTTCTGCACGCCAATGAGGCGCGGCAGACGCTGCGTGCCGCCGGCGCCCGGCAGCAGGCCGACTTTCGATTCCGGCAGGCCAAACTTGATCTTCGGGTTATCGGCGGCGACGCGATAGTGACACGCCAGCGCGATCTCGAGGCCGCCGCCGAGCGCGAGACCTTCGAGCGCCACAGCGACCGGCTTGCCGCATTGCTCCAAGGCGCGCAGCGAGCGGTTCAACGTGAAGCTCTGGTCGAATTGCTTCTTCAGCCGCTCGTCTTCGCTCTTCGGCGCTTCTTCTTTCGCGGCGCCGCGCTGGTTGAGTTCGCCCAGGTCGGCGCCGGCGCAGAAGCCGGTCGCCTTGCCGGAGGTGATCACCGCGCCCTTGATCTTGGCGTCGGACTTGATCGTCTCCACGAGCGTGATCAGGTCGCGCATCACCGAACCGGTGATCGTGTTCATCGAGCGGCCCGGCACGTCGAACGTGATGAGCGCGATGCCGTCGCCGTCGACGTCGATCTTGAAGTTTTCCATCGGACCTACCCTCACTCGCGTATCTTACTATCGTCTTTTGATCGGCGCGCGCTGTCGCTTTCGATAGGTGACGCTCCGGCCGCGCGCGCGAGCCGGAGCGCCCCTGACATCAGTTCACCCGTTCGATCACGGTTGCGGTGCCCATGCCGGCTCCGATGCAGAGCGTGATCAACGCGCGTTCCTTGCCCGCACGTTCGAGTTCATCGACCATGGTGCCGAGGATCATGGCGCCCGTGGCGCCGATCGGATGGCCCATGGCGATGGCGCCGCCATTGACGTTGACCTTCTCCATGTCGAGATCGAGAGCTTGCACCCAGCGCAGCACGACCGAAGCGAACGCTTCATTGAGCTCCCAGAGGTCGATGTCCTGCTTACTGAGGCCGAGCCGCTTCATCAGCTTTTGCGTGACGTGTTCGGGGCCGGTCAGCATGATCGACGGCTCCGAACCGATCGAAGCGCCGCCGAGAATGCGCGCGCGGGCTTTGAGACCCAGCGCTTCACCCATTTCCTTGGTGCCGATCAGCACGCCCGCCGCGCCATCGACGATGCCGGACGAATTGCCGGCATGGTGGACGTGCTCGATCTTCTCGATCTCCGGATAACGCTGCTTAATCACGTCATCGAAGCCGGGCATCACTTCGCCCTGCATCTTGAAGCTGGGCTCAAGCGCGCCGAGCGATTGCAGCGTAGTCTCCGGACGCATCAGTTCGTCGTGATCGAGTAGAGTAGCGCCGAGCTGGTCCTTTACCGGGATGATCGACTTCTTGAAGCGGCCTTCCTTCCAGGCTTTCGCCGCGCGCTGCTGCGACTGCACCGCGAAGCCATCAAGATCGGCGCGCGAGAAGCCGTACTT
>Ga0196971_1000736_pt1 | contig 20024 bp, 18 predicted proteins | sample S1v_1013CmetaG_FD_148660 | JGI IMG/M metagenome (GOLD analysis project Ga0196971, IMG submission 148660) | Soil microbial communities from Anza Borrego desert, Southern California, United States - S1+v_10-13C | ecosystem: Environmental > Terrestrial > Soil > Desert | place: USA: California... | reverse complement strand
CTCTGCCAGTGACTCCAACGTGGTGTACTACTACTACGCAGTGAACAGACTTGATGGGGATGATGTGGCCTCGCGCTTCTGGCTGGGCGACCCCGGGGGGGAAGCTAATTGCAGCAGCAAGGGCACACGTTCTCCCAGGTGTGGTAACGATCCGAACAAGGATGCCCACTGGGTGACGGAGACAGAACAACTGCCTGCCGGCCTGGAGTTTGTGCGGGTCGGTGGCGTCAAAAAGGCGGCCTCTTAAGCCGTTCTTTTCGCTGGGAGCCCAAAGGTTGAGGAGCGCGCGATGGCATATTGTCTGATGGATGGTCCAAGCATGAGGAGGGAAGCTGACCCGTGTCATTGGTCAGGCGGATCCAAAAGCAGGACGGGTTGACGCTCGTCGAGGTGCTTATCGCGGTGGCCATCATTTCGTTGCTGGCCGTGCTCGCCGTTTCGAAAGCCCAAGCCGCCCTGGATACGGCACGGCAGGCACGCCTCAAGAAGGATATGCAGACCGTTCAGGCCGCGCTAGAGCGGCACTACCTCGAACATGACTTTTACCCACAGAGACTCAAGTACCTCATCGACCGGGGTTATCTCCGGACGGGTTTCGATTTTCGCTCGGCAGTAAGCCGCAGTGTGCTGTTCTACGCGGTTGATAACAACCTGGCAGATGGGCTGGCCAAACACTTTGCCCTCGGAGATCCGGGCAAGAAACCAAATCACGTGGACTACGCCCTCTTCCGCTCCAAACCGCTCCCGAACGGTAGGAATCCCGCGAGCGTAGCATACGCGTGGGTTGAGTACGACGACTACGGCCTCGCGCTGCAAAAACCCGGGGACGCAGGCGGACTGCCCGAGCATCTTTACCCGGATTCGCTTGAGGGCTACCGCACTTCCTGCCAGCCCGGAGCCACAGGACCTTGCGATCTCATATCCAACTGAACACTCTGGCCGGCCCTTCTGCGCTCAGAGGGCCGGCCTTCGCTCATACCGTTCTCTTCTGCGAAGCCATCTCGACGAACATCCGGTGAATCCGCCGGTCTTCCGTGAGTTCGGGGTGGAACGCCGTCGCCAGATGCCTGCCGTAGCGAACGGCGACAATCTTTCCCTGGTGCTCTGCAAGTATCTCCACGCCCGGCTGAACCGATGCGATGTAGGGCGCTCGAATGAAGACCGTATGCACCGGCTCTGCTCCCAAAGCGGGTACGGAGAGCGGTACCTCGCAGGAGTCGACCTGACGGCCGAACCCGTTCCGCTGTACCGTCATAGGAATCACCCCGAGTATGGGCTGCCCAGGCTTTCCGCCCAGGACTTCTGTCGCCAACAGAATGGTGCCGGCGCAGGTGCCATAGCAAGCGCCACCGTTGCGCACAAAGTCCTGAATGGCCGGGGCAAAACCGTAGTAATTCATGAGGTCACCGATGGTGGTGCTCTCTCCGCCGGGCAGAATCAGCCCCGTGAGCCCTGCCAGATCCGACGGCCATTTGACCGGTACAGCCTCAGCGCCAACGGCCTCCAATGCCCGCAAGTGCTCTGGAACGGCGCCCTGCAGAGCCAGTACGCCAAAGCGAGGCCCGGACATGCTACCACCCCCGCGGTGCCATCTTCTCCTCTTCCTTGAGCGTGTCCAGGTTAATACCTACCATAGGCTCGCCCAGGTCCTCGGAGACCTCCGCCAGAAGCTTGGCTTCGGTGTAGTGAGCCGCAGCCAGCACAATGGCCCGCGCCCGCTTCTCCGGATCCCCCGACTTGAAGATGCCGGACCCCACAAAAATCGCCTCGGCACCCAGCTGCATCATGAGGGCTGCATCGGCGGGGGTGGCAATACCACCGGCGCTGAAGTTGACCACGGGCAGCCGCCCGAGGCGCTTCACTTCCTTGACCAGCTCAAAAGGAGCGCCATACTCCTTGGCCAGGGTCATCAGTTCGTCCTCGGGGGCAGCCACAACCCGTCGAATGTCGGCGTTGATCTGCCTCATGTGCCGGACTGCTTCCACGACGTTCCCTGTCCCGGGTTCCCCCTTGGTGCGAATCATAGCCGCACCCTCGCCAATGCGCCTCAGCGCCTCACCCAGGTTGCGAGCACCGCACACGAAAGGGACCCGGAACATGTGCTTGTTCACGTGGAACTGGTCATCGGCGGGCGTGAGTACCTCCGATTCGTCGATGTAATCAACACCGAGGGACTCGAGGATCTGCGCCTCAACAAAGTGGCCAATCCGGCATTTGGCCATAACCGGTATTGTGACCGCTTCCATGATTCCCTTGACCAGCTTCGGATCGCTCATACGGGCGACGCCGCCCGTGGCGCGGATGTCGGCGGGCACCCGCTCCAGAGCCATTACGGCGACAGCGCCGGCCTTTTCGGCAACGACTGCTTGCTCTGGCGTAACGACGTCCATAATGACGCCGCCCTTCAGCATCTCTGCGAGCCCAGCCTTGACCTTCCAGGTTCCCTGTTCAGACATCGTTCACGTACCCCCTGTACTGCTAGTGTGCCGCAATGGACCGACACGCTTCCTCTCTATCCTAAAAACACGGCGGTTGGTTGTAAACAGCCAGAGCCAGACCCGAATTGGCCCAATCCAATGTTGCTCAGGGGTGACCATCCAAAGCCCTGAAAATGGGCAACAGAATGCCCCCGGAGGGTTTGTTCCCCCGGGGGCGAGTCGCTACTCGTCTTCGTCGTCCTTGGCGACCACCTGTGCAACAGCCGAAACCTTATCATTCGGGTCCAGGTTCATCAGCTGCACCCCTTGGGTGCTCCGCTGATAACGCCTGATCTCCGAGACGGGAATCCGGATCAGCACTCCCTGTTCGCTCACCAGGATCAGGTCGTTGCCCTCGCGGACGGTCTTGATGGCGGTCAGGTTGCCGTGCTTCTCGGCCACCAATTTGATTGTGCTCACGCCACGGGCGCCACGACCGTAAGTCGGGTACTCACCAAGCGGCGTGCGCTTGCCGACACCCTTCGAGGTCACCACCAGCAGGTCAGCGTCGGGATCGACCACATCCATGCCAATGACCACGTCATCACCGCCGTTCAGGCTAATGCCCTTCACGCCGCGGGTATCGCGACCCATGGACCTGGTGTCTTCTTCGTGGAACCTGATGGCATGGCCGGAGCTGGAGACCAGGATTATCTCGGCGTTTCCGTTGGTTAGTTTCACGCCCACAAGCGCATCATCGTCGTCCAGCTTGATGGCGATTATGCCGGTTGCCCGGACATTTTCGTAATCAGCCAGGGCCGTCTTCTTGACAATGCCGTTCTTGGTGGCAAAGAACAGGTAGGTCTCCTGGCCCATCGCTTCCTTGACAGGAATGATGGTGTTGACCTTCTCCCCGGGCAGCAGCTGCAGCAAGTTGACGATGGCCGTGCCACGGGCCTGGCGAGACGCCTCGGGCACCTCATGGCACTTGAGGCGGAAGACGCGGCCTCTGTCTGTGAAGAACATGACGTAGTGGTGCGTGGTGGTGATGAAGAGGTTCTCAATGAAATCCTCTTCCTTTGTCCCTGCGCCCTGCACGCCCCGTCCGCCGCGCCGCTGGGACCGGTAGGTGCTCACCGGCACCCGCTTGATGTAGCCGGTGTGGGAGATGGTGATGACCACATCTTCTTCGGCGATGAGGTCCTCAATGTCGATTTCGCCTTCCTCGGCCATGATCTTAGAACGTCGGGGATCAGCGAACCGTTTCCTGATTTCGGTCAGTTCCTGCTTCACAATGTCGTACTGCATTTTTTGCGAATCAAGCACGGCACGGAAATACGCAATGCGGTCCATCAGTTCGTTGTACTCTTCCTGCAGCTTCTCCCGCTCCAGAGCGGTCAGGCGACGCAGCTGCATGTCGAGAATGTGCTGCGCCTGAACCTCGCTGAAGCCGAAGTTGGCCATCAACCGGACCCGCGCTTCGTCTGTCGTGGGCGACGAGCGGATTGTGCTGATGACTTCGTCGATGATGTCGAGGGCCTTCAGCAGACCTTCGACAATGTGGGCCCGTGCTTCGGCCTTTGCGAGGTCGAACTTGGTCCGGCGGACGATGACCTCCAACTGATGCTGGAGATAGTAGTGGAGCATCTGCTTGAGGTTGAGGACCAGTGGCCGGCCGTCCACAAGCGCCAGCATATTGATGCTAAAGTTTTGCTGCAGGGCCGTATACTTGTACAGCTGGTTGAGTACAACGTTCGCGTTGGCGTCACGGCGAAGCTCAACCACCATCCGCATGCCCGTGCGGTCCGACTCATCGCGCAGGTCAGTGATGCCGTCGACCTTCTTGTCACGGTGCAGTTCGGCGATGCGCTCAATGAGGCGCGCCTTGTTTACGTTGTACGGCAGTTCGGTAACCACAATGCGATTCTTGCCGTTTGCCATGGTCTCGATCTGGGCCTTCGCCCGCATGGTAACGGACCCCTTGCCAGTGTTGAATGCCTTGCGAATGCCCTCGCGCCCAAGAATGAGCGCACCGGTGGGGAAATCCGGACCCTTGATGATCGCGCTTAGCTCGTCGATAGTCACTTCCTGGGGCACGGGTGCGACGGCCCGGTCGATCATCAACGTAATGCCGTCAATGATTTCACCCAGGTTGTGCGGCGGGATATTGGTGGCCATCCCGACGGCGATGCCGGTGGAGCCGTTCACCAGAAGGTTGGGGAACCGTGCTGGCAGAACGGTGGGCTCACGCTCGCTGTTGTCAAAGTTGTCTTCGAAGTCGACTGTGTCCTTTTCGATGTCGGTGAGCATTTCGCCCGCCAGTTTCGACAGCCGTGCTTCGGTGTAACGCATGGCAGCTGCCGGATCGCCGTCGACAGAGCCGAAGTTGCCTTGCCCGTCGATCAAGGGGTAGCGCATGACGAAGTCTTGTGCCAGGCGGACCATGGTGTCATAAACGGCGCTGTCGCCGTGCGGATGGTAGCGACCGAGAACGTCACCGACTGTCTTGGCCGACTTGCGGTACGGCTTATCTGATGTGTTGCCGGCCTCGTACATACCGTACAGAATGCGGCGCTGAACCGGCTTCATTCCGTCGCGCACGTCGGGCAGAGCCCGGCCCACAATCACAGACATGGAATACGTCAGGTATGACGTTTCCATCTCATGTTTAAGGTCTTTTGGTAGGGTCTTCTGGGCGTAGTCTCCTGCCACAGGATTGTCCTCCTAAGTCATGGTGGACAAGATGTTCACCATGCGACACTAGCCGATGGTGTCGAGGTTCTGAACCAGGTGGGCGTTCTTCAGAATGAAGTCCCGCCGCGGTTCGACCTTGTCGCCCATGAGAATCTCGAAGACCTGGTCGGCTTCCATGGCATCCTCAAGCTCCACGCGGTAGAGCGTCCGCTTGGTGGGATCCATGGTCGTCTCCCAGAGTTGTTCGGGGTTCATTTCGCCGAGGCCTTTATAGCGCTGTGGCTTATCGGACACACCACCGATGCGCTGGATGATGGCCTCCTTCTCCTCGTCGGAGTATGCGTAGTACAGCTGCTTACCCTTCTTGACCATATACAGCGGCGGCCGGGCGATGTAGACGTAACCGATATCAATCAACGGACGCATATACCGGTAGAAAAACGTGAGAAGCAGCGTGCGAATGTGGCTGCCGTCTACGTCGGCGTCGGTCATGATGACGACCTTGTGGTACTTGCATTTTGCCACGTCAAAGTCATCGCCCACGCCGGTGCCAAGCGCCGTGATAATGGTGCGGACTTCTTCGTGGCCAAGGATCTTGTCAAGTCGGGCCTTCTCGACGTTGATAATCTTGCCTTTCAACGGCAGGATGGCCTGGGTGCGCCGATCGCGGCCCTGTTTGGCAGAACCGCCGGCTGAGTCACCCTCAACCAGGAACAGTTCGCTCTCAGCCGGGTCGCGGCTGGAGCAGTCCGTGAGCTTGCCCGGCAAAGCTGAAATCTCGAGAGCGTTCTTGCGCCGCACCAGTTCGCGGGCCTTTCGCGCTGCTTCACGGGCCCGGGCTGCGCTGACGCTTTTCTCGATGATACGCTTGCCCATGGACGGGTTCTCCTCGAGGAACTCCGAGAGCTTTTCGGAGACCACACTGGCGACCAGCGTTTCCATCTCCGAGTTGCCCAACTTGCTCTTGGTCTGCCCCTCAAACTGAGGGTTCTGCAGTTTGACGGAGATGATGGCGGTCATGCCTTCGCGGATGTCCTCGCCCGAAAGATTGTCTTCGCCATCTTTCAAGAGCTTGTTCTTGCGGGCATAGTTATTGATCACCCGCGTCAGCGACGTCTTCAAGCCCGTCTCGTGGGTGCCGCCTTCAGCCGTCCGAATGTTGTTTGCAAAGCTGTAGATGCTTTCGCTATAGCCGTCGTTGTACTGAATAGACAGTTCAACTTCGGAGGTCTCCGTGGCCTGGGAAATGTAGATCGGCTTTGGGTGGAGCACCTCACGGGTCCGGTTCAAATACTGAACGAAGGACTGGAGACCTTCGTTGTACTGGAACCAGTACTCCCGGCCCGAGCGCTCGTCGACGAAATGGAGGAACAGCCCCTGGTTCAGGAAGGCATAGTCGCGAAGCCGCGTGATGACCACGTCGGACTCGAAGTTGGTGGTCTCAAAAATGGTAGGGTCGGGCCAGAAGCGTACGTACGTGCCGTGCTCAGTTGTGTCGCCAATTCGCCGAAGGTCGTATTCCGGTCTTCCGCCATTCTTGAAGTCAATCTCGTAAACGCCGCCGTTCTGTTTGACGCGGACATACATGCCCGTCGAAAGCGCGTTTACGACCGAGGCGCCTACACCATGAAGGCCGCCCGATACTTTGTAAGCCCCACCGCCGAACTTACCGCCGGCGTGGAGCACCGTATAGACCGTTTCGACCGTAGACTTGCCGGTCTTCGTGTGAATGTCAACCGGAACACCGCGCCCGTTGTCCTCTACGCTGCAGGAGCCGTCCTTGTGGAGCGTAATGACAACCTTGTCGCAGACGCCGGCCAGACGCTCGTCGACGGCGTTGTCGACGATCTCCCAGATCAGGTGGTGAAGGCCGCGGGCAGAGGTGCCGCCAATGTACATACCCGGGCGCTTCCGAACGGCCTCAAGCCCTTCGAGTACCTGAATCTGAGCCCCGGTGTATTCTCCGGATGATGTAGTAGCGAGATGCTCCCCCTCGGCCAGGGGCGAACCCTTCTCCTGTGACACCGAGGTTCCTCCTCACAGATAACGCTGGTGTAACAGACCAATGTTAGCACATTGGCCGGGGGACCACAAGCAAGATGGGTCAGGCCCCCAGATCCAGGATGACATTGCTGCTAAGGAAGTTCGCCCTCTTCATGAGGGTCAGCGAGGAAATGGGGGAGAGGAACACCTCGTCATCGGTAAGGACAATGCTCTTGGCGTCGCCCTCTGCAATGTCGCGGATGCGCTTCTCGCTGTGAGCGAGGGCCAGGAAATCGCGAGTCGCCTCCGCAGTGGTCCCACTGCGAAGATCAATTATCGCGACGACGCGCTTGAGGCTGACTACTACGTCTGCGCCCACATGAAGAAACACTAGATCAGCCCCTTTTCGTCGGTGTCGACTGTTCCTAGCTGCACACGGTACAAGCGATGCCCCGGAGGCCAAGACCTGGCCATGAGATCCTCTAAGTCAGTACAGCTGACAAACGTCTGGACGCCGTCTTCCACGGCATTGAGCAGGTAATTACGGCGATGGGGGTCCAGTTCGGAGGCCACATCATCCAGGAGAAGAATAGGGTACTCCCCAATTTCCTCCCGCATGAACTCCAGTTCCGCCAATTTCAGCGAGAGAACAGCCGTCCGCTGCTGTCCCTGGGATCCAAATGACCGGGCGTCTCGGTCATCAATCCAGAAAGCGAGATCGTCGCGGTGTGGCCCAACGAGGGTAACCTGCCGGCGGATTTCCTCGCGCCGGCGCTGCTGCAAGAGCGAATGCAGACGCTCATAGACCTCGGCAGCTCCGGGCGTCTGGCATGGTTCAGCCCCCTGGCTCTGATACTCCAAACGCAGCACCTCCTTGCCTTCCGAAAGAAGGCGGTGGAAGCGCTGAGCAATGGCAGCAAGCTGGAGCACGGCCTGAGCCCGCCTTGCGATCAGTTGGGCGCCGGCCGAAAGGAGCTGCTCGTCATACACCGATAAGAGCCCGGTGTCGACAGGCTCCTGCTTTAGCAATGAGTTCCTCTGGGCCAGAGCGCGATTGTAGCTAATCAGGTGATAGAGATAGGTCTGAGAGATCTGAGAGAGCTCAATGTCAAGGAACCTCCGCCGACCGGCCGGTGGGCCCTTCAGAAGCTGCAGATCATCCGGCGCGAAGAAAACGGCCGCCAGGTTGCCAACGAGCCGCGCAATCTTCTTTTCAGCGATGCCGTTGATTTTCAGCTGTTTGCGTGAATCATGCCCAAGAGCCAGTTCCAGCGACAAATCTCCTGTTTTCCGAACCACTGTGGCCTTTGCGGAAAGCCCGTCGGCCCCCTGTTGGATGAGCTCCTGGTCATGGGTGCTGCGGTGGCTTTTCCCTGTGGCCAGGAAGTAGATGGCCTCCAGCAGGTTGGTCTTCCCCTGAGCATTGTCACCGTGAATGACGTTCAGACCGGGCGAAAACTGAACCGCCAGGGCCTCGTAATTCCGGAAATGGTGGAGCTGAAGGGAGGCCAGGTACACAGGGTTACTCCCCTTCCCGGGTGACCAGGCAGGAGCCTGCGCCGGCAACAGTGACCCGGTCCCCGGCGCGCAGCTTGCGGCCGCGGCGGGTTTCGGTTTCTCCGTTGACGGTCACTTGTCCGGATAGAACGACAGTCTTGGCCTGACCACCAGTATCGACCACGCCTGCCCACTTGAGGAATGCATCGAGGGTGATGTAGTCGGATGAGATCGCTATTTTCTGTTCTGCCATCAGAGTCTCCTAGTAGGTAATGAGCGGCAGCACCACATAGATAAAGTGGCTGTTGCTGACCGGTTGGAGGCGTGCCGGGTTCCTACTGCCAGAACACTGGAAGCGGAATTCTGGCTCCTCAAGGACTTTCAGAAAGTCAATGAGGAACTTGGAATTGAAGCCGATATCCAGAGAGTCTCCAAGTAGGCTGCCGGCCGGGACTTCTTCGTAAACCTGGCCGACTTCCGGAGTGTTGGATGTGATGGTCATGCGTGTATCGCCCAGCCCTACCTTCACGGTGCCATCTTTTGCGATGAGGGTGGCACGCTCAAGCGCCTCGAGGAACTCGGCACGAGAGACGGTGATCTCCGTGGGGTAGGTCTGAGGAATAAGGCGAAGAACGTCGGGGTACTGCCCCTCGAGCAGCCGTGAGATCACGCGCACCTTTCCAAGGTCGAAGAAAACCTGGTTGGCAGTGACGGCGAGTTGCGCATTGTCACTGGCTTCACTGGAGAGGAGGCGCGTCAATTCGTTGAGGGAACGGCTGGGGATGATGATGGAGAAGCTGTGTCCCGCGGGGTTTTGGGCATCTGCTTCGGCGTATGCAATGCGGACGCCGTCTGTAGCAGTACCGGTGATGCGGTTCTCGCGAAGCTTAAAGAGCACACCGGTTAGCCATGGCTTGCTTTCATCGTGACCGGCCGAGAAGGTCGTCTGGCGCAGGAGGTCCTTGAGCAGCACCTGGCTGGCGACAAATGTAGATGCGCCATCTGTATCGGGGACACTGGGGAACTGATCCGCGGAGAAACCATGAATGACATACTGCGATTTGCCCCAGCGAACGGTGGCAGTGAAGTTGCGGAGATCAACGGAGAGCTCAATGTCGCCGAAAGGAATGCGGCGGACAAGATCCGTGAGGTACCGGGAGGGCAGGACGATCTCACCCTCTGCCTGCACGCTGCACGGCACGGAAGATTCGATCGCCAGTTCCATGTCAGTGGCACGAAGTGTCAGGACGTTGTTGCGGGCAGACAAATAGACGCCAGACAGGACGGGGATCGTGTTCTTGGTGGACACGGCCTTCGCAACAGTGCTGAGGGTGCTGTTCAACGCTTCCTGACTGATCGTGATCTTCACTGGGAGCCCTCCTTTGGGGACGCGGTGCTGGTTTCAGTTGGCTTCACCGCGGTTGTGTGCAATGGAGCATTGATCGCAATGATCATTGTAGGGGCTGTGGATTTGTGGAGAAGTCGGTGGATATCTAGCAAGCCTTGCTTCGCGTGACACAATAACTTGTTGGCAAGGTCGCGCGCTTCATCCACAGAATCCGACGGGGTGGGGAGAATCTCCGCGGTGGTGAGTCATGCACAGGGTAATCCACAGAGGTTATCAACAGTTGGTGGATAAACAAGGGCTATTCGGCCCGGATTCGCCCGATCAGCTGCTCGATGGTGGAAGCGAACGCCGGATCCCGCTTCATGTCTTCGCCGATCTTGTCACATGCGTGGATCACCGTCGTGTGGTCGCGGCCGCCAAACTCCTCTCCGATTTTCGGCAGAGAGGAATCAGTCAGCTCACGGGAGAGATACATGGCGATCTGCCGCGGGAATGCCACCGTGCGCGTGCGGTTGCGAACCTCGAAGTCTTGCAGGCGAATGTTGAAGTGCTCGGCCACCACCTGCTTGATGGTGTCGATTGTCACTTGCTTGGGCCGGTTTGGCGGCAGAATGTCTTTGAGAGCATAGAGTGCCAGGTCATATGTGACAGGACTGCGCATCATGCCGGAGTATGCAACAACCCGGGTCAGGGCGCCTTCCAGTTCGCGAATGTTGGTCTCAATGTTGGAGGCAATGTAGCCCATGACTTCATCGGGGACGTCCAGTGACTCGATGCGGGCCTTCTTGCGGAGAATGGCAATGCGCGTCTCCAGGTCCGGGGCTTGAATGTCGCAGATCAGTCCCCATTCGAACCGAGACCGCAGGCGATCCTCCAGGGTGGGGATCTCCTTGGGCGGGCGGTCCGACGAGATTACAATCTGCTTGTTGGCTTCGTGAATGGCGTTGAATGTATGGTAGAACTCTTCCTGAGTCCGTTCTTTTCCGGCCAGGAACTGAATATCGTCGATCAGGAGAACGTCTACGTGACGATAGCGATTCTGGAAATCCAACGTGGAGTTGTCCCGGAGCGCATTAATGAACTCATTCGTAAAGGTTTCCGTGGAAACGTACGCCACGCGCGTGTAGGGGTTCTGGCTGCAGACATAGTGGCCAATGGCATGCATGAGATGTGTCTTGCCCAGGCCCACGCCGCCGTAGATGAACAATGGGTTGTAGGCCTTTGCCGGCGTCTCCGCCACGGCCAGTGAGGCTGCATGGGCAAAGCGGTTGGAGTTGCCCACCACAAATGTCTCAAAGGTATACCGAGGGTTAAGGGGCTTGGACAGTCCCTCGTGTGCGGGGAAAAAGGCCGGGGGAGCTACTGTGGCCGCGACTTCATAAGCCGGCCCCTGAGTTGATGGGGTCGGGCTGCCGTCTTCAATGACATTTGGGTTGGACACGAACTTGAGGTTCATGTTCCGCTTAGTGAGGTCTTTCAGCGCCTGGCGTAAGAGAAGGCCGTACCGGGACTCCAGCCGGTCCTTGGCGAAGTCACCTTGTACCCCAATGATGATGGTATCATCCACCACGGCGACGGGCTTGGTTGTCTTTAGCCAATTTTCAATGCTGGATTTCGGGAGTTGGCGCTCCAGTACCTCCAGGCATTGCTGCCACACCTGAGACAACTCTGTCTTCATGGGGTGAGCCTCCTCGGAATGGTGAGATGAACAGGGACAAGGCCGGGGGATTTCTGGGCGAGAGTATCAACACCTTATGCACAGGCTTATCCACAAGCTGTGCATAAAAAGATTTGAGCCTGTTCCTCCTTCCACCAGGTGGTAGAAGAGGACGGGCTGCACGACTCATCATAGCAGAGCCTTGTCTAGTTATCAACAGTGCGCGGAGGAAGTGCCCACAAGGGATTGAGACGGTTGGGGAAAAGTCGTACGAGCCTCGGCATAAGTTGGTGGTATGATGGGGAAAGTCTGTGGATGAGAATCCACAATTCGCGGCACCTGTGTATATGGTGTTCGTGGATTCTGTTGACAGCCCTATTAGATGGAAGGCGCGCGATACTCGCGCGAAAGATAGACAGAGAGCGGTATCCCCACGGTTCGCTTGGGTGTGCATAGAGTTGTCCACTGGCTGCAAATGGCTCGATGAGTGATTGGTGCTGCAATTGAGGAATAGGCTGGCTTGACGGGTAAGGATTGCTCCGGTATAATCTCGCGTGTGCTTTCCTTGGCGAATCGTTGGGGGGTGTACTTGTTGAAGCGTACGTTCCAGCCTCACAACCGCCAGTATAAGAAGGTTCACGGCTTTCTCAGCCGCATGAGCACTCGTGGTGGTCGTAAGGTCCTCAGGGCCCGCCGTCTGAAGGGCAGAAAGCGTCTCGCTGTCTAGGCCGCGGCGTTTCCGTCGTGGCTCTTTTTCCTTTCCGGGTCCGGAAACTGTTGGTCTACGATTGGAGGGGTCTGGGGAGGGAGACGACGCCTGTTGGTCGAATCCTTCCCCAGTCAAATGAGACGAACATATCGCTTGAAGTCTCGAGTGGACTTCCAAGATGTATACAGTAAAGGCCGATCCGTAGCGAACCGCGCCGCCGTGCTCTATGTCTTGAGCCGGGTCCAGCTGAACCCGAGCCGTGTGGGTTTCGCCGCGGGAAAGAAGCTTGGAAAAGCCGTCTTGCGTAACCGGATCAAACGCCGCATTCGCGAGTCGGTCCGGTTATTGTGGCATCGGGTGAAGCCCGGCTATCTCTTGATTGTCATTGCCCGACAGGCCGCGAAGGACATGCCTTTCCCACAGCTTCAGGCCAAAATCCTGGAGTTGTTCGAAAAGGCAGCATTGTTGCGAGCGGAAGGATAGGATCATGAAGACCATTCTCATGGGTCTGGTTCGGTTTTACCGGCGATTCCTTTCTCCGCTAAAGGCTGTGCCCACCTGTCGGTTTTACCCCTCCTGCTCTCAGTATGCCTATGAGGCGCTGGAGAAGCATGGGGCTTTGCGAGGTTCCTACCTGGCCGTTCGGAGGGTGCTCAGGTGCCATCCGTTCCATCCCGGTGGATACGATCCGGTACCGTGAATCGTGCCAGGGATGGATGTTTACTGAGGGGGTTGCTGCGCGTTGTTTGCTTCGTTCTTCGCACCTGAATGGATTGTCAAACCCATGGGGCAGTTGCTGACGTGGCTCGTGGACATAACCGGGAGCTACGGCCTTGGCATCATCTTGCTCACAGTGGCCGTCCGGGTGGTCATTCTCCCGCTGACCATTTACCAGACCCGTTCCATGAAGAAGATTCAGGATCTGCAGCCGAAATTGAAGGAACTGCAGGCCAAGCACAAGGGCGATCAGCAGAAGCTTAATCAGGAAACGATGGAGCTTTACAAGGCGAACGGCGCCAACCCATTTTCAGGGTGCCTGCCGCTGCTGATCCAGATGCCCTTCCTTTATGCCGTATTTGCGGTGCTTCAGGGCTACGTTCCGCCTGAGGGAGTAGCGCCGGGTTTCCTGTGGATGGACCTGCTGTCCCAGCCCGACCCCTACTTCATTCTTCCCGGTCTTACTGTCGCGTCTATGTTCCTGCAGAGCTGGCTGACTGGTGCAGGCAGCGATCCCAACCAGAAGATGATGATGTGGATGATGCCCCTCCTCTTCGGTTGGTTCACCTTCAAGATGCAGGCGGGCGTCGTGTTGTACTGGGTCGTCAGCACCATCTTTGGTCTCGCACAGCAGGGAATCTATCCTGGTTTTCCCCGGCTCCAGCGTGGAGCAGGGCCGAAGGGAGAAGCTAAAGCGAAATGAAATCGGTCGAGAAGAGCGGCCGAACGGTTGATGAAGCCATCTCGGCAGCATTAGAGGTACTTGGGGTTCCGTCGGACCGCGTGAAGGTCGAAGTGCTCGAAGAGGGTAAGAGCGGCTTTCTTGGGATCGGCGCCAAGCCAGCGGTCGTAAGGGTAACGCTGAGGGAGACCCGGCGCGAGCGCGTGGAACGGTTTCTGGAAGATGTTTGTGGGGCGATGGATGTTGACGTAACCCTATCGGTCCGCAGTGAGCCCGACTACGTGTACATGGACGTCAATGGCCGGGAAGCCGGTATGTTGATCGGTCATCATGGGCAGACTCTCGAGGCGATGCAGTACCTGGTGAACCTCGTTGCGGGTAAGTCCGAGGAAGACGGACAGCGCATTGTGCTAGACGTCGAAGGATACCGCAAGCGGAGGGAAGAGACTTTGGTCAGGCTGGCCAGCCGTCTCGCAGAACGTGTTCGCCGGGAGGGCGAGCCGGTTGTGCTGGAACCGATGTCGGCACATGAACGGCGCGTCATTCACCTTGCACTTCAGGACAGTCCTGATGTGTCTACCGGCAGCGAGGGCGAGGAGCCGTTCCGCAGAGTCGTGATTCAGCCGAAGCGGTAGGCGGTAAAGGAACGGCCTGGTAGCAGTGCTACTGGGCCGTTTTTGGCTAAGTGAAAGGCTGGCCAGGGCGAGGCCGATTGGGTGAGGCGAGGGGGCGGAGTCTGTGGGCACCGAAGAGACCATTGCGGCAATCGCAACGGCAGCGGGGGAGTCTGGTATTGGGGTAGTCCGGATTAGCGGTCCTGCGGCTGTGGGGGTCGCCGACCGTTCGTTTCGCGCGCGCAAGGGCGGGACGCTCGTCATGAGGCGAACCCATTCCATCAGCTATGGGTGGGTGGTCGATGAGGCGGGGAACCTGATCGACGAGAGCCTGGCCCTGGTAATGCGCGGGCCTCATTCCTTCACCGGCGAAGATGTGGTGGAATTGCAGTGTCACGGTGGCCAAGTGGCTGTACGACGGGTGTTGGGAGTTGTCCTGGCGGCTGGCGCCCGCTTGGCTGACCCAGGTGAGTTCACCAAACGGGCCTTTCTTAACGGCCGGCTGGACCTTTCGCAGGCCGAGGCTGTGGTGGACGTAATTCGTGCGAAGACCGACCGGGCCATGAACGCGGCAGTCCACCAACTGCGGGGCGAAATGAAGGCGCAGGTAGACTCGATTCGGAGTCGTTTGCTGCAGATTGCCGCTCAAATGGAGGCCGATATTGACTTCCCTGAGCTCGAGCTGGAGGTCGAGACCGCTGACCAGGTTGAAGAGGGCTGCCAGTGTGCGCTTGGCGCGGTTAATCGGCTGTTGGAAGGCGCTCGACAGGGCAAACTTATGCGAGAAGGTTTCCGGGTGGTACTGGCTGGCCGGCCGAATGTAGGGAAGTCGAGTCTACTGAACCGGCTCGTGCGGGAGAACCGAGCCATTGTGACAGAGATCCCCGGTACCACTCGGGACGTGATCGAGGAGTGGGTCAACATCGCCGGCGTCCCCGTGATGCTGGTCGATACGGCAGGGATTCGTGAGACGTCTGATGTGATTGAACGCCTCGGGGTGGACCGGAGCCGCGTTATGCTGGAGCGTGCGGACATGGCGCTCTTGGTTGTGGATGCAGGTGATGGGCTTCAGGAAGAGGACCTGGCGTTGCTGGAACTGGTTCCGCCTTCCTGCACGAGGGTGGCGGTAGTGAACAAGATTGACCTGAACCCGTCCTTCCGCCCGGAGGACTGGTCGGATCGACTGCGTGGAGTTAAGGTACTGTTTGTCAGCGCAGAGGTCGGCACGAGCCTCGGGCAGTTGGAAGCAGCCATCGGCGAGGCCGCTGGTGTTCACGACGTAGAGGAGAGCTTCCTCGTGAGTGAGCGGCACTCAGCCGCCCTTAGGCGGGCCGCCAGCCATCTGGAAGAAGCACTACTGACTCGCCGGGCGGGCTATGGCAGCGATCTGTTGTCCATTGATGTTCGCGGGGCATGGGTGGCGTTGGGCGAAATTACGGGGGAGACGGTGGGAGAAGATCTGATAGATCAGATCTTCAGCCGGTTCTGCATCGGAAAGTGAGGGTGCAATGAGGCTGACCAAAGCATACGACGTGATCGTGGTCGGAGCGGGGCACGCTGGAATTGAGGCCGCGTTGGCCGCAGCGCGGATGGGGATGCGGACGGCCTGCTTTACGACCAATCTCGACAACATCGCGATGATGAACTGCAACCCTTCCATCGGCGGGCCGGCAAAAGGGCATCTCGTCAAGGAGATTGACGCACTCGGCGGCCAAATGGGGTTGACTGCAGATCAGACTTTTCTGCAGATGCGTCTGCTCAACAGTGGCAAGGGGCCGGCTGTGCAGGCGCTAAGAGCGCAGATTGATAAGCGCGCCTACGCGTGGCAGATGCGCCTGGCCATGGAACGGACGCCTCTGCTCGACATCAAGCAGGGGATGGTAGAGGACATTCTGGTTGAAGACGGTCGGGTGCGCGGCGTGGCCTTGCGACTGGTCTGGTCTACGAAGCGAAGGCTGTAGTGCTGAGCACCGGCACTTACCTTCACGGCAAGACGATCATTGGCGATGTCCAACGCTCTTCGGGCCCCAGTGGCCTGGCCCCTGCCATGGGGCTGACCGCAAATCTGATCAGGTTGGGGCTGCAGGTGGGTCGGTTCAAGACCGGCACGCCGCCCAGGGTGGATGGCCGGAGTGTGGACTTTTCGGTGATGGACCGCCAGGACGGGGATGAAGAGCCCTACCGCTTCAGCTTTCTGTCTGAGCGCAAGCAGCAGCCGCAGCTGCCCTGTTGGATGACGGGGACCAACGACCGTACTCATGAAGTGATCCGGAGCAATCTCCATCGAGCACCTCTTTTCAGCGGAGCCATTGAGGGGCGGGGACCGCGATATTGTCCGTCGGTAGAGGATAAGGTCGTGCGCTTCGCCGACAAGCCCAGCCATCAGGTCTTCCTTGAGCCCGAGTCGTGGGACAGTGTAGAGATGTACGTACTGGGGCTGTCTACCAGCCTGCCGGAGGACGTGCAGATTGAGGCGCTGCGAACAATCAAGGGGCTTGAAGAAGCGGAGTTGCTGAGGCCCGGGTACGCCATTGAGTATGACTACGTGGTGAGCACCCAACTGAAGCCATCACTGGAATGCAAGCAAATTCACGGGTTATTCTGTGGCGGCCAGATCAACGGTACCTCCGGCTATGAAGAGGCAGGGGCGCAGGGTCTAGTGGCCGGCGTAAACGCGGCCCTCCTGATTCAAGACCGACCGCCGCTCGTTCTAAGTCGGTCAGACGCTTACATTGGTGTACTGATCGATGATCTCGTAACCAAGGGGAGCTCCGAGCCGTACCGCATGATGACGTCGCGTGCAGAGTACCGGCTCATGCTGCGGCAGGACAACGCGCACCTTCGTCTGACAGAGAAGGGGCGGGAAGTGGGCCTGGTGGACGACCACCGATGGGTGGTATTTGATGAGTTGCGGCAGGCCATTGCGTCCGAGGTCAAGCGGCTGGATTCGGTCATCGTGACTCCGACTGAGGAAGTGCAATCGGCCCTGCGCGCCTTGGGGACAAGCGAACTGAAGTCGGGTTCGGGCGCCACCCAGCTGTTGCGCCGACCGGAAGTCGGGTACGAAGCACTGGTCTCGTTTGGCATTGGGCGTGCAGATCTTCCGCGTGCTGTTGTGCAAGAAGTCGAGACGCTGGTTAAGTACGAGGGCTATATACAGAAAGAGCTGGAGCAGGTCCAGCGAATCAAGCGGCTTGAGTCTCGACGAATTCCGCCAGCATTCGACTACTTCGAACTGAAAGGGCTGTCCTCGGAGGCCAGAGAAAAGCTCGGTGCGATCAGGCCCGAGTCCTTGGGGCAGGCGTCGCGAGTTGCCGGCGTATCTCCCGCTGACGTGGCCATGCTCATGGTTTACCTTGAGCGTTACAGACCGGGAGAGGAAGGGATATGATGGACGACGCTGTTCGTACTCTCCTGCGGACGGAATTGGTGCGGGTCGGCGCAGCCCCGTCCGAAGAGCAACTGTCAAGGATACTGAGGCACCTCGAGTTGGTAGCTTTGTGGAACGAACGGGTTAATCTGACAGCGATCACCGAGCCCTCCGAGATGGTCGTAAAGCATGCCATTGACTCGGCGTCGCTCCTGGCTGTCGCAAAGGTCAGTTGCGGCACGCGGGTCATTGATGTTGGCACTGGGGCTGGATTCCCGGGAGTCATCCTGAAGTGTCTGCACCCTGACGTGAGGCTAGTCCTGCTTGAGAGTCTGGGGAAGCGATGTAAATTCCTGGAGGAGGCCTGTACAGAGTTGTTTGGCTCGCCTGGCACCTCCCAGGGGTGGGAGGTAGTGTGGGGGCGAGCGGAAGAGTTCGGCCAGAAGGCCGGATATCGTGAGGCGTTTGACCTGGTCACGGCAAGGGCGGTTGCCGATATGCGGGTGCTGTCGGAGTACTGCCTTCCCTACGCTAGGGTCGGTGGTCAGTTTGTGGCCATGAAGGGACCCAATGCCGGCGGAGAAGTCTCCGGAGCGGAGCCGGCCATTGCGGTACTGGGCGGAGACGTTGGCGAGGTTAAGAGGATAGAGCTCCCCTTGGAGGCGGGGGCACGGACGCTGGTCGTCGTCGAGAAGCGGCGCGCGACGCCGAATGCCTATCCCAGGAAGCCGGGCACTCCAGCGAAGACGCCTTTATAGGAACGCGGCTTGTTGGGGCTCCTACGCGCTCAGAGGGGCATTTCTCGTTTTGGTATGCCGAGGTAGCGGAGGCTGCGGGAACGCGTCTCCTGGGGCGCGTCAGCGGTCCGGAGAATTCAGACAACACGCCGGGTTGGGCACATGGTGAGTGCACAATCTGGCGTTTTTGTCTTCCGCGGGGAGATCGCGTTCATCTTCCCCCCGCACGCAGAGAATGGCAATGATCTGGTGCAGGAACGTGGTACACCGCGCCGAAGTACTAACGAGTTATCGACTGAGTAGAGCATGTGGCATGAACGCGGAGGGAGTGTCGACCGTGGGACGGATCATCGCCGTTGCCAATCAAAAGGGCGGTGTCGGAAAGACAACTACGGCCGTGAATTTGAGCGCCTGTTTGGCTGAGGCCGGGAAGCGTGTCCTTCTGATTGACATCGATCCGCAGGGCAATGCCACTAGTGGTCTCGGCATTGACCGCAAGGCTGTTCAGGCCTCGGTCTACGACCTCCTGCTTGAAGACATGTCGCCGGTGCAGGCAATGGTTCCGACCGTGATTCCCGGGCTTCACCTTGTTCCGGCGAACATTGACCTGGCGGGGGCGGAGATTGAGTTGGTGCCCCGGATCTCTCGGGAGAGCCGACTGAAGCGAGTACTTGACCCGGTAAAGGACGAGTTTGATTTCGTGCTTATGGACTGCCCCCCGTCGTTGGGCCTGCTCACCATTAACGCACTTACGGCGGCTGACTCCATCTTGATCCCCATTCAGTGCGAGTACTACGCTCTGGAGGGGCTGACGCTTCTGATGGATACCTTCCGCCTGGTACGCGAGGCGTTGAACCCGAGGCTAGAGGTGGAGGGGGTCCTCCTCACGATGTTCGACGGACGGACCAACCTGAGCATTCAGGTGGTGGACGATGTCAAGCGGTACTTCCGTGGCAAGGTGTACCGAAACATCATCACCCGGAACGTCCGGTTAAGCGAAGCGCCCAGCCACGGGCTGCCGATTACGGCGTATGACCCGAAGTCAAAGGGTGCCGAAGCGTACAGTGAGCTGGCGCGGGAGGTCATCGAGCATGTCGAAGAAAGGGCTGGGTAGGGGTCTTGGTGCTCTCATCCCGGAGGTTGACGTCGGGGAGAAGGATCGGGACAGCATCCTTGAGCTAGAGGTCGCTGTGATCCTGCCGAATCCCAAGCAGCCCCGGAGGCACTTTGACCAGGTGAAGCTGGAGGAGTTGGCCGCTTCCATTCGGGAGCATGGTGTCGTGCAGCCGATCGTTGTGCGGCAGCGCGGGGAGCGTTACGAAATCGTCGCTGGCGAGCGGCGGTGGCGAGCCAGCCAGATGGCAGGCGTGAAGCAGATTCCCGCACTGGTGAGGGACTTCTCCGAGGCCGAGGTTATGGAGATCGCGTTGATCGAAAACCTTCAGCGGGAAGACCTGAATCCGCTGGAAGAGGCGGAGGCCTACCGTGTTCTGATCGAGGAATTCAAGCTTACCCAGGAGGAGCTGGCGCGGCGCCTGGGTAGGAGCCGGCCGCAGATTACGAACACGCTTCGGTTGCTGCAGCTTGCCCCCCGGGTCC
>Ga0196971_1000735_pt1 | contig 20032 bp, 18 predicted proteins | sample S1v_1013CmetaG_FD_148660 | JGI IMG/M metagenome (GOLD analysis project Ga0196971, IMG submission 148660) | Soil microbial communities from Anza Borrego desert, Southern California, United States - S1+v_10-13C | ecosystem: Environmental > Terrestrial > Soil > Desert | place: USA: California... | reverse complement strand
CCGTCCGCCGCTGACCGTATTGCTACGGTCCGCACGACTTGCATGTCTTAAGCACGCCGCCAGCGTTCGTCCTGAGCCAGGATCAAACTCTCCGAAGAAAAGTTTGCGGCTCTACATTAGTTCTTACGACTCGCTCGCATTCTCTACACTGTCTAGTTTTCAAGGTCCCAGGCTGTCCACCCGTTAACCGGGCGGAGTTCATACTCTATCAGGTTCGCTCTCAACCGTCAACCTCGCAAGTTTTTCCTGCGTGGCCACCGTCGAGGCGACAAGACCTTATGTTATCAGCTTCGGACAGGCCCTGCAATACGCAGAACCTGGAAGAAGCACTTGGTTGCGGGGGAGGGATTTGAACCCTCGACCTCCGGGTTATGAGCCCGACGAGCTACCGGACTGCTCTACCCCGCGATGTGAATGAACCCCTGCCGCCGTCGAGGCGACAAGACGTTATGTTATCAGCTTCGGCCAGGCCCTGCAATACGCAAAACCTGGAAGAAGCACTGGTTGCGGGAGAAGGATTTGAACCTTCGACCTCCGGGTTATGAGCCCGACGAGCTACCGGACTGCTCTATCCCGCGTGTGAATGAATCCGTGCCGCCGTCGAGGCGACAAGACGTTATGTTACCAGGCCGCCCGGTCACCGTCAACCGCTCAGTTTCTTCCATGCAGCTGCCTCCCGGGCGACCGTCTGCCCTGGAAGGCCGCCATCGCCGGAGAGCGGCCCGAAGTTCGTCAGATGCGAGTCCACACCAGAAGCGCGGCGAAGCCCAACTGAATCAGCAGCACGGACACCGGACGGTCATACATGGCCCCAAACGTAAGCCAGTCCTGCAGCATGTGCGCCCCGATCAGCGGGACGATGCTGCGAAAAGCGATCAACAGCCCCAGGTCGAGAACCGCCCCGAGGGCCAGCGGCAATCCCGCCGCCACCGGCCATCCACCAGAACATGCAGGTAACCGAATGTGACCCCCACAACAGTTGAAGCCAACGGCAACCGCACCAGCCACGGCAGGCGCCTGAGGACCACCAGAACCCCCAGCCCAACGAGAGATTTTCGTATCTCTTCACTTACCGCAACTGCGGGCACCAGCGACAGCCTGTACAGCGTCTCTCCCGCCGTGGCTTGCTGTCGCGCCAACTGCAGACCCCACGCGATGACGCACATCATAGCCGTATGCCTTGCCGAGCCGGGCGCACGCCAGAAAGGCGACAAGTCCCGGCCATTCGGCCCGGACCAGGGCTGCGACGGCCCGCTCCAGGGTGTTGGGTCCGGTGCCGGTGAGGCGGCTGGGGTGGGTAAGTGAGCTCTGGAGGATGCCGTCCGGGGAGAGCCGGGGGTCCGTCAGGGGGGGCCGGGGAGGGTGGCGACAGGGCCGGGGGGGCACGGGTATTGCGCACCTGTGCGAGGGCTGCTCGGACGATGAGTGGCGTGAAGCCAGACTCGGCCGCAAGCTGGAGCCCGGGGGGCGGTGAGGCCCTGGCGTGCAGGCGGCAGAGCGTCCACAGCCTGACAGAGGGATCAGCTCCCGATCGAGCAGGAGGGCGGTCGGCGAGATTTCTTCGCCTTCCGTCCGAAAATCGCGTATCCACGACCGATTGCGGGGCGGAAAATGGACGGAGGAGCATGCAGCCGCCTCCGCCCGACGTTGACCCAATGAGCGGGTAGAACCAACGCCAACGCTATGCCACTCACGGGACGCAAAGTGTCCAAACCAGCTTCTCAACAGAATCCGGAGCACTGACTATCAGAAGTCCAGTTGGCGCCCCTCAGGCTTCATATATGCGTACTCCCTGGACCACCCGGTTAATCACGCCGGACGACGGTGCATCAGGCTTCAGGCCAAACTCCATCGACAGGAAGAGGGCCAGCAGTTGGGCTGCTACTACATACACAGGCGGCCTGCAGTCATCCGACAGCGACTCGCCGACCGGCGCCACTTCCACCACCAGGTCAGCCAGTCCCTCCAGGCCCACGTTGCTGTCGGCCACGGCCACAACACTCTGGCCCAGCTTCTTTTCCCGCAGTTCCTGCATGAGATCCAGCTCGTACCGGCGACGTGACGGCCCCGACGACACAAAGCACACCACCAGCGTCTCCTCATCGACCACGGCCATGGGTCCGTGCCGCAGCCCGAGGAACGACTCAGCTTTGCCCACGACCTGCCCCGCCGTCATCTCCTGAACCTTGAGGTGGGCCTCCGCTGCGCCCAGCAGCGTGCCCGTCCCCAGAAACAGCGCCCGCCGGGGCCGCCGGGCCGCCACAGCCTCCAGCCGTTCCGGATACTGGTCCAGCACCCGCTGCGCCGCATCGCCCATCTGCCGGACGTGCGCTTCAAAGGCCGCCAGGTCGTCCAGCATGAGCAGCGCCTGCCCTGCCACCACCATGCTCGAGTACGAGCTGGTCATGGCCAGGCCTCGGTCGTTGGTCATCTCCGGCAGCAGCAGCCGCACAGGGCCGGGCCGCTCGCCCGCCAGCCGGTACAGCTCGGCAGCGGGGTTACAGGTAATGACCAGATGGCGCGCACCCGGCGCTAACCGGAAGGCGTGGTTCCCTTCCGGGCCGTTGCCCGACCGTGCGAACGACACCATCCCCAGCGGGCCTGACGGGAGCGCCTCGGCCGCATCCGCCACGATATCGGTGGATGCAACGGCACGGGCGTCCATCCCGGCACGTCGGAAGAGCCCTTCCAAAGAGAGCCCGATGAAGTGCGATGTGCCTGCCCCCGAGAAGACCAGCCGGGGCACGCCGGCCATGAACTCTCGCAGCTGGGGCGCTGCCCGCCGCACGGCCAGAACCGTCTCCATCCACGCACGGGGCTGGTGTGCGATTTCGCGAGGCGTGTCGGTCAAGCCACGAAGCTGCTGCTCCTCAAGCGGCATGGCAAGGATCCGCCGGAGCGGATTCACGGGCGTCTCCTCCTCTACTTGGGCTGTACGGCGTGCCCACCGAACTCACGGCGTAGGGCCGCCACGACCTTGCCCGTAAAGGTGTCATCTTGCCGGGAACGGAGCCTCATGGCGTACGACATGGCGATGGTGGGCATGGGAACGCCTGCCTTCCAGGCCTCTTCGATGGCCCAGGAGCCAGTGCTGCCGCCGCCCACATCGCCACGGATGCCCTCCAGGCGGGGGTCAGACACAAACGCCCGGGCCATGAGTTCCATCAGCCAGCCCCGGATGACGCTGCCGTGCGTCCAGAGCGATGCGACCTGAGCCATATCGAGATCGTACGGACCGGCCTCCAGGAGTTCAAAGCCTTCACCGATCGCCTGAAGCATGCCGTACTCGATGCCGTTGTGCACCATCTTCACGAAGTGACCGGCGCCGGACGGCCCCACATGGGCATAGCCGCCAGGCTGAGCGATGGCCTTGAACAGGGGCTCCGCCAATGCCACAGCTTCGGCGTCGCCGCCAACCATGAGGCAGAGACCGTTCAGTGCGCCTTCCAGACCGCCCGAAGAGCCGCAGTCGATGTAGCGGACGCCGATCTCCTTGAGCTCCTCGCCTCGCCGCAGCGAATCCCGGAAGAACGAGTTGCCACCATCAATCAGCACGTCACCGGCCACCAGCGAGGGGCGGAGTGCCGCAATCACATCATCGACGGGCTTGCCGGCGGGGACCATCATCCAGATCACCCGCGGGCTCGTAGGCAGCGCCGACACCAACTCAGGCAAGGACGCGACTCCCACCACGCTATCGCCAACCAACTCCGCCACGTTGGCGGGGTTGAGGTCATACACGACAGCCGACCCGCCCACCTTCACCAGGTTGCGGACCAGCGCACCGCCCATTTTGCCTGCCCCGATGATCCCGTACCACATTCTAAACATCCCTCTCTGCTAGCATGTCGGATGTATCAAACTTCATGGCGTGCACCGGCTCCACCACTTCGCAGCGGCCGGTGGCCATGAGCTCCGGCAGCAGGCTTTCGCTGGCGTAGAACAGCTCCACGTGCTTGGTGTCGCGAATCCGCACGATGCGGGCCTTCGCCCGGTCCAGGTTCAGACAGCAGGCCATGGCCACGGTCAGCGCCTCCCGGTCCGTATCCACCGTGATGGGAATCTGGGCACCGATGGGCGTCTTGGCCGTAATACAGTTCATATAGGTCTTATGCTTGTCCATTTTGGCCACGGCCCGGCTCAGCACCACATCGGCCATGCCCAGACCCGTCGCGTTGCCTTCCGTCGCCAGTGTCAGATCCCGCACGATGATGCGCTCCACGGCCGGAGGCTCACCCGTGGGGCCCGTGTAGTACCGGCCGACCACGTTGGAGTCCATGCCCAGACCGCTAATGTCCTTCCCAAGATAGTCCACCATCAGCACATCAAGCGCGTTCACGGGAATGCGACCCATCTGTTCGCGGGCGACCTTCAGCAGTTCCTGCTCCCGCTCCCAGATCCGGTCGGCGGGTACGGCCTCCACGGACCACAGGCGGGCAAAGCCGTTCTCAACCAGCGCAACGCCGAAGGGGATGTTGACCTTGCTCAGAGTGAACAGGCCCACGGCGGGAATCAACCGATGGAAGACGTGGAAGCCCCGGGAGTGAAACGTCTCCGCGCCCTTCTGCTTGCCCAGGCCGATGGCGATCATCTTCAGCAGACCGCTCTCGGTCGGCCCGTGGAAGTCCGTGTGCGGCTTGACCCTGCCGATGGGGATGACCACATCTGCGCCCTCATAGGCGTTGCGGTCAAAGTAGACCGGCACGTCGCCTTCGGCGTGGCCCAGCAGCACGGTCTCCATCGACGAGCGGATTTCGCAGCCCATGCTCTCCGGCGTAATGCCGTAGTCCCGCAGCACTTCCAGCTGGCCTTCGGGTGTGGCGCCGCCGTGCGATCCCATGGCGGGGATGATGAACGGCAAGCCGCCCATCCTCCGGACGGTATCCACAGCCGCCTTCATCACTTCGTCGATGCGGTCAATGCCGCGGCTGCCGGCTGTCAGGCAGACCCGCTGGCCAGGCTTGATGGCGCCGGGCATGGCGTTGAACGCGGCCGACACGGCAGCAGCTACATCCGTAATCTCGGTGGGATCCATGGAGTAGCGGACCAATGCCCACTGCGGCATGATCCCCTGGTCAAACTCGGCGAACTTGCTCACACCCCGCACCCCCAGTCCAGCTTTACGGCGCCGCCGGCGGCTGATCCGACCGTGCGGGCGTACTGCCTCAGCATAAGGCTGGCTTCCTTCTCAGTGGCGACCCACCTGGCCCGGCGCTCGGCCAGCACCGTTTCGGGCACTTCCAGCGTCACCGTCCCGGCGGAGAGGTCGATACATATGTGATCGCCTTCACAAACCAGGGCGATGGTGCCACCATCCGCCGCCTCTGGGCAGACGTAGCCGACGGCCATGCCTGCGGAGGCGCCCGAGAAGCGCCCATCGGTGATGACGGCCACGTTGCCGATCTTCTTGATAATCTCCGTCAGGCGGTGCAGTTCCCGCATGCCCGGCCCCCCCTTGGGGCCTTCGTACCGCACGACGATGATGTCGCCGGGGCGGATCTGCCCTTCGGTGGCCGCTTCCTCGGCGGCCTCTTCGGCCTCGAAGACGCGAGCGGGGCCGCGCAGGAAGGTCGATTCCACGGCCGACCGCTTGATGACGGCGCCTTCGGCGGCGAGATTGCCCTTCAGGACCTGGATACCCCCGGTCGCCAGCAGGGGCGCATCGAACGGGTGGATGATCTCGCGGTCGGTGACCACGGCATCCGCCACGTTTTCGGCCAGCGTGCGGCCCGTCACCGTGAGGGCGTCGCCGTGCAAGGCAGGCAACAGCTCACGCATTACGGCGGAGGTGCCGCCGGCCCGCCGCAGATCGTTGACCGTGCGCCCGCTGTGGTTGGGAGTTACGGCTGCGATGAAGGGCGTGCGCCTGCTGACCTGCTCCCAGTCATCCAGCGTCAGGTCAATGCCCACCTCGTGGGCGATGGCGGGCATGTGGAGCACGGTGTTCAGTGAGCCCCCGATGGCCAGCACCAGGGCGATGGCGTTCTCAAACGCCTCACGGGTCAGCACCTGCTTCGGCAGCGGGCCGCCGGCCAGCGCCATCTCCACGGCCCGACGGCCAGACGCACGGGCGAACTCGGCGCGCTCCTCGCTCTCGGCGAGAGCGAGGGCAGAGCCGGGCAGTCCCATGCCCAGCGCCTCGGTCACCATGCCCATGGTGTTGGCGGTTCCCAGGAACGAGCAGACGCCAGGCCCGTTGTAGTATTGGGCTGTAATGGCCACAAGCTCTTCTTCATTAATCTCGCCATGGAGGAACCGCTGGCGGGCATCCTTGGACTGGGCGGGCGTAATGGCGTTATGGCTCGGGCCGCCCGCCAGCACCACCGAAGGCAGGTTCAGCCGGGCAGCCGCCATGAGCATGGCGGGCACAATCTTGTCGCAAGAGGCCAGCATGACGGCCCCGTCGAAGATGTCGTGGCCGAGGATCATGGTCTCCACCGAGTCGGCAATCAGGTCCCGGCTGGGCAGCGAGTAGCGCATGCCGCCGTGCCCCTGCCCGATGGCGTCGCACAGGGCGATGGTGTTGAACTCGAGCGGCAGACCGCCGGCTTCCCGTATGCCTGCCTTGACCTCTTCGCCCAGCCGCTTTAGCGGCACGTGCCCCGCCACAAAGTCGTTATGGGAGTTGACCACAGCGATAATGGGCTTGTCCATGTCATTGTAATCGATACCACAACTGGCCAGATGGCCCTTCAGCACGGCCCGATGATAGGCCGGAATGCGGTCGATGCGCCGCTGAAACACGTCTACACCCCCCGTTCACGAATGGCAGCCAGGGCGGCAAACTCGCTCTGAACGTTGCGGCTCACCCGCTGGTAAATGCCGAACAGCTCTTCATATAGTTGATGCTGGGCCATGTCAGGCTGAAGGCGGGAACCCTCGGCGATGAACCGGTGGACCCACGACAGGTCCGGGGCCACGCCCAGCGCCACGGCGCCCATGACGAAGGCGCCCAGGGCCGAGCCTTCCGTCTCGGTGGGCACGGTCACTTCCCGCCCAAAGACGTTGGAGCAGATCTGCAGCCAGAACTGCGAGCGGGCGTATCCGCCCGTTGCACGGATCTCCTTGGCGGGGCCGGTTAGTTCTTCGATGGGCCCCAGCACGCTGTAGAGCCGGTAGGCCACGGCCTCCAGCACCGAGCGGGCCATGTGGGGTCGCTTGTGCTCCAGCCCAAGGCCGAACCAGACGCCGCGGGCCCGGGCGTTGAAGCCCGGCGAGCGCTCGCCCGCCAGGTAGGGCAGGAAGAGCAGCGCAGAGCTGCCGGCGGGCACGGTGGCCGCCTCGGCCAGCACCTCATCGTACTCGTGCGCGCCAGGGTAGAAGTTGTCGCGGAACCACCGCAGGGCGATGCCGCCGTTGTTGAGCGATCCGCCGAGAATCCAGCGGTTCTTGTCCAGGTAATAGCAGAAGACCCGCGCCTTCGGGTCGACCGTGGGGTCCGGCACGCAGGCCCGCAGGGCGCCGCTGGTGCCCACCATGGATGCGACCACGTTGGGCTCAATGGCCCCGCAGCCCAGCGAGGAGAGCACGCCGTCGCCGGCGCCGACCACCACCGGCGTGCCGGGAAGCAGACCGGGAAGGCGCCCGGGCAATAACCCATAGGTCGCCATGTTGGGCACCACGTCAGAAAGCTGATCCCGCCGCAGGCCGGCCAGGCCGACGCAGCGCTCATCCCAATCGAGCTGGTGCGAGTTGAGCAGGCCCGTGCCAGTGGCCAGGTTGTAGTCCAGCGCCCACCGGCCTGTCCAGTGATGGACCAGCAGCTCCTTGATGCTGGCCCACCGCCGCGCACCGGCCAGCAGTTCCGGCTGATGCCGGCGGAACCAGAGGAATTTGTAGAGCGGATACATCGTGTGGGGCGGGCAGCCGGTGCGCCCGTACAGGTCCATCCAGTCGGGCGTCGCACGGACTTCATCCACCTGCGACGCCGACCGGGTGTCGGCCCAGGTAATCAGACCCGTAAGGTACCGACCTTCAGCATCCAGGGCGATCAGGGAGTGCATATAGGTGCAGAGCACCACGCCCAGCACATCCCCCGGTGCTACGCCGGCCCGTTCCACTGCTTCCGGCACCACGGCATCGGCAGCGCCCAGCAACTGGGCGGGGTCCTGCTCCACCCATCCCGGGTGAGGCGTGTGAAGCGGGTAGGTCCGGCTGGACTGGGCCAGCACATGACCATCCAGACCAAACACAATGGCGCGGCAGGAGGTTGTCCCCAGATCCAGTGCGACGATGACGTTGCTCATAGTTTCTTTCTTGCGGCGGCTACCGACGTCTCGTGGACGGAGGCGGTCGCTCTCTCCTTGTTGGCGAAGATGAGGGAGACGTAGAGCGCATCAAGCACGGCCAGCTGAACGAGGCGCGAGGTCATGGCATCGGTCTGGTACTGCGTCTCCCGGCAGACGGTGTACAGGCAAATGCCCGCCGCCTTCGAAGCCGGTGACCGCGCAAACCCGGTGACCAGCAGCGTGCCGGCTCCACGGCCTCGGGCGATCTCCAGCGCCTCCACCACGTCCCGGCTGCTGCCGGAATGCGAGATGGCCACCAACAAATCGCCCGGCCCCATCACCGATGCGGACATAGCCTGCATGTGCGAGTCTGACTGGAGCGAGGCCAGGACCCCGAGCTTCAATAGCTTATGCGCAAAGTCGAGGGCGACCGGGGTGGAACCGCCAAAGGCGATCACTACCACCCGCTTAGCCGCCAACAGGGCGTCACGAGCCCGCGCCAGCTGCTCGCTGTCCACCGCGCCGACGCTGTCTTCCAGCGCCTGACGGGTGATGGCGAAAACCTTGCGTTTGATCGTCTCCATATCGTCGCCGACCTTGAGGTCACCAAGGGCGTCAGGCGCTGCTTCCATCAGCGACTGGGCGATGTCGATTTTGAACTGGTGAAACCCTTCGTACCCCAGCTTCCGATACAGGCGTATGATCACTGTTTCGGAGACGCTGCAGCGCGCCGCCAGGGCCGAGATGGACAGCGAAATGAACGCCTTGGGATCGCGCAGGAGGAAGGACGCCACCGCCTGCTCCTTGTCGGAGAGGGAGGGACGCACCTGCTGAACACGTGCCTCCAGGGCCGGGTTCAGGCGAACTTGCAGATCACGGTCGTCCATGGCCATGATGACTCTACCCCTTTACTGCCCCCGCTGTGAGCCCGCGGATGATGTACCGCTGGGTGAACAGGGCCAGAATCAGCACGGGAAGGGTAATCAGTACGGCAGCCGCCATCAGGCCACCCCAGTTGACCTCGGAGTAAGACAGGAAGCCAAAGATGGCCACAGGCAGCGTCTTGGTGTGCGCACCGGTAAGGATCACCGAGAACATGAAGTTGTTCCAGGAGAAGATGAACGCCAGGATCGATGCGGTGATGATGCCAGGCCCCGAGATGGGCAGAACCACCCGCATGAAGGCGAACTGCTCCGTACAGCCATCGACTCTCGCGGCTTCCACCAGTTCAGAGGGGATGGCCTCAAAGAACGGGATCATGACCCAGACCACAAAGGGCATGGTGACCAGCATGTGGGCCAGCACCAGGGCCTGAATGGTATCGATCCACCCCAGCTTGCTGAACAGGATGAACCAGGGAATCAGGAACGTAATGCCGGGAATGATGCGGGCCACCAGAATGGTGAAGCCGAGGCTGTGCATGCGGCTTCGGGCAATGCCGTAGGCAGCGGGCAGCCCGAGGACCAGGCTGGCCAGCGTTGCCAGGGTGGCCACCACGAAACTGTTCACGATGTACCAGCCGAATTCCTGGCCTTCAAATACATGCGTGTAATTCTTGAATGTTGGGGTAAAGATCCAGGTAGGTGGCATGGCCATAATGTCGACCTGCGTCTTGAACGACGAGATGATCATCCATGCAAACGGGAACATGAAGACCACAAAGAAAATGGCCAGCAGCACGAATGCGCCGATCTGGTAGTAGCGGTTCTCCTTGCGGTTGTTCATGCCGTCACCCCCCGCCGAGCCCAGTTGATGAAGATAACCACACCCATAACGATGGCGAAGAAGATCACCAGCAGCGACGACGCCGAACCCAGGGAGAAGTACTGGAAGCCCAGGGTATAGCCGTAGATGTTCAGCGTTTCCGTCGAGTAGTTGGGGCCGCCCTGCGTCATGGAGTAGATAATGTCGAAGGTCTTAAGCGCATCGATGGACCGCAGCATGACAGCCACACCAATGGTGGGCCGCAGCATGGGCAGGGTAATGTGCCTGAACGTCTGCCAGGCCGTGGCGCCATCCACCTCGGCGGCCTCGTACGGGTCGTTCGGCAGCGATACCAGGCCCGCCAGCATAATGAGCGACATCATAGGTGTCCACTGCCATATATCCACCAGCGCCAGGGAAGGCAGGGCCGTAGACTGCGCGCCGATCCAGGACTGCGCGGGAAGGTGCAGAACACCCAGCAGGTAGTTCAGGTAGCCAATGGTCGGCTCGAACATCAGCAGCCAGACCATGCCAATGGCCACGGGCGTGGCCACCATCGGCAGCAGGAAGAGGGTCTTCACCAGGTTCTTGCCCGGGAAATCCCGGTTCAGCAGCATGGCCAGCGCGAGGCCGATCAGGGTCTCAAAGATCAGGGCCAGTCCCGTGAAGTAGAAGGTGCGCAGCACAGCCTTCCAGAACCGGACGTCGCTGCCCAGCAGCTTTGCGTAGTTGGCCAGGCCCACCCACTTGGGCGGCTCTACGGCAGACATGGACCATTCCGTGAGCGAAATGTAGCCGGTGTACATAATCGGGAATGCCATCATCACCACGATAAAGATGACGGCGGGCATGGTGAATACCCATTTCAGATGACGTTCCACCCACTGGCTCATGCGTTCCCACCCCCGGTGGCCCTAGAAGAGGCGCCCGGACCCTTTGGGGCCCGGGCGCTCCAGGGCGCTGGTATTATTACTTCTCGGAAGCCAGCAGCTCGTTGAGCTTCACGTTCCGGTCTTTGGCCACGGCGGCCACGTCCTTGCCCTCGATGGCGGCGGTAATGATCTCGCCGATGATGTCGCGGGCCTTGCCCACGCCAATGACCAGCGGGCGGTCAGCCGGCTTGCCAACGGCGCCGGACTTCTTGGCCACCTCGACCCAGTCCTTCGGCCAGGCCTTGGTGCCTTCGGGGTTGTCCCACACGGAGGCGCGGGCGCCGGGGTTGCCGGCAGCCTGGGTCTTCAGGACGATCTCCTTGGAGGTGGCCCACTTGACAAACTCCCAGGCGGCATCCTGCTGCTTGGAGGACTTGGCAACGGACAGACCCCAGGAGGTGATGGAGTAGGGCAGAGCATCCTTGTCGCCCTTGGGGAACATGGCGAAACCGACCTTGTCACCCACGGTGGACTTGGCAGGATCGGTCACGTTCAGGTAGAGGGAGTTGGCGTCGACCCACATGCCGGCCTTGCCCTGGGCGAAGACGCCGGAGGCCTGCTGCCAGTGCATGGTCAGAGCGTTGGGCGGGCCGTACTTGCCCAGCAGGTTGCCGTAGGTCTGGAGAGCCTTGACAGCTTCGGGGCTATCCATGACGAACTTGCCGTCCTTCACGAACTCGCCGCCCATGCTGTAGAGGAAGCTGGAGAACTGGGTAACGGCCGGGTTGCCCTGGCCCCGCATGACGATGCCGAAGAAGCCGTTCTTCGGGTCGTGCAGCTTCTGGGCAGCGGCTTCGAGCTCGGCCATGGTGGTGGGGACCTTAATGCCCTTCTGCTCGAAGAGGTCCTTGCGGTAGTAGACGATCTCCTGCTCGGTGACCAGGGGGATGCCCACCAAAGCGCCGTTGACGGTTTCGACTTCCAGGGTGCCCTTGAAGAAGTCGTTCAGGTTGTAGTCGGCGGGGGTCTTCTTGGTGTCCTTCACGAACGGGTTGAGGTCGGCGTACCAGCCGTTCTTGGCGAACAGCTTGGCCTCCTGAAGGGGCCGCTGCATGAAGACGTCAATGGTGCCGGAGCCGGCGGTCAGTTCGACGGTCAGCTTGTCGGTCAGCTGGTTCTCGGCCAGCATCTCCAAGTTGACCTTCATGCCGGTCTTCTCTTCAAAGGCAGGGATCTCTTTCTTGATGGTGTCGGTCCAGGGATGTACCGAGGCCATGAAGCGGATGGAGACGCCCTCGAAAGGCTTCTTGGCAGGCTGCTGCTGCCCGGCGGGAGTCTGAGGCTGCTTGGGTTCTTCTTTACGACCGGCGCATCCGGTGAGCGTCAGTCCGGCCATCAGGGCGACGGTCAGGCCCAGGGCCAGGGTACGGCGGAGTCGGATCATCTCGCAAACCCCCTCTGCAAGTGATGGATGGCGTTTTTGCCCTCCGTTGGTAGCGTAGCAAAATTTCTTCGTATCGGCTATACCATGAAGTAAATTTTTTTCCTCGGATGGCAAAGATGGAGCCGAGGCGTGGGCGCTCCCCGGCTCGATGCGTCTCGATTCCGAACCTAGGCCTGGGTAGCGTAAGGACTGTCGCCGCGGTACCGCTTCTCGAACTCCTCGCGGGTACACATGCTCCGCACGTCGGTCATGCGGTCCACGGCCAGAATCCCGTCGAGGTGGTCGATCTCGTGCTGGAGCAGTTCGGCAAGGTCGCCCTCGGCCTTTACTTCGTGCCACGCCCCGGTCAGGTCCTGGTACCGAACCTGAACCCAGCGGCTGCGGGTCACCTGGTAGAAGATCGAGAGAAAGCTAAGGCAGGCGTCCCAGACCACCATATCCTCGGGGCTCCGCAACACAATCTGGGGGTTGATCAGGGGCCATGGTTGGTCTACGTTTAGAAAGATCATCCGCCGAAGCTCACCGATTTGTGGCGCGGCTATCGCCCGCCCGTAGGTTGTGGTCGCCCGGCAATGGGCCAGAGTATCCTTCAGGTCCTGAACCACGGCGGCCACCTCAGGCGCCGTCGGGTCGGCCACCGGCTCGCACACCGCACGCAGCCGGGGATCACCCATCAGCACGATGTCCCTTTCTGCCATGAACTGCCGCCCCCCTGAACAGTGACGTTTGTGCCCATTTCGTCGGTGGAACAGGTTTTCCCTCGCTCCGACTCGTATTGTTCCGGAGAGAGCTATACCCCGGGAGGGATTGCCGGTGCACCCGCAGCGCCCACCGATCTGGACCCGGGACTTCACCCTGTTGTGGATGGCCAACTTCCTCATGGCCACCAGCTTCTACTTTCTGCTCCCCACCGTTCCAGGCTTCTCGGTCAGCGTGCTGGGGGCCAACAAGAGCCAGGTCGGCTACCTGATCAGCGTCTATACGGTCTCGGCCCTGCTGATTCGGCCCGCGGCCGGCTACCTCCTGGACGTGAAAGGGCGCAAGATTACCTATATCGGCGGCCTTATTGCGTACGCCCTGCTAATATTCTCGTATCCGGCAGCCACCAGTTTTCTCTTTCTCCTGGCGATTCGGTTCGTGCACGGGCTTGGCTGGGGAACCCTTACCACAGGCGGCTCCACAGTGGCTGCGGACCTGCTGCCCGGCCAACGGCGCGGTGAGGGTCTCGGCTACTACGGTCTGACCATGACGCTGGCGATGGCATTCGGTCCCCTGCTTGCCGTCCAGTTGGCTGCGGGCGGCCAGTACAACCGCCTCTTCCTGATCGCCGGCACCATCGCCGCGCTCGCCATGTGCATCGGCCTTGTTGTACGATATCCGCAGGTCGCCCCTTCCCGCGGGAAGTTCACGTGGCGCTCTGTCCTGCATCCGCGGGTGCTGCCCGTGGCGGCCATCAGCCTGTTCACCATGGCGAGCTACGGCGGCATCGTCTCCTTCCTGACGCTCTTTACGGAGGAGCGGGGGTTGAACACGGGGGTGTTCTTCCTCATCTACGCCGCTGCCATGAGCCTGTCCCGTCCCTTCGCCGGGCGAGTGCTCGACAGGCGTGGCCCCACGCTGGTGCTCGGCGGGGGCATCGCCCTGCTGGTGCTGGGGTACGCCACGCTGGGGTTCAGCCAGTCTCTGCCGCTCTTCGCCCTGGCGGCGGTGCTGCTGGGTGTGGGCAACGGCAACGTCCTGCCCACGGTGCAGGGCATGGCCATCAACCTGGTGGGGTCCAAGGAGCGGGGCGTGGCCACATCCACCCTCTTCTCGGCCACCGACCTGGGTATTGGCCTCGGCTCGACCATTCTCGGCTGGATCGCCGACGCTTCGTCGCTCTCGACCATGTACGTATTCAGCGGCCTGCTCTTGCTGATTCCGCTGACGTTCTTCTTTGCCTATGTGAACCGCTACTACGCAAGCCATAAGGAGAGAGAGGTACACAAGTGAAGCTGAGGGAGCAGTTCCGGGTAGGCTGGCGCCTGCTGCGCCCGTTCACCCTGACCGCATCACTGGTGCCCGTGCTGACCGGCACGGTGCTGGCCGCCACGCTGACAGACCGGATCCATTACGGACTGGCAGGGGCCTTCCTGGTAGCGGCCATGCTGATTCAGGCCGCCACCAACATGTTCAACGAGTACTTCGACTACCGCCGGGGGCTGGATACCCACGAGATGGTCGGCATCGCCGGGGCCATTGTGCGGGACGGCGTTTCGCCCCACACCGTGCTGGGCCTGGCCTGGGGCTTCTCGGGCACAGCCATTCTGATCGGCCTGTACATTTCGGCCCTCAGTTCCTGGTGGGTCTTTGCGGGTGGCCTGTTCTGCATCGCCATCGCCTACCTCTACTCGGGCGGCCCGGTGCCGCTGGCCTACACCGCCTTTGGCGAAATCGCCGCCGGCACGATGATGGGACCCGTCATTGTGATGCTGTCATACTACGTGCAGGCGGAGAGACTGACCCCGCTCGCAGTTACGCTCTCTCTTCCGGTGGGTCTTTTGATCGGTGCTATTCTGCTGTCAAACAACATACGTGACATGGAGCAGGACAAGCTGGGCGGGCGCCGCACGCTGGCCATCCGGCTGGGGCGCCATGGCGGTCGGTACCTGCTGGGCAGCATCTTTGCGCTGTCGTATGCCATTGTGGTGGGGCTGGTGCTGGCCCGGCTGCTGACGCCGTGGACGTTGTTGGTCCTGGCTTCGGCACCCAGAGCCGTATGGATCATTCGGCGGTTCGCCCGGCATACGGTGCCGATGGAACTGCACCCGGCGGTGAAGGGGACTGCGCAGCTGCTGATGATTTTCGGGGTTCTCTTGCTGGCCGGCATGGTGATCGGTGGATGATATGGTGAAGCGCCTGCCCGGACGGGCAGGCGCTTTTTCGTGCGGTTAGCTCTGCTTCCGCTTCAGCTTGACCAGGGCCTGGTCGTGTTCGAGCCACTTCTCCTTGGTCCAGTCCAACTGCTCCTCGAGCGCCTCCAGGCGCTCGTTCACGTCCTTGCGGAACTCGGCGAAGTCCTCACGGAGCCCGTCGACCTTTATCTCAAGTCCGCCGACCTTGGTCTCAAGCCCCTGTAGACGGCTATCCATGTTCCCTACCCGCTCACCCAGACCCCGAACCTCTGCACTCAGTTCCTCCAGCCGCCGCATGATTGCCCTGAGCATCTCTTGCCTCTCGTCCATCGGTCCCCCACCTCCGGCTCGTCTGTGACTAGTATGCCGAACGAAGGTGCGGCGAACAAGAATTGACCTGGGGGCGGAGTTGTGGCGGCATAGGCCTCGAGTGTGGTCCGAACGTCGCTGACGCTCTTGTTGCGCTCCAGCATCTGCTGAACCTGCTGGAACAGAATGCCGCCGATTCGCTGGAAGCCCCGCGTGAAGAGGCAGGGCGGGACCGGCGCGTGCCTCTGGCCCCAATCCGACTCCTCCTTCAGCTTTGCTGCGATGCGACTGCGACCGGCAGCGAGAGAGCCACCAGCAGCCCAACCACCTGGCACGCCAGGACGATCACGAAGACCGTGGTGTACGGAGCGACACGCGACACGAGCCCGCCCACCATGGGCAGAAGGGAGATTACCACGCTGTTGAGGTTGGTAGTGGCAATGTAGTAGGGCCGCTCCTGCTGGGGCGCCACGTTCATGACATAGTTGGTCTGGCCCAGCCAGGCCCCGCCGGAAATACCCACCAACACGAACAGCAGCAGCGCCACGGCTACGCCGCTCACACCGAGAAAGCCCGCCGCCAGACCCAGCGCCGGAATAATCATCGCCACGATGCTGGAAAAGCGCAGCGTGGCCGCCGGGCCGAAGCGGTCGTTGCACCAGCCCAGAATGAGGCCGCCCACGATGCTGCCCAGCACCTGCGTCACGTTCAGAATGCCGATCCAGGCCAGGGGTACGGCGCCGGTATCCTTCAGGTAGAGCGCGTAGAAGGGCAGCGCCATGGAGCCGGTGCCGATGAGGAATTGCAGCAGCAGCATCCGCCGGAACCGGGAATTCCCGCTGATGATGCCGGGAATGCGGCGGAACCAGAGCAGGGGCGAGCCGCTGTCGTCGCGCCCCGCCTGAATCCTGCCGACCCGAACCAGGTGGAAGCCGAGGGCCGAGAGGGAGAGTGCGGCGGCTGCCACCAGCATGAATACCGCAAAGGTGCCCCGCAAGGGGAGAATGGGCCGCTCCAGCATGCGGGTGACCAGAAGCCCGGCCAGCAGAGCGCCGGCGCCGCCAAGAGCCTGAATCCAGCCAATCAGCTGGCCGCGGCGGTCCGCCGGGACGGCGCCGTGGAGGACCTCGATCCAGGACAGCTGCGAAGCGCCGTCGCCCAGCATGAACAGCGCCATCGCCCCCAGGAAGGTCACGGCAATGGCCAGGGGCGGCACGCCGGGAATAAGCAGAGCAAGCGCCACCAAAGCGAGGGGCGCCATGCGGAGCCAGTATAGGGAGAGCAGGAACCGGCGAATGTCGCCGATGCGGTGGATGAGGCCCGCCATCAGCAGGGTGGGGAGCAGAAAGCCCATCTGGCGGACCGTGGCGGCCACCCCAACCAGGTCGCGGTTGCCGGTGACGCCTTCCAGGAAGACGGGCACAATGACGTTCGTGTCAAGAAAAGCGATGCCTGTAAAGAAGAAGATGCCCTCCGTCAAGATGCCGACCATGTTGCGGCGGGCTTGGGTGGCCATTAGCTCGTTTCCACTCCACGTATTGAGTTATTTTGGGTAGAAGGGTAAAGGTCTTGCTTCACCTGAGTTCGGGCCTCGCCCGTCGTTTCCTGCCGGTCTACTCGTCGGAGGTGTTCGGGGTCACGGTCCGGGAGGCGATGGCTGAAGCAAACTGCTGCTCAATGTTTTGGAGCAGGTCGAACCGTGTGCGCCTGGTCTGAGCCAGCAAATCCTCGATCGAAGCCGGGGGCTGTGCGGCGGCCGCGGCCATGGTCGCCCCGTTGGCGGAATAGCGGTAAGAGGTGAATACCAGAAGCGTCTTCACGGCCTCCTGCTGGAGGAGTCCCCGCACAGCCAGGGCCGCCAGCGCGGACCGCAGAGCCTGCTGGGTGGGGTCCGAGTCGCTCTGCAGCAGGACAGTATACAGGTCGCGCAGTTCCATGGGGCGGCGGTACTGGCTGAGGTACCGGTGCATATGCCACTCGGGACTGCCCTGGGGCCAGGGAGCTTGGGTGCCGGCCAGCTCGGCCATGACCGTGGTGACCGTGCGAAGCCCCAGCATGGCCTTCTTCGGCTGCACGGTGAGTCGGATGAGACCGGCCTGCTCGTTAGCCAGGGCGGCAACCGTATACATGGCGGTGACCAGAATGGGAGCAGAGACCTGTACGCCGGATGTGGGCATGGTGAAGAGAGGGCCGTGCCCCTTTCCCATGGGGCTGAACCGGCTTCCATGGAGCAGCACAACCTCACTGGGCGACAGGGGGGGCGGCTGGGCAGGAGCCAGTTCGACCTGAGACAGCGGCGTCCACTGAGGCATGCCCTCGGCCCAGGTCAGCGTGTCGGGTGCGACTGCGCCGTGGGCCACCAGGGACCGCAGAGCTTCCTGCGGGACCGGGCCCATCTGACGGCCATTCTGCATGTAGTACCAGAGACGATCGGTCATGGCGAATTCCTCCCTTTGTGGGGCGGTTTTGGCGCCGACCGCGCAGTCTCCTCCTACCCTTTGGGGGAGTCACGCGGAAGACGGGCGGCTGACAGCCGCCCGTGTGACCTGGTGTGGCTATGCGCCGGGGAGAATCCGCGCCGCCCAGTCCAGAATGTCGCTTGCCTTGGCCGACCAGTACTTCCACTCGTGGCCGCCGGGATTGACGGTGAACTCGTGGGGCAGGCCCAGTTCGCCGAGCTTCTGGTGGAGGGCCTCCGTCTGGGGACGGGTGGGGTCGGTGTCGCCGGAGTCCAGGAACAGCCTCGGGAGCGTGTCGGCCGTGAAGCGCTCCACCAGGAAGACGGGGTTGCGTTCCCGGGCATACTCGCCCCCCTTGGGGCCGAAGACCCGGTAGGCCCGGTCTTTCAGGGCTTCGTCGCCGCCCTGAGGCGACATGGGTGCGCCGGTGGAAGCGGCTGCCCCGAACCGGGTCGGATTCCGCAGTGCCAGGGCAACGGCAGCGTAGCCGCCGGTGGAGTTGCCGCCCAGCGCCCGCCCCTCGGGCGAGGCGATGGTGCGGAAGGTGGCATCCAAGTAGTCCACCAGATCGTTCACGAAGTGCTGTTCGAACTTGCCCGAGCCGTCGAACCAGTCCATGTAGTAGGTGCCGTCGTCGAGCATGCCGTCGCCGGCCAGCACCAGAATGTACGGGAGGTCCTTTGCCGCCAGCGTCGGCACAATGTTGCCCTTCTCGGGCAGCCACCAGGTCCACTCGCTGCCGGTCATGCCGTGCAGCAGGTAGAGCACCGGGTACCGTCTGTCGCTATCGGCGTAGCCTGCGGGCAGGTGAATCAGGCCCACACGGCGGGAGTCCAGGGTGGTCGATTTGAAGACGAACGGCTGGAAGGTCAAGTGCAAGCGCCTCCTATGCTATATAAACGTCCAACCCTTGAGCACGTAGGTGGGCCACCAGTTCCGGCGGGGCGCCGGCATCGGTGATGAGGGCGTTTACCTCGTCGAGGCGGAAGGTCTGGGCAAAGGACCGGTTGCCCAGCTTGGTGGAGTCCACCAGGGCAACGACGAACTTGGCCGCCGCACGCATCTCCCGCTTGACCTGGATCTCCAGCAGATTGGGGTCCGTAAAGCCGTCTGCTGCGGTCAGCCCGGAGGCCGAAAAGAAGGCGATTTCGGCGTGGAACTGGCGGAAGAACTGCTCGGCTACCGGGCCCACAAAGGTGGCCGACGGGGAGCGGAGCATGCCCCCGCTGCATAGCACCGTGCTGGCCGGCAGCACCGACTGGAGGGCCGTCACCGTCCGCAGGCCGTTGGTCACCGCCGTCAGGTCGCTGTGTCCGTCCAGGTAGGGCACCATGCCCGTGACCGTGGTGCCGCCCTCGAGAATCAGCACGGTCCCGTCCTGCACGAACCGGCCGGCAGCGTAAGCAGCGATGCGGTCCTTCAGGTCCTCCTGGTGTCCCTTCTTCGCATCATAGGACGGCTCCGTGGCGTTTGTTTCCACGGGGAGAGCGCCGCCGTGCGTGCGATGGAGCAGGCCTTCTGTCTCCAGACTTTCGAGGTCCCGGCGGATGGTCATGCCGGACACGTTGCAGAGGCTGCTCAGCTCGGCCACCGTAGCCCGCCCGTGCCGGGCCAGGTACTGAAGAATGGCGTGTTTGCGCTGTAGGGGCAGCATGGCCGGGACGTTGTTCATCTCTGCCGCCTCCCTGTGGCTCTGTGTTCATATCTGTTCGTTTATGTTTACGTGTGTTCATACCTATGATATGGTATGGATGGAAGTTGGTCAACCGTACATGAAGGGAGCGACAGGGCAATGGTGCTGGCGCTTGGCATAGACGGCGGCGGGACTTCGACCCGCTGTGCCGTGCTGGATGAGCGTTTCCGCCTGCGCGGCATGGGGACGGCCGGCCCGTCCAACTACCAGGACGTGGGTGTGGAGATGACGCGGGCCAACCTGCGCAAGGCCATTCGCGAGGCTTGCGCCGGGTTGGATGACGGACCTGCCGCCATTGACACCGCTTTCTTCGGCCTGGCCAGCGTGGTCTGTGAGGCCGACCGGCAGGTGATTCGGGACGCTGTGGCCGGCGTGGGGTTCAAGCCCAACACGCCGCTGGGCATCGACCACGACATTCGGGTGGCCCTG
>Ga0196971_1000734_pt1 | contig 20110 bp, 15 predicted proteins | sample S1v_1013CmetaG_FD_148660 | JGI IMG/M metagenome (GOLD analysis project Ga0196971, IMG submission 148660) | Soil microbial communities from Anza Borrego desert, Southern California, United States - S1+v_10-13C | ecosystem: Environmental > Terrestrial > Soil > Desert | place: USA: California... | reverse complement strand
GCCGATGCTGCCTCTGCCTGCGGCCATCGTGATTGGCGGTCTGGGGGTCGGACTCGGCACCTCCCTGATCCTCCGTGCCGGGGGCGCCCTCGACGGTTGCGAGATCCTTGGGGTACTGATCCAAGAGCGGCTGGGAATCTCCGTGGTGTGGGTTCTGGCGGTAGCAAACGCCGGCATTTTCGGCACCGCCTTTGGGATGTACGGTCCGCGGGCCTCGCTTCCTTCGATGGTGGCCCAAGCGACCGGCCAACTAGTCATCTGCCTGCTCCTGATGGGCAACACGACCAGACGCCTGTAGACCTGGCGCTTACCCTTGCCACATGGAGTTTGCGACAACGTGGATGGATCTGCAGCTTACTCTGTCGCTGACGACTGGGTTGGGTCCACTGCGGATTGCGAGCGGCGCCACGGTCGGATCCCCCGTTGCCGCAGCAATACGTAACCACTTACCGTGACAACCGCCAGGCTCCCGATTTGCGCGGCGGTGAGCCCAGCCAGGATTAGCGGGGAGTCCCCACGGAGGAATTCCAGAGCAAACCGCCCGATAGAGTAGAAGAAGGCATACAGGATGAAATGGTGTCCGGCCGCCCCCTTCTCGTTACTCCCCAGCCGCACCAAGACCGCCATCAGGACCAGGTCGAAGATCCCCTCGAAGACTTCTGCCGGCCACAGCGGTTGTGGCCCATATGCCAGGTAAGCATCGGTCCCCGGTGCGTGGACGATGCCAAATCTGGTTCCAGTGGGCTTGCCATAGGCATCGCCGTTCAGGGTGCACCCGAACAGGCGCCCGATGGCCTGGCCAAGCAGCAGAGCAGGGGCGCACCCATCGAGAAATCGGCCGAGCGGAATCCTGCCCAGCCGGGCAAAGACCCAGGCAGCAGTGAGTCCGCCCAGTACCCCGCCCTGAATGGAAAGGCCGCCCTCCCAGATCGCGTAGATCTCGCGGGGGGCGGTGCGGTAGTATGACCAGTTGGACAGCACCTCCCAGAGGCGGGCGCCGAGAAGGCCACCGAGCGCTGCCCAGACGGCGAAATCGACGTACTGATCAGCCCATGGCACTCCCCTTCTCCGCCCCAGCCAACCGGCGAAATACGCGCTGCCAAAAATGGCGGATACGATCGCCAGGCTGTAAGCCCTCACAGGGAAAGCGCCAACGTGGAACAGGAATGGATGCAAGATTAGGACTCCTTTCCGGGATACCCATGGACCGCTGCACTTCCGGAGCCTCGGCTTGCTCTCGAGCCAGAGATTCGCCGGTACATCCGGTCTACCAGAGCCGGGAACGCCGAGCCCAGCCTGGTGGGAGCGGCCAGCCGTCTGGGCACAAAGACCTCGGCCAGCCGCTGCTCTACCACCGCCACAACTGCTTTAGCCACCCGCTCGGCCGTCAGCACGGGAGTTCCGGGCGGAAGTGGATAGTGCGGACCCCCCAGCCGATCTCGTACCATGGGCGTGTCCACCGGACCCGGCAGGACCAGTCCAACGTGGATGCCTTCTGGCTGTAGCTCTTGCCGCAGGGCATGCGAATATCCGGTAAGGGCAAACTTGCTGGCTGCATAGGCGGCCATGTAGGGAGGTGCCACCCGTCCAGCCACAGATGATACATTGACGATCACCGGCGCGGAACCTCGCCGCAGCAGGGGAAGGCATGCATGGATGACCCCCACGGTGCCCAGGTAGTTCACCCGAATGAGGCGCTCGGCCGCCTCAACCCCTAGCTCGTCAGCTCGTCCCACTGCCAGTTGCCCCGCGCAGTTGACGAGGAGATCTAGTCGGCCGGCCAGACGCTCGATCTCCGCAGCGATCTGGCCTATTTGTACGGGGTCTGCAAGGTCGGCGAAAACGGCGGTTGCCCGCACGTCTGCGGCAACGGCTTGCAGCCGGTCTTTATTCCGGCCTACGAGGTAAAGGTGTGAGTTGGAGCTTGCCAGGGTGTATGCGGTTGCGAGACCGATGCCGCTTGAGGCCCCTGTGATCAGGACGATGCGCTTATCCCTGTTCAAACCGTTTGGCATTCCTTCCGTTTGGTGCTAAGTCATGGGTACCTGCGGCAGAAGTCGTCCCGCGATGCGCTCAAAGATGTCTGGCAGGTTGCGTCCGGTAATGGTCAGACCATGGTTTTTCAGGCCGATCACCGCACGGGACGGATCCGGTTCCCGCCGGACCAGTTCCGCCACCTCTCTCGCCAACTCCGCCGTTCCACAGGGATAGTTCACGGTTGTGCTGGGGATACCGTCCATCCAGGCATGAACGTGGACAATGGCTCCAACCGCGGGATGCTCGGTATAGAGCATCCAGTGTTCGATGGCGTCTACCGAGGCTCGGCGTGGCTCCACCTGCGGGGGCACGCGGACGTGCATGGCTCTTCGTTCGGGGTCATAGCCGGTGATCAAGAGCATGTCTCTGCCGACCACCTGCATGTTCCCTTTGTCGACTCCGCTGGCGCTCATCCAGAACGATCGGGCGTCTTGTCTGACGCTGAGGTTTCCGTAACTCAACCCCCCAATGCCGAACAGGCGCCTGACATGGGCCATATCACGCGGGGGAAGGAGCTCCTGGATCGGGAACGGAGCCGGGAGGAGGTTCATTCGGTCTAGCTGCTGGCCAGCGTAACGGAGTGCCCGGGTGTTGGCATTTCCCTCCCACAGTTCTGGAGGGAGATCCTTCTGGAACAGGTTGCTCACCACAAGCTGCGACATGGCCAGCGGTGCCACCCGGCGATAGACCTCCCGGAAGTATTCAGCGTCGTTGCCATCGGGATGGGGGACAGAGAAATGGCCTTGCTCCAGCGTAACGATATACGTTTGCCAACCATGCTCCGATTCAGCCACCAGGTAGATCAGCAGGTTTGACAGGGATCGTATCAGCACCGGATAGGCTTCCCTCAGGATGTCCACTGGCTTATCTTGCGTTTTGACTACCGTTACGACGAAGGTCCCCTGGGCTTTCCGGTGAACGGGGCGCGGGCGTTCGGACGATGTGAAGTTGATCACCAGTCGGGGAACCCCGACCCCTTCCGGGATCACCTCATGGCCATGGTCATGCAGCACCCGCTCAAGTCCATCAGCGAACCAGCCAAGGCGCCCAGCTGTCGGTCGCCGGGAGAATACCATTCCTGAGGGTCCGGTCGGAGCAGAGAACGGTTGGACATTGGGTAACAATGGTACATCCCTCCATTGGAGTTGGGTCCATGAGGAATAGCATTCCAAATGGGCGGAACTTGATTCCTGTCCTGGTGAGATTTGAGCCCGTTTTGGGAGGGTTTGGCCAAGATACACCGACAACTCGGCCTGTTCCTGTCCGGCTATAGTCCCCTTGCCTTCCACTTTGTCCTCCTGGCCTCATCCCGATGCACCCCCTCCAAGACCCATAGCGCCCATCTCACAACGCTTGCAAGCCCCCGCTCACGCGGGGGCCATTTCCATGCCCTCCGTGCCGAACAGGCAGACGGCCCCCCAGCCGCGAGGTTAGCAATCGTCGGACCCTTCTCCCGCAACACTCCCAGGTCGCATGCCAAACCCCGGCCCCCTGCTGTCACGGCCCTTGCCCTTCACTTTGCATTCCTTGCCTTCCACTATATCTTCACAATCCGAAACATGATTGACAGTGGAGGCAAATACTGTTACTATTAGAAACATCAGGCTAATCCTGACACTGCCTCGACATAAGGAGCTGATATCCGTTGCCCACCGCCAAGCCCCCACGTGACGGCGCCACATCGGCCGGCGCCGCCGCCAAAGAAGAGGTTCTGCGTGCCACCATGCTGAACGCCCTGCTGAACGCGACCGAGAATGACCTTATTCTCCCCGATCCCGAAGCCGAGATTCTCAAGGGCTCCGCCAATCGGGCGAGCGCCTGGAAACACTCACCCGCCATGCTGGAGGTCAACGCCGCCACCGATCGCAGGCTGGTCGTGGTGGGCAGACTGCTTGGCATGACTGGCAACAAGGTGCTGCGAGTTCACGCCCGGGTCGTGAAGGGGACCAGAATCGTCACCCTCAGACCTGCGGACGAGAACGACCTGACCGCCATTCCCGTGAACCGCTACGCTGGCAACTCCAGCGCATGGATCAACCTGATCACCCTGCTGGGCCCCCTGGGGCTGACCGAGGAGCCCAACTACAAGGTCCGTTTCGAGATCGCCTATTCTCCCAAGGCGAGCAAGCTGTGGCCGTGCCTCGTTTTCGATCTGGATCAGCCCCTGGCCCGCCGCAAGACATCGAAGAAAGCCCCCATCCCCGCCGAGCCTGCTCCCGTTGCAGAACCTGCAGAAGAAGAGGGCTCCCTGGAGATGCCCTAGGAATGTGCGAGGTCGGTAGCGGGCAAAAAGTCCGGCGCCCTCCGTGTGTGGGAGAGCGGCCGGACTCTGTCCCCTATCTCCAAAATACCCTGGCTAGGAGCACGCTGTTACGGACGAACTACCTCCACTTCAACCCCTTCCCATGCCGAGACGGCCTCTTCCTCCTGCTGGACCCCCGATAGGTACAGGCGAACCACACGGCGCTTCGGCGCCTGCTCCCTGTTCCCCATGCCCTCGCCAAGGCTGCGCCCTTCTGCCACTTCCAGCGGAAGCGCTGCGCCAGCCCGCACAAAGACGGGAATGCGATCCCACGGGGCGGCGACGTGGATCCAGCAGGGGCCCTGCTGCGGGCGGTTGGTCCAGAAGTCATACCAGAGCCCCTTGGGCAGGTAGACCCGCCTGGATGTCACGCTCTCCTCGATCACAGGTGCCACCAGCAGGTCTTCGCCCAGGTAGTACTCATCTGCCATGGACCATGTGGCGCGGTCTTCCGGGTGCATCAGCCAGAGGGGCCGCATCATCGGCAGACCGGTCTCAGCGCTCGTGCGGGCCTGGCTGTATAGGTAGGGCAGCAGGTTCATCCGCAGATGGGCATAGAAGCGGTAGATGTCGATGACTGCGGGCGTACCCGTGCGCTCGGCGATGTTCCAAGGGGTGCGTTCCTGGCTGGGCACCGCCTTCGTCTCGGCGTGATATTGCATGACCGGGCAGAAGCACGCCATGGCGGTAGCCCTCACGTACAGTTCCGCCGAAGGAACCTCGCCGGAGAAACCGGCTATGTCCCAGCCCCAGAAGGGGATGCCGCTGACGCCCGCGTTCAGACCGGCGATGACGCTGCTCCGGAAGGCGGCAAACGTGGAGCGCTCGTCGCCCGCCCAGTGCATGGGGAACCGCTGCGCACCCGTGTAGCCTGCCCTGCTGAAGGTGAGGCCGTCTCCGCCACGCACTTCCTGCACCAGCCGGTATGCCGCCCCAATGTAATTGTTGGCATAGGTGTTCCGCCCCTCATGGCCGCGGGAGCCATCTGCGAAGCGGACATCGCGGGGGTAGATAAACTCGCCCCCGTCGGTCTTGAACCCGTCAACGTTCAGTTCCTCAAGCAGATAGCGCCTGCGCTGCTGCCACCAGAACGCGGCCTCGGGGTTTGTGAAGTCAATCAGCAGGCTGTGGGCAAACCACTCGTCGGGGATGCGGTAAGGCGTGCCGTCGGCGTTGCGGACGACGTACCCGTGCTCGATGAGAAAAGCTTCGTCCAGTTCCTTCTGGCGGCTCGGGATGGACGGGTCCCGCTTCCAGACGGGAATCTGCCACAGGACCAGCCGGATGCCCTGCCGGTGTAGCTCGTCGATCATTCCCTTCGGATCCGGCCAGCGGCCCGCAGCAGGATACCGGAAGCTCGCGCCGGGGATCGGCCCGCCATCCGCCACGGGTTCGTAATCGGCATCGTTGAAGATGCAGAAGGTGATCTCGTCGCTCCACGCCTCGATCACCAGCACCGAGGTCGGAATATCCAGGTCGAGCGTCTGGCGGGACTCCTGCTCCACCAGGGACTGGCGGTCCCAGGAGTTGGCAGACATCCAGGGCCCGAACGCCCAACTGGGCGGCAGTTCCGGCCGGCCCACCAGCGAGGAGAACGTCTGCAGAACGGCAGCCGGCAAGGGGGCAACCAGCACGAACAGGTCCACCTGCGCGTCCGGAGCATCGCCCCCGTCAAAGCTCAGGCGAAGCCGGTCGGCGGCGCTCTGCGCCACGTCCATGCAGCCGATCCGGGCGGTGTCCGCGTAGAGGCCATAACCTCGGGAACTGATCAGGAAGGGCACGGGGATGTACGTCCGGTCCTGCTGATCGCGGTACTGGTTGAACACGGTGTTGTCGATGACCGTGCCCCGCCGGGCAATCCGGTCGAACCGCTCGCCGCCTCCCCAGAACTGCTCGTCTGGTGGGGTGGCGAATGACCACTCCACCTCGTGAATCTGGCCCGAACCGTCTGTGAGCCAGCGGAGGGCATCCAGATGATAGTCCCGCAGCAGCACATCCCCGCCGGCGTTCAGGACCTTCACGGCCAGCGGAGCGGTAGTCACCCGGACCCTGTAGTCCGCCGTGCTGATCTCCCAGGTGTCGCCCGTCTGACGCCAGCCGGAGGCGGCAGGGCAAGTCTTGCCGATGACGGCGGACCAGCGCCGCGTCTCGGGGGTAGGGTCCCCTATGGTCAGGCTCGCTCGCAGCACCCCACCCGCCATTGCGGTCAGCCGCAGCCGACCGCCGGTGGGACCCACCTTCGGAGCGAAGTGCAGCGAAAGCTCAGATCCCTCAGCCGACGCGGCGTGGACGGCCCGAGGGGCGTCCCAGTAGAAGGCAGTGAACGCAAAGTGATCAGAGACGCATTCGCCCGCTTCTCCCCGTGCAGCCCACCGGTAGGCCACCTCGTCTCCCGCACCGAAGGGCCCGAAGCGGACAACCCAGCACCCGGGCTGTGAGGGGAGCGGTGCCTGCCATGTCGCCGCTACGTCCGGTTGGCGCACGCCCCCAAGAGTCCACTCGACCCACACCGCTGACGGCTCGCCTGAGACCGTCGCGTGCAGCGTGACAGGCTCCTCGGCGGTGGGGTAACGGGGAATCCGTTCCCAGTCGTAATGCTTGTACGGATGATCATCGCCCGTTGGCTTATGTACGATGTGCACTGCCTGGCCGCTCATGCCGCAGCCCTCCCGACAGGTTAGTAGGCGACGGGGCGGGCCGGTTGGGCCCGCCCCGTCTGACAGACTTTACTGCAGCTTCTTTTGCGCCGCATCCAGCGCTTCCTTCGGGGACTTCTTCCCCAACTTCGCCAGTTCCAGTTCCTTGCCGACCTCATCGGTCATCATCTGGAAGTTGTCGATCACGGGCGGGACCACCGGGGCGTTCAGCGCATCGAAGACCGCCTGACGGTTGCTGGGCGGGGTCTGCTTGAGGTAGCCTTCGACCGCCTTCGGGTCAGAGAGGGCCGGAATTTCCCAACCGGAAGCAATGCGCACATCTGCGGCAACCTTGCTGGCGGTCAGATACTTCGACCAGGCCCAGGCAGCCTGCGCCTTCTTGGAGCTCTTGGAGATGACCACGGCGTTGGCAAAGAAGTGGTTGGCTTTGCTGTCCTTGGTCTTGGCCGGCTCCACGACCACGTCCCACTTGAAAGGCACGGCCTTGAAGTCCGAGAACATCCAGATGCCGGTGTGGATCATGGCGACCTTCTGCTGCTTGAACAGGTCACCATCGCCCAGGGTACCGACCTGCTCGGCCGACGGGGCAACCTTGTCCTTATGAATCCGGTCGACCATCATCTGCAGGGTGGCGATATTCTCAGGCGTGTTGATGACGGGCTTCCCGCTCTTGTCCAGCACGCTGCCGCCGCCCTGCACGGCCATCTTATAGTACTCCCAGAAGTGGATGGGCTGGAAGGTGCCCCAGACGCCCTTTGCGGGGTCGGTCAGCTTCTTGGCTGCGGCCGTCTCGTCCGCCCAGGTCCAACTGGCGGTGGGGTAGGCCACGCCCTTCGCGTCGAACAGATCCTTGTTGTAGAACAGCAGCACGGTGGAGAAGGTCTCGACCAAGCCGTACTGCTTGCCGTTGTATGCAAAGGCTGAATGCGCCTTGGGGTAGTACACCTTCGGGTCGAAGCTCTTGTCCCCGTTTGCCAGGGGGCCCATGTCCGCGAGCAGGCCCTTCTTGGCGTAGTCGACGAAGTTCTCGTAGTTCAGCTCAAATACGTCCGGGGCAGAGTCACCGGCCACCACGGTCGGCAGTTTGGTCCAATAGTCGCCCCAGGCAACAGGCTGAACGTCCACCTTGATCAGCGGGTTCTCATTCTGGAAGGCCTTGACGATCTTATCCAGGTCGCCCAGATGGTCCGGCGCGGCGCTGAAGGTCATGTATGTAATGGTGACCGGTTCCTGCTTTTCCGGGGTCGTAGAAGGGGTCTTCGTTTCGGAAGCGGGTTTGCTGCATGCAGTAAGGCTCAGGAGCAGGGCCAGCAGGGCGATAACGGCGGCAGAACGGATTCTCATTCGACTGACCTCCTCTGTCTCATGTCAACCTTTCAACCCGGAGAGGATGGCGCCCTTGACGAAGCTCTTCTGCGCGAACAGGTAGACAACGATGATCGGGAGCACACTGATCACGGCTCCCGCCATGACCAGATTCCATTCGGATGACCAGCGACCGTGCAGGTTGGCCAGACCCAACGGCAGGGTCATCCGTTTTTGGCTGTTGATAACGATCAGAGGCCACAGAAACGAGTTCCAGTTGCCCATGAAGGAGAAGACGCCGAGCGTGCTCAAGGCGGGTTTGGAGAGCGGCAGGATGATCCGGGTGAAGACACGCCAGTGGGACGCACCGTCGATGAAGGCCGCCTCCTCCAGTTCCCGGGGGAGCGTGAGCATGGACTGGCGCAGGAGGAACGTGCCGAAGGCGCTGAAAATGGAGGGCACAATGATCGCCAGGTACGAGTCCGACCAGCCCAGCCATTTGATCAGGATGAACAGCGGAACCATAGTCACCTGGAACGGGATCATCATGGTGCCCAGGTACAGGAGAAACAGGGATTCGCGTCCGCGCCACTGCAGGCGGGAGAACGCATAGGCACCCATAGCGCAGCTGACCACCTGCAGCGCTGTGGACGTGGCGCCCACGAACACGCTGTTCAGGAAGAACCGCCAGACCGGAAAGACCGTGCCGACGCGCACGTAGTTGTCGAAGACCACTGGGTTTGGAATCAGCTGAGGCGGCGCCTGGAGGATGCCGAAGTTGGTCTTCAGCGACGTGGAGATCATCCAGGCGAACGGGTAGATGGCGGCCAGGGCGGCGATCGTCAGGAGCCCATAGAAGAGGGCGGGGCGGAGCCATTTCCAGATTGTGCGGGTCATCCGTCATGCCCCCCTATTCGTAGTGGACCCATGACCGCTGGAAGCGGTGCTGTATGAGCGTGACGACAAACACCAGGGCAAAGAGCATCCAGGAGTAAGCGGCCGCATATCCCATGCGCCCGTACCGGAAGGCGTTTCGGAAGATCCGCTCCGCCAGAACGGTGGTGGCGCCGCCCGGGCCGCCTTCGGTCATGATGTACACCTGATCGAAGACCTGGAAGGAGCCGATCAGCGAAATGGTGACGACGAAGAAGGTTGTTGGCGTCAGCAAGGGCAGGGTGATCCGGCGGAAACGCTGCCAGGCACTGGCGCCATCGATGGAGGACGCCTCGTAATATTCGTTGGGTATGGACTGCAGGCCGGACAGGTAGAGAACGGCGATGTAGCCGGCATCTTTCCAGACGCTGGTGGCGATAATGGCGGGCATGGCCCAGTTCGCATCGTAGAGCCAGGCCGGACCCTGAATGCCGACCAACGAGAGCAGGAAGTTGATCGGCCCGGTCACCGGGTTGAAGAGCCACCGCCACAGCAGTGCTACCGCCACCCATGAGGAGACGACCGGCAGGAAAAAGGCCGTGCGGTAGAAGCCCTGGAACCGCAGCTTCTGGTTCAGCAGGATGGCCAGAGTCAGCCCGGCCATTGAGACCAGTGGCACATAGCCGCTCAGGTAGTAGACGGTGTGGCCCAGGGCGTCCCAGAAGTCCGCGTCCGTAAGGAGGCGGCGGAAGTTGGCCAGACCCACGAACTGGGCCGGGGTGATCAGGTCCCATTTGAAGAGCGTGAGACCGAGCGACGCCGCAACCGGCACCATGGAGAACAGGAGCATTCCGCCGAGGTTTGGCAGCAAGAACAGGGCGACCACACCCCACTTGCGCCATTTCTGTTGTCCGACCACAAGCTAACCCCCTCGTGGGATTCAGGTGCCCCCAACCCGGCCAGGCAGGGCGAAGGTGTCGGCGGGACCGTCGTCGAGCGTCACCTGGAATGCCTTGTCTACGACTAACGCAGCGGCTCCACGAACCCATGCGGCCGTTCCCAGCTGGCCCAAGACCACATCGACGCCTTCCAGGGGAGCGAAGACCCAGCGGGCCAGGCTCTGGCGGAACGGTTCCAGGAGCAGGTTTCCGGCCTGTAGAGCCGCTTCCCCGCTCAGGACGATGCGTGCAGGGCTCAGCAGGTTTACCGCTCCGGCAGCCCCCCGCCCCAGCCACTCGCCGGCCTGCCGAAGCAGATCGCGGGCCAGTTGGTCGCCCGCTGCGGCGGCGGCTATAATAATCTCCCGAGTGATCCGGTCGGGACTCCCGGCCAAAGGAGCGATTGCGGTCGCTCTTCCCGCTGCGATGGCGGCGACGGCGTTGGCCACCAGGGTCCGGTCGCCTGCCAGAGCCTCCAGGCAGCCGTTCTTGCCACAGGCGCACCGCGGCCCCTCCGGGTCAAGTACCACATGTCCCAGTTCGCCGGCGCCGTTTTTGTGTCCTCGGTAGAGCTGTCCGTCCACGATGAGCCCGGCGCCTACCCCGACCCCAACGGTGATCCCAAGCATCTGATTGACGCCGCGGCCGGCACCGAAACGGTGCTCTGCCAGTCCGACGGCATTTGCATCGTTATCGACCATTACAGGGAGCCCGAGCTGCTCCTCCAACAGGTGGCGCAGGGGGATGTCACGCCAGTGGGGGAAGTAGGAGTTGAGCGACGTCCCCGTGGTGGGATCCACCACCCCCGGAACGACTAACCCGGCGCCCAGAACCCTTCCCGGATCAACCCCCGACTGGTCGATGAGGGTACGCACGGCATCCGCAATGTCCGCTACAACGCCTTCTCCCTCGGCCTCCTGCAGCAGCGGCCGGGTGAGGGAGACCAGGGGTTCGGCACAGAGATCCGTCAGGCTGACGCTGATCCCCGCGGGTCCGAGCTTGATGCCTGCCACGGCCAGGGCCTGGGCCTTCAGGCGCAGCAGGACCTTCCGCCGGCCGGCGCCGCCCTCCGGGGCGCTGCCGACCTCATCGATCAGCCCCTCCCGCTGGAGCCGCCCCACAATTCCGCTGATGGTGGAACGCCCGAGCCCAGTCAGGCGGGCCAGATCCACCCGCGAAACCGGTTCGTGGCTTCGGAGCATATCAAGCACCAGGCCAATGTTCCATTCCTTCATCAGTTGACGGTCTCCGGGCCGCACGGGCACATGATCCACCCCGCAATTCCAACGGTCACTGAACTATTGCGGTTATTTCGTTGGGGGAATGAACAATCCTGCCCGAGTAACAGGCAGGATTGCTAATTTTATCTGAGAACTTAGGTGCACTTTGTTCTGCGGCTGAATTAAGTCGACAGGCGGAACGGAAGCTCAGTCATCGCCGCAGTTAGCCGGAGACCAGCACCACCATATCCCAGATTTCCAGGCGAGGGACGGTGAACCGGACGACCAGGCCCGTCTGGGGGTCGTCATCTGTCTCGAACTCCAGGGGCCGCAAGCTTCCGCCCGTCCAGTCCGGGCTGGCTACGTAGACCGCTCTCATCGGGCCGAGGACGCGGCAGACAATCCGCAGGCTGCTCACCACCGGCGGTCTGGGTTGCGGACGGTTCCACTGTCCATCCGACTCCAGCAGATTCACAAGCTGCATGGTGACGAGGCCGTCATGCTCGCGAACGATGGTCCACACGTGTCCGGGCAGTCCGGTGGAGTTGGTGGCGACCCCCTCAAAGTGATAGTCCTCCGTGACGCCGCCGGCATGGGTCTCCGAGACGTCCTCCTCCGGGGCACGGTGCATCCATGGGCCATAGCGTACGATGAAGTCGTGATAGGCCCTCATCTGCGGGAGCACTGCCGCGTCGAGTTTGGCGTAGTCCGGGAAGTATCCGGTGGTCAGCACGCCATCGCCTTCCCCCAGCAGCACCTGGTAGCCTCCGCAGGCGTGAATGACCGCCAACAGGAGCAGGAGCGCATCGTTGCCGATGGCGGGATCAGGCAGTGCCCCAATGACCACAGGCTTCTCCGGCGAGAGCGACAGCGCCCCCTTTATGAGGTCACGCAGGTCCCGGTAAGTGCGGTGGGGGCTGTGCGCGTAGATGAAGGTGACCGCCTGCGCAGCACCGGACACCTTGCGCGTGGGCCAGTTGTTGTGCGCGTGAAAGACGACCCGCGCATCCGGATTGGCGGACCGAATGGTCGCGTCTGCGGCATCGATGAACGGGGCGAAGTGGTCGCTCAGATCGATCGATGCGTTTCCGTAGGTGCCTGGGTAGGGCAGAGCCTTCTTGGGATAGCCAAACTGGTCAATGACGATGCCGGCAAAACCCATTTCGGCTATCAACTGCCTGAGCTGCTCCAAGAGGTGAGTCGCCCATCCCGTCCCCACGCGAAAATCCATGACGTAGAAGAGCCTGGCCAGGCTGAAGGCCACCCCGTCGCTCCGGTACAGGGCCCAGTCCGGGTGCTCTCGCACGAACGGTTCCTCGGCACCGTAGACCGACGTGTAAGCCACGGGAGCCATCCCCTGCTCCTGGGCCAGCCGGATCTTCCGGCGCACGACCAGCAGGGAAAGGTGCCGGCCCATGGAGTCCACGAAGTTGTCCTCGTCAGGCAGGTACTGGTAATGCGAGTACATCCAGTCATAGAAGTAGACGCAGGTCAGGTGCAGCCGGACCATGGCCTGCATGCGCCTTTTGGTTTCGCTCAGCGTCTCGGCGGCGGAGAAGTCCGTGACGAAACCCATGCGGGGCACCCGCCACCAGGCGACGGCCACATCCACCGCACCGGTGCCGCTCGCGACAAGTTCGCCCTCGGGGGACAGCACGCGAGCCTCCAGCCCGAAGGCGGCATATTCCCGGTCCGGCGCCTCCCAGTGCAACTCCGACTGGGTCGCACCTTCCGGGACATTCGTTGTCAGCCGGGCCACCCGTTGATGCAGTTCAAGCACATCGACCTCGACCCGGCTGCCTCCGTCGACTCCGGAGCCCGTCCAATCCACGCGCAGCAGCACAACCTCACGGGGGCGGTACTGGGCCTTTGCGGCGCAAACATCCACCTGTATCATGCACGTTCTCCCTGTTGCCAGGTGACGAGGCTGACCTCGTCTCCTCCAGTGGGCGGGGCGAAGACCATCTCCAGCACCTGTGCCGCGGCGCCGATCAGCCAGGCGTTTTCGCCGACGGAAGCGGGCAGCACGTCGATATGGTCGGCGAGCCACGGGGGGAGCCGCAGCCGCAGCGCCGCAGCGAGGGGCTCCAGCAGCAGTCCACCCGCCTGTTCCACAGCCTCTCCGCCGATGACCACAGCCGAGGGGTGGAGCGCCGAGGCGAGGACTCCCAGAACGGATCCCACCTGGCTACCCGACTCGGCCAGAAGGCCAAGGGCGAGCCTGTCGCCATCCTGGGCAGCGGCCACGATCACACCGCGGGTCAGGGCGTCCAGACGTCCCTCCACCAGCTCCGACATGAGACTCTCCGTTCCCGCCTCGAGGGCGGCTCGAGCTGAGATCACAATGGCCTGATCAGCCGCCACTGCCTGGAGGCAGCCCTGGGCGCCACAGGAGCAGAGGGGACCGCCGGGCTCCACGTTAACATGCCCGATGCCTCCACTTGCGGCGGATGGACCCCGGTAGATGTGCCCATCCAGCAGCATGCCGGCGGTAATGGTGCTGCCGAGGACCGTACCCAGGACGTCGCATCGCCCCGCCGCGACACCCTGCAGAGCCTCGCCCAGAATGAAGGCGTTGGTCTCGTTTTCAGCGACAACCGAGAAGCCCAATCGCTCCTTCATCCAGGCTGCTACCGCCACGTTCTCCCAGCCCAACTCCCGGGAGGTGACGCGTCCAGAACGGAGATCCACCGCCCCGGGAAGGGCGATGCCGAGGCCCATGACCTTTCCGGCGGCGCCGGCCTCCTTGAGCATCTCCAGCGTCCAGACGCAGACCTGCTCCAGCACTTCCTGCCACCGGTGCGTCGGCACCCGCATGCCCCGCCGCTGTTTGAACACGATGCGCCCAAACAAGTCAGCCAGGCCCAGACTGATCGTCTGTGGCGCCAGCCTTACGGTCACCACCAGGCGAGCGCGGTCGACCAGTTCAAGGAGAATGGGCCTGCGCCCGCCGGCAGACTCCGCCTCGCCGGTTTCCCGCACCAGGCCACTGTCAAGCAGGGTGTTTATAATGGTGGTGATGGTCGAGCGGCCAAGTCCGGTGCGGTCGGCCAGTGCCACGCGCGAAATCGGCTGGTGCTGACGAATGGCGGACGCAACGGCAACTATGTTCGCATCCCGAAGGAAGTGCCGATCCGATGGTCGTAAATCCATGCCCTGCCCCCCAATTCGGCGGTAGCGATGTTGGTTCATTCTTCGGGCTGGAAGGGCGATCCTCCTCTTCTTGGTAAGCGAGAGCACAACCCTGCCTGCCAAGGCAGGGGCTTTCCTTGCGCCCGGCGAACCCTTGAGGGCTTGTATGTACCATGTACCCGCCGAAGGAGGCCCCCGACGTGACAGAGAGCGCAGCCATCAAAGCGTTGGCCACCCGCATTCAGGACAACGTCCAGACCGTCATTATCGGTAAGGAGCAGGTGATCGAGCTGGCCCTGGTGGCCCTGCTCTGCGAAGGCCACTTGCTGGCCGAAGATGTCCCCGGCACCGGCAAGACCATGCTAACCCGCGCGCTTGCCGCGTCAGTGGGCGCCGCCTTCAACCGCATTCAGTTCACGCCCGACCTGCTGCCCACCGACGTGACGGGCGTCTCCATCTTCAATCAGAAGACCCAGGGTTTTGAGTTCCGCCCCGGGCCCATTATGGCCAACATCGTGCTGGCTGACGAGATCAACCGGGCTACACCCCGTACCCAGAGCGCCCTGCTGGAGTGCATGGAGGAGCGCCAGGTCACCGTGGACGGCACGGCCCGCAAGCTGCCCCGGCCCTTTCTGGTCTTTGCCACGCAGAACCCCATCGAGCAGGAGGGCACTTTCCCCTTGCCCGAAGCCCAGCTGGACCGCTTCTTCCTGAAGCTGACGCTGGGCTATCCGACTGTGGAGCAGGAAGATGCCTTGCTCTCCCGACTCCAGCACGGCCATCCCATCGAAAAGATCGGTTCCGTGGCCACGGCGGAGGAACTGCTTGAGATGCAGGGCCGCGTGCGGAACGTGCATGTGAGTGACGACGTGCGCCGGTATGTGGCGGAGCTGGTCCACGCGACCAGGCGGCATCCCGATGCGGCCATTGGCGCCTCGCCCCGCGGTTCGCTGTCGCTCTTCCGGGGAGCCCAGGCTCTTGCCGCCATTCGGGGCCGGGGCTATGTGGTGCCGGACGACGTGAAGGCCCTGGCACAGCCGGTGCTTGGCCACCGCATTATCATGCGGCCGGAGAGCCAGCTGCGGGGCCGCACGGCTGCCCAGGTGGTGGCGGCCGTACTGGCCACAGTGCCGGTACCGGTGGAAGCCGAGGCGCGCTAGGCCATGCGGATAGCCAACATCCTCTGGTTCTACCTGATCGGGGCGCTGCTGATACCGGGGCGGCCGGTCTACACCATTCTCTACTTCCTGGGCGGGGTCTACCTGCTGGCCCGGGCCTCGCTGGAGCACAGCTTCAAGCGGCTGGAAGTGGAGCGGACGCTGTCGGACCAGCGGATTTTCCTGGGGGAGAGCGTGACGGTGACGCTGCGTTTTCGCAATACAACAGCCATGTCGCTTCCCTGGCTTCAGGTGGTGGAGAGCCGGCCTGCCCAGATGACCGGCCAGCCGCACAGCCACATCGCCACCATGGGGCCCGGGAGCGTGGTGGAGACGAGCTACGCGCTGCTCGGCACCAAACGGGGGCGCTACACCGTGGGGCCGGTCACTCTTTTTGCGGGTGACCCCTTCGGTTTTGCCCGTACGAACGCGACCGTGCAGAGCACAGCGCAGTTCACCGTCTACCCCAAGGTCTCGCCTCTGCCAGACCTGGGGCTGCCGGCCCGCCTGCCCATGGGCGATCTGGCCACGCGGCGGCGCCTGTTTGAGGACCCGGCCTGGCTCACGGGCACCCGGGAGTACGTGCCCGGCGACTCGATGAAGCGCATTCACTGGAATGCCACGGCCCGCACGGGCGACCTGATGGTCAAGCAGTTCCGGCACGCCATGCTGCTGCCGTGCGCCATCTTTCTGAACCTGAACCGCGACGACTTCGGCAACAAGGCCTACTGGCTGGACAGCGAACTGGCCATCTCCGCCACCGCTTCCCTGTGCCACCATCTGGTGGAGCAGAAGCAGCAGGTGGCGCTGGTCACCAACGGGGTGGACCCCGACGACACGGGCGCCGCCGGCATCTCCCGCCTGCCGCTGCGGCAGGGGCGCGGCGCCATGGTGGAAGTGCTTGAGCTGCTGGCCCGCATTCAGGAAGGATCCGGCGCCTCCTTCGCTCGGACGCTGGCCGAAGAGGCCCAGCACCTGCCCTGGGGGACGCTCCTGTGCATCGTGACGCCGCGGGAGACGCCCGAGGTGGCCACGGTCTGTGCCCGTCTGGGCCGGAGCGGCCAGCAGGTGCTGCTCTTCGTGACGGACGGGGGCACGACCCGGTCGGGTCGCCGGACAGGCTACCAGGTACTTGAACTGACCGACAACCGGGGGGAGGTGGGGGTGGGATGAAGCCCCAGCGCCAACTGCCCTCCATCGGGGGGCTCCCCATGGACCCCCGGGCCGACATGGCCCTTCCTCTGCTGCTAATCCTGGCGTCGGCAACCACCGTGGCCCTCTGCGCAGGGATGGCTTCCGCCGTCTTCGACCTGCGCCTCCTGCCCGGCATCGCTGTGGTGGCCTTCATCTTCGCGGTGGAGTCATACCTGTTCACCACCATCTTTACGGTGCGCGATGTGGATGCGCCGGACGCCCTTCGCTGGGTGGAGATGGCTCTGATACTCGCCCTGGGCAAGGTCCTGGCGTCGATTCCGGCGGCAGCGGGTCTCAAAGATGCCTTGCTCGGCGCCTACGAGTCCTGGGATACCTGGGTGGGCTTCGGTCTCCTGCTCTTCGCCTGGCTTGACGGTATGAAGGTGGCCCGGCTGATTCGGTACCTGCACCCCGGCCACATGATCGCCAAGCCTGGCCAGGAACTGCTGGTGCATGACGACCATGGGCAGGCATATACCTCCGTGCTCACCAGCGTCTGCACGCAAGTGGGCGTTACCGGCATTTTGCTGGGCATCATGGCCTGGGCCACCGGCGACGTGCGGGTCTGGGGCTGGAGCTGGCTGGGCGTGGGGCTTCTGCTGCTCATGGCGCTCGGCGCCGGCGCGATGCTGGTGGCCGCGCAGTTGCGCCAGCGCATCACCTGGGCGCAGGAGGGGCTGGCGACGCCGCCAGAAGTGGACGCACACTGGGCCCCCGCGGGCCTTGCCATGCTGCTGGTGCCGGCACTATTGGCCCTGCTGCTCCCGGCCGGGCCCCGGCTGCCGGTGGAGCGGTTCATCGCCTTCCTTGGCCGCCTGACGGGCGACGCCAAGTTCGAGCTGCCCCCGCAGGAACAGCCCAACAACGAGCAGCCCGTTCAGCTGCCGCAATGGATGGTCCCCGAGGGCGCCGAGAGCCGCCTGCAGATTCACATCCCGCCGTGGGTCTGGTACGTCCTGGGGGCCATTCCCGTGCTCCTGCTGCTCAGGGCGGCTGCCCGGCAGTTGGTCGACCGGGTGAAGGCCAAGGACCTGAAAGGCCTGTGGGCCATTCTGGCGGTGGTGGCCAACTGGTACCTGGCCCTCTGGCAGGGGGTGCGGGAGATGCTTTGGGGCGTGCTGAAGCAGGCAGTCGCCGCACCGGCTCAGGCCGTGGGCCACTGGCTGGGTGAGACGGGCGTGCTGGGGCGGTACCTTCCCTTCCGGGGGCGGGCCCCGGCCGAGCCCCGGGCCGCCGTGCGGTTCTACTTCGCCCGCCTTCAGGTGGAGGCGGCGCGCAAGGGCGTGGAGCGGCAGGCAGCGGTGACGGCGGGCGAATTTGCCGACCGGCTGGCCGGCCAGGCGCCCGAGCGGGCCGGGGAGATTGCGGAGCTGAACCAGGCCTACAGCCTGGCTCGGTACAGCGCAGAGCCCGTGCCGGTGGAGCGAGTCTCCTATGTAAAGCGGGCGTGGGTGGAGATTGCCCGGGCTCTTGGCCGCAAGCGGCCGGACCCTGGGCAGTAAGCGGGCACAGCAGCCAAAGGGGGATCCGTTGAAGATGAAGGAGATTGGGATTGCCGTGGTCGGCCTCGGCTCCATTGCACGCACGCACATCTCCGCCCTGCGGGCTTTGCCTGCCGTGCGGAACTCACCGATAAGGCCCGTGCTGCGCACGCTGTTGACGCGCCGGCCCGACGAGGTGGCGGCAGAAGCGGCGGCCATGGGCTTCGACCGGGTGACTGCCTCCTTGACCGAGGTCCTGGCCGATCCGTCGGTGGATGTGATCGATGTCTGTACGCCCAACGTCCTGCACGCCCCGGTGGTGCTGGCCGCCCTGGCGGCAGGCAAGGGCGTCTACTGCGAAAAGCCCCTGGCCTCCTGCGCCGCCGATGCGGAGCAGATGGCGGCCGCCGCTGCTGGGGCGACGGACTGCTGCACGCAGGTGGCGCTGGTCTACCGGTATCACCCTGTCGTCATGAAGATGAAGGCCCTGCTGGAACTGGGGGTCATCGGACAGGTCCTCCAGTTCAAGGCCACCTACAACCATTCGGGCTACCTGAATCCATCCACCGTAAAGGGATGGCGGACCCAGGGCGCCCTCTCGGGCGGCGGCGGTCTGCTGGACCTGGGCGTCCATATCATCGACCTGCTGCACCTGCTGGTGGGGCCGCTGGAGCTAGAGCACAGCACAGTCCGGACGCTGGTGGGCCGGCGGCTCATGGCCCCGGGCGGCGAGCTCCAACCCGTCGATGTGGATGACTGGGCCCTGCTCCACGTGCACACGCCTGCCGGCGTCCCCGGCGTCGTGGAGACCTCCCGGGTCGCCCTGGGCAACGAGCAGCAGACCATCGAACTGTACGGCAGCCAGGGGAGCATCATTGCGAACCTGGAGCGGGACCTGGAGCCCCGCGTTCAGCTCTTCAACGGCAGCGTACCGGCCCTCCCGGCCCCGGCTGCCCTTCAGTTCCTGCCGCAGGGCCGTCTCAGCCTGGGCGGCTTTGTGGACCGGCATCAGGCTTGCCTGTACCACTACCTGCTGCGGTGCGCGGGGCAGGATCCGGCACCGGGATGGGCGCCCACGTTTGCTGATGAGCTGAACGCCGAGCGCCTCGTCTACCAGGCCCTTGCCAAGTAAGCGCAAGACCCTGCACCCACCGAAGTGGCTGCAGGGTCTTTTCCTTGGCGCATCCGGGGTAGCGGGGGCGGTGTGGCCTCAGTTGACGATGCCGAGGGGGGACTTCTGGGTCATGGGCCACGGATCGACGGGGATGTTCCCGATGCTGGCCGTCCAGTGCAGGTGTGCGCCGAGGGAGAAACCTGTGTTGCCCACCTTGCCGATCTCCTGTCCCGGCACCACCCAGTCGCCGGGCTTCACCGAGTAGGCGCTCATGTGGTAGTAGGTAGTGTACAGGTTCATGCCATGGTCGATGATCACGGTCATGCCGCTGACGATCATCTTCTCTGTCATGACCACCTTGCCGGGAGCGGGCGCCAGCACGGGCGTGCCTTCGGCGGCCTCGAAGTCCATGCCGCTGTGGCGACCGTACTCCTTGTCGTTAATGAAGCGAATTTCGCCGAAGTGGGTGGAGATGTTCAGCTTTCCGTCGATGGGCGCCCGGAACGGCCCCTTCCACTGGGGCTCAGCAATGGCGCCGCTGCGCAGGCTGAAGATCTTGGCCCACTCGGCGTCCTGCTTGGGATCATAGAACGTCTCTCGCTGCTCTTCGGTCACGATCAGGCGGTCCTCGGTGAACTGCCTGTAGGCAACGGCAAGCGAGCCGTTCCACTGGCCGCCTGACCAGGTGACGGTGACCGGG
>Ga0196971_1000733_pt1 | contig 20115 bp, 17 predicted proteins | sample S1v_1013CmetaG_FD_148660 | JGI IMG/M metagenome (GOLD analysis project Ga0196971, IMG submission 148660) | Soil microbial communities from Anza Borrego desert, Southern California, United States - S1+v_10-13C | ecosystem: Environmental > Terrestrial > Soil > Desert | place: USA: California... | reverse complement strand
CATCCCGGTAAACGCAGCAACCTATACTTCCTTGCCCGATCCTCGCTTCACCTACAACAAGGATTCAGACCAGATGATTTGCCCAGCCTGGCATCCTTCCTACCGACGCAGCCGATTCAAGGCGCATTCGAGATCGGGGCATCCCGGTGTGACGTACTTCTTCGACCCCACGATCTGTTCGGGATGTCCTCTACGGGAAGGCTGTTACAGCGGGCAGAAAACCGGGAAAAGCGTGAGTATCATCGAACCCCACGCCGCTCAAGAGGCTGCCAAGCAAAGGCAGATCTCACCCGAAGGCCAGGCGGTTTACCCCCGACGCGGGGTCATTGAACACAGGTTGACGGAATTGAAGCGGTTCTGTGGGCTGCAGCGAGCCCGCTACCGCTCACTCCTACGCGTCTATCTCCATGCGATAATGGCCTGCGTCGTGGCAAATGCCAAGCGGATGGTCAAGCTGGCCACCCCGATGGCGGCGTAATCTCTGCTTTTCTCTCAGTGACATACCTCAGATATCAAAAAACCCCCCTCTGCGCAGCAGAAGGGGGTGTTTTTCAGTGGTCTCCCGTATGGCTACGGTGAGGCGTTTTTCTAGCTTACACCTAGAACCGGAACGCAACCTTTACTGCCTGGTGACGCTTCTTGCCCGAAACAACTTCCAGGGCCGTGCGGTAATCTTCCAACGGGAACGTATGGGTGAGCAGCCCGCCAAAGTCAATCTTCTTCCCGGCTATGATGTCCATGGCCAGCTGATAGGTACGAATGCGCTTGCCCTGGTACTCCTCGGTGCTGTAGTAGCACACGCCGGCCACCGAAATTTCCTTGAGCCAGATCGGCGTCAGGTCAACACCCTTCGGGACGGACGCCAGACCCACGAGCACCATTTTGCCGGAAGGGGCGGTGAACCGAAGGGCATCGTCCAAGGTGGTGTCAGAGCCGACGCAGTCGTAAACCGTCTCAAAACCGCCCACCACAATGCGCTTTCCCAGAATGGGCTTGATCAATTCGCCGCCGCAGATATCGGCGAGCGCCTTGTAGTAGTCGTCGCGCCCGAAGACAATCTGGTTGGCGCCCATGCGCTCGGCCAGTTCTCCCTGGAACTTGTGGCGAGCCAGCAGGGTAATGTGGGCTTTTGAGCCCATGGCCCGGAGGCAGGCGATAGTGAACAGGCCCATTATGCCGGACCCGATGACCAGCACATGATCGTCATCGCCGGGGAAATGGCGCATGACCGGGTGGAGAGCGGAAGCCAACGAGTCGATCAGGGCGGCTTCCTCATCAGTCACGCTGTCCGGTATGCGGAAGAGCTGCGAACGGTGGGCCACGAAGTACTCGCCCCAGCTACCACCTGTAGTCTGGCAGAACCCGGCGGAGATACCTGGCTTGAGGTCTCCCTTGGTGAGGTTTTCGCAGACGGAGAAGTCGCCCCTGGCGCAGGACGGGCACAGGGGGAGGCCCCGGGGCTCACACGGCAGAACAGGATCCGCCACCACGCGGTCGCCCACGGCAAAGTCCTTCACCGCCGGTCCGACCTCCGAGATAACGCCCACGTTCTCGTGGCCGATGACGAACGGCATAGACGAGAAGGGGGAGGCCGAGGGGGAGTCGTGAAGGTAAATCATGTTGGTATCGCTGCCGCAGATGCAGCCGTACGTGGTCTTAATCTTGACCCAATCGTGGCCCGGAAGAACGGGTTCGGGAACCTCCTTCAGCTTGACGCCGGAGAGGGGTCCGTAGAAGATCTTCTTGCTAAAGACGCCGAGAGCTTTCAGCGTGAGGTACGTGAAGGCTGTGACGTTGAATTCGATGGCTCTCATACGTTCACTTCTGCCTCGCTGTCCTGGTTGACGCCAATGACACCGTATTCCCGACCGAGGGATTCCAGCACGTTGAGCGTGTAGTCCAGCTGCTCCTTGGTGTGGCCGGCCATCAGACTGATGCGGATGCGGGCCAGACGGCGGGAGACGGCGGGGTACAGAACGGGGTTGACGTAAATGTTGGCCTCGTGCATGCGGCGGCACATTTCCTTGACCTTGTAGTCATCGCCGACGATGATCGGGAAGATGGCCGTTTCCGCGTGACCCACGTTGAAGCCGAGGGAGCGAACGCCGTTGCCGAAGTACCGAATGTTGTCCCACAGCGCTTCGCGCGTTTCCGGTTCCTCTTCGATCACCTTCAGGGCTTCGATGAGGGAGCCGGTCGCCTGCGGGGTGGGAGCGGTGGAGAACATGTAGGCTCGGGAGTAGTAGTGGAGCAGTTCGACCAGCTCTTCCTTGGCAGCGATGAAGCCGCCGACAGCGCCCAACGCCTTACTGAAGGTGCCGGCGACAATGTCGACCTTGCCTTCGAGGTGGAAATGCTCCGGGGTGCCCCGGCCGCATTCACCAATGACGCCCGTGGCATGGGCTTCGTCAACCATAACCAGTGCGCCGTGGGCATGCGCCAGTTCGACAATCTGGTCGAGGTGAGCGATGTCGCCGTCCATGGAGTAGACGCCATCCACGACAACAATGCGGGTCCGATACTTGCCGTCGGTCTGGTGCAGCACCTTTTCCAGGGACCGCATGTCATTGTGGCGGAAGAACTCCATTTTCGCCTGCTTGCAGCCGTCAATGATGGAGGCATGCACATACAGATCAAGAATGGCGCAGTCCTTGTCGTTCAGCATGGCGAGCAGGGTTCCACAGTTGGAGCCGAAGCCCGACGAGTAGAGAATGGCGGATTCACAGCCCTTGAACTTGGCTACGGCCTTCTCTAGTTCGATGTGCAGGTCGAGAGTGCCGCCAAGCAGAGGCACACTGCCAGCGCCAGCGCCATACTTCTCCAGGGCGCGGCGTCCAGCCTCGATCACGCGGGGATTGCGGGTGAGGTTTAGGTAGTCGTTGGAGGCCAGGTAGATCATGTCCCGCTCTTCGCCCGTGTACGGGTCGATCACCCGCATGGTGGGGTTCGAGCCGGAAGTAGAGACCCGGCGGTAATTCAAGTGGTGATACTCAGTCATGAGGCGCCGGAATTCTGCGAAACGCTGTGCCCGACCCATAAGGTCGACATCAGGAATATCGTAGAAATCGGCCAGCGAGAGCTTTGTTGGGTACGCCATGTCCCTGACCACGCCTTTGCGAGATTTTCTACGTTGAACGTTCGATGCGACCCACGGTAAATCCCTCTACGTGTAGACAAATCTGTGCACAAAAACGCGGCATTTCTATGAGCACCTTTGCTCGAGTGGTCCTAAGAAGTCTGCGTAGCCAGGCTCGGTTTCATCGCTGGGCCGGTGAACGGTCCTGGGGTCGAAACAATAAGCCGCCAGAAAAAGCGGCAGCCTTCTTCGCCTCAGACCTTGTGCCAGAACGAGCCTGCGTCTCCGTATCCGTGGCCCCTGCCGTTGACAGGCAGGCGCATCCCCCCTACAATTACCACATCCTACCAACAACAGGGGGTTGTTACACTGAATGTGCGACAGCTGAAAGGGGCCATTCTCGCGGCGAGCCTTGTCATTCTGACGAGTCGCTCCGTCCTAGCTACCGGGGGGTCAGTTTCGCCTTCGCTTACTGCAGCGCCACCGACCATTTCGTGCACAGGAACCACAACGGTTACCCTGACGATCGACGGTGTGAGCCCGCCGCCGGGCCAGGTTCCCGTCGATGTCATGCTTGTGTTGGACCGTTCCGGGAGCATGGGTGGAACGCCGATCAACAGCATGAAGAACGCGGCCAATAGTTTCGTCAACACGATGGACACAAGCGACGGCGCCCTGGACAATAACATCACCACCAGCCGCGTAGGCCTCGTGTCCTTCGCTAGCACGGCGACCCTGGGGGCGGCGCTTACCAACAACGCGGCCACAGTCCACACCGCGATCAACGCGCTGGTTGCCGGGGGAACCACTGACATCGCAGACGGTGTCACCCTGGGCGCCGCGCAACTGAGTGGCGGTACGGCCAAGGATGTGTTGATCCTCATGACAGACGGCGTTGCTAACGACGGCACCAATCCGGTGGCAGCCGCCAACGCCGCAAAGGCTGCAGGCATTGAAGTCTTCACCATTGGACTGGGAAACGGTATTAACGTCGCCCAGCTTCAGGCCATGGCCACCGACCTGAGCCACTACTACCAGGCCCCGACTCCGGCTCAGCTGGAAGGCATTTTCAATCAGATTGCCACGGGCATAGCCGGACCAGCAGCGACCAGCCTCTCGTTCTATGCCGATCCCTCGGCCGATTTCGTGGTCACCGGTGTATCGGCCACGATGGGCACCCCTAACCCGTCGCCTGGTCTATTCTCCTGGACGCTGGACGAGCTGCGCACGGAGTCGGTGACGATTACCTATACCTTGCAGCACACCGGCGCTACCAACGGTACCAAGACGGTCCATCAGTCGGCCGTGCTCACCTACACAGACAGTGATGGTTCTGTTCATTCGGTTCCCTACAACGGCCTCTCGGTTGACGTTGAGGGCTGCAACAATCCGCCGACCGCCGACGCCGGGCCAGACCAGACCGTGCCGCAGGACCTCAGTGGACTGGCCAGCGTCACGCTTGACGGATCTGGTTCGAGCGATGACGGTGCCGTGGCACCGCTGACCTACGAGTGGTTCGACGGGGCCACCTCTCTCGGCACCGGCGTGACGCTGATGCACAGCTTCCCGCTGGGGATGTACGTGGTGACTCTGAAGGTCTACGACGGCCAGTACGAGGACACCGATGACGTGACGATCACCGTCACCGACCCCTACGCACCCACCACAACCGCCAGCCTGGCGGGAACCATGGGCATGAACAGCTGGTATACGTCTGACGTGACCGTGACGCTGGCAGCGGTGGACAACACCGGCGGCTCCGGCGTTCAGGACACCCTGTTCAGCGTGGACGCCGGTGCCCAGACTACGTACAGCGGTCCGTTCGCCGTTACCGGCGATGGCGTCCACACGGTGGACTACTACTCCCGTGACACCGCCGGCAACGTGGAGTCCACCCAGAGCGTCTCGTTCATGATCGACAGTACACCGCCCGCGGTCACGGTAACCTCGCCCATGAGCCAGGCCTATTCCGACGACACCATGCTGCCGGTCAGCTGGACAGCTTCGGACGCCACTTCCGGCATCGACACGGAGTCGGCCACCCTGGACGGCGTGCCCGTGGCCAACGGTGACACCCTCGACCTTAGCACCCTTGCCCTCGGCCCCCACACGGTGGTCGTCACCGCCACCGACATGGCCGGCCACAGCACCTCTGTGACGGTTGAGTTCGAGGTCATGGTCACGTACGACGGCCTGGAGGCCCTGAAGCACCGCTTCTTCGAGATGGGCCTGATCAAGAACCAGGGCATTGTCACCAGCCTGGACCAGAAGCTGCGTGCAGCCAAGGCTGCTCACGAGCGTGGTCAGTATGGCACGGAGGACAACATTCTGCAGGCGTTTATCAGCGAAGTTGAGGCGCAGGCCGGCAGCGGTGTTTTGGAGCCCGCCGTGAGCAAGATGATTGAAGACGCTCAGTGGCTGATGGACCACAATTAGCCACGCAAACCACAAAAACCGGGCGTTCCCCCTAACTGGGGACGTCCGGTTTTCCGTTGAGAAATCACCGCGTTTCTTGTACGATAAGGCAGTATGATTTTAAACATAATGGAGGGGCGTGCTGCGTGAGCATCCTGGAGGTAACAAAACTCGGGCACGGCTTTGGTGCCCGAACACTGTTTCAGAATGTCTCGTTCCGGCTGCTGCGCGGCGAGCATGTGGGCTTGGTTGGCTCCAACGGTACCGGCAAATCCACGCTGGTAGAGATTATTACCGGCCAGACGCAGGCAGACGAAGGCACCGTGGAATGGGCGAAGCGCGCTTCGGTGGGCTACCTGGACCAGCATACTCGGCTGAGCCGCGGGATGACCATGCGCGATGTTCTACGCGACGCGTTCCGGCCGCTCTACGAGATGGAGGCCGAAATGGTCACCATCGGCGAAGCGATGGCCGACGCTGACCCAGATGCCATGGAGAGCCTGCTCGCTGACATGGGTGACATTCAGGATCGCTTGGAGGTCAGCGGCTTTTACACCATCGACGCAAAGGTGGAAGAGATCGCTCGGGGTCTGGGCTTGAACGCCATCGGTCTGGATCGCGATGTCTCGGAGCTTTCGGGCGGTCAGCGCACGAAGGTCTTGCTGGCGAAGCTCCTGCTTCAACAGCCCAACGTACTTGTACTCGACGAGCCCACGAACTACCTGGACGAAGAGCACATTACCTGGCTGACGGAGTTTCTACAGAGCTATCCGTATGCATTTCTCCTGGTGAGCCACGACACGTTCTTTATGAATGACGTGGTGAACATCATCTATCATATGGAAGGCGGGCAACTGACCCGCTACAGCGGCAACTATGAGAACTTCCTGCGGATCTATGAGCAGCGCCGTATGCAGCAGGAGAGCGCCTACGAGCGCCAGCAGGGAGAGATCGCCCGCGTAGAGGACTTCATTGCGCGCAACAAGGCCAGAGTGGCCACCCGAGGCATGGCGGCTTCCCGGCAGAAAATGCTCGACCGCATGGAGCGGATCGAAAAGCCTACAGTGTACCCTCGCCCCACGTTCAACTTCAAAGAAGGGCGCAACTCCACGAAGATTGTCTTCAAGTGCGAGAACATGGAGATTGGGTACTCGTACCCGCTCCTGCCTGCTCTGTCGATGACGTTGGAACGGGGCCAGAAGATTGCCGTGACGGGCATGAACGGGGTGGGCAAGTCCACCCTGCTGAAGACCATGCTGGGGCTGATCCCGCCGCACAAGGGCACCGTCGAGCGCGGCGACAACCTGCTGGAGGCCTACTTTGCCCAGGAAGAGAGCATGGATGACGAGCGCACTCCGCTGGAGGAGTTGTGGGATGCCTACCCGTGGCTGACCAACAACGAAGTGCGCGGCCGCCTGGCCTCCTGCGGCCTGACCGCCGAGCATATCAATAACCGCATCTTCAACCTGTCTGGCGGTGAGCAGGCCAAGGTGCGTCTCTGCAAGCTCCAGGTCAACGATTCGAACTGGCTCGTGCTTGACGAACCTACGAACCACCTCGACGTGGCGGCCAAGGAAGAGCTGGCCGTGGCGCTGAAGCGTTACAAGGGTACGCTGGTGATTGTCTGCCACGAGCCGGAGTTTTACCAGGATTGGATCAGCGACGTGTGGAATGTAGAAGCCTGGGCGAAGCAGGCTGCCCGCTGACCTGGGTGAAAGGGATGGAGGGGTTCGCGTGAAGGTACTGGTCGTCTATGGCAGCACGCGTGACGATGGCAACACCGAGACGCTGACAGAGCGGGTGGTAGAGGGTCTGGACTGCACGCGGGTCTACTTGCGGAACACCCGCGTAGAGGCCATTCAGGACAGGCGGCACGACCCCGAGGGGTTCCGCCCTGTGGACGATGATCACTACGCCCTCACCCAGCAGCTGTTGGCACATGACGTAGTGGTGTTCGCCACGCCGCTGTACTGGTATGGCATGTCGGGACCCATGAAGGACTACTTCGACCGCTGGTCTCAGGCGCTGCGTGACGCTCGTTTTGACTTTCGCAATGGCATAAAGGGTAAGAAGGCATACGTGGTCGTTACGGGCGGAGGGCAGGAAGCCCGGCTGACCGGGCTGCCTTTGATTCAGCAGTTCCAGTTGATCTTCGCGTTTGCGGGGATGGAGTTCGTCGCCTACCTCATTGGGGCAGGTGGAAAGCCCGGGCAGATTCTCGAAGACGAAAGGGCCATGCTGGAAGCGGCCTGGCTGAACCGCACCCTAAAGCAGATGAACAACGCCTGATGCATAAAACAACAACCGCCTTGCACGAGGGAGTGCAAGGCGGTTTCCGTCAGTGTCTGGTACTCTGGTAGAAGATCTCGTAGAGAACGACGCTCGCGGCTACTGCGACGTTCAAGGAGTCGCTGCGGCCCACCATGGGAATGCCTATGAGCGTGTCGCACAGAGCCTTCTGTTCCGCTGTGAGCCCGTCGCGTTCGGCGCCCATGAGCAGAATCGTAGGCTGTCGGTAGGTGACTTCCCGATAGCTGGCTGACGCACCCACATCGGCGGCGACCAGGTTCACATTCCATCGGTGCTTCCAGCGGGCGAAAGCGCCCAGGTCAGTACGGACAAGCTTAAGCGAGAAGCATGCGCCGGTGCTGGCTCTGACCGCCGCCGGGTCGTATGGGTCGGTGGTGGGGCCGAGGAGTATGATGCCTGCGCCAGCTACGGCTTCCATGGTACGCATGATGGTGCCGAGGTTGCCGGGATACTGAATGGAGTTCATGGCCACCCAGACACGGCCAGCCTCGGGCTCCACCTCATCTAGCGGGGTCCAGCGTTGCTGAATGACGGCGCACAGACCCTGCCGGCCTTCGCTGTCGGTCAGGCTTTCGTAGACATCGTCAGAGACTTCAAGGTACGGGACGCCCTTGTCGATAAGCTTCTGTACCAGGTCTTTGGCGAAGGGGCTGCGAATGCGGTCGGCTGTGCCGACCAGCTGGGCAAAGGTCATGCCGGCTTCGTAAGCCTCGCCCAGAAGGCGAATTCCTTCGGCGAACAGCATGCCGGACTCGGTTCGTTCCCGGCGGTTCCGCAACGAGCGAATCCACTTGACTGTGGGATTGCTTCGGCTTGTGATCATGGCATACTCCTGATGGCACGTGTGGCCGGACGACTCACAGGGAGCCAATTCCAGCGATGCGGACGCATTATAGCACAGCACTTGGTGGTACCACAAGCTGGACCAGTCTTAGGCGGGATCCAGCGGGGATGTGCAGTGGCCGCACCGCGTGGCCTTGACGGGAATCTGGGAGAGGCAGTACGGGCAGGCCTGGGTGTTGGGGGCGGGAGGCGCTTCCTTCCGCTTCAGGCGGTTGATGGTCCGAACCACAAGGAAGATGACAAAGGCGACAATGAGGAAGTCGAGCACATTGTTGATGAACAGGCCGTAGTTCAGGGTCGGTGCGCCTGCGGCCTTCGCCTCAGCCACAGACTTGAACGGCTTCCCATTCAGGCTGATGAACAGGTTGGAGAAGTCAACCCGACCCAGGAGCAAGCCCACGGGCGGCATAATCACGTCGTTGACAAGGGACGTGACAATCTTGCCGAAGGCGGCGCCAACGATTACGCCGATGGCGAGGTCGAGGACATTGCCCTTGAGAGAGAACTCTTTGAACTCCTTGAGGATGCTTCTGAGCATGTGGTTACCTCCTGTGGCTGCAGTTGTTAGCTTGCCCTGAGAATGCATCGGGCGTTGTGCGTATGGCGGTCGCACCAGGCGGCCAGTTTTACGTCAGGATGTCAAACGTTTCAACGGGGCTGACCGATTCCCTGCATGTCGATTGAGGAAGGAAGCTTGCCCGGGCGGGCCGAAGTCGCTCGGCACCAGTACATAGGGGGAACTAGCGAAGCATGAAGAAGGTAGACGTTGTCGGAGCGGTAATCTGGAACGCAGCAGGCCAGGTGTTGTGCGCTTTGCGGGTGGACCGGCAACCGGCCGCATGGGAGTTCCCCGGCGGCAAGATTGAACCGGGCGAAGAGCCTGAGGCTGCCCTCCGGCGCGAAATCCTCGAGGAACTCAGCTGCGCCATTGAAGTGGGCGGTCCGGTGGAGGATACCACCTACGACTACCCTGAACTGACCGTGCGTCTCCGTACCTACCATGCGCGCATCACCAGTGGCGACCCGGTTGCCATTGAACACGGCAGACTGACGTGGTGCGATGTGAAGGACCTGGACAGTCTCGACTGGGCACCGGCGGATCTTCCTGCCGTCCAGCGGCTGATGAAAGGCAAGTAGCCGCTACCCGACATAACCCCTTGCCCTCCCCCATAAGTAAGAGTGAGATACCGCGGGAGGCCCCGCATGGAGGGGATGAGCGCATGGGATTGACGGGATACGCGGACCACGTTGCCCGCATTGACCTCACGGCAGGTTCGGTCATGTATGAGGGTCTGAACGTAGACGATGCGCGCAAGTATGTCGGCGCCCGGGGGTTGGGCGTCAAGTACGTATTCGACAACGGTCCCGCAGTGGAGCCGCTCTCACCGGACAACGTCTTGTGCTTCGTGAACGGACCTCTGACGGGCAGCCCGATAAGCATGTCGGGAAGGCTGGCGGTGTGTACCAAATCACCGCTCACGGGTACCGTGACCGACTCGCACATGGGGGGATGGTCGGCGGCACGCCTTCGCTGGGCGGGGTTTGACGCGCTCATTTTCCGGGGAAGGGCGAATCGCCCGATTTATGCGCTCTGCGAAAACGGACAGGTCAGCCTGCATGATGCTTCGGAGCTGTGGGGCCTGACCACTCGCCGGACGGTCCAGCTACTACAGGAGCGGCACGGCGGCGCCAAGGTCTCCGTTATGGCCATTGGCCCCGCAGGCGAGCACCAGGTGCGGTTTGCGGCCATCATGAACGAGAACGACCGTGCCGCCGGCCGGGGCGGTACCGGGTGTGTCATGGGAGCGAAGAACCTGAAGGCCGTGGTGGCCGTGGGCGATATCGCAAACCAGTGGAAGCCGGACCCTGACGGCAAGGAAGACTTTGAGGCGGCCCGCAAGACAGGCCTGAAGGCCATTATGGACGGGCCTCTGACGAAGCCCCGCAAGGGCGGGCTGTCGCTGTACGGTACCAACGTGCTGATGAACATCGTCAACGAGATTGGCGCCTTGCCTACCCGCAACGGGCAGACGACGCACCATGCGGCGGCAGAGGCCATCTCCGGCGAGGCCATTCGTGAGCAGTTCCTGGTGGAGGAGCCCACGTGCCATGCCTGCCCCGTCGCCTGCAAGAAGCTGGTGGAAATCAAGGAAGGGCCCTACGCCGGTGTTCGGACGGAAAGCTTTGAGTATGAGACCGCCTGGGCGCTGGGGTCGAACTGCGACATGGCCGACCCGGGCGCGATTGCAAAGCTGCTGGACCAGTGCAATGAGTACGGCATGGACACCATCGAATTGGGCAACGTGATGTCCATGGCGATGGAGGCCTCGGAACTGGGCGTTCTGAAAGAGGGCATCGCCTGGGGAGACTCCGCCCGCATGGTACAGTTGACCGATGAGATTGCGCACGCCGGTTCCCCCCTCGGTCAGGTGCTGGCTCGGGGGGCGGCCGGTGCAGCTCGCACTCTTGGGCGACCCGACCTGGCCAACTCGGTCAAGGGTCAGGCGATTCCGGCGTATGACCCACGGGGCATTAAGGGCATCGGCCTCGGGTACGCTACGTCGAACCGGGGGGCCTGCCATCTGCGCGGGTACACTGTGGCCTCGGAGGTGGCGGGCATTCCGGTGCAAACCGACAGGCTGAAGCCAGAGGGGAAGGGTGAACTGCTGAAGATTTTCCAGGACCTGCATGCTGCTTCCGACTCGCTGGACCTCTGCAAGTTCTCGGCGTTCTCCATGGGGGCTGACGAGTATGCGCAAATGTACAGCGCCGTGGTGGGGCATGTCGTGAGCGCCGAGGAGATCATGCAGATTGGTGAGCGGGTCTACAACCTGGAGCGGTACTACAACAACAAGGTCGGCTTCAGAGAAGGCAGTGACTACCTGCCGAAGCGCTTCGTAACAGAACCTGCCACGGGCGGCAGTGCTGGCCAGGTCTCCGAACTGGACCAAATGCTGCAGGAGTACTACCAGGTGCGAGGCTGGGTGAACGGCGTAGTGCCGGAGGAGAAGCTGAAGGAGCTGGAGATTATCTAGCCGCATGAACATAAGGCTTTACGCGACGTTGCGTCCCCTGGTGGGGGGCGCCAGGAGCGTGACGGTGCCGGCGGACGACGGGGAGTCCGCCGGCGCCGTTCTATCCCGGCTGATTGAGCAATATCCAGCGTTGACGGGCGAGATCCTGGCGTCCGCCGGGAGCCGGCTACTTCCGCACGTCCAGGTATTTGTGGCGGGGCGCAGTATACGGGACCTTCAGGGTCTGGCGACCTTCCTGAAAGGGACCGACGAGCTAGTGATCTTCCCGCCCGTAGCGGGGGGGTAGGTGTGGGAAGCTTTGCCCGCGGAGAAGGCAGGCCCACGCGCGCATTCAGGTGATTGCCCGAGCCCTGCAGAGGTACGGGATGATTCTGGCTGACAACGGCAGTGCCTGGTTCATGAGCGGTCAGCACGATCCGCGCTGGGACGATGAGGAACTGCGGCAGCTGAAGCAGTTGCGCGGCAGTGGCTTTGAGGTCGTACGAATGGACTACGTCGTCACACCGGAGAACTTCGGCAAGGCGCCGCTCCTGAGCTCTTTTGGGGCTTCCAGCCTGACGGTGCACTCGGGAGACGCGGTCACCCTGACCTGGAGCGGGACGTACGTGCAGAACGCGGTGGTCGACGGCGCTGGGCCGGCACCGGAGGGGACTCTGGTGGTGCGTCCCAGACAGACAACCACGTATCGCCTGACCGCATCGAACCCGTTTGGATCCGTGAGCCGGACTGTAGCGGTCACGGTTGCGCCGTAGACAAAGGGAGAGCCCGGTGCCGATTGCATGGCACCGGGCTTCTTCACATCTACAGGCGGGTCTACAGGTGGAGGAAGCTGAGGATCTCAGCGGCCAGGGCCTCCGGCCCCTCCAGGGGCAGGTGGTGGAAAAGGTCAGGCAGCGTGACCAGCGGAGCTCCCGCCGTGTGTGCCAGCGCCAGTGCAGGAGCAGCGGGCATGATCTGGCTGTGCTGGCCGCGCACGAACAAGGTCGGGCACGGCAGCCGAGCTGCGAGCGCATGGGGCGCCAGGGGTTCAATCGCCAGGGCCCTGCGGTGGAGCTTTTCCACCCAGACGCCGTCCTTCTGGCGAAAGCACGCGGCGGCGACTTTGGCGAGGCGGTCTGCTGGTACGCTGTGGTCGGGCGGAGCCAAGCGGTAGCGGCCTACCGCATCGTCAAGCGAAGCATATGCCCGGCTTGGTTTGGACGATACGGTCTTCAGGTCGTTGAGTTCCTGCTCGGTGGCCCCCGTCTTCATATCCACGATGATGAGGTCGGCTGGCAGGCAGATGCGGCGAACTGCAACCGTAAGCGCCACATAGCCACCCATGGAATGCCCGACCAAGGCGGCCTTCTCGTGTCTGACCAGGTCTTCCACGTCTGCCGCGTAGCCATTGTACCCGTATGAGTCCGCCCACGGGCTGTCGCCATGGCCTCGCAGGTCCGGGGCCACAACCCGGAAGCGGGCAGCGAGAATGGGCGCTACCCAGTCCCACCACCCGCCGTGGCACCCCAAAGCGTGCAGAAGCACGACGAGTGGGCGCCCTGGTTCTCCCCACGTTCGTACATGCATCGGTTGAACCACCCCCGCGGAGTTATACGTTCAACTTTTGCGTTCGATATCCTTCTGGGCGTGGCAGCTGCTCAGGAAGTCGAGGACCAGGGCGTTGACCCGAGCAGGCTGATCGATCTGCACCCAGTGGCTCGCATCTGTCAGCCGCTCGACGCGGACGTTGGGCACCCATTTGGCGGCAGGCTCTGCCAGTTCCGCGCCAAGGTAACGGTCCTTCTGCCCCCAGATGACCAGCACGGGTGCCTCGATCCGCCTGAACTCCTTCAGCACCCGCAGGCCGTCGCGCATGGCGGCGCGGTAGTAGTTTATGGCGGCGGTGAGAGCCCCCGGCCGGGCGATGGCTTCCATGTACTTGCCAATATCGCTCGGGCTGAAGGCACTGGGCCGTACTGGGTCAGTCTGCAGGATGCGCCGGATCACGGCGAAGTTGCCCAGCCGGGTCAAAGCCTCAGGCAGCCAGGGAATTTGGAAGAAGAATATGTACCAGCTGCGCAGCAGTTGGCGACAGGTCAGCAGGCCTCGTGCGAATCGCTCGGGGTGAGGGACGTTCATGATCACGAGCCGCTCCACCCGTTCGGGATAGCGCTGGGCCAGATCCCAGGCGACGACGGCGCCCCAGTCATGGCCAATGACTACGGCCTTCCCTGAGCCAAGGTGGTGTATGAGGCGGGCCACATCGCCCGACAGCCTGGGCAATCGGTAGGCTGCAACGCTCCTGGGCTTGCTGGAGAGGTTGTAGCCCCGCATGTCGGGGGCGACGACTCGGAACCCTGCTGCGGCGAGGACGGGCAGCTGATGACGCCAGCTATACCAGAACTCCGGAAAGCCATGCAGTAGGACAACCAACGGCCCCGAGCCCACCTCTACATAGTGAAGGCGAACGTCGCCCAAATCAGCTTCGCAATGCTGTAGGTCAACTGGCATTTCACCCACCCCTTTCATTTCACGGTCGGACAGGAAGACAGGGGAGTATAGTCGAAACATTTTATGCTCGAAACGGACGGTGTACTGTACTAAAATGTTCTCAAGTTGGCACAGGGTGCCTGACGGTCTGCATGAACAGGGAGGCATATGGCATGTACCGCATCTTAAAGACACGACAGCTGACACCTGTCACTCGGCTCTACGTCGTCGACGCCCCCCTGGTTGCGAGGTCGGCCAGACCCGGACAGTTCATTATTCTGCGGGTGGCCGACCACGGCGAGCGGATTCCGGTCACCATTACCGATTTCGACCCAGCCGCAGGGACTGTGACCATTGTGGTGCAGGAAGTCGGCAAGACCACTCGCTGGCTTGCCCAGCTCAACGAGGGCGACTTCATTCGGGACTTCGCCGGCCCCTTGGGACAGCCGGTGCCCCTGCCGGAGAAGGGGCGAGTGGCCCTGGTGGGCGGAGGCTTTGGCACCGCGGCCATTCTTACCATTGCCAAGGCACTGAAGGAGGTCCCGGGCGTTCACACGGACGCCATTGTGGGCGCCCGTAACAAGGACCTGCTGATTCTGACCGAAGAGGTCGGGGCGGCGGTGGACGGCTTCTACCCCTGTACGGACGATGGCTCGGAGGGATTCAAGGGCTTTGTGACGACCATGCTGCAGCAGAAGATCATCGCCGGCGAGGGGTACGAGCTGGTCATTGCCATTGGTCCCATGCCCATGATGCGGGCTGTGGCTGAGGTGACCCGGCCGTTCGGCATTTACACACTCGCCTCCATGGACCCGATCATGCTGGACGGGACGGGAATGTGCGGTGCCTGCCGGGTGCGGGTGGGCAGTGACACGAAGTTTGCGTGCGTGGACGGACCCTGCTTTGACGCCCACAAGGTCGACTTTGATGAAGTCTCCCGCCGGACAAAGATGTACATGAGCGAAGAGCGGGTCGCCATGGAGCGGTACACACAGGAGTGTCAGTGCGCCAAGGCTTCGGCTGCACGGTAGCAGAAGGGGAGGACACAGCAGATGCCGAGACCGAAAACGCCGCGTCAGCCCATGCCTACCCTTGAGGCCGGCCTGCGCGTTACCAACTTTGACGAAGTGGCCCAGGGCTACACCCTGGAGATGGCCCTGACTGAAGCCTCTCGTTGTCTTCAGTGTAAGAATCCCCTGTGTGAGCAGGGTTGTCCCGTGTCGGTACCCGTGAAGGAGTTCGTGGGTCTGCTGGCCCAGGGCCGGGTTGAGGACGCCGTGAGGCGCATGCGCCAGGTGAACCGTCTGCCGGCCGTGTGCGGGCGTGTATGCCCGCAGGAATCGCAGTGCGAGGCCCAGTGCCTGCTGCTCAAAGCGAAGCAGGAGTCTGTGGCTGTGGGCCGCCTGGAGCGGTTCATCGCGGACTGGGCTCGAGAGAACGACTGGGATGAGCCGACGGAAGTCGAGACACGCCCTGAGAAGGTGGCCGTGATCGGCGCCGGTCCTGCGGGACTGACTTGCGCCGGCGACCTGGCTGCGCTCGGCTACAAGGTGACGGTGTTTGAGGCCCTGCACGCCGCTGGTGGTGTGCTCATGTATGGCATTCCCGAGTTCCGCCTTCCCAAGGAGATTGTGGAGCACGACGTGCAGAAGCTCGAAGCGATGGGTGTCGAGTTCCAGTACAACGTGATCGTGGGGCGTACGCTTACGGTCGATGACCTGCTGGGGCCTATGGGCTACAGCGCTGTCTTCATCGGGACCGGTGCGGGTCTGCCTCGCTTCATGCGCATTCCGGGCGAGAACCTGTGCGGCGTGTGCTCGGCCAATGAGTTCCTCACCCGCGTTAACCTGATGCGTGGCTATAAGTTCCCCGAGTACGACACGCCGCTTCGCCTGGGCAAGCGTGTGGCAGTCATTGGCGCGGGCAACACGGCCATGGACTCGGTGCGCACATCTCTGCGGGTTGGCGCCGAAAAGGCCATGATCGTTTACCGCCGCACTGAGCACGAAATGACGGCCCGCCAGGAAGAGTTCGAGCACGCCGTAGAAGAGGGCGTTGAGTTCAACTGGCTCACGAACCCGGTGGAGATGCTGGGCGATGAGAACGGCTGGGTGACCGGCCTCAAGTGCATTCGCATGGAACTGGGCGAACCCGACGTATCTGGCCGACGGAGCCCCGTGCCCATTCTGGGCTCGGAGTTCGTGATTCCGGTCGACACGGTGATTCTCGCGCTGGGCACCACCCCGAACCCCATTCTCCTGCGCACCACCCCGGGGCTGGAGACCAACAAGTGGGGCTGCGTGGTGGCAGACGGGCAGACGGGCGCCACCAGTAGGCCGGGTGTCTTTGCCGGCGGCGATGTGGTGACGGGGGCTGCCACGGTGATTCTGGCCATGGGCGCCGGACAGCGGGCTGCGAGGGCCATCGACGAGTACCTTCGAGTTGGGGCGAGCCACTGAATCGTGTAGCCGACGACTCGCTTTGCCGAGCCCCTGCCGGGACTGCCCGGCGGGGGCTTTTGTCTGGGCACCGTTTGGAGGATTTTGCGATTGTTCTAGTGGCTACAGGAAAGTGAGGTAGTGTGCTAAATGGAACGGTTCACCGTTACGAACGCCACCTGGGTTGACGTGCCCGTATTGCGCCTGGATGACACGGCTGAGGGGTCGGTTGCCCTGTTGGCTCCTTCGCTTGGTGGAAACCTGTTTTCGCTGGAGGTGGGCGGGCACGAAGTGCTGCGGCGACCGCCGGACCCCGAGTCGCTGAAAGAATATGCAGCCCGCTGGGGCATTCCCGTGCTCATGCCGCCCAACCGGATTGCCGGCGGACGCTTCCACTTTAACGGGCGGGACTACCAACTGGACGTGAACTCCGGACCCAATCACATTCACGGCTTCGCGCTGCGGCGCGCGTGGGATGTGGGTGCGGTATCTACCGAAGGCGGGGCGTCGGTGACACTCGTGTTCCGGGCTTCCAAGCACGCCGACGTATTGGCTCAGTTCCCGCATGCGTTTGTGTTGACCCTGAAGTACACCCTGGTGGGGCGCACGCTGCGCTGTGAGTCATTCATTCAGAACGATGGGGCTGATCTCATGCCCTTCGGCCTGGGCTTCCATCCCTACTTTGACGCGCCCGCCGACGACGGCGGTGTCTACGAGATTCGCATGCCCGATATGGGGCAACAGTGGGAGGCCATTGAGAACATTCCCACCGGGCGCTTTTTGCAGCCACAGGGGCACCTGAACCTGAGTTCCTGGCAGCGACTGCATGGGGCGCGCTGGAACACGGGCTACATAGTGCGGCGGGAAGAGGCCGATCGGTGGTCCAGCTTTGAGCTGGCAGAGCGGGTGAGTGGGCGTGTGGTGCGCATCAGCGCCAGCCCCGCCTTTGGTCATTGGGTGATTTTCAATGGCGCGCCCGGTTTCGAGGGCTTTGTCAGCCCGGAACCGTACACCTGCATGACGGACGCCTTCAACCTGAACCTGCCCCGTGCTGTGTCCGGAATGGACGTAGTTGCCGGTGGTGAAGCCCGCCCGGCCGGCCAGTTCGAGATTGCGGTGAGCTGACTACGGCACCGATTCGGGGTGGGGTGGCCAGGTGCTGCCTCACCCATCGACGCCAATGGATTCTTTCGTATATACTGGATTATTGTATAGACATTCTCGATCTGCTGGTCGGTGGCGTGAAAGGATGACATACGTTGCAGCAGTCGCTCCTGTTTAGTGAAGCTGAATTGCAGCGCCTTCGCACTCGTCTATCGGACCCGGAATTCGCTCAGGCGGTATCTACCCTGCGTGGTCGAGCCGAGTTGGCCGCCAGCCGTGAGCCCAGGGTCCAGCCGGCAGGTGTCGCCGGGTGGACGCTGCATGATGTCTGTCCGGAACACGCCATCCCCTTGGAATTCAACTGGGACAGCCCCCACGAACATCGCTGTCCGGTCGATGGCAAGATGCACCGCGGCGCGCTGCTTGACGCTGCCTGGTGGCGCTACGTAAACATGGAGTGGGAAGCCGGCTTGCCGGCCATGGCCGTTCTGTGGCGGCTGGAGGGAGACCGGCGCTATGTGGAGCAGGCCAAGCGTGTGCTGCTGAACTACGCCGCGAAGTACCCGTCTTACGAGATTCACGGCGGCATCCCGTTCAACGGCCCGGGCAAGGCCAACGTACAGACGTTGTGTGAGGCCACCTGGATGATCCCCATGGCCTGGACCTATGACCTGATTCGCGGCGACCTGACGCCCGAAGAGGACAAGCTGATCCGGGAAGACTTCCTGGGCTGTGCCGCCGAGTTCCTGATTGCCCACCACGAGCGGCAACTCCACAATCACCAGTGCTGGATTGCGTCGGCCATCTGCAACATAGGGCTGGTGCTCGGACGTGAAGAATGGGTGGAGTACGGTCTGAACGGCCCGTTCGGCATCGCACAGCAGCTGCGCGAAGGCGTGCTGCCTGGCGGGTTCTGGCTGGAAGGCTCTGTGGGGTACCACATTCATGCACTGGCGGCATTGCTCAGGTTCGTACAGATGGCTCGGCACACCAAGTGGGACATTCGGAGCAACCCCTCCCTGCGGAGCATGCTCACGGCCTTGAACAACATGACACTGCCCGACAACTCGTACCCGCAGATCAACGACACCGCCCGGCCGCAGCGTGCTGTGGCCATGGTGCCGGCCCTGGAGGCCGCCCACGGCTGGGAGGGCGACCCCTACCTGGGCTCGCTGCTGATGCACGCGCTTGACGGGGTTCCTCGGGCTACGGTGGAGGCTTTCCTCTTCGGCGCCGACCACATTCGGCCCGGAACGGAAATGCCCCCGCTCAAGCACTACAGCAGCCAGGGCAACGGCCTAAGCATCATAAGGCACGACGCCGGTCGGTTCTTCCTCATGGTCAAGCATGGGACTGGCGGCAACGAACACGACCACTTCGACCGCCTGGGCCTGATTTTCTCGGCACTCGGCGAGCGGATTGCTCCTGACCTCGGTACCGTCTTCTACTCTCACCCCATGCACTGGTCGTGGTACAAGACCACCCTGTCGCACAACACGGTCATTCTCGGCGGCATGCCCCACATTCCGGCGGAGGCTGGTGTGTACGGCTTCCACGAGGGTGAAGGCCATGTGGCCATGGACACATGGGCGGCCTTCCCGCCCAGCCAGGACTACTACAACAATGCCCGGTTCCGCCGCCTAATTCTGTGGACGCCCGACTATTTCGTGGATCATTTCCTGGTCACCACGGCCATGCCTTCGCGGGTGGAATACTTGTTCCATACGCCGGGCCAGCCGGCGGGCTTCCCGGAGGGCCGCGCCTATACCGAGTGGAACCCGCTGCCTCAATACCGCCATCTTAGCGACCTTACCATTCGGCCTCTGCGGCCCGAGCAGACGCGGCTTGCTTGGGACTTCCCCAAGGCACGACTCTTCGCCCGTTTCTCGGTGCCCGTGGCCAGCCTGCTTCTGGGGGGACAAAGCCCGGACTGCCCGCCGCTCAGCATGCGCCACAGCATTCTTGTCCGCCAGGAAGAGCGTATGAAGACCTCCTACACGGTCGCCTACCAGGTAGCGGCTCCCCAGGCCGAATGCACGGTTCACAGCCTGACCGCTGTCGAAGAGGCGCCGGGCAACTGGCGCATTCAGGTCAGCGTTGCCGGGCGGGTAGATACCTGGCAGGTTTCTCTGGCTGATTTTCAGACCCCGGCGAGGATGGAGCTTGTCCGTGGCTAATGGAACCTGATGGTGCTTGAATGGCATTCTCTTGGCTTGTCTACGACGCAACACATGAAAGAGGCGATGGGCGTGTTCTTTACGGACAGGGTTGCGGCTGCGACTCAGGTGGGCGAGGGCGTATCGCGGAAGATCCTTGCGCATCACGGCACCCTTATGATGGTGAATGTGGAGTTCGCGGCAGGGGCCGTTGGTGCTCGCCACAACCATCCGCACGAGCAGGTCACCTATGTGGCAGCCGGGAAGTT
>Ga0196971_1000730_pt1 | contig 20251 bp, 24 predicted proteins | sample S1v_1013CmetaG_FD_148660 | JGI IMG/M metagenome (GOLD analysis project Ga0196971, IMG submission 148660) | Soil microbial communities from Anza Borrego desert, Southern California, United States - S1+v_10-13C | ecosystem: Environmental > Terrestrial > Soil > Desert | place: USA: California... | reverse complement strand
GACCCGAAGACGTGGATTCGCTGGCAGGCGCCCGCGCCATTGCTGGCCGCGCCGCCACCGGCGAACATCCCGTGGTCGTCCGCATCAACCGCGAAGGCGGCGTGACCTATCGGCGGCTCGCGGCGCGAAGCTAGCTCGGCCGATCTTTGTTAAATGAGCGCCAGCACGTCGTGCAGCGAATCCACCACGCGCGCCTTCACCCGCATTTCCTCATCCGGCGCCAGCAGATCAGGGATCATCACCGTCATGCAGCCGGCCGCGTGCGCCGAGCGGACGCCGGCGTGGGAATCTTCCAGCGCCAGCACGTTCACCGCCGGCGCGCCGAGCAGACGCGAAGCGTTGAGATAGGGCTCCGGATGCGGCTTGCCATCGACGCAATCTTGCCGCGTGACAACGGCGCGGAAACGTTCGGTCAGGCCATGGGCGATGAAGTGACGTTCCACCCACGGCCGGCGTGATGAGGTGGCGAGGCCATAAGGCAGCGCAGCTTCATCCAGCGCCTTAAGCAACTCAATCGCGCCCGGTTTCAGCGGCGCCACGCGTTCGCCGACATGGGCGCGCGTCGCGGCGATGAAATCCTCCAGCGGAAAGTCGTCGCCGTAATAGAGCTTCAGCTGCGCGTCATTGGCCTCGCGGTGCATGCCTACGAGCGCGAGAAATTGCTCCTCACTCATGGCGAAGCCCAGCTTCGCGCAAGCGGCGAAGTGGGCTTCTTTCACGAGCGCTTCTGAATCGATCAACGTGCCGTCGAGATCGAAAACGACGGCTTGAGGCTTACGCGGCAGGCTCACTGGAGTTGATAATCCTCGCAGGCGGGCGGTGGGGCGTCATACACATAGGCAGTGTCTGAGAAGGTCAGAAGGCGGCGGTATGAACATTCCGCGTCGGTGACAGTCACAAGATCGCTGGCCTGTAGCGGCGCTCGTTCGCCGGCATCCTGCGACAGCGAGATGTCACCCGGGTAGGTCGTCGCGAGCGTCGTGAGGATGAGACGTGGCGGCCCGCTGGCGTTCTCCGTATCGAGCGCGAGCTGACCTTCGAAGCCATACTCGTCATGGCAGGCGCCACGGCGCGTGTTTTGATCATCTTCCTCAAAGCATGCGCGGATCATCTTGCCGGCCGAACGCGGCCAAGTCAGCACTTCGGGAATGAGCGCCGAGCCTTGAGTGATCCGATAGAGCGTGACGTGCGTCGCGTCCGCGCCGCCGCCTGAGTACATTTCGTGCGAGTCCCAGCCGAGGCCGATCTGCACGCTCTGATCATTGCGGCCTTCGCGGATGATAACCGGCCACACCTTTGGCGTGCCGGAATCGGTAGTGAACGTCAGCAGTTCGGTGTTTTGCTCGCCATGGGTGACCGTGACTGACGCGTCGCCGACGCTAACACACCAGGCGCCATCACCACTGCAGAAGCGACCGTTCTGTTCGGTCAGCGCTTCCATGCGGTTGCCGGCGGCGTCGGCCATCGGCAGCACCGGCGCGTCGAGCGTGGGCGCGACGATCTCCGGCGCGGCGGCTTGTTGATTGCAGGCCGCGGCGAGCGCCGCCAAGGCGATGATGCAACGCTTCATGCTACGAATTCCCCCCGTCGATAACCCTGGAAGAACAGGGCCGCTTCCAAACTCATATAATCAATCTTCGCATGGGCCTCTGCCGCAACAAGCGGCTTGGCCCGATACGCCACACCGAGACCTGCCGCCTTGATCATGTCCAGATCATTGGCGCCGTCGCCGATGGCGAGCGCGTCCTTGTCGTTTAAGCCCAACACAGCGGCTTCGGCGCGCATGGCTTCGAGCTTGGCTTTGCGGCCGAGAATGGGCTCCTGCACCGCGCCGCTGAGCGTTGCGCCATCGTCGAGCAGCACATTGGCGCGATGGGCGTGGAAGCCGGCGGCCTGCGCCACGCGTTCGGTGAAAAATGTGAAGCCGCCCGAAACCAGCACGCAGCGCGCGCCGTGTGCGGCCATGGTCTTCACCAAAGTCGCCGCACCCGGATTGAGTCGTACGCGTTCGTCATAGGTCTTCTGCAGCGCGCCGCGCGCAAGGCCCTTTAGCTTCGACACGCGCTCGCGCAAGGCCGGCTCGAATTCCAGTTCGCCGCGCATGGCCCGCTCGGTGATGGCCGCGATCTCCGCCTTGATGCCGGCGAAGTCCGCCAGCTCGTCCAGGCATTCTACATTGATGATTGTCGAATCCATGTCCGCGATGAGAAGCTTTTTGCGGCGGCCCTCGACCGGCACGAGGGCCCAGTCCACCGGCAGCTCCGCCACCGCTGCGGCCGCTTCCTGGCGAAGCTCGCCGTCAACAGAGTCATAGATCCATTGCGCGCTTTCCCAGCCCGCCAGCACCTCCGGCGGCGGCAGCTTGCGCGATAACGCCACCCGGCCAAGCATCAGCAACGCTTCGCGGTAAGCGGGCTTGTCGTCCGGCGAGGCGACGAAGACGAGGGCGTGCTGGCTCATCTTTCTCCTCCCCTTGAGGGGAGGGGGCAGGGGGCGGGGTGAAGCGCGACGGCGGATCGTCTATGCATGCGCTTCACCTAATCCACGTCGACGGAATGCGCATCACCTCAAACAGCCGCGCCTCACCCCACCCCCAACCCCCTCCTCTCAAGAGGAGGGGGCTTTGACGCGCGCTTTGTTGATCATGGGCCCGACCGCCAGCGGCAAATCGGCGCTGGGACTTGCCATCGCGAAGCGTATCGGCGGCGAAATCGTCAATGCGGACTCGATTCAGATCTATCGCGACCTCCGTGTGCTGACGGCGCGCCCGAGTGCGGAGGAGGAGGCGCGCGCGCCGCATCATCTCTACGGCCACGTCGACGCCGCCGAACTCTATTCCACTGGCCGCTGGCTCAACGATGCGCTGGCGGCGATCGCAGCCATCCGCGGGCGGGGCGCGACGCCGATCCTGGTCGGCGGCGCGGGGCTTTACTTCAAGGCGCTGACGCAAGGGTTGGCTGACATACCAGGCGCCGAGCCAGAACTGCGCGCCGCGTTGCGTCAACGCCTTGAAAAAGAGGGCGCGCCGGCGCTGCACGCCGAGCTTGCCGCGCGCGACGCCGTGACGGCAGCGCGGCTCCAGCCCAACGACGCGCCGCGCATTTTGCGCGCCCTCGAAGTCTTGGAGACGACAGGTGAGAGCATCAGCGCGCTGCAAGCGAACACTCAGCCGGCGCTGGCGCGCGATGAATGGGCGGGGCTGGCGCTGACGCCGAACCGCGAGCAGCTCTATGCTGCGATCAACACCAGGTTCGACGACATGCTCGCCGCCGGAGCGCTCGATGAAGTGCGCGCATTCGCGGCGCGTGGGCTCGATCCAGCCTTGCCCGCGATGAAGGCGCACGGCGCGCCGGCCTTGATGGCGCATCTGCGCGGCGAGATGAAACTGAGCGAAGCCGCCGAGATCGGGCAGCGCGACACACGCCGCTATGCGAAACGACAATTCACTTGGATTGCCGGCCAAATGCCGGATTGGCCGCGGGTGGCGGCCGCTGATTTGGAGCAGAGAGTCGCCGCAGCGCTGGCGCTGCTGGATTAACGCGCCAGTGCGGCGCGTAGCGCAGCTTCGTTGAAATAAGTGCGCCGTTCGCGGCGCGCGATGCGCGTGACCGCCGCATCGAACCGGGCCCGCCAGCCGGAAGCGGCGATCGCAAGCGCGTCCGGACCGCCAGTGCGCATGGCGGTGAGTTCGCGCGAGAGCGCTGCAAGCGCTTGGCGATCATTTTGAAAACCGCGGGCCGGAAGACGCTCGACGATGCGGCCAATGGCGTCTTGCGCCGCTGCCAGGACGCGGCTCGCGGTTGGCCAATCCTCAACGCTTTGCGCGGCGCCAAAGGCGAGGCGCACGTCGTCCGCGGCGGTCACAAGCGTGATGGACGCAACAGCGGAAGCGCAGGCGCCGTCGTCCAGCGTGCGCAGATATGCGAGTACGAGCGGCAGTGTTTGACCGGAGATCTCACCCTGGAATTCTTCAAGGATGACGCCCTCTACGAAATGTTCGAGCGAAGGGTCCGCCGCATGGCCGAACGCGCTGCGCTGATTGACGCCCGCCAGATCCGGAATGGCGATCGGGTTCATGCGGCCATCGCCGCGCACACGGCTCGACCATTCCGAGGTCACGTCCGCGGCGCCGGCGCGGTCTGTTAGCTCGGGCAGCAGAAATGCCGCGTTCGCGCGGCCATTGCTGTGGCAGGCGTTGCAGGAGAGGCCCGCGCGCGCGGCTGGGCCGCCGAGCAGAACGGGCGCACGGAACAACGCGCGGCCGGCCTGCGCCTGCGGCGATAAGCTCGCCGGCGCAGCGCATTCTTGGGGCGCGTGCGTCAGCGCGTGCGCGAGATCGGCGCTCGTCGTCCAGCTTTGCTCGCGCAGCAGAAGCGGCGGCTCAGCGGCTGCCGTCAGCAGCATCAGCAATGGCGCCAGCAAGAGGCGCAAGCGAGTCTACTCCGCCCGGTCGATCCAAAGCGCCAGTTCTTCGCGCTGGGCGCAGCCATAGGTGCAAAGATCGTCAAGCCGCGCTAATTGCACGCGCGCGCGATCGAGTTCGCCCATTTGGATGTAGAGTTCGCCCAGATACTCGGTCGCGCCAAGATGGCTTGGATCGAGCCGCAGCGCCTGATGGTAATAGCCGAGCGCTTCATCTAGGCGGCCCAGCTTGCGGCTCGCAAAACCCATATAATTCAGCGCGTCGGCATTCGGGCCGGTGGCGGCCTGTGTGCGCTCCAGCGCAGCGAGCGCGTCAACGAAACGCTCTCCATTGATGTGGCCGACAGCTTCCGCATAAGCGGCGCGTCCTTCTTCGGCGCTTGGGAAAGTCCAGCCCGTAACGGCGGGATCGGCGGTCGGCGCGTCCGCTGGAGCGGCAAGCGCCTGCGTGAGCTGAGCATGCGCGGCTTGAAGCTGAGCGCGGCGCGTGTCGCCGCAGGCGGCGTCGCAATCCGTGATCAGCTGCGCCAGGGCTGACTGCTGCGCCACCGCTTGATCACGCTGGCCCTGCGCGATGTGAATGAGTCCAAGCTGCAGCCGCGTCGCCGCCGGTGCGTCGTCGGCTCGTGCGGCGCGTTCGAACGATTCGCGCGCCTCGTCGGATTCACCGGCGCCATTATAGGCGACGCCGAGCGCGTAATTGATCGTGCCGCTATTGGGCAGCGCGCGGCGGGCGTTGCGGAATTGGCGGATGGCCTCGCGATAATTCTGCGCGTTCAGCGCTGTGACGCCAGCTTGGTAGGCGGCTTGAGGGTCTTCGCGGGGAGAGGCGGAGGGAGCAGGGCTCGCGCCGCCGCCGCCGCTTGGCGCTGCCAGCGCTGGGCCAGCGAAGGCGAACGCGATGATGGCCGCGGCTGCGATGAGTTTGGCTGACATGGTCGGGCCTCCCTTTGTCTTGTTTTAGCCTAAGCAGTCGCTGCCGTGCTGCGCACATTCTCGTGACGGCGCGCTTTGCGCGTTCGCCCTTCAGCGCACGGGTTGAATGTCGTCGAACGAGACCGGGATAGCGCGCCGCCCGCTCGGCGTGTCGAGCACGAATGCCCCTGAAATTGAAACCGTCGCCGCGCGCGGATCGATGCTGGAGGCGCAGCGGCCTTTGTTGAAAAAGATCGTGTGCCTGCCGCCGCCGCCGCTGGCGACCGCGCGAAAGGGGTTGGAGCCGCCCTGAAACGCCGGGTTGACTTCGGCCGAGTCCAGCGAGCCCCAGCCTTCGCCATTGGAGATCATCTGGCACGACCCGCCGAGGCCATCGCTCATGATGAAGTCCGCTTCGAAGGCGCCGGCGCGCTGAACCGCGACGCCGATATCGTTTCCGCTTGTGTTCTCGAACCGCAGCGTGGCGATGAACCGGTCGCGGCGCTCGGCCACGCTGACCAGTGAGACTGTAACGCCAGGCATCAACGTCGCCGCTGTCCCCGGTGTCGTTGAAACCGGCGCTACGGACGCGGGCGCAGCGATGGTCTCGATCAGGCTGCCTTGCTCGGGCGGCGCGGCCGCATCCGGAACAACGCCGCCAACCGCCTGCTGCGGGTCATACAGGACGCGCATCTCCGGCGGCGTTTCAAGATCAGGCGCCGCCGCTTGTTCAGCCGGAGCGGCCACCGTCTCCACCGGCTTGGCGGTTTGCGAATTGGACACGAATAGCGTCACTACTGCCGCAACGCCGGAAAGGATGCCGCCGATGGCGGCGAGCGCCGTCCACTTGCCGGAGCCGTCCTCGTTGGCCATGGGCCCCTCCCTCGGCGGCATGTTAGCAGCGGGCAGGCCCGTAGGCGAGTAGCCGAGCGTGTTCCGGCAATCGCCTCATTCTGGCCCGAAGCATGAGTGCTGTAATAATGCGCGCAGCCGATGGGCGTGCTAGCCGGGGGCGCGTGCGCGCCGGAGGGAAGACGATGAACCTGATCCGAGCAATCAGCGCCGCCTTTGCCGCGTTCGTGTTCGTCGCATGCGCGCCGGTGGAGGCGCCCGCGCAGGAGGGGCCCGTGGAAATCACACTGACGCGCACTGTCTGTTACGGCTTTTGTCCGGCCTACACGGTCGCGATCAGCGGCGATGGCCAAGTGCGCTATGAGGGCCGGGCGTTCGTCGATGCCGTCGGGCCGCGCACTGCGACGATCCCCGCTGCGGATGTGGGGCGCCTTGCACAGCGCTTCGACGAGATCGGCTTCGATCAGCTGCGGGACGAGTATCGCGGCCAGATGACGGATCTGCCGACGACGACAATCAGCTTCACCCGCAACGGCCGCACCAAGACGCTTGTGGATTATGGCGGGACCAGCGCCGGCATGCCGCGCGCGGTGCGCGACCTGCAGGCCGAGATCGACCGTGTGGCCAATACCGCGCAATGGGTGTTGCGCGACGGCCAGCCCGTGCGCGATCGGCCGCAGCACTGAGGCGAGCCGCTTTCGGCCAAGAACGCGGCGGGTTAGAGTCCCGCCGCTCGAACGACATTGGCGGGGTGGGGGAATGAGGAATTTTGTCCGCGCAGCCGCGCTTTGCGGGGCCGTGATCGCACTGGTTGCGACCGCTGCGGCGCAAAACCTTTCGCTGCGCGCGCCGCCCTGGGCGCAATCGCTGCTCTCCGCTGACGTGATCCCGACGACCGGCGGACGGGCGATGATCCTCGCCGAAGGCATCCCGGTGTCGGTGCGCGTGACGATCGCGCCGACGCGCGGCGGCGTCGCGCGTGTGATCCGCTACGATCTCGTCGGCGAAGAGCCGAAACTCTACCTGCGCCGCTTTACCGGCCATCCCTCCACCGGCTGGTGGCTGTGGGGCGGCGACGCGCCGCGAGTGACGACGCTGTCGGTCGTTCAGCGCAACGAGCTGAGCGCGCTCGTGCGCGCCGCATCGGGCGTTGCTGGCCAAGTCGGAGGCGCAACTGAAGTGTGCCCGGGAGGCGAACAAGCCTATGTCGAGATCGCAGTCGAGGGCCGCGCAAGTGCAGTTACACGGCCTTGCGTGCAAAACGGCGATCCAGGCGGGCGCTTGGCGCTGCGGCTGAGCGAACTCGCGGGCTCGCGCACCGAGGAAGAATTGGCCGCGGCCGCCGTGGCCGAACTCATGCAAGCAGACCGCGATTTCGCAACGATGGCGCAAAGCGAGGGCGTTCCGGCCGCCTTCGCGCACTATGCGGCGGAGGATGCGATGATCGTCACCGGCGAAGAGATCGCCAACGGCCGCGCCGGCATCGCCCACATCTATACCGGCTGGCCCGAAGGCGCCCGGCTGGAATGGTCCCCCGAGACGGGCCGCGTCTCCGCGCGCGGCGACATGGGCTGGACCTGGGGCAATTCGGTCATGACGCTGCCCGACGGCACGCGCCACGAAGGCCGCTACATCTCGGTATGGACACGCGACTATGAAGGCCACTGGCGCTACGCTTTCGACGCGCCGATCCGCTAACCCGCAAATCCGCCCTCCGCCAAAAACTTCAGCTCTTCCGCCGTCGACTTGCGGCCAAGGATGACGTTGCGGTGCGGAAAGCGGCCGAAGCGGGCAATGATGTCGCGATGGATCACGGCGTACTTGGTGTACTCGGCGTTCCGCATCGCCTCTGTGAGTTCCACGCCGCGCTGCTGCAGAGCCAAATCTTCGGCGTGCTCGAACGGCAGATAGAAAAACACGCGTAAATCGGTATCGGTCGCGGCGTCGAAGCGGTTCTCGATCGCGCGCAAGGCGATCGCCTGCGCCATCGTGTCAGTGGCGTAGGCATGCGGTGAGCCGCGGAAAATGTTGCGCGGAAACTGATCGAGTAGGATCAGCAGCGCCAGCGCGCCCTCGGCGTCCATTTCCCAGTTGACCAGTTCGCGACGTGCGGCGGCATGGTGCTCTGCTTCGTAACCGCGGCAGCGCCCGTCGAACGTCTCGTCCTTCGCGAACCATACCTTCGGTCCCGCGTCGCGCCAGAACCGGACAATTTCACCCGCACTCGCCATCAGGAGCCTCCTCTTGCGAAGCTAAGCGCTTGGCCGAGCTTCGCAAGAGAAGGGCGACCCTAGGCGGCTGCGGGCGCTTTACGCACGAACATCCACACGAACATCAACGTCGCCAACAAGACTCCAAGCGAGGCGAGCTTCACGATCGTCGCCGCGCCGCCCATCAGCATGAAGGCCAGGCCCGCCGGCATGGCGAGGTTGAAGATGATCGCCAGCGCGCATTGCGCGCCCGCCAGTCGTGACGTCGCCAACCCCGGGAAAGCGCGGTGCATCAGGCCGAACGCGCCGAGCGTCACCCAGCCCAGCATGTTCAAGTGCGCGTGCGCGGGCGAGAGCGTGAAGTTCTGGCTGATGCCCATATAAATGCCGAGTCCTTCGCCAACCAGCAGGCAAAGGAGCGCCGTGGTGATGAAGATGAGGTCGTAGCGCATAAGGTCTCCAAGAGTGGCGCGTGGCCGGGGCGTCGGTTAGAGACGGAACCGCGAGCGCGGGCGGTGACCCGCGTCACGAGGGTTTCGATGCAGGTTTTTTACGAGCGCGACGCCGATCCGGCGCTGATCAGGTCCAAAAGCGTCGCCGTGATCGGCTACGGCGCGCAAGGCCACGCGCACGCGCTGAATTTGCGCGACGCGGGCGTGGATGTCGCCGTGGCCCTGCATGCGGCCGCGCGACGGATGGAGCAGGCGCGCGCGGATGGGTTTGCGCCGATCAGCGTCGCCGAAGCAGCGCGGACATGCGACGTGCTGGTGATGTGCGCGCCAGACGAAGTGATGCCGGATTTGTACGCGACCGAGATCGCGCCGCATCTGCGCGCCGGTCAGACTTTGATGTTTGTGCACGGCTTTGCTTACCATTTCGGCTTCATCGCCCCGCCGGCGGATGTGAGCGTCGTGATGGTGGCGCCGAAAGGCCCCGGCAAAGCGCTGCGTGAAGCTTACGTGAAAGGCGGCGGACTGCCTTGCATCGTTGCAGTCGCGCGTGACACGGGCGGCGCCGAGACGCTGGCTTATTCCTACGCCGCTGCAATCGGCTGCGGCCGCGCCGGCATGATCGCTTCGACGTTCAAAATCGAAACCGAAGGCGATCTCTATTGCGAGCAGGTCGTGCTCTGCGGCGGCCTCACCCATCTCATCCGCACCGCCTGGGAAGTGCAGGTCGAGGCAGGCACGCCGCCGGAACTGGCGTATTTCGATTGCCTGCACGAAGTGAAACTCTTGTCGGACCTAATCCACGAACGCGGCATCGCCGGCATGCACCTCGCCATCTCCAACACCGCTGAGTGGGGCGAATACGTCACCGGCCCGCGGATCATCGACGCGCGCGTGAAGGACGCGATGCGCGCAGTGCTGGCGGACGTGCAGTCCGGCAAGTTCGCGCGCGAATGGATGGAAGAACACCGCGCCGGCGGGCCGAACCTGGCGAAGCGGCGCGAAGCGGCGGCGGCGCATCCGATCGAGGCGGCGGGCCGGACGGTGCGGGCGATGCTGCCAAAGTAGCAAGGGGCCTCCGCATGTCGCTTTTCGGACATTGGCTCGTCTATGCAGTATAGTGCTTCAAGAGGGCGCTCATGGGCGAGACAGACGAGTTCGAATGGGATGACGGCAAGGACGCCGCCAATCTGCAGAAGCATGGCGTCGAGCTAATCGTTGCAGCCGCCATGTTCGACGACCCCAACCGCCTCGAACAGGTGTCTGGTCGTTCCACCCAAACGGAGACCCGCCTCTTGACCGTGGGACGTGCATTTGGCGTTCTCTGGGCGTGCGTGTATACTTGGCGCGGACACAAGCGCCGCTTGATTTCGCTGCGACGCGCCCACCGGATCGAACGTCGTGCCTACGAAAAGAGACCTTGAGGCGGCCAAAAGAGCTTTCGAGCGCATCGACAAAGCGCGGCTCGACGCCATGACCGATGACGAGATCGATGCTGCGGCTGAAGCCGATCCCGACAATCCGCCTTTAACCGATGAAGAGCTTGCGAGCGCATGGCGCGTGACGCCCATCGCCAAGACAGCCGCCGAATAAGCCTGCTGGCGGGCATAGCCGCGCGCCGCTAGAACGCGCCCATGAGCACCCGCATCGGCACCCCGCTTTCGCCCAACGCCACCCGCGTCATGCTCCTCGGCGCCGGCGAACTTGGCAAGGAAGTCGTCATCGAGTTGCAGCGCCTCGGCGTCGAGACCATCGCCGTCGACCGATACGTCAATGCGCCGGCGCAGCAGGTCGCGCACCGCGCCCACGCCATCGACATGACGGATGCAAAGGCGCTCCGCGAGTTGGTGGAGCGCGAGCGCCCGCATCTCATCGTCCCCGAGATCGAAGCCATCGCCACCGACGAACTCGTCCGCATCGAAGCCGACAAGCTCGCCACCGTGATCCCCACCGCGAAAGCGGCGCACTACACCATGAACCGCGAGCGTATCCGCGTGCTCGCCGCGGAGGAGCTGAAGCTGCCGTGTTCGCCTTACGCCTTCGCGTCGTCGCTTGAAGAGATGCAAGCCGCGATCGATCGCATCGGCTTTCCGAACTTCGTGAAGCCGGTGATGTCGTCCTCCGGCAAAGGCCAGAGCCGGCTAACGTTGCAAGCCGATGTCGCCGCCGCCTGGGACTACGCCATGAGCGGCGGACGCGTGCAGCAGCCGCGCGTCATCGTCGAAGGGCAGGTCGTGTTCGACTTCGAGATCACCTTGCTCACGGTCCGCGCCGCGGACGGCACGCACTTCTGCGAGCCCATCGGCCATGAACAGGTCGCGGGCGATTACGTCGAAAGCTGGCAGCCGCAAGCGATGAGCGCTAAGGGGCTCGAACGCGCCCACGACATCGCTGGTCGCGTCACCGACGCGCTCGGTGGTTACGGCGTGTTCGGCGTCGAACTCTTCGTCAAAGGCGACGACGTCTGGTTCAGCGAGGTCTCTCCGCGTCCACACGACACCGGCCTCGTCACCCTCGCCAGCCAGCACCAGAGCGAGTTCGCGCTGCACGCCCGCGCCATCCTCGGCCTGCCCGTCGACACTTCGCTCCGCGCACCCGGCGCGAGCGCCGTGATTTATGGCGGCGTCGAAGCCCACGGCATCGCCTTCGAAGGCGTCGCCGAGGCGCTCAAAGTGCCCGAAGCCGAGCTGCGCCTGTTCGGCAAGCCGGAGAGCTTCAAGAAGCGCCGCATGGGCGTAGCGCTCGCGCGCGGAGCGAATACGAACGAAGCCCGTGCGCGCGCGAAACGAGCCGCGGCTGCAGTAAAGCCGGTCGTTTAAGCTTTCGTACGGATTTGTAAGCGGCGCCTCCGCCTGTATCGCGTTACCCCTTGTGTAAGCGGATCAGGAGCGGGTTCGATGCAGAGAGTGATCTTGGCTGCAGCGGTGTTGGCCGCCGCAAGCGCGGGCGTCGCCAGCGCGGAAGAGTTTTCGTCACCGGTGGTCGCGCAGCAAGCGCACATCAGCAGCCCGTTCGGGCAGCGCGAGTCGGGATCGTTTCACGCCGGCGCCGATATCGCCGCCGCTGTCGGCGCCGAGGTGCGCGCGCCTGCTGCTGGCGTAGTCCGCGCCGTGTACGCGCCAGGCGCGCTCGACGGGTATCACGGCCAAGTGGTGGAGATCGATCACGGCGCAGAGGGCCGCACCCGCTTCTCCAATGTCGACAGCGTGACGCTGGCGCCGGGCGCCCGGATCGAAGCCGGCGCCCTGATTGGCCGCATCGCCGCCAACGATGCGCCGCACGTGCACGTCGAACTCTGGCGCGGCGGACGCCTGTACGATCCGGCGCATGAGATCACGTTGATTTCGGCGCAGTAACACGAGCGGAAGCCCGGATCGAGTTGATCACAACTCGGCGACTTCGATCCTTAGCTGGCGCGCCTGCTACAGAGTCGCGCTAACTTAGTGCGATGCGTGTAGCGACCTTGTTCATCGTGCTGCTCTTTGCGACCCTTCCTGGGGCTGCGACGGGGCGAGAGTGGAACGCTTTCAGCCAATGCGGCCCCGCGAATATTCCGAGCCATCTCTCCGAGCAGGAACGGGGATGGTTCCGAGACCGCTTCTGCGATCAGCGCGAATTGGCTGCGATCCATAGGGATTTCGCCGCCATGCCGCTTCGCTTTGCAGCGCGTGGCGATCGGGCAGTTCGCGTGATCATAATGGAAGGGCGCCACTACGTGGACGGCATCGGCCATTACGTCATCATGGTCGACATGATCGAGAGGTCGAGCGGAGTCGAACTCCTTGTCCGCGCGGTCGCGCCGCACCAGAGCCGAGCCAGAATCCAAACCGAATTGCCGGCAGAAGCTTGGAACGATGTGGTCCAAGCTGCATCCGTGATCGGCTCCGCTCCGGGCGTTCAACCTGAGAGCCGCGCCACCGACGAGATTTGGTTTCATCCGATGCAGGTCGTCGTTGAAACGAGCGGGTTCGGACCGCTTCGTACGCTCTACACAACCATCGCCGATCGCGGCGCCGCGCTCGAATTCAGTGCGCTCGTTATCGACCGGACCTGGGCGGCTCTGCCGCAGTGTCATGGAGCCGAGGCGTCTGCTCCGTCGCCATGGGCGATAGAAGCTTGCGTCCAGGCCGACTAACGCTGGCGCGCCACACGGCCCGAGGCTAGCGTGACGGTGTTGAACGGAGCCGCTCATGCGCACACCACAAGAGCCGATCAATTCAGGCTACGGCCTGCGCACCGAGGCGCGCGAGGCGCTGGGCGGGCGCGATCTCACCGGCAAGGTCGCCATCGTCACCGGCGGCTATTCCGGGATCGGCCTTGAGACGACGAAGGCGCTCGCCGGCGCCGGCGCGATCGTCATCGTGCCCGCGCGCAGCGCGGAGAAAGCGCAGAAGGCGCTCGTCGGCATCGCCAATGTGGAGCAGGCGGCGCTCGATCTCGCCGATCCCGCCAGCATCGACGCCTTCGCCAGCGGCTTCCTTTCGCGCACCAAGACACTCGACATCCTCATCAACAACGCCGCGATCATGGCCTCGCCGCTGATGCGCGATGCGCGCGGCTACGAAGCGCAGTTCGCCACCAACCATCTCGGCCACTTCCAGCTGACGGCGCGGCTGTGGCCGGCGCTGAAGGCGGCGGGCGGCGCCCGCGTCGTCGCGCTCTCCTCGATCGGCCACCGCATCGCGCCCCCCGATCTCGACGATCCGAATTTCGAGCGCACCGAATACAATAAATGGCTCGCCTACGGCCGCGCCAAATCCGCCAACGCGCTGTTCGCCATTGGCCTCGACCAGCGCGGCGCAGCGCACAACGTGCGCGCCTTCGCTGTCCATCCCGGCGGCATCATGACCGACCTGCAGCGTTACATGCCGGAAGAAGAACAGCGTGCGATGGGCTGGATCGACGAAGCGGGCAACGTCAGCGAGCGCTTCAAGACGCCAAGCCAAGGCGCCGCCACCAGCGTCTGGTGCGCGGCGAACGCGCAGCTTGACGGTAAAGGCGGTGTCTATTGCGAAGATTGCGACATCGCGGCCGCCGTGCCCGCGGACGACAAAGGCTTCAGTGGCGTGCGCCCATGGGCGGTCGATCCGGCGCTGGCGGACAAGCTCTGGGCGCTGAGCGAACGCATGACCGGCGTCCGCTTCGACCCGGCATAGGCCGCATAGGTCGTGAGACAGAGGCGCAAAATGCCGTTTGGTTAGGCGATTATCAGCCATGCCGCGCGAGAAAGAGCGGTCCGCCGAGGTTCGCCATGTTCTTCCACTCTCTCTCCGACGAGACTCTCTCGCTGATTATCGACGCACTGCCTGTCCGCATTTTCTGGAAGGATCGGGAGTCGCGCTTCTTGGGCTGCAATAAATTGTTTGCAGCCGACGCCGGAATTACCGATGCGGCGGAGTTCATCGGCAAGACCGATTTCTATTTCTTTCACCCCGAGCAGGCGCGCGCTTTCCGCATCGCCGACGCGCGGGTGATGGCGAGCGGCGAGCCGCAGGTCGCGCTGGTCGAAGAGCTGACGCTTCCGAACGGCGAGACGCGCTACGTCGAAACCAATAAGGTGCCGCTGCGCAACAATGCCGGCGAAATCTTCGGCGTACTCGGCTCCTACCAGGATGTGACTGACCGCGTGCTGGCTGAGCGACACGCCGCCTGATCAAGCCAACCTGATTTCGCGCAAGCGTTCGAACAGGAAATCCTGCGCCGTAATTGGCTCGCGATAGCGGTTCGGGTTCTGCGGCGTGATGCAGCCCGGCAGCGTCTCGATCAGAAAATCCGGCGCGAAATGCAGGAAGAACGGGATCGAATAGCGCGGCAGGTGCGCGCGCTCCGGCGCCGGATTGACGACGCGGTGCGAAGTGGACGGCAATACGTGGTTGGTGAGGCGCTGCAGCATGTCGCCGACATTGACCACGAGCGCGCCCTCAGGCGGGTTCACATCGAGCCAGCGGCCTTCGCGCGTCAGCAGCTGCAGGCCTGCCTCTTCGGCGCCCAGCAACAGCGTGATGACGTTGATGTCCTCGTGCGCCTCGGCGCGGACGCCTTCGGCCTGCGGCGGCGTGGGCGGATAGTGCAGCAGCCGCAGCACCGAATTGCCGTCGCGCGTAGCGGCGGCGAAGAAGTCGGGCGCCAGATTCAGATAGAGGGCGATCGATTGCAGCAACTCGCCGCCCAGCGCATCGAGCGCGGCATAGAGCGCGTACACGTCGTCGCGAAAAGCCGGGATTTCGCCCGGCCAGATATTCGCCGGCATGGACGGGCGATAACGATGTCCTTCCGGCAGTTCGCGGCCGACATGCCAGAATTCCTTCAGATCGACCTTCGCCGCGCCCTTCGCGGCTTCGACACCGAACGGCACGTAGCCGCGTTGGCCAGCGCCGCCGGCGATCTGATAGCGGCGCTTCACGTCGTCCTGCAGCGCGAAGAACGCCTTTGTCGCCTCAAGCGCACGTGCGATCGTTGCGCTGTCGAGACCATGGTCGCGTACGATGGCGAAGCCGAACTTGGTGTAACTCTCGCCGATAGCTTGCGCGAAACCTCGCGGGTCGGCGCGGCGTTCGCGCATGGATAGGGCGGGAAGTGCCTCGAGAGCCATCGAGTCAAGAGCATTACGCCGCCCCGAACCGGACGCAATGTCTTAACGGCGCATTTACGATTCGCGGCCGAGCCTGCGCGCCAAGTTACGAGGAGCTTTGCTCATGTTCTTTTTCGGGGCGCATTCTTGGCGGGGCGAAAGCGGCCGCCGCTATCGGTTCAAGTGCGTCCTGACCAAGGGCGGTCTGCCGCCAGGCGGGCAAGGCGGCATCTACATCTTCGTACGCCGGCGCTGGGCCTTTTTTCTTGAAGTGCTCTATGTGGGCAAAGCGCACGATCTGCGTTCGCGTCTCCTAGGGCACGAGAAGTGGGGCCGCGCTTATTGGTATTACGGCGCCACCGAGCGCTACGTCCTCGGCCCGATCCGCGACGAAGCCGACCGGCGCCGGATCGAGACCGACCTCATCCATAGCCTCAAGCCGCGCATGAACGACGTCGAAATCCCGCAAGCAAAAGCCGCCGCGCCCAAGCGCACGGCGGCCGCTGCGCGGGCCTTCGATATGAGCGCTTTGCTCGGCCGGCGGACGCAGCGCGCAGCTTAGAACGTCACAGTTTCGTTCGGCGCGCAAAGCGGGACGAGGGCGCCGCCGGCCGAAACGTCGCGGACGTCCGTCCACGATCCCTCGCTCGCGCCGCGATGAACGCGCGTTGTGCGATCCACCGCGTTGACCACCCAATATTCGGCCACGCCGAACGCCGCGTACTTCGCCGCTTTCTCCGTCGTGTCGTAAGCCCAAGAGGAATCAGCGACTTCGATGATTAGCCGAATATGAGCGCCGCTGAGTGGCCCATCTGCGATACTGTGACTACGGTCGTAGAGGATGAAATCAGGCTCGGTTATCGTTTCTTCGTCGAGCACGAGCGTGTGCTCGACGGCGATGCCGAAGGGCGTGGCCCATGGCTCACGCAACCAATTCATGATCCGCTCGCGCATGACTTCGTGAAAGCGTCCCTTGGGCGACATCGGGATGATGGCCCCGTCCATGAGTTCGAAGCGCGCATTCGGGTCGATGAGGCCGTTGTCGACCAAGAACAGCACGTCGCTCGCCAGAAGCGGGCGCGGCGGCTCAAGCGGGGTGAGGACAGGCGCGTTCACCCCATCAATATAGCACGCCCAGGAGCGCCGGTCAGCCACGGGGTGCGCTCTTGACCGGAACCGCGGGACACGCGACAGGCGGGTGAATGACAGAACCGGCCCCGCCGGCGCAAAAGCCAGGCCTCTGGGCGAAGCTCGCGGACTTCGCCAACAATATGGACGCGCGCGCTTGGCGGGCGGTGGCGATTTCGGTCGCCATGGTCGTCGTCGTCGGCGCGATGTTGGTGGTCGGACGGTTCTATTACGGCGCCGAGATCGAGGGCTTCATCGATTCCACTTTAGGCGAAGCGCGGCGCGGACACTGGGGCCTGCTGGCCACCATTCTCGTCTTCACGCTCACGGCTTATGTCGGCGCGCCGCAGATCGTGTTGATCGGCGCGTGCGTGGTGGCGTTCGGCCCGGAGCAAGGCTTCTGGTATTCTTGGATCGCCACCATCGTGTCCGGCGCGGTGACCTACTTCACCGGCCGCCTCTCCAGCGCCGAGACGCAAAAGCGCTTCGGCGGCGCAACCGGCGGGCGCTTCACCCGATTCATGGGCAAGAACGCCTTTCTCGCCAGCCTGATCGTGCGCTTCGTGCCGACGGCGCCGTTCATCGTCGTGAACATGGCGTTTGGCGCCGCGCGGGTGAACTTCTGGCCGTTTCTCGGCGGTCTCGCGCTCGGCGTTCTGCCCAAGACTGCGATCATTGCTTTCGCCGGCGATGGCATCATGGACGCGCTCGAAGGCGATCTTGGGTCAGCGGCCCTGATGGGCGTCGTCGCGATCACGCTGTGGATCATCGTCGCTGTCGTCGTGCGTAAGTGGGTTCGCCGGCAATCGGGCGGCTAAAAACTTCGCGTGAGAGCAGGACGAACGCGGCTAGGCGCTGTAAACTGCTTGCATGAAGAGACTTCTCCTCGCCGCCGCTTTCATTCTCGCCGCGTGCGCCGACAGCCCCCCGCCGCCGGACCAAGGTTACGGCCCCAGCCCGCAATTGCCGGCGCCACAAGAAGATGGCGCCGTCCCGACCCTGAAGGTGGCCACCGCGATCGGCTGGCCTGACGATACTGCGCCCGCCGCGCCCGCGGGCTTCACTGTCACACGCTACGCCGAAGATCTCGCGCACCCGCGCTGGCTTTACGTGTTGCCGAACGGCGATGTGCTGGTGGCGGAAAGCTCGACCACGCCGGCCGAAGGCGGCGGCATCATGGGCTGGATCCGCAACAACGTGCAGCGCCGCGCCGGCGCCATCGCCGAGAACGCCAATCGCATCACGCTGCTGCGCGACAGCGATCGCGACGGCGATGTCGATGAACGCCACGTGTTTGCGGAGAACCTGAACCAGCCGTTCGGCATGGTTCTCGTTGGCAGTCATATCTACATCGGCAACACCGACGCCGTCGTGCGCTTTCCCTATGTGACCGGCGCATTGCGCGTGAACGGCGCTGGCGAGGCAGTGCTGTCGATTCCTTATAACGAAGGCTCTAACGGCCACTGGACGCGCAATCTCATCGCCAATGCCGATGGTTCGAAAATCTATGTGTCGGTCGGTTCGGTGTCCAACGCCGGCGACGAAGGCATGGAGATAGAGCAGGGCCGGGCTGCGATCTGGGAGTTCAATCCCGACGGCTCGGAAGCGCGCATTTTTGCCTCGGGCTTGCGCAACCCGGTCGGTATGGGCTGGGCGCCGGTCACGGGTGCGCTTTGGACCGCCGTCAACGAGCGCGACATGCTCGGCGACAATCTCGTTCCCGATTACATGACCAGCGTCCGCGACGGCGGTTTTTATGGCTGGCCTTATTACTATTTCGGCGACAATCGCGATGAGCGCATCGACATCCCAGCCAATGTGCGCTTGCAGGCGCCGATCGAGCCGGACTACGCGCTAGGCGCACACACCGCTTCGCTTGGCTTGCATTTCTACACCGCAGACGCGTTGCCAGCGCAGTATCGCGGCGGCGCGTTCATCGGTCAGCACGGCTCATGGAATCGCAGCGTCCCGAGCGGCTACAAGGTGATCTTCGTGCCGTTCGCCAATGGAATGCCGAGTGGCGAGCCGCAGGATTTTCTCACCGGCTTCCTCGACGACCGCGGCCGCGCGCGCGGCCGTCCGGTAGGTATCGTCACCGATCAAACCGGCGCGTTGTTGGTTGCAGACGATGCCGGCGACATCATCTGGCGCGTCGCGTCGACGGCGCCGCCCGAGCGCTAGCGCCGCCGAACCGATTCAGTTGCGTTTTTCGCAGCGCCAGATCAGGCGTTGCGATGGATTGCCTTGTGCGAACCGCATCAGCGTGTCGTTGCGGCGAGCGACCGCTTCGCTGGCGCCGTCACCGGTGCAGCCGCGGCCTGCGCTGGAAGAGGCCACCGCCTCGTTAGCGGACGCAAACGCTTCGTCATCGAGCGGATAGCGCTCGCGGCGGAATTCTCCGCTTGCTGGATCAATGGTCAGCACATCCAGCGCGCGCGCTTCACCGAGGACTATGGCGCGTCGGAAGCGCGCGCCCTCGTCGACCGGTGCGTAAAGCGTGCGTTCATTGACGCAGAGCGCGCCCGACGCGCTGAAGCTCATGTCGGCCACGCCTTGCGCGCCGCTCGACGCTTCGCGGTCCAGCGTGCAGGTGATCGAGCCGTTGAAGTCCGAGGCGTCAGCAACTTCTTCCGTTTGTTGGCTCTGCGCGCTCATCAAGGCGATGCCGGCGGCGACGATCAGGATGGCGGCGACAGCCGCGCCGCCGACGATCGTCATCACGCCCATGCGCTTACGCGGCGCCTCGAACGGCTCCGGCTCGCGGTGCTGCACGTGCGGGTGCGGGTGCTGAACGGCGACCTGCCCGTTGCCGTTCTCGCGTTTGCGCGACAGTACGATCGCGCCGAGCACACACACCGCCACGAACAGCGCCAGCGTCCCGCCGATCAGGATGACGACGGCGATGCGGGTCAGCCGGTCGGCAGTTTGCAGCTTGGCTTCGAGCTCCTGGTTCTGGGCCTGCAGCGCGTCAATCGTCTGCGTACGTTCGGCCTGGATACGTTCAGCAAAGGAGAGGCAGCGTTCGTCGTTCAAAGTCGGACTGACGCCGGCCTCATCGAGAAATTGCAGCAGCTGGGCGGCGCGGGTGGAGACGCCCCGTGTCTCACGCGTGTCGGCGCCCGAGACGTGCCAGGAATTGACCCCGATGACGCGGCCGCACTCGTCCAACAGCGGCCCGCCGGACGAGCCCGAGGAAATGACCGCCTGGTGATTGATAGTCGGGATCGCATCGCCTGTGGGCGCCTGGTCGCGCAGCGAGGCGATCTGGCCGGAGGTGCGCGAGGGCGGAGCCGGGCGCAGCAGGTCCGCGCCCGAAGCGCCCTGGTAATCCACATCCGGGTAACCGAGCGCGACAACGCCGTCGCCGGTATGCGGCTCCACTGTTGAAATCGTCAGCGGGGTCAAGTCTGGACCGCCGCGGAACTCAAGCAACGCAAGTTCCGTCAGCGGCGAATAGCGAATGATGTTCGCAGGCAACAGCCCATCGCCTTGCGGCGGCACGATCGCAACACCGTATTCAGCGCCTTGCCGCGCCGGCGCAACGACGTGCGCATTGGTGACGACCAAGTTTGGCGCAACGACAAAGCCGGAACCGGAGCCGTACAGCATCCGGCCTTCGCTGGTCTGCAGGATCACGACGACGCGCACGATGCCGCGCTCAGCCTCGTCCACGCTCGTCTGCGCCGCAGCCGAGGTGACGAAGG
>Ga0196971_1000729_pt1 | contig 20261 bp, 16 predicted proteins | sample S1v_1013CmetaG_FD_148660 | JGI IMG/M metagenome (GOLD analysis project Ga0196971, IMG submission 148660) | Soil microbial communities from Anza Borrego desert, Southern California, United States - S1+v_10-13C | ecosystem: Environmental > Terrestrial > Soil > Desert | place: USA: California... | reverse complement strand
GCTGGTTCTGCGGCAGTGAACGACGCGCCTTGGGGCGTTCCGGCCGACTTCGACACCACCGGCTTCCTGCGCCATGCGAAGACCTACTTCATCCGCCTGCAAGCGGCATGGGACAAGGCCGACGTGAACGATCTGCGCGAATTCACTTCGCCGGAAATGTTCGCGGAAATGAAGCAGCAACTGCTGGAGCGCGGCGCTTCGCCGAACCACACCGACGTGGTGTCGCTCGACGCACAGATGCTGGGCATCGAAACCGTCGGCGACGAGCACCTGGCAAGCGTGCGCTTCACCGGCATGATCCGCGAAGCGGAAAATGCACCGGCGGAGCCGTTCACCGAAGTGTGGAACCTGTCCAAGCCGGCCTCCGGCAATGGCGGATGGGTGCTGGCGGGTATTCAGCAGGAAAGCTGATCCGACACCTGCACGTGGTGTGAAGAAGGGGCTGGGCGACCAGCCCCTTTTTTTATGCGCGATGGATGGCTCACTTCGCCGCCGGCGCGCCTTCCGGTGCCTTTGCCGCTGCCTCCTGCTTGCCGCTGGTAAAGGTGGACGCGGAGCGCTTCTGATGCGGCGCCGGCTTGCCCGGCAGCGGCGGCAGGTCGAGCGCCTTTTCCAGGCGCACACCGGCGATCTCGGCAACGCGCTTGCCGTAGTCCTCGTCGCAATGCCACAGGTGCCAGATCATGCGCAGCTGGATCGGTTCGGGGCACTGTTTCAGGTCGCCGCCGATGTTGTTGACGAGTTCATCGCGTTCCCAGTCTTCGAAGGTCCGGTAGCGTTCTCCCGCCTGCTTGTAGTCGTCGGCGGTGCGCGTGGTCTCGTAGCGGCCGAGGTGGCCTTCCACCCACTGGTGGTATTCCTTTGCCGGCTTGGGCGCTTCCTTCATGCCGCCCATCATGCTCGGTTCGTAGTTGATGTGCTTGTTCTCGCCGCCGTCGTCGACGTAGTAGGCCATCTGGCCGTCGCGCTGGTTAGTCTTCGCGCGGGCCTTCTCCTGAGGAGCGTTGACCGGCAGTTGCAGGTAGTTCGGGCCGACACGGTAGCGCTGCGTGTCCGAGTAGGACAGCGTGCGTCCCTGCAGCATCTTGTCGTCGGAAAAATCGACGCCGTCGACCAGTACCCCGGTGCCGAAGGCGGACTGTTCCGATTCTGCGAATACGTTGTCGGGATTGCGGTCGAGCACCATGCGGCCGACCGGCAGCAGCGGGAACTTGTCTTCCGGCCAGCGCTTGGTGTCGTCGAGCGGATCGAAGTCCAGCTCGGGATGCTCGCCGTCGCTCATCAGTTGCACGCAGAATTCCCATTCCGGGAAGTCGCCGCGCCCGATGGCGTCGTACAGGTCCTTCGTGGCGTGGCCGACATCGTGCGCCTGGATTTCGGCTGCCTGCGCCGCCGTCAGGTTGCGCACGCCCTGCTTCGGCTGCCAGTGGAATTTCACGAGATGGGCGACGCCCTGGTCATTGACCAGCTTGTAGGTATTGACGCCCGAACCTTCCATTTCCCGGTAGTTGGCCGGGATGCCCCAGGGGCTCTTCACCCAGGTCACCATGTGCAGCGCTTCCGGCGTCTGCGAAACGAAGTCGTAGAAGCGCCACGGTTCCTGGCGGTTGGTGACGGGATCGGGCTTGAACGCGTGGATCATGTCGGGGAACTTGATCGCGTCGCGGATGAAGAAGACTTTCAGGTTGTTGCCGACCAAGTCCCAATTGCCGTCCACCGTCTTCAGCTTGACGGCGAAGCCGCGCGGATCGCGCGCGGTCTCGGGCGAATCCTTGCCGCCGATCACGGTAGAGAAGCGCACGAATACCGGCGTACGCACGCCGGTCTGCGTCAGCACCTTGGCGCGGGTGTATTTCTCGGCCGGCTCGTTGCCGATCTTGCCGTAGGCTTCGAACCATCCATGCGCCCCGGTGCCGCGTGCGTGCACCACGCGTTCGGGGATGCGTTCGCGGTCGAAGTGCGTGATCTTTTCGATGAACTGGTAGTTCTCCAGCGTCGCCGGGCCGCGCTCGCCGACCGAGCGCAGCGACTGGTTGTCGCTCACCGGATGCCCCTGGCGCGTCGTGAGGATGGGACGGTCATCCTGCTTGCCCTGCTTGGTCTGCTTGTCCTTCATGACATTCCTTTCATACCGGAAGATGGGGGAAAAGCGTTGACCCGCACGCCACGCGATTGTTTCAACTTTTGAATTTGAAGCTTTCAATCCCCGCGATAGCTGTCGGCGCCTGGTATTGTCGTTGCCAGGATTTTTTTCGGGAAATTGCCTTATCTGATTGATGTATTATTTACCGTATAAATTTCAATTTTTCATATTGCACGGTAAATGGACTACCTTCCGCTTCCCGACAACGCGGCGCGACAGGCAATCGACTCCTCCACCATATTCGAGGAGTATCGGCGCGTATTTGCCGAGGCGCGGGCATACCGGGGTGGCATGTACGGGAAAGTCCAGGGGCAATATGAATATCTTGCCAAGACGTCTCCTGAGAACAAGCAAACATATATCGGCAAGCGCACACCTGAAACGGAGGCCATCTACGCCGCGTTCACTGCGCGCAAGGCTGAGGTTGAAAAGCGGCTCAAATCAATCCAGGAAGCACTTCGAGAAGCAGAACGGCTCAACAAGGCATTGAAGGTCGGACGTGTTCCAACGATCGTTGTCGGCCTGCTGCAAGCCTTCGAGGATGCCGGTCTGTCAGACCATTTCATCGTGGTAGGAACACATGCACTGTATGCGTACGAGACAGCTGCCGGCGTTCGAATTGTGCAAGCGGCATTGGCGACGAATGATGTTGACCTTCTCTGGGACGCGCGCAAGAAGGTGCGTTTTCTCACCGATATCGAGCGGCTTGACAGCTCGGTATTGCGCATCTTGCAAAAGGTAGACGCCAGTTTCCAGCGCAAGGCAGACCAATACGAGACAGCCATCAACGACAAAGGATTCGAGGTCGACTTCTTGCGCCGTCAGCCGGTGGACGAGGACCCTCATCCCTTTCGCTTCTCGAAGGATGAGAACAACCTTTGGCCGGTGCAGGCCCGCCGGGCGGACATCTTGACCGTCACCCCCAAATTCGAACACATCGTCGTTTCCACTACGGGACGGATGGCTTTGATGCGGACGCTGGACCCATAGGTATTTGTCGACTTCAAGAAATGGCTTGCCGCTGACGCGCCGGGCAGGGAGCCGATCAAACGGCGCCGAGACGCTCGGCAAGCACAAATTGTTCAGGCACTGCTTGCTGATGGCCTGTTGCTGTCCCATGCATCAGGCGAGCAACAAGGGTAGCGCCACTACCTCGCCTATTGCCGGAAAGCCTCCCTGCTCCGCGCCAGCATGCGTTCGAATTCGTCCGCCGGCGCCGGCGCTGCGTAGAGAAAACCCTGTCCGTAGTCGCAGCCCGCATCGCGCAGCAGGTTCCATTGTTCCGGCGTCTCGATGCCTTCCGCGATCACTTTCAGCCCGAGGCGGTGCGCCATCACGATCATCGATTCCGCAATCGCGCGGTCGCTCTCGTCGACGGCGATGTCGTTGACGAAGGACTGGTCGATCTTCAGGTAATCGATGTCGAATTTTTTCAGGTAGGCGAGGGACGAGTATCCCGTGCCGAAATCGTCGAGCGCGAGCTCGATGCCGGCGTTGCGGTATTCGATCAGCTTGTCGGCGACGGCCGTCGACGCGTTCACCAGCAATCCTTCGGTGATCTCGACGGTGATCGATCCGGCCGGGATGCCAAGGCCCTGCAGGTAAGCCGGCCAGCTGTCTTCCCTGGTCTTGGACAGGAATTGCACCGGCGACTTGTTCACGCCGACCTGGAAGGGCGTGCCCTGCTGCGCGCTCCAGCGGCGGGCGCAGTCCGCCGCCTGCCGGAACGCCCAGTCGCCGATGTCGTTGATCAGGCCCGACTCCTCGGCCAGCGGGATGAACTCGGCCGGTTCCACCGCTCCCAGTGCAGGGTGGTGCCAGCGCAGCAAGGCTTCCGCCTTCACGATGCGGCCGCTGCGCAGGTCGACCACCGGCTGGAAAACCACCTGCAGCTGGCCTTCATCCAGCGCGCGGCGCAAGTCGCCGCCCAGGCGCAGGCGCGCGTGCGCGTATTCCTGCATGGAACGAGTGAAGAAACTGAACTGGTCTCGCCCCGCCGACTTGGCCGCATACATCGCCTGGTCGGCGTTGCGGATCAGGTCCTCGGGGCTGGTGCCGTCCTCCGGGTAGAGCGTGATGCCCACGCTGCCCGAGACGAAGGCCACTTCGTTGCCGAGATGGAAGGGCTGGTTGAGCGCATCGAGGATTTTCTGCGCGATGTATTCCACATGCGAGACGCTATCGAGTTCCGTCAGGATCACGGTGAACTCGTCACCGCCGAGCCGCGCCACCGTGTCCGACTGGCGCACGCAATTGCTCAGCCGGCGCGCCGCCTGCGTCAGCAGCAGGTCGCCGGCGTCGTGGCCGAGCAGGTCATTGACTTCCTTGAAGCGGTCGAGGTCGATGAACAGCAGCGCCGCCTGCAGGCCGGTGCGGTGCGCCTTGCGCACTTCCTGGTCCAGACGGTCGCGAAACAGGCGGCGGTTGGGCAGGCCGGTCAGGGCGTCGAAGTTGGCGTGCCGCCAGATGCGCTCGTCCGACTCCTTCTTGGCCGAAATGTCGGTCATGGTGCCGGTCAGCCGCAGCGGGCGCCGGCGGTCGTCGCGTGCCACCACGACGGCGCGCGCCATCACCCACTTCCATGTGCCGTCCTTGCAGCGAAGCCGGTGCTCGTCCTGGAAGCTCAAGACCCTGCCGTCGATGCATTCCTGCAGCCGGGCCAGCGTCGATGGTGCGTCGTCCGGATGCAGCCGCGCGCGCCATTCGTCGGCGGTGCAGCCGATCTCTTCGTCCGAATAGCCGATCATTTCCTTCCAGCGCTGGGAATACGTCACCACCTCGGTCTGCATGTCCCAGTCCCACACGCCGTCTCCGGTGCCTTCGATGGCCAGCTTCCAGCGTTCATTGCTGATGCGCAGGTCGTCTTCCGCGCGTTTCTGCGCGGTGATGTCATGCCCCTGCACGAAAATGCTGAACACGTTGCCTTCCTGGTCGGTGATCGGCTGCACCACGAGGTCGATGTAGATATCCGATTTCGCCCCGTCCGGTTCGCGCTGGACGATCGCTTTCAGCCCGCGCCCGGTAAAGGCCTTGCCGCTCCGCAGCACCTCTTCCATGATTTCGACGAAGCCCTGGCCCTCCAGCTCGGGCAGGATGTCGCGGAAGGCCTTGCCGACGAGGTCGCGATGCCCGATCAACTGCTGGTAGGCTTCGTTGGCCAATTCGAAGACGAAGTCCGGCCCGCGCAGGACGGCGACGAAGCCGGGCGCTTGCTCGAACAGCCGGCGCAGGTCGCTCAGCTTGGCGTCGAGCATGCGGTTCGTCTCTTCCAGTTCCTGCGAGCGGGTGAACAGGCTGCCCTCCGTGCGGATGCGGAAATCGCGCGCCTGTCCGGCCGCGTGCAGCGCCTTCTTGAGCGTGTACAGCTCGGTCACATCGATCGGGCATTGCATCAGGCAGGACACTGCGCCGTTGCGGTCGAGGATGGGCACGTGCACGATGCTCCAGTAACGTTCCACCATGCCGACCCCGCCCGTGGCCGGATCGGGGATCGCATACTTGACCAGCGACATGCTGTCCGGCTTGCGTGTTGCCAGGACGCGGGCGAATGAGGCGCGGAACATCTCAGCGCCGGAGGGGTCGGCCGGGTCGGGCGGAAAGGCATCGAACACGTTGTGCCCGACCAGCTGGTCGCGGGTCCTTCCCGCGGCGCGGACATAGGCATCGTTGACGTCGAGGATGGTCAGGTCCGGCGCCAGCAACAGGTAGTAATACGGTGATGCGTTGAAGATTGCGGCGAAGTCAGGCACTACGTGCATTTGGCATGCTCCTGGGGCGCGGGCTGGCTGGCAAGGGCTGGCTGGCGGGTCGTTTCTGCGGGGCACTGCCGGCATCACAACCAATAGTTATCCGACTTCAGCTACTTGTAATGTAAGTAAGATTGCCCGTGCCCTGCGCAGTTCCCGCGCGCCGTCTATTGAATAGACGCCTTTTGATCCCAAGATAGAAGCTCGCCGCGCCTACCGGAAAGCGGTTGCAGACAGCCTCATCCGAACGGATTCTTCCATGCGCGTACGCAATTCCACCCTGCTCATTCTTGGCATCCTGGCACTGTTGCACATCTACATCGGCTGGCGCGTCCTGCCCGACCTGCCGCTGACGATCCCGGTCAAGGCCGTTGGGGCAGCATGGCTGGCGGCGTCCTGCATCCTGGTGCCCGCCGGCATGATGGCGCACGGCATCCGGCGCCAGCCGCTGGCCGACCGCCTGACTTGGGCAGGGATGCTTGCGCTCGGCCTGTTCTCGTCGCTGCTGGTGCTTACCTTCCTGCGCGACCTCGTGCTGGGCGTGGCGGCACTGGCAGGGGTCCTGGGGCCGGCGCTCGCGACATGGAGTGCGGTTGCCGTCCCGTCGCTCGCGGGGTTGGCGACGCTGGTCGGTTTCCTGAACGCGCGGCGGGTTGCGGCGGTCGTCGATGTCGAGGTGCCGATCACGGGGCTGCCCGAGGCACTGCAGGGATTCACCATCGCCCAGATCAGCGACATCCACGTCGGCCCCACCATCAAGCGCGGCTACCTGGACGGTATCATCGACGCCGTGAACGCACTCGATGCCGACCTGGTGGCGGTGACCGGCGACCTGGTCGACGGCAGCGTGCACCGCCTCGCGCAGCACACCGCGCCGCTGGCCCGCCTGCGCGCACGCCACGGTGCCTGCTTCGTCACCGGCAACCATGATTACTATTCGGGCGCGCACGAGTGGATACCCGAAGTGCGCCGCCTCGGCCTGCGCGTCTTGCTCAACGAACATGTGGTGCTGGAACACCGCGGCGCATCGCTGCTGGTGGCGGGCGTGACCGATTACAGCGCCCACCATTTTGACGCATCGCATCGCAGCGATCCTCATGCGGCCATCGCCGGCGCGCCCGACACCGTCGGTGCCCGCATTCTGCTGGCGCACCAGCCGCGCTCCGCCCTGCGTGCCGCCGACGCCGGCTTCGACCTGCAGCTATCGGGCCACACCCATGGCGGACAATTCCTGCCCTGGAATTTTTTCGTCCCCATGCAGCAGCCCTGGGTCGCCGGGCTCAACCGGCTGCGCAACATGTGGATCTACGTTTCGCGCGGCACCGGCTACTGGGGGCCGCCGAAACGCTTCGGCGCGCCCTCGGAAATCACGCGCGTGCGGCTGGTGCGCGCCTGAATCCTGTAACAGCGCGCCCGCAATTCTTACCGGATGATGCAAACAGCGGACGCGGCGCCGATCGGGCTACATCCGGAAACAAAATCGTCCGCAAGATGTCCGTAGGGTATCGAACCCGCACGCGCAGCGCGTGTCTGAAACGGGCCATTTGTTTGAAGGAGATCGATGTGGGCATCATCGGTACCCTGCTCGGCAGGCGCGAGCCTGCGGTGGAATACCGCACCGTCGATGGCGGCCATCCGGCGCCGTTCCCCGACATGACCGACGAGCAGCTGTATAACTACGAAGTGACCTTCAACGTGCCCAACCGCACTTTCAAGGAAAGGCCGCGCTCGGTGCGGCCGCCCGAAAAGCGGCAGGCGGCGAAGGAGGCGCACGTCAGGAAGGAACCCTACACCGAGACCTTCATGCAGAAAACGCAGGAACGGCCGCAGCACACCGACATGCAGCAGACCGCGACGGCGCGCCGTCCCACGGAAGCGCCGCAACCCGCGCAACCCGCGCCGCCCGTTCATCCGGTGCCGCCTCCGCTGGAAGAAACGAGCCTTGCGCCGCTCGACTTCGACAAGCCGATGCGTCTCGTCACCACCAAGCAGCCGGTGGAAATCGTTACCACCCGCGCGCGCCATCCGGTGTACAAGGTCCATGCCTACATCGGCGACGACGACGTGGTGACCGTGTTCACGCTCGATGGCCGGCTGTCGGAGAACGGTCCGCGCTACCTCGAGAACGTGCCGCAGAAGCAGCAGCTGCACTTGAACATTTATCCCAACCCGGACGTGCACGCCGCCGAGAGATACGTGCTCACCCAGCACGCTTCGAAAGAGCAGGCCGACGCCGCCGCGAAGCCGGGCCGCATCGCCTGCGTGCCCCTGCAATTTGATCTTTGATCGTTGCCGGCGGGAACGCTCAGCCCTTGCCGGGCAGCGTGAGATGGAACAAGTCCTTCGCCTCGCGCGGCTGCGAGCGCCAGTACTGCGGCGGCGCATCCACCTGTCCGCCCAGCTTCGCGGCGGCATGCCACGGCCAGCGCGGGTTGTAGAGGATGCCGCGGGCCAGTGCCACCATGTCCGCCTGACCGGACGCCACGATCTCTTCCGCATGCTCCGCCTCGGTGATCAGGCCGACCGCAATCGTCGGCATGCCGGAAGCGCGGCGGATGTGTTCGGCGAACGGCACCTGGTAGCCGGCCTTGAGCGGAATCTGCTGCAGCGGCGAAAGCCCGCCACTGGAAACATCGATGAATGCGCAGCCGCGCTTCTTCAATTCCTGCGCGAAGGCAGCGCACTGCTCGACATCCCAGCCGCCCTCCACCCAGTCGGTGGCGGAGACGCGGATGCCGACCGGCTTGGACGGATCGAATGCCGCGCGCACCGCGTCGAACACCTCGAGCGGGAAGCGCATGCGGTTCTCGAGCGAGCCGCCATACGCATCCTCGCGCCGGTTCGACAGCGGCGACAGGAACTGATGCAGCAGGTAACCGTGCGCGGCGTGCAGTTCGATCACATCGATGCCGAGGCGGTCGGTGCGGCGCGCGGCGGCGACGAAGCCGTCGCGGATACGCTGCAGTCCCGCCGCATCGAGCGCGAGCGGTGTTTCGTCGCCTTCGGCGAACGCAAGGGCCGAGGGGGCAAAGGTGCGCCAGCCGCCCGCGCTCGACGGAATGTTCTTGCCGCCTTCCCAAGGCACATGGGTCGACGCTTTGCGGCCGGCATGCGCGAGCTGGATGGCGATCGGCATCGGCGAATACTGCCGGACGGAGTGCAGCACCTCGGCCAGTGCGCGTTCGGTCTCGTCCGACCATAGGCCGAGGTCGGCGGGCGAAATGCGGCCTTCCGGCTCGATGGCCGTCGCCTCGATGATAAGCAGGCCCGCGCCCGAGAGCGCCAGGTGGCCGAGGTGGATGCGGTGCCATTCGGTTGCCGCGCCGTTGTCGGCGGAGTACTGGCACATCGGGGCGATCGCGACGCGGTTCTTCAGGGTCAGCTTGCCAAGGGACAGGGGTGAGAAAAGTGTGCTCATGAAATGGTGTCGTCGGGGGCTATGGGTAGTAAGGATTTAACCACTAAAGACTTTCTCCTGCTGACAACCGTCATGTCCCGGAAGCCTGCCGCTCGATCGCGGCCTTGATCGCCTCCGCGTCGGGATCACCCTTGGCGATGGCTTCGTAGTAGCCCTGCATCTGTTTGCGCGTGACCTGCGGCGGCAGCGGCGGGACGTTGGCGTCGACCACCAGTTCGACCAATGTCGGACGGTCCGCATTCAGCGCCTTGTCCCACGCCGGCCCCGCGTCTTCCGCGCGTTCCACACGGATGCCGTGCAGGCCGAGCATGCGCGCGAAATCGGCGTACGCGAAATCCGGCAATTCCTGCGAAGGCGCGAACTTCGGATCGGCCTGTTGCCCGCGCTGCTCCCAGGTCACGAAGTTCAGGTCGCGGTTGTTGAGCACGGCAATCGTCAGCTTCGGATTGCCCCAGCGTCGCCAGTAGCGGGCAATGGTAATCAGCGCATTGAGGCCGTTCATCTGCATCGCGCCATCGCCGGCAAGCGCGATGACGTGGCGCCGCGGATGCGCGAACTTGGCGCCGATCGCATAGGGCAGCGCGCAGCCCATCGTCGCCAGTCCGCCCGACAGCGAGGCCGACATGCCGCGCCGCAGCTGCAGGTGCAGCGCATACCATGCGGTCGCCGAGCCGGAGTCGCAGGTGAGGATGCAGTCTTCCGGCAGCCGCGAAGACAGCTCGCGGAAGGCGCGCTGCGGATTCATCGGCGACGCCGGGTCTTGTGCGCGGCGCTCCATCAGCTGCTGCCAGCGCTGCACGTCCTGTTCGATCTGCAACTGCCAGCTGCGGTCGCTCTTGCGGTCCAGCAGCGGCAGCAGGGCGCGCAGCGTCTCTTTCGCGTCGCCCACGAGGTTGCATTCCGAGGGATAGCGCAGGCCGAGCATGCGGCCGTCGATGTCGATCTGCACCGCGCGCGCCTTGCCTTCTTCGGGGAGGAACTCCGCGTACGGAAAGCCCGAACCCACCATCAGCAGCGTGTCGCAGCCGTTCATCATGTCGAAGCTCGGCTTGGTCCCGATCATGCCGATGCTGCCGGTGACGAAGGGCAGGTCGTCCGGCACCGCGGCCTTGCCCAGCAGCGCCTTGGCGATGCCCGCACCGAGCACTTCCGCCACCTCGATCACTTCATCCGTCGCCTGCAATGCGCCGGCGCCGGCGAGGATGGCGACCTTCTTCCCGCGGTTCAGGATTTCCGCCGCCTGCAGCAAGCCGTCCTGCGCGGGACACCCGCTGCGCGTGGTGCGGCCGATACCGGTATGCACCGAGCCATGCTCGTGCGGAGGTACTTCCACCGCCTCCATTTCCTGCAAATCGTTGGGGATCACTACGCAGGTCACCGTGCGCTGCTCCATGGCAATGCGCAGGGCGCGGTCGACGAGGTGCTTCACCTGCTCGGCCGTGGTCGCCATGTGCACATATTCGTGGGCCACATCCTTGAACAGCGACACGAGATCTACTTCCTGCTGGTAATCCCCACCCAGCGCCATGCGTTTCTGCTGGCCGACGATAGCAACCACCGGCTGATGGTCGAGCTTCGCGTCGTACAGGCCATTGAGGAGGTGGATGGCTCCAGGCCCGGAAGTGGCGAGGCAGATGCCGACTTCGCCGGTAAATTTTGCATGCGCGCAGGCCATGAAGGCGGCCAGCTCTTCATGCCTTGCCTGGATGAACTCGATGCGGTCCTGGCGCCCGAGGGCGCCCATGATGCCGTTGATGCCGTCCCCCGGGTAGCCGTAGATGCGGCGGATATCCCATTGATCGAGGCGGCGCAGCAGGAAATCGGCGACGGTAGTGGACATGCTGGTCTCCGTTCACAATCGAAACGGAGACGGTACGCAAATAGCGCGCCAGCGGGATCAGGTCGTGCCGATGGCGACGCGTGCCGCTGCGAGATCCCACGCCGCATGGCCGACGGTTTTCAGGACCGGCGCCATTGCATGGGAGGAAGGCGTGCGCGCGGCGGCGGCGAGGTTGGAGACCTTGCTCCAGTCGACCTGCGCACGCAGCAGGTCGCCCGCCTCATGCTGCGCGCCGGCCAGATCGTCGACGAAGACGCTGCGCGCATGCAGCAAGGCTGCCGGGAGCTCCGCCATCTGCGGCTTGAATGCGCCGACGCCAATGGCCATGGTGCGTGGGGGAAGCTGTTCGGGCACCACGGGCGAGGTCGCCGTCGTCAGCGCGATCACGAGGTCCATGTCCTGGCAGGCATCGGTCAGCGCTTCCATCGTCACGGCTTCCGCTGATACGCCCGGATGCTGCGCGCGCAGGCTGGCGCAGAATGCTTCCGCGCCGGCTATGTTACGGCTGCTGATGCGGAAGCGCCTGATGCCGAAATAGGCGGACAGCGCTTCCGCATGCGCAGCCGCCTGCACGCCGGCGCCGATCAGCAGCGCCGACTCAGGCGTGGCAGGCGCAAGCAGGGATATGCCATGCAACGTGACCGCGGCGGTGCGCCTGGCCGTGACCGTCGGCCCGTCCAGCAGCAGGCGGCGCTGGCCGCTGGCGGTATCGAACACGATCACCTCCCCCTGTATCGCGGGCAGGCCGCGCTGCGCATTGTTGCCGTGCACGGTGATCAGCTTGGTCACGCTCACGTCACTCGCCACTGCCGGCATGCACAGCAGCACATTGCCGCCCTCCATGCCCACCACGAGCCGGTCCGGCGCGTTGATTTCCCCGTTCGCGAGCTGCTGCGCGGCGCGCGCGATGGCGGGAACCAGCTTGTCGTACGGGAGGATGCGTGCCGTTTCTCCGGCGTTCAGGATCTGCATGGGAAAAGTCTTCAATCGAGTTGCACGGTGCGGTAGCGGTTCACCTGCTGCCCGCTCACCATCGCGCCGCGGTTGCCCCAGTTGTTGCGCACGAAGGAAACGACAGCCGCCGCTTCGTCGTCGCTGAGCACGTTGCCGAAGGGCGGCATGCCGAAGGGACGCGGATTGCCCTCCGTGCTCGGCGGATAGCCGCCGTGCATGACCGCGCGGATGGGGTTGACCGGGGAATCCAGCATGAGGGCATGGTTGCCGGCAAGCGGCGGAATGTGCGGCGGTTCGCCCGCGCCGTTCGCCTTGTGGCATTCGACGCAATGCTTTTCATAGAGCGCGGCGCCCTGCTTGAGCACACGTTGGTTATCGGCCGTGAGCTCCGGCGGCTCTGCGCCCGGGCCCGTGCCCGCCTTGGGCAGCGACTTCAGATAGACCGCCATCGCGCGCAGGTCGGGATCGTTCAGGTGCTGCAGGCTCTCGCGCACGACTTCGGACATCGGCCCGGAGACCACGCCGCGCGGAGACACGCCTGTCTTCATCAGGTCGACGAGATGCTGCACTTCCCAGTTGCCGAGGCCGGCCTCGCTTTCGCCGGTGAGCGAGGCCGCATACCAGTCCAGCATCGGGATCATGGCGCCGCCGAGGTCTTGTTTCTCGCGCGTCGCGCCGAATACATTGCGCTGCGTATGGCAGGCGCTGCAGTGGCCGAGGCCCTGCACCAGATAGGCGCCGCGGTTCCACTCGGTGTTCTGCTGCGCATTTTCAGCATATACGCCGGGGCGGAAATACAGCGCCCGCCATGCGACCAGCAAGCCGCGCTGGTTGAACGGGAAGCGCAGCTCGGGTTCCTTGTTCTGCTGGCGCACCGGCGGCAGCGACATGAAATACGCATGCATCGCATCCGCGTCGGCCCGCGAGACCCGGGTGTAGTTCGGATACGGGAAGGCCGGATACAGCAGCTTGCCGTCCTTGCCCTTGCCGTTGTGGAGCGCGTTCCAGAAGTCGTCCGCGCTCCAGCTGCCGATGCCGGTTTCCTTGTCGGGCGTAATGTTGGGCGCGTGGATGGTGCCGAACGGGGTGCGGATGGCGCGGCCGCCAGCGAAGGGAATGCCGCCGCGCGCGGTGTGGCAGGCCTGGCAGTCGCCTGCGCGCGCGAGATAGGCGCCGCGGGCGACGAGCTCCGGGCCGCTGGCGCCGCTTGCCGGGACATTGTCTTCGCGCAGGCCGAGCCAGACCGTGACGGCAACGAGCGCGGCAATCAAGGCAAGCAGGATGAGTCCGATGCGTTTCTTCATGCCGGCCTCACTGCGGAACGCTGCCGCAGGCGACGGGCAGCTTGGCGGGAAGCGAGGCTGCGGGCTTCGCATCCGGCGGTACCGGTTGCGCCGCCAGCCAGGACGACACGGCGTTGATATCTTCGAGCGAGAGGCGGTTGGTGATCTCGCCCATGCAATCGGGCGCGGCAGCGCGCCGCGCGCCTTCGCGCCAGGCACCGAACTGGCCGAGCAGGTAATCGCGCGGCAGGCCCAGCAGCCCGGGCAAGGCGGGCGCAACACCGGTCAGCGCTTGTCCATGGCAGGCCATGCAGGCGGGAATGTTCCGCGAGGGATCGCCGTTGAGTGCGAGTGCCTTGCCGCGTTCCAGTACCGCCGGCGGCGCGGCGGCCGGCTGCGGCGGCGGATAGGGCAGGTCCTGCGCCGCGAAGTGTTCCGCCATCTCCTTCAGGTAGTCGTCCGACAGGTGCTGCACCAGGTAGGTCATCAGCGGGTACTGCTCGCGCCTGCCGTCACGGAAGTTGCGCAGCTGGTTGAAGAGGTAGCCGGCCGGCTTGCCGGCGATGCGCGGATAGTAGCCGTCATTGGTGGCGCGGCCCTCCTTGCCGTGGCAGGTGGTGCAGGGGGCGACGCGCTTGGCGATGCCGGTATCGGCCTCGGCCGCAGTGCTGCCGCCGAGCATGCCTGCCAGCAGGAGCGCGGCCGCGAAGAATGGCGAGGAACGCTTGGTCATGGACGCTTGTTCTTGTTAGTGTGACTTGTTGGAACGGCAATCCGGATGCCGGTTCCGTCGCTGCATTACTGCTGCCGCCCGGGCAGCACCTTGCGCAGTACCGCATCGGCGTCGCGCAGCATCTTTTCCGTCGTCTCCCAGCCGACGCAGCCATCCGTGACGGAGCAGCCGTAGACCAGCTTCGACAAGTCTTCCGGAATCGATTGCTTGCCGCCCACGATGTTCGATTCGATCATCACGCCCACCAGCGACTTGTTGCCGCAGCGCACCTGGTTGACCACGTCGGCCATTACCAGCGGCTGCAGGTCGGGATTCTTGAAGCTGTTGGCGTGCGAGCAGTCGATCACGATGTTGGCCGGCAGCTTTGCCTTCTGCAGCGCCTGCTCGGCCATGGCGACCGATACCGTGTCGTAGTTCGGGCGGCCGTCGCCCCCGCGCAGCACCACATGGCCGTAGCGGTTGCCGCTGGTGCGCACGATGGACACCTTGCCCTGGCCGTTGATGCCGAGGAAGGAGTGCGGATGCGAGGCCGAGAGGATGGCGTTGATCGCGATGCCGATGTCGCCGTCGGTGCCGTTCTTGAAGCCGACCGGCGTCGACAGGCCGGAAGACATTTCCCGGTGCGTCTGCGACTCGGTGGTACGCGCGCCGATAGCGGTCCATGTGATCAGGTCGCCGAGGTATTGCGGCGAGATCGGGTCCAGCGCTTCGGTCGCCGTCGGCAGGCCGAGTTCGCACACGTCGAGCAGGAACTTGCGCGCGTTGCCCATGCCGCGCTCGATGTGGAAGGAGTCGTCCATGTCCGGATCGTTGATGTAGCCCTTCCAGCCTGTGGTCGTGCGCGGCTTCTCGAAGTAGACGCGCATGACCAGCAGCAGCGTGTCCTGCACTTCTTCCTGCAGCTTCTTCAGGCGGCGGGCGTAATCGAGGCCGGCCACCGGGTCGTGGATGGAGCACGGGCCGACCACCACGAACATGCGCTTGTCCTTGCGGTCGAGAATGTTGCGCAGCGCCTCGCGGCCCTGCATCACGGCAGTGCCGGCGGCATCGGTCAGCGGCAGCTGGGCATGCAGCACCTCCGGCGTGGGCATGGTTTCGAAGGAAGTGACGTTGACATTCTCGATGTTGAAGGTGGTCATGGCGGGCTCGGCGCAGCGGAAAAGAGTCTGGAAAAAAGGACTAGTTTACCGCGAGCGCGGAACTCGGGCGCGACGCGCCGGCGGGAAAACCGCTATGCTTGGGTTCCACCAACTTTCCGGCGCGCCATGTCCTGCCACGTTTTTACCTACGGTTCCCTGATGTTCCCGGAAGTCTGGCAGCGCGTCGTGCGCGGCGGCTATCGCAGCGCTCCGGCCCGCCTCGACGGCCACGTCCGCTTTGAAATCGCCGGTGAAACTTATCCGGGCATGATCGTCCGCCGGGGAGCCGCGGTGGACGGCGTGCTGTACTTCGACGTCTCGCCCGCCGACATGGCCGCGCTCGATGCCTTCGAAGGCAGCGAATACCGGCGCGACACGGTCAAGGTTGCGCTCGCCTCGGGGGAACAGGTCGACGCCGGTACCTACATCTATCTGCTCCCGCAGAAGTTGTCGGAATCCTCATGGCTGCCCGAGGCCTTCCAGATGGAGCGCTTCATCGATTCCTACTGCAGGGCGAAACTGGGCAGTCGATAAAGGACCGTAGGGCGGGTAGAGCGAAGCGAAACCCCGCCAAAACGCGCCCCGGCGGCACACGGTGGGTTTCGCTTACGCTCTACCCACCCTACCGTCCTCTATGCATCCGGCCGGTAACAGGGAAAAGGGTCGCCCGGAGCCGGTATAATTCCCCCCATCCTCAAATTCACTGAATAACGGCCTCGCGGCCGTTGTCGTTCATTCCATGCTCGCTTCACAAAAACAACAGATTGCCGACCTGTTCAAGGCCGCGCTTGCTCCCATCGTCGCCGGTTCCGGCCTGCAGCCCAATGTCGTCCTGGAGCGCCCGCGCGATCCCGCGCACGGCGACATTGCCTGCAACGTCGCGATGCAGCTCGCCAAGCCGCTCAAGAAAAACCCGCGCGAACTGGCGCAGGCGATCGTCGATTACCTGCTGGCCAACAAGGGCGAACTGGTCGAGAGCGCAGAGATCGCCGGACCAGGTTTCATCAACCTGCGCGTGGCCGCGACCGCCAAGCAGGCCGTGGTGCGCACCATCCTCGAGGAGGGGGCCGCCTTCGGCAAGGGCCAGTCCGGCGCCGGCCGGAAGGTGATGGTGGAATTCGTCTCGGCCAATCCGACCGGCCCGCTGCATGTCGGCCACGGCCGCCAGGGCGCGCTGGGCGACGCCCTGTCCTCGCTGCTGGAAGCGCAGGGTTACGACGTCACACGCGAGTTCTACTACAACGATGCCGGCGTCCAGATCGGCAACCTCGCGCTGTCGGTGCAGGCGCGCGCCAAGGGCTTCAAGCCGGGCGACGCCGGCTGGCCGGAAGCCGCCTACAACGGCGACTACATCGCCGACATCGCCGCCGACTTCCTCGCGAAGCAGACCGTGTCCGCGCGCGACGGCGCGCCGGTGACCGCCAGCGGCGACGCCGACGACATCGAATCGATCCGCAAATTCGCGGTCGCTTATCTGCGCCACGAGCAGGATCTCGATCTGCAGGCCTTCGGCGTCAAGTTCGACAACTACTATCTCGAATCCTCGCTCTACACGGACGGCAAGGTGGAGGCCGCGGTGCAGGCGCTGGTCCAGGCCGGCAAGACCTACGAGCAGGACGGCGCGTTGTGGCTGCGCACCACCGAGTACGGCGACGACAAGGACCGCGTGATGAAGAAGTCCGACGGTACCTACACCTACTTCGTGCCGGACGTGGCCTATCACATCACCAAGTGGCAGCGCGGCTACGGCAAGGTCATCAACGTGCAGGGCAGCGATCACCACGGCACGATCGCGCGCGTGCGCGCCGGCCTGCAGGCGGTCGGCCTCGGCATCCCTCAGGGCTACCCTGACTACGTGCTGCACAAGATGGTCACCGTGATGAAGAACGGCGAGGAAGTGAAGATTTCCAAGCGTGCCGGTTCCTATGTCACGGTGCGCGACCTGATCGAATGGTCGGCGGGCGATGCAGTCAATGAAGCAGGCGAGCGCGACCTCACCCGCGGCCGCGACGCGGTGCGCTTCTTCCTCATCTCGCGCAAGGCGGACACCGAGTTCACCTTCGACGTCGACCTCGCGCTCTCGCAATCCGACGAAAACCCGGTGTACTACGTGCAGTACGCGCATGCGCGCATCTGCTCGGTGCTCGCGCAGTGGGGCGGTGACGAAACGACAATCGACGGCAGCGACCTGTCGCCGCTGACCTCGCCGCGCGAAGCGGCACTGTTGCAGAAGCTTGCCGAGTATCCGGAAATGTTACAAAAAGCCCTCGACGAACTCGGCCCGCATCAGGTAGCGTTCTACCTGCGCGACCTGGCGGGCGAGCTGCACAGCTACTACAACGCCGAGCGCGTCCTGGTCGACGATGTGTCCACCAGGATGGCGCGCCTGGCGTTACTGGTAGCGACACGCCAGGTCTTGCGTAACGGCCTGGCGCTGATCGGGGTATCTGCGCCGGCGAGGATGTAACGAGATGTAATCTGGGGAAGTATGCACAACACCAATAGGCAGCAGGGCGGAACACTATTAGGCATCATCATCGGCTTGGTCATCGGACTCGGCATCGCACTCGGCGTTGCCATGACCATCAACAAGACGCCGATGCCCTTCACCGATAAATCCGGCAAGGTGAAGGCCGGCGATCCGACGCCGAACCAGAGCGCCGACCCGAACCGTCCGCTGTACGGCAACCGGGCCGCGTCCCGGGATGCGGCAAAGGATCTCGCCAGGGAACCGGCGCCGCCCGAGAATACCGCGGCACCCCAGCCGGACAAGAAGCCGGAAGTGGTGAAGGTCGACGCCAAGGGTGAGACCAAGGGTGAAGCAAAGGGCGATTCCAAGGGCGATGGCGAGGCAAAGCAGGACGGCAAGGCGCCGGTGGTGGAGCAGTCCACTGCGGCAAAGAAGCCGGAGGCAGCCGAGGCCAAGGCCGAGAGCGCCGACGACAAGTGGACCTACTTCCTGCAGGCCGGCGCTTTCCGCGAGCAGACCGACGCAGAAGGCATGCGCGCCAAGCTGGCGCTGATGGGGGTGGAAGCCAAGGTGTCCGAGCGGCAGGCTGAAACCGGGGTGCTGTACCGTGTCCGCGTCGGCCCGTTCAGCCAGCTGGAGGCAATGAACAAGGTGCGCGGCAAGCTGTCTGACAACGGCGTGGACGCCGCGGTCGTGCGTATGGCCAAATAGTCATTTACCTAGAGCAAAGGAAGCATATGCGTTTTCTTCAACGTTTTCTTGCAGTACTGAGCATCAGTTTCATCGCCTTCGGCGCCAATGCCGCGCCGAACAACCCGCAGAACGGCGTCGACTACCGCACGCTGGACAAGCCGCAGCAGACCGAATCCGGCAAGAAGATCGAGGTCACCGAGTTCTTCTGGTATTCCTGCCCGCACTGCAATGCGCTCGAGCATGAACTTGTGGCCTGGGTGAAGAAGCAGGGCGACAACATCGTGTTCAAGCGCGTGCCGGTCGCCTTCCGCGACTCGATGGTGCCGCAGCAAAAGCTGTTCTATACGCTGGAAGCGATGGGCAAGTTCGATGAACTGCACCAGAAGGTCTTCAACGCGATCCACGTCGAGAAGCGCCGCGTCGACAGCGATGCGGAAATCCTGGACTTCATCGTCAAGCAGGGCATCGACAAGCAGAAGTTCCTCGAGGTGTACAACTCCTTCGGCGTGCAGAGCAAGGCCAAACGCGCGACCCAGCTGATGCAGGCCTACCAGGTCGACGGCGTGCCGCTGCTCGCGGTCGACGGCCGTTACCTGACCTCGCCCAGCATCGTCGGCGCCAGCGTGAACAGCCGCTCGGAAGCGGTGCTGCACCAGGCGACCTTCCAGGTAATGGACTGGCTGGTGAACAAGGCCAAGCAAGGCAAGTAAGGCAAGTAAGCCCTCGCCGTATTACACTGAAGTCCGCCTCTCGCAAGAGGGCGGACTTTTTTATTGCCCGTTCCCGGAAAACAAGAATGAAATCACGAACGAAGCGCGTCTTCATCACCGGCGCCTCCAGCGGCCTGGGCGCCGCACTTGCGCAGCGCTATGCGCAGCAGGGTGCCGTTCTCGGCCTGCTGGCGCGCCGCGGCGAGTTGCTGGAGCAGCTTGTGCAGTCGCTTCCGAATCCGGAGCGGCACCGCATCTACGCGGCTGACGTCACCGACCATGCCGCGCTCGCGGCGGCAGCGCAGGATTTCCTGCGCACGCACGGAGGCGTCGACATCGTGATCGCCAATGCAGGCATCTCGGCCGGTACGCTGACCGAGCATGTGGAGGACCTCGCCGTCTTCGAGCGCATCCTCGCCACCAACGTGACGGCGACGGTCGCCACCTTCGCGCCCTTCATCGCCGCCATGAAGCAGCAGGCGCAGGCGGGCAGCCGCGATTGCCGCCTCGTCGGCATCGCCAGCGTCGCCGGCATTCGAGGACTGCCGGGAGCGGAGGCCTACAGCGCATCGAAAGCGGCCGTGATCAGCTATTGCGAGTCGTTACGTGTGGAGTTGAAGTCCAGCGGCATCCGGGTGGTGACCATCGCGCCCGGCTATATCGATACCCCGATGACCAAGGCCAATCCCTACCCGATGCCCTTCCTCATGCCGCCGGCGGCATTTGCGGAGAAGGCGGCGGCGGCGATCGAGGCCGGCGCCAGTTATCGCGTGATCCCGTGGCAAATGGGCATCGTGGCCAAGCTGCTGCGGCTGCTGCCGAACGCGCTCTACGACTTCGCCTTCGCCAGGGCGCCGCACAAGCCGCGCCACGCCAAGCCATGACGCTCGTCGATGCCCTCGGCCGCGAACACCTGCCCGTTCCGCCGGGCGAGGCTCGCATCGTGTCCCTGGTGCCGTCGATCACCGAGCTGCTGTGCGACCTCGGCCTTGCCGCATCGCTGGCCGGGCGCACCGGCTTCTGCATCCATCCGGCGGAAACGGTGCGGTCCATCCCTAAGATCGGTGGTACCAAAGACGTCAACATCGACAAGATCCGCAAGCTCGCGCCCACCCATCTGGTCGTCAACATC
>Ga0196971_1000727_pt1 | contig 20283 bp, 14 predicted proteins | sample S1v_1013CmetaG_FD_148660 | JGI IMG/M metagenome (GOLD analysis project Ga0196971, IMG submission 148660) | Soil microbial communities from Anza Borrego desert, Southern California, United States - S1+v_10-13C | ecosystem: Environmental > Terrestrial > Soil > Desert | place: USA: California... | reverse complement strand
CCTCAAGCACGGGGATACCCGCCAAACAGGAGCCTGTGGATGCGGTCGGCACGGCGGGCTGCACCCGAGCCGCCGCCGATCAGCCCCGCATACTGATCACGGCGGATCCCCCCGTGCTGCGTGAGAAGGACAAGTACTCCTCCCGCATCACGGCTACGATTGTGGACCTGCCCGGACTGCCGGCGCGGGAAGGTGCGCCGCTTACCCTGTCGGTCTCATCGCCGGGTCAACTGAGCAGCGTCATCGCCTCCGGCACTACCGTCACGGCTACCCTGACCAGCGCGGCCCGTTCGGCGATGGACCTGACGGTGTCTGCCAAGACCGCCGACGGCGACTCGGCCTTCCTGATGGTGCCTCTGGGTCGCTATTTCCTGCACGGCAGGGTGCTCCTGCGCCCCGGCGACGGCAGGGAGCAGCCGGTGGACCGGGCCCTCGTCGGTGCGTGGGAGGACGGCAGCAAGACCCCCTATCAGACCTACACCGACGCCCTGGGCGAGTATCGCACCGCGGTGCGCTCCACCACCCCGCTGACGGTGACCGCCGATGCAGGCGGCTATGTCCGGGGCCAGCTGCCGGGCAAGACTCGGGGTCCGAATGATGACGACATCATTGAGGCCCCGCCGCTCTACCTGGTCAGCGAAGACACTCTGGATCTGGCCCAACGGCGGCTGGAGGCGATCTATGAGTTGCACGAGGCTCTGGGGCCCGGCGACAACCTCGCTGGCTGGGCCGGCCTCTTCCCGTCCCCTGCCACGCCCGATCCTACGGCGCCGGGAGGCGGCATTCCCGCCTGGTTAGGCCGGATCGAAGACGGCATGTTCCACCCGCCGCACCAGGAAGAGGCCATCCGCCGCCTGAATCTGGCGCTGGAGTTGGAGCAGATTGCGGCCCGCAATGCCAAATGGGCCGCGGACGACATCGCCGCGACCCTGTGGGATGACGGGCTGGGCCTCCTGACCGACCTGTGGAGCGCCGCCAATGGCACCTTCGAGATCACCAAGAAGATGGGCGACTACTACAGCAAGCTGCGCGGCCGGGATGACCCGGTCACCCAATCCCTGGACCAGGCGAAGGTCAACCTGCTCGGTCAGAAGGATTCGCTGTACGACCGAATCTACGAGGCCATGCGGCGGCTCGTCGGCAACCTGAGCCGGGCGCCGGAGAGCATGAGCAGCGCCGAGAAAGCCCAGTGGCTGGACGAGAAGACACAGTCCCTGGTCTCCCTGATCACGGGAAAGGCCTGGGAGCAGCGGCAGGCGGCCCTGGCGCTGTGGCAGCCGGACCCCACGGTCCAGCAGGAAACCCTGCAGGCGGTGACCAACCCCTTGCCTCAGGGCGTGAGTCTGGACATTAAGGAAGTGCTAGCGGACTGGATCGCACAGGAGTATCTGGCCATGGTCAGCACAGAACTGACCGACGCCCTCAAGATGGCTGCCGACGCTGCGCCCGGCTTCCGGGAGGGCGGCTACGAGGTGGCCCGGCTGAATGTCCGGGACAAGCTGGCCTTCGTGGAGTGGACCCGCGAGAAGGTCAGCACCACACCGGTGGAGGAGGCCTTCCGGACCTTCTTCGAGGGAGCCGTGGCCGACTACCAGAACTGGGGCCAGCTTGCCATCGCCGCGGTAACCGCCGGTGCAGCAGTACCGGCCATGAAGCAGATCGATGTGGGGCTCGGCCTCGTCCAGACCTTCCTGAAAGGTGTACGGGTGGGGAAGGCGATGGACGCCTACTTCGAAACGCTAGCGCCGGAGTCCGACTGGAGCCGGGCCGTGCGTGACGGCCTCCGAACGGCCTTCACCTCATACGCCGAGTGACAAACAGGGCCTCCCGCATGTCGGGAGGCCTTTCCCGGCAGGAAGCAGATCTTCTGTTATCGAATATTTCGGGAAGGTAGATGTTTTCGGTTCAGCCTGGTGCTGTGTTTGGCGGCCTCGCCTCTGAAGGGATGGGCCGTTCGTCGAAGGGTGAGAAACGGTGTGGAGGTGTTCGCACATGGACTCGTGCTCTGGCAAGAGAGGCCGCCGGTTGGTTGCATACTTGACTCTGGCAATTATGCTACTAGCCAGTACCAGCGGGCGAGTGGCCGATGGTGCGGGCACCCCGCAGACGGCAGACTATTGGGGCTTGGCCAATGCCATCACGGAGAAGACGACCGTCACCCTGGACGGTACGCCCTACGTAATCGCGACCCTCAGCCAGGTAGTGGGTCCTCCGGCCCTGGTGGCAAACTTCGCGAATGTGCGTACGATCTTCCTGGATGCCCAGGGCCGGCCCATCGGTAACGAGCGGGTGGCGCAACGTCTTGGGGTCATTTACCAGGCTCGGCGCTTTGCCACTGGGTCCATCGGCTCCCCGTCCGCTCTTCGGGCCAACATCGACCTCATGCATCAGCGGCTGCGCCAGCATGAGAAAATCACGGCCGGCTTCGTGATCATTGACGTACTGGGCAAGGCCTCAGCTTTCACCATCCGGGCCTACCTGACCGGTGGCGTCAGCCTGTACACGGATCTGATGTTCGAGTCGGGTGACGCCATGATGACGGTGATGAAGTCCATGTCAAACGGCTCAGGACAGGCAGCCATGGATTTTGTGGACGCCGAGAAGGCGTTCCGGCGAGCGGCGGCCCTGGCCGAAAAACCGATTACGGACTACCAGACAGCGGTTGAGTACCTAATGGCCCTTGCCGAAGGCCACATCAATTTCGGACCGGCGATGGACCTGCTGGACAAAGCTGACAAACTGGACCAAAGCACTAGCGAAATGGTCCTGGACGAACTGGCCGACATCGCCACCGACCTGGCCCTGAAGCAGTCCGGCAAGTTCCTGAAGATGGAGAAGGCCTCGACGGCGTTCGAGAAGCTGCTGGACGTGGCCGATACCATAAAGGACACCGCGTGGCACAAGGAGTATCAACGAAGGCGAGACCAGGAATGGCGGATCTACTACCTGGCTTACTTCCCTGCGTCGGATGAATACCGGGAGCCAATCTGGGTCACCTACACGCTTCTCCTGGCCCTGGAGGGCTCCATACACTGGCCGAAGCCAGCCGCGCCCACCGTTACGGGAAAAGCGGTGACGCAGGGCGCCTCCCCGGGCATCCTGCTGGAGTGGAAAGCGGACCCGGAGGCCTATTACTGGGAAGTCTGGCGGAATGACCGCCTGCTTGTGACCACCAGTTCCCCGGCCCCCCGGTACTTCGACAGCGCGGTGAAGCCGGGCCAGACATACTCGTACAAGGTCCGGGGCCGGACCTCGACCCGGTATGGCGACTTCTCCCGGCCGGTCACCGTCCGGGCGGATAAGCCGAACCCAGCGCCCGCCTCCCCCCAGGGCGTACGGGTGGTGGTCAACAACCGGGATGTCTACATGGACGTGCCCGCCGTCCTCGAAAACGGGCGGACTCTTGTGCCGCTGCGGGCGATTGGTGAAGCCCTGGGTGCCGATGTTCTCTGGGATGAGCCTACCCAGACGGTCACCCTGGTGCTGGGCGGCAAACTGGTCCGTCTGACCCTGACCAAAGCGGAGGCGACGGTGGATGGCGACCCGATTCTGCTGGATGTGCCGGCCCAGGTAAAAGACGGTCGGACAATGGTCCCGCTCCGCTTCATCAGTGAACGGCTGGGCGCTACCATCGCCTGGGATGGGGCCACCAATACTGCCTCTATCACCAGTACGGTGGCCGAGCCGCCTCCCATCCCGGAACACACTGTGCAGGGCCGTGCTATCGGGGCTGGCGCCGAGACCGGCTACCTGGTCGACGCCGGAGGGGCGGCCTGGGCCTGGGGGAGCAACCGCTTCCGGCAACTGGGCACCGGAGCGCCGGCGCACCAGATTAGCCCTGCCCCAATCCCCGGACTCTCCGGCGTGGTCTCCGTGGCTGCTGGATACTCCGCTGGTTACGCCGTGACCCATGACGGATCGGTCTGGTCCTGGGGCTCCAACGAAAGCCTGAACCTGGGCGATGGCTCCGACACGCCCCGGTCGTACCCGGAAATGATACCCGGCTTCACGGGGGTCCGTTCGGTAGTCGCATACATGAACACCGTTTACGCGCTCAAGACCGACGGCACCGTTTGGGCCTGGGGCAGCGGTTCCAGCGGGGCCCTGGGTATCGGCACGTGTTGCTCCCACAAATCGCGGCCCGTCCAGGTGCGCGGGCTGACTTCCATCACCGCCATCGCCGCCGGGTACAACTCCGGTTACGCCTTGAAAGATGATGGCACTGTGTGGGCCTGGGGCGGCAACAGCCGTGGCCAGCTGGGGACCGGCGACACCAATCGCCGCACCGAACCGGTACAGGTGCCGGGGTTGACCGATGTGACAGCCATTGGGGCGGCTCATTCCACCGGTATTGCCGTCCTCCGCGACGGGACGGTTTGGGCCTGGGGCAGCAATGATCGCGGCCAGCTGGGCAAGCCGGGCGGGGGGAATAGCCTCACCCCGGTGCAGGTTGCCGGTCTCAGCGGGGTAAAGGCGGTAGCGGCGGCCCACTCGCACCTCCTGGCCCTGACGGGGGACGGCAGCGTCTGGGTCTGGGCCGACGAAGGGCGACCTGGTTCGCCCGGGCCGGTACAGGTGCCGGGCAGGAGCGACCTGGTGGCCATCGCACCCGGAGTGATGGGGCTGGCCCTAGCCGCCGACGGCACCGTATGGAAGGTTTCCAGCAGCGGGCTGTACACTGCCGTCTCGATCTTCCCGGCCCCGGACATTCCGCCGGCTGTTGCCATCGCCGGCAACGATAACTGGAGTCTCCTCGTTGCCGGAGACGGGTCGGCCTGGGCGTGGGGACTCGATCTGGACGGCCAACTGGGCCGTGGCACCGTCGTGTACAGCGATACACCGGTGCCAGTGGAAGGCCTGGCCGACTTGCTGGCGATGACCGGCAGCCTCTATGTAGGATACGCCCTGACTGCCGGTGGGACCGTCTGGCAGTGGGGCTGGACCGGCGGCTGGGACCCAAGCAGCTTCGGGCCGGCAGACTGGGCCGCGCCCCAGCCCTTGCAGGTGCCGGATCTGCCCCCGGTGCAGGCCGTGGCGGCTGGGGGCGGACCGCCCGCAGGGACTGCGTTGGCAATCACCCGCGACGGCGCCGTCTATGGTTGGTCCGGCTTCAGCCGCCCCCGCCTGGTGCCGGCAGTCTCCGGCGCCACAGCCGCCGCCGTTGGCTGGGATGCCAACTACGTGCTCCAGTCTGACGGCACGGTCTGGGCGTGGGGCAGCAACGAGAGCGGCCAGTTGGGCGACGGCACCACAGCCGCCCGGGAGAGCCCGGTTCAGGTCAGCGACCTGACCGAGGTAACAGGCGTGGCAGCGGGCATGGGGTTCGCCTATGCCCTGAAGCGGAACGGCACCGTCTGGGCCTGGGGTAAAGGCACCTCCGGCGAGTTGGGCAACGGCTCTCTGGAAATCAGCTACCGCCCGGTGCAGGTCTCTGGACTGATCGACGTGGTGGCCATTGCCGCCGGGTGGAACGGCGGGTACGCCTTGAAGCGGGACGGCACCGTCTGGGCCTGGGGTCCCAACTGGTGGGGCCGGTTGGGCAGCGACAACGCCCAGGACGGTGACGTGCCGGTGAAGGTCAACGGCCTGCCTGCGATACGGGCCCTGGCTGCCGGCAGCGACTTCGTTCTGGCTCTGGGGAACGACGGTACGCTCTGGGCCTGGGGCCGCAACAGCCTGGGCCAGTATGGCGACGGTTCTACCACCTCTCCGGGAGGGCCGGTGCGGGTGCGACTGCCGTAATCCCTTCAGCAACAAAGGACCGCCCATTCGAGGCGGTCCTTCGTGTGCCCGTTCACAAGCTCTTCCCCTTTAGGGGTGCAGCAGCGCCGCACCGATCATGCCTGCGTCATTGCCGAGCTGCGCCAGACGAATGGCGGGGTGAACCCGCAACTGATGGCCCAGCTCCGTCCTCATGGCCGCACCCAGATCGGCCAGCAGCTTTTCGCCGGCCTGGGCGATGCCGCCGCCGATCAGAATCAGCGGGGGATCCAGCAAGGCGACGACCGTACTGAGCGCCACGCCCAGGTAAGCGATGAACTCTTCAACGGCAGCCAGCGCCATCGGTTCGCCCGAACCGGCCAGTGCGAAGACCCGGCGTATGTCGGGAGTGCCCTCCAGCCCTGCCCGTCGCCAGAGAGCAGCCGTGCCGCTCCGCGTCTCCAGGCAGCCGCGCTTGCCGCAGTTGCACGGGTCGCCCCCGTGTATCACCGTGATGTGGCCAAGTTCGCCAGCCTGGCCATGCGCCCCGCGCAGAATCCGACCGCCGCTGATGATCCCGCAGCCCACGCCGGTGCCCAGGGTCAGGAGGACCAGGTCCTGCTGGCCGTGGCCGGCGCCCACCAGGTGTTCCGCCCAGGCGGCCGCGTTGGCGTCGTTCTCCAGCAGCACCGGAATGCCCAGATGCGCTCGCAGGGCCGCTTCCACTTCAAGCCCGTTCCAGCCCAGGTTGGGCGCCCACACGGCGCCGCCGTGTACCACGCCCGGAACGCCAACCCCAACGCGGCCTACCTGCGCAAGCTCCAGCCCTTGCCCGCTGGCGAAATCGGCAATGGTGGCCGCCAACTGCTGCGGCTGCAATCCACCTGCGCCGGTACCGGGCGTGGGCACCTGCGCCCTGGCCAGCACCGCTCCGAAAGAGTCGCACAGCCCTAGCTTGACTGCGGTACCACCCACATCCACACCCAGGTAGGCGGCCATCAGAAGATCACTCCCGACCTCAGGATCACGTTGGCGTATGGCGAGCACTCGCCGGTCCGAATCACGGCCACAGCGTTGCGGGTCAGCGCCTTGAACTCGCTGTGCGGCACCATATCCAGCCGCACGTTGGCTCCTAGAAGCGCGCGGGTGCTCTGGAGGGCCGCGCCGTTCCGCATTTCCATTTCGGCAGCGACCACCGCTTCTTCCACCTGCAGTTCGGTCAGCACCGCCCGGAGGGTCTCCACATACCCGGGGGTCCCGGGGACGAGTGCCAGGTCAATGCGCAGCACTCCCGGCGGAATGGGCAGACCGGCGTCAGCGATGACGATGCTGTCGGTGTGTCCCATTTTGGCGATGATCTCGCTGATTTGGTGGTTGAGAAGGCCGATCTTCTTCACCGTGGCTCCCCTCCCAGGCTCAGGAATTGCTCCAACTCCTCGACCCGCGGCATGGAAGCCTGGGCACCGTTGCGGGTAACGGCGAGAGCGCCCACCCCGTTGGCCCGCCGCACAGCCTCCAGCGGCTGGTAGCCCTGCACCAGGGATACGGCCAGGCCTGCGCCAAAGGCGTCGCCGGCTGCGGTGGTATCCACGGGCGTCACCGGGAAGCCCGGCACCAGATGCAGGCCTTCAGGCCCAGCCAGCAGGGCGCCCCGGCCCCCCAGCTTGATAATCGCCCGGCGGTAGCCCTGCGCCAGAAGGGCGCCGCCCGCCTCACGGGCGCCAGCCTCGGTATCCACGGCAATCCCCGTCAAAGCCTGGGCTTCCCGTTCGTTAGGGACGATATGGTCGACCAGTGCGGCCAACTCCGGAGGCAGAGGCCCTGCGGGAGCCGGTGCCGGGTCAAAGATCACCTGGCACCCTTGGGCCCGGGCCACGCGAGCCGCCTCCAGGTTTGCGGCCATTGGGACCTCCAGTTGGAGCATCAGCACCTTGGCCGAGGCAATCAAGGCCTGATTCTGCCGGACCCAGGCCACGTCGCAGCGTAGGTTCGCCCCCGGCACCACCACAATAGTGTTTTCGCCGGCGTCGCTGACCGTAATCATGGCGGTGCCGGTGCCCGTTTGGTCCACCCGCCGTAGGCCGGCAGTATCAATGCCCTCGGCTGCAAGAGCGGAGCCCAGGGCCTGGCCAAAGGAGTCTGTGCCGACCGCCCCGATCATGGCCACCCGGGCGCCAAGCCGCACGGCGCCCACCGCCTGATTGGCCCCCTTGCCGCCATGGAAGAAGTCCAGGCGGGAGCCGGGCAGCGTTTCACCGGCCAGGGGGTGCCGGGCCGTGCGCACCACTAAGTCCATATTCAGGCTGCCGACAACCACTACATCCACGCATGATCACTCCCATCGCTAATGGTTCCAGGGCGAGGCAGAAGCCGCGCACGGCGAGAACGCCGGCGCGGCCACTGTCGACGCGCTCAGATACTACTTCTTCTCGATCAGGTCGAGGGCCACAGGGACGAAGGCTTCAACCTTCTCACCCTTGATCACCTTGAGGGCGCTATCCAGGGCGATCTCACCCATCAGCTTGGGCTTCTGGCCCACGGTGGCGGCCATGTCGCCGGCGTTGATGGCCTTGACGGCGTCATCGATGGCGTCAACACCCACCAGCAGGACCTTCTTGTCCTTCAGCTTGGACTTCAGCGCCTGCATGGCGCCCAGCACCATCTCGTCGTTGTGGCCGAACACGGCGTCGATCTGGGGGTTGGCCTGGATGATGTTCTCCATGACGGTCAGGCCCTTGGCCCGGGCGAAGTCGGCCGGCTGAGCGGCGACGATCTGGATGCCGGTGGCAGCCTTGATGGCGTCGTTGAAGCCCTTGCCGCGGTCACGGGCGGCGGAGGAGCCGGGGATACCCTGCAGCTCAACGACCTTACCCTTGCCGTCCAGCTTCTTGATGATATACTCAGCAGCCATGCGACCGGCGGCGACGTTGTCGGAGGCGACGTGGGTGGCGACCTTGCCGCCGTTGGCGGAACGGTCGACGGTGATCACGGGGATGTTGGCCTTGTTGGCCTTCTCCACGGCGGAGACGACGGCGGCAGAGTCAGTGGGGTTGACGACGATGGCGTCAACCTTCTTGCTGATCATGTCCTCGATGTCGGAGAGCTGCTTGCCGTTGTTGTCCTGCGCATCGGTGACGATCAGGGTGATGCCCAGGGTCTTCGCCTTGGCTTCCATGCCGTTCTTCATGTCAACAAAGAACGGATGGGCCAGACCGGAGAGCGAGACGCCGACGGTGTAGGTCTTCTGGGCCGGAGCAGCCGGAGTAGTCGGAGCCTTGGTCTCTTCCTTCTTGGCGCAGCCGGTCAGTGCCAGGGCGAGGATCATCAGCACTGCGAGGACAGCGGAGAGCTTGCGAGTCATTTGTGGTACCCCCTTGTGGATTGTGAAACGTACCGCTGGACCGGAAATCGTCACCGCGGAGGCGATGCCTCTTCGGCTAGCGCCGCTTGCGCCGGTCGAAGAAGACTGCACCCACGATGATGAGGCCTTTAAAGATCTGCTGGTAGAAGGCAGGAACATCCAGCAGATTTAGCCCGTTGTTAAGGACGCCGATCAGCAGGGCGCCCAGGAGCGTACCGCCCACGCCGCCCTCGCCGCCGGCCACCGACGTGCCGCCGATGACCACGGCAGCGATGGCATCCAGTTCGAAGGCGACGCCGGCTGTGGGGTCGCCGGAGTCGAGCCGGGAGGTAAGGATAATGCCTGCCAGAGCTGCCGCCACGCCGCTGATCGCGTAGACCGCCGCCTTGACCCGGTTGACGTTGATGCCGGAGAGCCGCACCACCTGCTCGTTGCCGCCGATGGCGTAGACGTACCGGCCGAACGGGGTGAACCGGAGGACCCAGCCGGCCACCGCGTAGACCAGCAACATGATGATGACGGGGACCGGGATGACCCAGATGTGGCCGTCGCCCAGGAACCGGAAGGCTTCATTCATGCCGGAAATCGGCATGCCGCCGGAGTAGACCAGCGTCAGGCCGCGGGCCACGGTCATCATGCCCAGCGTCACTACGAAGGGGGCAATCTGGCCCTTGGTGATGACCGTACCGTTGAAATAGCCCAGCAGCCCCATGGCCACCAGCGGGACCACAATGGCGACCAGCGTGCCGTTCCCCTGCATGCCGGCGGTGATCACACCGGCCAGAGCCAGCATGGAGCCCACCGAAAGGTCAATGCCGGCGGTCAGAATGACGAAGGTCATGCCAGCCGCGATGATCGCGTTGACGGAGACCTGCCGCAGCACGTTGATGATGTTGCCCGGGGTCAGGAAGACGTCGGAGAGAAAGGTGAGCGAAATGCAGAGGGCGAGAAACCCCAGCAAAACGCCGTACTTCTGCAGAACGACACGCCAGTCGAGGGCGGAAGCCCAGCGGGCCTTGCGGTCGGACGGCGCAGTAATGTCAGGCACTCCTGTTACCTCCCATGGCTGCAGTAAGTATCAGTTCCTGAGTGGCTTCGTCCCGGCCCAGGTCGGCGGCCAGGTGGCCCTGGTGAAGGACGAGAATCCGGTCGCACATGCCCAGCAGTTCCGGGAGCTCCGAGGAGAAGATCAGAATGCCTAGTCCCTGCTCGGCCATCTCCACCATGAGGCGGTAGATTTCTGACTTGGCGCCCACGTCAATGCCGCGGGTGGGCTCATCCATCATCAGCACCTTGGGCTGGTCCACCAGCCACTTGGAGAGGGCCACCTTCTGCTGGTTGCCGCCCGACAGGCCCGACACCACCTGACCGGGGTGGCTCACCTTGATCCGGAAGCGGTCGATGGCCGTTCGCACAGCGGACTTCTCTTTGCCGCTGTCGATCAGGGGGCCGATCCGAAGGCGGTTGAGGGAGGCCAGGGTAATGTTGCTCTGCACCGACATGTGCTGGAGCACGCCCTGCATTTTCCTGTCTTCGGGTACCAGGCTTATGCCGCGCGCAATGGCGGCTGCCGGGTTGGAGATAGCAGCGAGCTTGCCCTCAATGCGTACCTCTCCGCTGTCGGCAGGCGTGCCGCCGAACAGCGCCATGGCCAGTTCGGTCTTGCCGGCACCCATGAGACCAGCCACGCCGACGATCTCTCCAGCCCTCAGATCAAAGCTGATGTCGTGCAGCACGCCCTTACGGCTCAGCTGCCTGACCGAAAGCACTGTCTCTCGCAGGGGCACTGCCCGCTTGGGGTACATTTCGGACAGGTTGCGCCCCACCATCAGCCGAATTACGCCGGCCGCATCCAGGTCTGCAGTCGGCTGGGTGGCAACCCAACGACCGTCCCGCAGCACGGTGATTCGGTCGGACAGGGCAAAGACCTCGTCCAGCTTGTGGGAGATGTAGACGATGGCGACACCCTTGGCTCGCAGGTTATGGATACAGGTGAAGAGCAGATCGATCTCTCGCTGCGTCAAGGCCGAGGTGGGCTCGTCCATGATCAGCACCCGGGCGTTTATGGAGAGTGCCTTGGCGATCTCCACCATCTGTTGTTCGGCTACTCGCAGGGAGTCAACTCGGGCTGCTGGGTTTATCGACAGGCCGAATTGGTTCAGCACTTCCCTTGCGTCGCGCTGCATGCGGCGCCAGTCGATGACGCCCAAGGTTCCCTTGCGCGGCTCACGGCCCAGGAAAATGTTCTCGGCCACACTCAGGGTGGGCACCAGGTTCAGCTCCTGGTAAATGGTTGCAATGCCCAACTGCAGGGCGTGGTGCGGGTCCCGAATTTCCACGGGCTGCCCGTCCAGCAGAATCTGGCCGCGGTCCATGCGGTGAAAGCCGCTGAGAATCTTCATCAGCGTCGACTTACCGGCGCCGTTCTCGCCCATGAGGGCGTGTACTTCACCGGCCCTCAGGTCAAACCGCACGTCGTGCAGCACCTTCACCTGGCCGAAGCTTTTGTCAATCTGAGTTAGCTCCAGAAGCGGTCGCTGGTCCACGATGGCGTTCCTCCTTCGCTTCCCGGCAAGGCCACATATTGGAACAGCGTGGGGCGCTGAACATATGCAGTGTAGAGCGGCACATGAAACTCAATGCCATACTCCGGCAGGGGTATGGGCCGCACGTGCTGGAGCGGCACCACCGAGGCGTACTTTTCGTTTCGGCTGTAGGTAAGCTGATCCCCGACCTTCTTCGGCAGGTAGCAGCCGCCGCCCAGCAGCCGAATGGGGCCGTAATCGGGCTGGCAGTCAGAGGCGACCAGGTTGGCCATGATCATGGGACCCGGTCCGCGGTTGATACTGATGTGGCCGTACCCCGGCGGAATCAGCACGTGTTCGCCGGCCTCGGCGTGCAGCAGCAGCGCCTCGGTAACCGTTCCGTCTACATCCGTACGCTGGAGCAGATAGTCTGCGCTGCCGGCCAGCACCGAGTATATCTCCGGGTACTCCACGCCGTGGGTGGCCTCGGCGGGGTGGTAGTGGCCAGCGGTCTTGACCGGTTCCGGTCCAACCTCTCCGGGCAGCAGCACGGTGATGTCGTACCGCAGTCCGCCCTCAACAAAGGCCTGCTCATGCTCGGGGAAGCGCAGGTTGTAGTTCATGAAGTATAGAAGTCGCTGCGAGTCCTGGCCGGATGCCTCTTGCAGCATGGGGAGCATCTCATGGAGGCGGCGCAGAACCACCTTCTCCCTCCGCAAATCTGGCCCAAGTTCCAGGGCAGGCGCCTCAGGGTTGAACCAGACAGGAATGCCGGCGGTTCTGGAAAGATCGATCATCGGGAAACACCTCTATTGGGTGGAAGCTCTAGAACGCCCGACTAGACCGCCAGACTGCCCTTGAGCCGCCGGGTAGTTTCGGTAATATCGGCGTTCGGCAGGAAAATGCTTGAGGTGCCACAGACGAGGATCTCCGCCCCCGCCTCCAGGCAGAGGGGGATGGTCTTGGGGCCGATGTTCCCGTCCACAGCAATCTGGATCGGGAGCCGGTGACGGCGAACCAGCCGGGAGAGCGCCCTGATCTTGGGCAGCACCGCAGGCACAAAGGCCTGTCCGGCGAAGCCGGGGTTGACCGTCATGAGCACCACCACATCCACCACATCCAGCACGTGCTTGATCGCGGAGAGCGGCGTTGCGGGGTTGAGGGCGACGCCCGCCTTCGCCCCGGCCCGCCTGATGAGGGTGAGGGCCCGCTGGAGATGGTCGGTGGCCTCGGGGTGTACGGTAAGAATGTCGCTGCCGGCATCGACAAACATGTCGATGTACCGTTCCGGGTGCCGCACCATCAGGTGCGTGTCGAAGGGGAGGCGGGTCAGCGGCCGCAGGCCGCTAATGATCTGCGGGCCAAAGGTGAAGTTCGGCACGAAGTCGCCGTCCATCACGTCGAAGTGGAGCATGTCGGCCCCGCCTGCTTCCAGGGCCTGAACGGCAGCGCCCAGGTTCGCCTGGTCAGCGCACATGAGCGAGGGACAAATCAGTGGTCGATGCACACGGTTCACCACCTGCTACAAACGCTTGGAGGCAACGGCCCGGCTGGTCTTTTCGATGGCGGCCAGGCTCTTTTCATATCGGCGCATGGAGACGGCCACGTATAGCGCATCGAGCGCCACGAGCTGCATGACCCGAGCCACGGTGGCCTCCCCCCACAGGCTGTTGGCCTGCGAGCCGGTCACCAGTTTGATGTCACACACCTGCGTAATGGGCGAACGGTCGTACCCGGTGAGGCAGATCGTAACGCCGCCCGCATCCCGTGCCACCGTCAGAGCGTGAATCACGTCCAGCGTGGTCCCCGAGTGGGAGATACCGATGGCCACGCTGCCCTTCTTCAGCAACGATGCGCTCATGGCGGCCATGTGGGCGTCGTTGTAGGCGCTGACCTGCAGGCCGGTTTTGAGGAACTTGTGGGCCGCGTCGAAGGCGAGGGCACCTGAGCCGCCTACACCGTATAGCTGAACGCTGCCGGCCTTTACAATGGCGTCGGCGGCCCGCTCAAACTCCTCGTACACCAGCACCGACTGGCAGTCCTGCAGCGCCTGACCGGCGGCGTGGAAGACCTTGCTGACCACGGTGGGGGTGCTGTCGGAAATCTGCACTTCCTGGTGAATGTCGTGCGCCGCCAGGCCTGCGTCCTGCGCAAACAGGAGTCGCACTTCCTGGTACCCCCGGTAGCCCATGTTCTGGCAGAGCCGGACTACGGTGGCCTCACTTACGCTGCAGCGATCGGCCAGTTCGGTGATCGAAAGCCCCAGAACGTCGCCCGGCTGATGCAGCAGAAAATCCGCCACACGCTGCTCAGCAGGCTTCAGGGACGGGTAGAGTGAGCGTAGTCGCGTGAGGCAAGCGCGGACCGTGCGGGTCCGGTCGGGATCGGTCTCCGGGCGTCTCGTTCTGCTCACCTCCGGAATTTCTACTTACGAACTTCCACAGTGCCTCCCGTTTCCCTCCATGAAAATCAATGTTGGTTTCATGGTTCGCCACAAATGATGAAAATGTGTCAGTCGGGTAGACTTGAGAATCGGCTGAATTGGAGCGATTGGCGCTTGGCTGTACCCACGCAGGTTTCAGGAAATGTGGTTTCGCAGGAAACTTTCTGTCATGAAACCGGGTGCTGCTCATCACCGGAGCCGGACGCAGCAAAGCTGGCAGGCCACGTTTCCCCTCCAATGATAGACAAGGACGAGGCCTGTGGCCTCGTCCTTCGCGTCAGTCTTCGTTGGGTTCGCCTTACTCCACCGTCACGCTCTTCGCCAGGTTGCGGGGCTTGTCGACATCCGCCCCGCGAGCCGTAGCGGCGTAGTAGGCCAGCATCTGCAGCGGCAGCACCGTCAGCACGGGCATCAGGTACTTGTGGTTCTTCGGCAGATAGATGACCTGGTCGCAGTGATGCCGGGTCTCCGTATCGCCTTCCACTGCCACGCCCAGCACATAGGCGTCGCGGGCCCGCACCTCCTGAATGTTGGAGATGGTCTTGTCCGACAGCTCAGGCTGCGTGTTGATGGCAATCACCGGCACGCCACGGGTAATCAGGGCCAGCGTGCCATGCTTCAGCTCGCCCGCCGCGTAAGCCTCGGCGTGAATATAGCTGATCTCCTTCAGCTTCAGCTGGCCTTCCAGGGCCACGGCGTAGTCAAGGTTCCGCCCGATGAAGAACACGTCTTCCTTGCGGGCCATCTCGGCTGCCACCTCCCTGACGGGCTCTTCCTGGTGCTCCAGCACCATGGCCGCATGCGTGGACAAGTCGCGCAGACCCACTATCATCTCCTGCGCCAGGACCGGGTTGAGGCGCCCGGTGTGCTGACCGAGCCACAGGGCCAGCAGCGTTACGGCCACCAGCTGCGTGGTGTAAGCCTTCGTGGAGGCCACGGCGATTTCCGGGCCGGCCCACGTGTAGACGGTCCAGTCGGCTTCACGGGCGATGGAGGAGCCCACCACGTTGGTGATGGCCAGAACCTTAGCGCCCTTGCGGCGCGCTTCCTTCAGGGCAGCAAGGGTGTCGGCCGTCTCGCCGGACTGCGAAACCGCCACGAACAGCGTGCCCTCGTCCGCCATGGGATCGCGGTAGCGATACTCCGAGGCGATGTCCCACTCCACGGGAATGCCGGCCAACTTCTCGATCAGGTACCGGCCCACCAGGCCGGCGTGCGAAGCTGTGCCGCAGGCCACAATGGCGACTTTGCGGATCTTGTTCACGTCTTCGTCGCTCATGCCGATCTCAGGCAGCAGCACCCGGCTGTTGTCGTCGGAGATGCGCCCGATGAGGGTATCCCGAATGGCCTTAGGCTGCTCGTGGATCTCCTTGAGCATGAAGTGGGCGTAACCGCCCCGCTCGGCTTGACCGGGATCCCAGTTGACCTCGATGATCTTCGGCTCCAGGGGCGCACCGTCGATGGTAGTCAGGTCGACCTTGTCAGCCGTCAGCACAGCCATCTGGCCCTCTTCCAGGGCGATGACCCGGCGGGTGTGCTTGAGAATGGCGGGAATGTCCGAGGCGAGGAAGTTCTCGCCCTGGCCCAGGCCGATGACAAGGGGCGACGCTTCCTTTACGGCGACAATCTTGTCGGGCTCATCCTGGCACATGACGGCCAGAGCGTAGGCGCCGCGCAGCATCTTCGCCACGTGCCGCACAGCCTCCACGATGTCGCCCTTGTAGTAGGACTCAATCAGATGCGGCACGACCTCGGTGTCGGTCTGCGACTTGAAAACGTGACCGTGCTGCTGCAGGACTTCCTTGAGCTGCACGTAGTTCTCAATGATCCCATTGTGAATGACCACGAACTTGCCCGTGCAGTCCGTGTGGGGGTGCGAGTTCACGTCTGAAGGACGGCCATGGGTGGCCCACCGGGTGTGCCCAATGCCGATGCGGCCGGCGTTGACCGTATCGCCAACCTTGGTCTCGAGGTTCACCAGCCGGCCTACAGTCTTCTCCACCTGCGGAGCGCCCTCCTGAATGACGGCGATGCCGGCAGAGTCGTAGCCGCGGTACTCGAGCTTCTTCAGGCCTTCAATGAGAATGGGGAGCGCAGCCTGCGGTCCGATATATCCAACAATGCCACACATGTTGTAGTTTCCTCCTTAGCCTGCCACGTAAATCGAAAAAGAAAAGCCGTGCCCCGAACAAGCCCGCGCGCCAAACAGGTCGCAGGCAGAACGGAGACACGGCTTCCCAAGCGGCAACTCGGAGCTGCCGGTTTTATTAGGCGAAAACAGATGCTCGGGACGCACATTGGCCGTCCCTTGCCCCACCTGGCCCCTTTGTCCCCGAAATCACTTCCGGGATTTGTAGAGCCGTTAACGGTCGTGAGCAACCGGGGGTCACCCGCCGAAGGTTCCGAGATCCCCCACCTCGTCAACTTGTACCCCGTCAGGCAGCTGGCCCGACGGCTCGCACGCACAAGTTCTGGCGCTATGTTTCATCCACCGTGTCCCTATGCAGTTGTCTCATCGCAGTCCGGTACTCGACGCGCTAAGAGACCCATTCCCCCCTTTCTGAGCATGCGGTGTAACCGTCATCACTATACGCATCACAGCGCCATCGCGTCAAGGGAGACTGCGCTGGTATATTCCAGCGCAGTTCCTCTATGGCTTCGCTGTGTACTTTACAACGGGTTCGACCTTGAAAAGGTTACGCCCTTCCAGGTCGGCACGCGTATACGGTTTATCCCAGGAGATGCCGTGGATCATGGCAGGGCGGCCCAGCACCCAGACCTGAACGGACTTGACCCCCGGTATCTCCGTGAGTGAGTACACGAAGCTCGATATGATGTTGTTGGCGGTGCCCGAACCCTGTGCGTTGTGAAGCTCCACCGACATATCCACCGTGGCCTGGCCCGTCTGCGAGTTCAAGTTTACGCTTCGAACCTTGGTGCCTGCCGGAATGCCGCTATACAGCTTCAGGTTCTCGGGTGCGTTAATCAATTGCAGAACGGTATCGTTAATCTGACTGGTGGACTGGGGCACCAGGATCTCTACCGGCTGCAAGCTCATGTTGTTCTTGAGCCCGTCGGCGTAGTAGACCGTGAGCTTCATGGTCTTGGCCGCGCCGTTGGACCGGTCAATCCGGGTGCGCCCATCGAGAATGGCCTTGTTGGGGTCAACCGGCGGCTGTGTGGCCGGGGGAGTGGCAGGCTGCTGGGTGACCGGTGGCTGCGTCTGCGCGGGGGGCGTGGTGGGCTGCTGCGACCCCGTTGCGGGAGCTTTCACCTGACCGTCGCCCTGCTTCGTATCAGGCTTGGTGGCGTCGTTGCCCGTGAAATAGCGCGAGAGATAGCCCACGCCCACCAGGACGCCTACCACCAGCAGCGCGATCAGGATCGGCCCCAGGAACTTGCCGCCGGAACCCTTCTTGCCCCGTCGAGACGCCCGGGGACCAGGCCGCTCGCCGGCCCGGATTACCTTGGCGCGGTTCGGCGGTTTGTGGGACGAAAACTTGGCCTTACTTGAGCTCAGCGAGGATGACCTCCTTAATCTGGCGGGCCATCGCCTTGATCGCATCCAGCGCCGGTCCCTCCAGCATGACCCGAATCAGCGGTTCAGTGCCGGAGGCACGGACCAGAATCCGTCCCTGGTCGCCCAGAGACTCCTCGGCGCGGCGGATGGCTGCGGTGATGGCAGGGTTGCTGTCCCATCCCTCTTTGCTAGGGACGCGTACATTCTCCAACCATTGAGGTAGACGCTGCATACGGTCTGCCAGTTCCGAAAGAGGCCGGCTGCCCTTGGCCACAATCGACAGCAGCTGCACGGCGGTGAGAATGCCGTCGCCGGTGGTGGAGTAGTCGCCAAAGATGACGTGCCCGGACTGCTCGCCGCCCAGCACGTAGCCGCCCTTCTGCATCTCCTCCAGCACGTACCGGTCGCCGACCCTGGCCTTAAGCAGTTTAATGCCCGCCTTGCGCATGAGTATGTCCAGACCCATGTTGGACATGACGGTGGCGACGAGGGTGTCCCTCGCCAGCTCGCCCCTTGCGTGAAGGTCGAGCGCACAAATGGCCATGATCTGGTCGCCGTCGACCATCTCGCCCTTCTCGTCCACGGCAATGGTCCGGTCGGCGTCGCCGTCGTGCGCGATGCCCGCGTCAGCCTTATGAACGACGACCATCTTCTGAAGTTCGTCGGGGTGGGTGGAGCCGCAGCCCCGATTAATGTTCAGCCCATCCGGCGACGTGTTCAGGGCGATCACTTCCGCGCCCAGCCGCTGCAGCACTTCCGGGGCCAACTGATACGCAGCGCCATGCCCGCAGTCAACCACGACCCGCAGCCCCCGCAGGGACCGGCCAGTGCTGACGACATGCTGAATGTAAGCCTCAATGGAATCGGCGCCAGAGCGAATGCTGCCCAACTGGTCGCCGGTGGGGCGAGGCATGGCGTCGGGGGTGGCACGCACCAGGGCCTCCAGCTGATCCTCAGCAGCGTCGGGCAGCTTGAAGCCGTCGCCCGAGAAGAACTTGATGCCATTGTCGGGCGCCGGGTTGTGCGAGGCCGAGATCATCACGCCGAAGTCGGCGTTCAGGTGCTTGGTCACAAAGGCCACGGCCGGCGTGGTTACCACAAACAAATCCACTACGTCGCCGCCGGCTGAGCAAATGCCGGCACTAAGGGCGGCCGCCAGCATGGAGCCGGAGCGGCGGGTGTCACGCCCAATCACGGCCAGGGGGCGGCGACCAGCCTTTTCAGCGGCGATGGCGGCGGCAGCGCGGCCCAAAGCGAAGGCCAATTCGGGAGAGAGCGCGTCGGTATTGGCGATGCCACGGACACCGTCAGTGCCAAACATCCTGGGCATGTAGCGGTGAGCCCCTTTCTTGTCGCAAGGTATGAGGCGCGAGCAGGCTCGGCCTCCGAACGGCAGACCGAGCCAGTATGCGATTACGGCGTAACTGGCGGCAGAGTACGAATCTCAACCTCCACCACCGCCGGGTCCACCGTTACGGCGGTCAGTTCAGACGGATAGGTGACCTTCACAGGCAGAGTATGCCTGCCGGCGGTCACTGCTTCCACATCGACAAAGGCTGCCAGGCCGCCGGCATCCATGGGCGTGACCACCGAGTAGGGGCCCTTTACCCGGATCTGCACGTCAGTCACCTGCGTGGTGACTTCGGCGTTGACCCCCTTGCCGTGCACCGTCAGGGGAATGCCCTTGAAGATTTTCTCAACCTGGCTCTCGGCCAGATTGACCGTGACGTTGACGGTCGGTGCCACAACCGAAGTGCCGGCCGGCACAACCACCCGCGCCGTCGTAGTGAACGTCTTGAGCCTCCCGGTAATATCGATGGGCTCCGTCTCGAGGATCTCCCTCTCCGGGAGCTTCCCGCCCAGCGTAGCGGCACGTACGGTCAGGGAAGCGGGCTCCACATCGACCCGGGTGACTACCAGACCGGAGGGCAGCGTCCCCGTCGTGATGGGCTGGACCTTAAACGCCTTGCCCGGCGGGAGCTCGCGCCACGTGAGCTGCACGTTGACGATGGGTGCGGGTACCTTGTCGATTCCCACGCCATCGGCGCCAGCCAGCACAACAGCCTTCGTGAAGCTCGTCTTGCGAGGATCCAGGTCGGTCATGTCGAGAATCAGCCGCCCCTGGCGCACGTTCTTCACCAGGTCAGCGCGGCCGCGCACTCGCACCTGTTCCTCAACCGTGCTTACCGTGTACTCGTACTCACGACCGTCGGCAGCAGTAATCGTGCTTCTGGCGGGGGCCACCACCACGGGGACGGAGATTTCTGCCGTCTCCATGAGCGTGACGATGACCGACTTCGGCGTGATGTTGTACTCCAACCCGCCGCCCGGCTGGCGCGGAACGCGCGTCAGCCCAATGTCTACCGATGTGGCCTTGCCCGGTTCGGGAATCTTGGCGAGGTCAACCGTGGCCCCGAACTGCTCCGCCCGGAAGCGGGAAACCACCAGCTTGCGGCCGGTAGCCCGGACCGTCACCGTCTGTTCAAGGTTGTGAGGGCCCTCGAAGACTTCGTAATCCGGGTTGTAGAGGACCTGAAGTTGCACGTCGAAGCTCTGGGTCTCCACGACGTTGACATTCTCCATAACGACCGCCCAGAGCAGGAGGGCCAGCACCAGCGAAAACACCTTGAGCCAGGTGGGGTGCTGGAGCAGTTTGTCCATCATGAGGCGGCCCCCCAGTTCCAGAAGCCGCGGTTTGCGTTCTGCCGCTCCACCTGCAAGAGCTTGGTCAGCA